>SXGR01364287.1_pt1 | contig 50574 bp, 51 predicted proteins | sample 3174711 | NCBI WGS metagenome assembly SXGR01 (sample SAMN11356860, study PRJNA531348) | freshwater metagenome | isolation source: freshwater sample F1-60 | place: China: Fuxian Lake, Yuxi | collected 2017-12-25 | reverse complement strand
GGCGCGATGACATAGTGCTCCGTGTGCAATTGTCTGTTGTTCCACTGATGTTCTTCCAGTGGAGCGAAGGTGCCGAGATGGACATGGAGCGTGACGTATTCGATATCGATTCCCGAGTATTTCAGGGACACCAGAAGTTCGTTTGTAAAATGCAATCCAGCAGTTGGCGCGGCGATAGACCCATGATCTTTGGCAAATACTGTCTGGTACTCCCGGCGACGATCGGATTCGCTCAGTGGACTCTTCTCTATATAGGGAGGAAGAGGGATATGGCCGAAAACCTCGAGCAGTGAGGGAAATAGGGAAATAGGGAAATCAGGAGTGAGGACGGCCTCTTTACCATTCCGCTCAAGGACGGTGAATGAGTGTCCATCTTCCCATTGCAGGACGTCTCCTGTCTGAAATTTTCCCGTTGCGAGGACACTGATGTGATTTCCTTTTTCTGAGAGATACAACGCTTCGACTTTTCCTCCGGTGGATTTCCTCAGCATCATCCGCGCGGGAAAGACTTTCGTATTATTCAGAACGAGCACGGCGTTGCTTGGGAGATAGTTCCCGAGATTGTGAAATGTATCGAACGTAACATGGTCATTCTTACGGTCATACATGAGCAGGCGGGCACTATCACGCGGAGAAGCAGGCGTACGTGCAATCAGCTCCGGTGGGAGTGCGTAGTGGTAGAGGGCCTGTATTTCGCTGAATGAAGTCATCTGCAAGGTCCGATCACCACAACAAATTCTCCTTTCTTGGTGAGAGTGGCAGAGATGCTCGGTAGCTCAGCGACGGTGGTGGTGATCACCTCCTCATGCATTTTTGTCAGCTCCCGTGCGATCACGACCGGGCGCAACGGTTGATCTTTCAAGGCTTCTGCCAATTCCTGCAGTGTCTTTTCGATGCGATGTACCGATTCATAGAAAACGATTGTCCGTTCTTCATGCATAAAGGACTTGAGTAGTGTTTGCCTTCCTTTTTTGAGAGGCAGGAACCCAAGGTATACGAATTGATTCATGGGAAGTCCGGAAGCAGAGAGTGCTGCCAGAAACGCCGATGGTCCAGGGATGACTTGCATAGGAACAGTACTTTCTCTGGCACGGGAAACGATCGCATAGCCTGGATCCGAAATACCCGGCGTTCCGGCATCGGATACTAAGACGAGGTGTTCGCCAGCCTTCAGTCTACTCATGATCATGGCTACTTTCCCCTCGTCGGTGTATCCGTGGCAGCTTATGAGTTCCTTTTTGGGAAGATCCAAAAGCTTCAGCAATTGGCCTGTGATGCGCGTATCTTCGCAGATAATACCATCGCAGCTTTTGAGGATTTCTATCGCCCGAAGGGTGATATCACCGAGATTTCCTATGGGGGTGGAAACAATGGAGAGCATGAGAGGATGCGCTTGATCGGTAGGGTAAGTATGACATGTCACTCTTGGATTTCCGATGGAATCCGGTATGATCTTCGGGAACCCGCTGCGGTGAGAAATTGCCGTGGCTGACACTTCCATTCGCCCGCAATGCCCAAGAAAGGACCTCCTCGCAAAGGAAATCCACCAAAGGATCCCACCCCTCCGGAAGCCCAGCCGGAGAAAAAGGTAGAATCCGCTGCAGTGCAGCCGGCGCTTTCAGAGACCCTCAGTAATATCGGTCGCATTGCTCCACGTCCCATCGTTTCGGAAATGGAGGAGAGCTACCTCGATTACGCGATGTCCGTTATCGTTGCCCGTGCTCTGCCGGATGCGCGTGACGGCCTGAAGCGCGTGCACCGCCGCATCCTCTTTGTCATGCATGAAGCAGGATTGCGTGCCGCTGCGAAGTTTAAGAAATCCGCAACCGTGGTTGGAGACGTTCTCGGTAAATACCACCCGCATGGTGACTCCGCTGTGTACGAAGCAATGGTGCGCATTGCGCAGGATTTCTCAATGCGCTATCCGATCGTCCATGGACAGGGAAACTTCGGAAGCATTGACGGCGACAATGCCGCTGCCTACCGCTACACCGAGGCGAAAATGCACAAGATCGCCGAGGAGATGCTCCAGGACATCGAGAAGGACACAGTCCAGTTTCGTCCGAACTACGATGGAAGTCGCAAGGAGCCAACCGTGCTTCCAAGCAAGATTCCGAATCTTCTCCTCAACGGTTCCGTGGGTATTGCTGTGGGTATGGCGACCAATATCCCGCCACATAACCTCGGTGAGCTTGTGGATGCAACGATGTATCTCGTTGAGCACCCTGAGGCGACCGTCGAAGATCTCCTGCAATTTGTGCAGGGGCCGGACTTCCCCACAGGGGGCATTGTCTACGACAAAGAGGTTATCAAGCAGGCGTACCTCACCGGTCGCGGCTCCATCGTGGTGCGTGGCAAGGCGGAGATTGAGGAGATCAAAGGGCGTTACTCGATTCGTATCAGCGAGATTCCGTACCAGGTGAATAAAAGTACGATGATTGAGAAGATGGCGCAGCTCACGACCGATAAAATCATCCAGGGCATCTCCGATATCCGCGATGAAAGTGACCGCGAGGGCATCCGCGTCATTGTCGAATTGAAGAAGGACGCATACCCGCAAAAGGTCTTAAACCAGCTTTTCAAGCATACAGAGCTGCAAAGCAGCTTCGGCTACAACATGATCGCGCTTGCAGACGGGCTGCAGCCTCGCCTTCTGAACCTCCAAGAAATGCTGCAGGTCTTTATTGGCCACCGCCGCACGGTCATCACCCGTCGTGTTACGTTTGACCGCGATCGTGCCAAGGAGCGTGCGCACATCCTTGAGGGTCTGAAGAAAGCTCTCGATCACATCGACGAGGTCATCAAGACCATCAAGAAAAGCGAGACGAAAGAAGTGGCCAAGGAAAATCTTATTTCGAAATTCAAGCTGAGCGAAATCCAGTCGGACGCCATCCTTCAGATGCGCCTGCAGACGCTTGCCGGTCTTGAGCAAAAGAAGATCGAGGAGGAGCTGAAGGAGAAGAGGGACTTCATCGCGGAGTGCGAAGCGATTTTGAAAGACAAGAAGCGCATCGACAAAATTCTCACGACAGAGTTGATCGATGTACGTGCAGCATACGGCGACCCGCGCCGCACGACTGTCGTGAAGAATGCCGTCGGGGAATTCACTGCAAAAGACACGATTCCGAATGCGCCGATGATCGTTGCGCTCACGCTGACTGGTTACGTGAAGCGCATGAGCCCTATGCAATTCCGTGCACAACACAGAGGGGGCAAGGGAATCAAGGGCATGGCCACCAAGGATGATGACGAGTTGCAGTCACTCCTGCACGTCATGAACCATGATGATTTGCTTTGCTTTACGAACACCGGCCGCGTCTTCAAGTTGCCGGCGTATGAGCTTCCGCAGGCCAGCCGCACGGCGAAGGGTTCGGCTATCGTGAACTTGCTTCAGTTGCAGCCGGAAGAGCGCATCACGGCGATCCTCAAGGCGGATCTGAGTGATAAAAAGCACCTCTTCATGGTGACGCGCAAGGGTACGGTGAAGCGCACGGATCTTACCGAGTTCGAAAATATCCGCCGCTCAGGACTCATCGCTCAGAAGATGCCGCCGGGTGATGAGCTTTGCTGGGTCATCGCTTCGACCGGCAAAGACGAGATTCTGATTCTCACGAAGAAAGGTATGTCCATTCGCTTCAAGGAAGACGATGTGCGCGATATGGGACGCGCTGCTGCGGGAGTGCGTGGCATCAAGCTGCGTCCGGGAGACATCGTTATCGAGGCAGCTGGCATTACGAATGCAAAGACCAGCAAACTGCTCGTAGTGATGGAAAACGGTCTCGGAAAGATGACACCTGTAGAAGAGTACCGCTTCCAGGGACGTGGAGGAACGGGCGTGAAGGCTGCGCAGCTTACAGCCAAGACAGGAGACATCGTTGGAGGATGTGTGCTCACAGAGGGCGAAAATGGCGACCTCCTCTGTATCTCGAAGCAAGGCCAGACCATCCGCATGCAGCTAAGCGACATCCCTTCCCGTGGACGAGCCACGCAGGGTGTCATCGTTATGCGCCTGAACGCTAAGGACAAAGTCGCCACCATGAGCGTGATCATGCATGACCCCGAAAGCGAGCAGGCTGTTCTCGAAGCTGCCGAAGAGACGCGGGAAGGTGAGGTACAGGCTTTGGAAGAGGAGCAGGCAAAAGTGGAAAGGACGGCAAAGCGTCAGAGAAAGGCGGCGGCGAAATAAGGTTCCGGTTGTGCCTGTTTGCCCGTTTGCTGGCAGATTCTTGCACTGGCGATTCAGCACAGGCAAACAAGCAAACCGGCAAACTTTCTTGCATTCTCTCATTCAAGCCTTACAATCTCCCTGTTCTATGAAAAAAGGCATCCACCCGCAGGTTCACAAAGACGCTTCTACGGCATGTTCCATGTGCGGGGCGGTCTACCTGATCCCGAGCACGGTGGCTTCCATGAGCATAGAAACCTGCAGGATGTGCCACCCGATCTACACAGGCAAGAAGCAGGTTGATGCCCGCGGAGGCCGTGTGGAGCGCTTCAGGAAGCGTTTGGAGAAGACGGGGGAGAAGAAGTAATACAGGACTATTTGATAGAGATGATTGTGTATTTGCAATACCGTGATCTTCCGGTTTTTCACAACGTCACTCTTTTTTTGGGAGAAATAAATGCTCAATAAACTCATTGTTGCCGGCGCGATGGTTGCAACGGTTTTCTTCGGACTATCGGTCGGGCAGCATCTGCGAAGCTGGGTGCAATGGACCATCCTTGTGGGAGGGTCGATCGTCACTCTCGTTCTCTGGCATTATCTCCTCTAAAAAGGAGCCTACGATGAAAGGCCGGATAGGCCCCAGTGATCTGGGGCCTTCTCTTTTATATATAAGAATATTGACATGTCTTTGCTGCCGTTTATGCTGTGTACATGTGGGCAGGGACATTTCAAAACCACTGAGTGAACTTGCTGCATATGAAGCGGAGCATGGTTTGATGGGTTTCAAAGTTTGTCCCAAAGATCCGGAGCATCAGCTTGGAGCAGATGAATTGGTGAATTATCTTCGTGATCTCGCACACCGATCAGTACAAATCACGGATGAAGTCTTTGCAAAAATGCCTGCGTAAGAGTTGTCATAGGAGTATTGTGACCATCCGGTTTTTCACATTCCTCGAACAGAAAGGAGTCGTACATGCCTCCCCCTGATCCGATCCTTTCCGTGATGTTTGGAGCGATGCTTATGCTGTATTTGCACGAGTGTCATCAGCATGAACGTGCTCTTCAGTGGCACAGCCCGTCGAACCGCCACTTGGTTCGCATGATTGCCGCATGTGTAGGTCTCACGATTGTTGCGATCTGCATGGTGATTGTGTCTATAACCGGATAGCGCGCAGGTTTCTGCGCCCTTCTTTTGTCTTGCTTTCAAAGATATACAATGTATAATTTCTCTATGCGTATCCGTCTCACGAAATGGGGCAACAGTCTCGGCATCCGTTTACCGAAGGTTTTTGCATTGCAGATGGGTATGCGGTCAGGGGATGACATTCTCGTGGATATCCGTGATCAATCCATTGTGCTTTCCAAGGCGGAGACGCTCGATCAGTTGCTCTCCAAAATCACTGCTGAGAATACTCAGGAAGAGACGGACACCGGCGTAGTTCAGGGCAACGAGGTATGGTGAAAAGCTACGTGCCAGCCCAAGGCGATATCATCATGCTGCAGTTCCATCCGCAGCGTGGTAGGGAGCAAGCCGGCATGCGGCCTGCTTTGGTGCTTTCTCCACAGAGGTACAACGCCAAAGTCGGATTGATGCTTGCATGCCCCATCACCGGTCAGGCAAAGGGCTATCCGTTTGAAGTGGTATTACCTGCAGGCATGAAGACGCACGGTGTCATTCTTGCGGATCACGTGAAGAGTTTGGATTTCGGTGCGCGGCGAGCACGATTTGTAGAGAGGATGCCACGGGAGACTTTGAAGCAGGTATGGCAGAGATTGGAGCTTTTGCTGCATATCGAATAATTCCCAGTCGCACCTCTGCAGCGGTGCTGCTTATGTTGATAAGAAGGGGGGGTTGAATTTTAGAGAGAGAGAGTACTATAGAGGTTAGATTTTACTAACATACCCAAACATATATGGAACCTATTAAAGATGGTCGTCTGGACGCAAAATCGGATGCTGTTCGTGAGACTACGCCAGAAACTTCATGGAAAGATATCGAATAAACTCTTAAAACCATGAACGAGTGGGATCGTGGGTTAGCAATCGGCCGGGTGGCTTTGAAAGTAAAACTCCAGAATGACCTTTCTGTGCAAGATCATGTTGAGCAAGGAAAAGTAAGTCCGGATAAAGTGCTTACCATTGTTCAGGCGTACGCCATCAGCGTTGCTGAGGAAAAGAAAGAAATTATTTCATTAGGTCAACAGCTCCCTCTTACGGCAATCGGTCCGATAATCAATGCGCATTTCTCAGAATATTCCAGCGAAGAGGCAGCAAGATTAAAAGGAGACAGAGTGGGATCGGACGTAGTCGATGAAATTGCAAAGAGAGCAGCAAAGAATCCTGAGATTAATAGTCATATTAGAGACAGACGATTGCGTAATGAATGTGTGGGGGTTTTGGCAAAACTTTCTGAGCATTTTTCGCCGATTGTACGTCGAGATGTTCTTGATGCTTTGAAGAAGGCAGCCAAGCAGCAGAAAGCTGAAAAGAAAGCTGAAGAAGAAAAGAATGAACGGTCCGTTGTTGATGAAATAGGGAAGGCATTCCTTTAGGGCATTCTTTCCATACAACTTGCGCCATTACACCAATGGAAGGATACAAGCTGGCACTCCCCCCGCTTGACTGCTATAATCAATCATGATGAACGAACGTCAGGCACAGCTGCTTACGGCCATCATTGAGGAATTCGTTCTGAGTGCTGAGCCGGTCGGGAGTAAGCACATCCTCGCAGGAGGAAATTTTGCCGTTTCTGGCGCTACTATCCGCAATGAAATGCGGTTTTTGGGGGAGGAGGGCTTTATCGCCCAGCCCCATACGTCTGCGGGGCGTGTGCCAACCTCGAAGGGCTACAGACTGTATGTGGAGAAGCACCTCAAGCCGACAACCCACGAGAAAGCTATCCGACAGAAATTTGATACGCTTCGTGAGCAGTATTTCCGGAGGAAGGACCAAGAGCGCGTGTACGAGGCTGTTGCGCTACTTGCACACATGACCCCGAACGTCGCATTTGCCTCCGTGCCGCACAAACATCAGGTGTACTACCTCGGCTTCCATAATCTCTTCCGTCAGCCGGAGTTCATCAGCAATCCTGCGCTCGCCATGGGAGTCGCTGAAGCGCTGGAGGAGCACTTTGATGCTGTGCTCGACGAGCTCACGATTGACGATACGATCCGCTACTACATCGGCGAGGATCACGTGCTGCCGCAGGTGCAGAGCTGTTCGATTCTCGTGACAGGCTACGACGTGCGTGGTGAGAAAGGTGCTATCGGCATTCTCGGTCCTATGCGCATGGACTACGCATTTAATACTGCAGCTCTGGAAATGGCAGCAGGTCTTTTACGTGAAGTATAACTATGACCAACCAACCCCATACCATCCTCCGCGTCCGTCCTGCAAAGGAAGACGAAAAGGAAAAGCCTCGCGGGCCGCTCTACGCAGAGTCTGCGATTTCCGCTCTGCATACGCTCGCACAGGTAGATACGCCTGTGCATTTGGAGGTCGGAACAGGAGATGACGGGAGGATAACCTTTGTGGTTCGCTCCACGCAGGTTGCAGCAGAGCTTGCCCAGAGTCAGCTCTATGCGCAGTACTCAAATATCGATATCGATCATGAGCCCAATGATCCCTTTGCCGTTCATGAGGATGAGGAAGTCACGTACAGTGATCTCGTACTGAGAGGGCCAGAAGTTCTCCCTATCAAACGCCATCCGCAGTTCGATGACATGCTTTCACGTGTGAACATCAACCCGATTGCCGGCATTACTTCTGCACTCGCTCGCTATCCGGTTCCCGGTATGCGCGGCCATGTGCAGGTGGTGATCCAGCCACTTTCCGGAAGCTACCGCAAAAGGGCACTAAGGTTTTTGCCTCTGCTGAGTAGCGGCATTGCTTCTGTATCTGTGAAGTACGCGAACTTCTTCACGCGGATTCACCTTGTGCGAGGCTGGCGTCGTTTTGCGTATTTTCCGATTTCCTTTGCTATGGGAGGGTTCCGTGCATGGCCGGGATTCAGCAAGTTCTTATCTGGAGGGGCCGGGGCGATGGAAGGGGGTGGTCCATCGGAAGACCGTGAGCACGTTACTGCAAGAAGTCACGATCGTGAGGACACTATTGCCGCCGCCCAAGACAAGGTGAACAGGCTGCTTTTCATGTGTAACTTGCGCGTGAGTGTGATTGCGAAGCGTGGTCAGCGGGGGCAAGCGCTCCAGAAGCTGCAGGAGATCATCAGTAGTTTTCAGCAGTTTGCTCTGCCACAGGCAAACGTGTTCGGGGCTCTTCCAGTGAAGTACGCTTCGTCTATCCCTTCGGGGTTTATCCCCCGGCCGTACCTTCTTTCTGTGGAGGAAATCGCCACTGTATGGCATCTGCCCACTCGCATGGTGCAGACGCCAAACATCGACTGGGTTCTGAGTAAAAAACTCGAGCCGCCGCTGAATCTACCACTGACGCACACGGAAACATTTGCGAGGGAAAACGGCATAACAGTCCTCGGTGAAGCTGTGTATCGCAGTGATCACACAAAGTTCGGCGTAAAAACGGACGACCGTCGCCGGCATATCTACATCATTGGAAAGACGGGTATGGGAAAATCCACGCTTCTTGAAAACATGCTTTTCTCCGACATACAAGCAGGACGTGGCATCGGTCTTATCGATCCGCACGGGGATCTCGTCGATGCAGTGCTCAAATTCATTCCGAAGGAGCGCAGCAACGATGTCATCCTCTTTGATCCTGCGGACAAGGACTTCCCGATCTCCTTCAATATCCTCGAGTGCAGAGACAAGGATCAGCGGCCGCTTGTGGCCTCTGGCATCATGAGTGTGTTTACCAAGCTTTGGCCCGATGTGTGGAGCGGGCGCATGGAGCACATCCTCAGAAATACGCTTCTTGCGCTCCTTGAAGTCGAAGGTTCCTCCATGCTCGGCATCATGCGGATGTTTGCTGACGATACGTATCGCGGCAAAGTCGTATCAAAGCTGAGTGATCCACTTGTGAGGAGTTTCTGGGAGGACGAATACGCTTCGTGGAGCGAGAAATACCGTACGGAGGCCATCGCTGCGATCCAGAACAAAGTCGGCCAGCTGCTCTCTACACCGCTCATCCGCAATATCATCGGGCAAGTCACAAGCTCTGTAGACATCCGCCACGCCATGGACACGGGAAAGATCGTTCTTGTAAATCTCAGTAAAGGAAAGCTCGGTGAAGATACTTCGGCTTTCCTCGGTTCCATGCTTGTGACGAAGTTCCAGCTGGAGGCCATGAGCAGAGCGGATATTTCGGAGAAGGATCGCAGGGATTTCTTCCTGTACGTCGACGAGTTCCAGAACTTCGCAACAGAGTCCTTTGCAACGATTCTCTCCGAGGCGCGCAAGTACCGCCTGAGCCTTACGATGGCCAACCAGTACGTTGCGCAGCTCCTCATCGGCGATAAGAGCACAAAGCTGCAGGATGCCGTGTTCGGTAACGTGGGAACAATGGTTTCCTTCCAAGTGGGTTCCGATGATGCAGAGGAACTGAGCAAGCAGTTTGAAGAGATGGTGGTGGAGAAAGACATCCTCAGTCTCCCAAAGTACCACGCGTATATGCGCCTGATGATCGATGGCGTGCCCAGTAAGCCATTCTCCGTAAGTACCTTGCCGCCGCCGGTCTTTAAGCAGGATGAAAAGCGGGTCGACATCATTCGTGGCTTGTCCCGTGAGCGCTACAGCGTGAAGCGTACGGTTGTCGAAGAGAAGATCAAGCGCTGGGCGGAGTCTGCCAAGGAGGGGAGAGTGGCTGTAAAAAGCGTGGAGAAGGCCAAAGAGAAAGAGGAGGAAGAGAAGAAGAAGGCACGGGAGAAGAAGATGTCTCTGGAGGAGTACCGCAAGTGGCGCGATAAAGAGATGTGGACCAATGACTTCAATGCGCTTCGCAAGCGCTCCATGCTTGGAGAAGCTCTCACCGCAGCAGAGCAGGGCAAGATGAAGGATCTGGAGAAAACATTAACGGAGTTGGGAGCAGTCCCTCCCGTAAGCAAGACATTGCTTGCGGAAGTGGAGAAGAAGAAAAAGGCGGGGGAAACGGCGCAGGGTTAGGTATTTTTCTACTGCCAAGCTATGTTGAGCTTTGTCGTTAGGCCAACTTTGGCACCAGTATGATCAATATTGTCACGATCACTGTCACAAACCCCACCAATGCCGCCGCAGCCGATACATCCTTCGTCGCTTTCATGGAAGCATGCAGCGCTCTGTTGCCCTCTTCTTTGGGCAGGGCATCCACGGCATCTGTAAGCCGCTCCAGTGCGGTATTGAAGAGTTCTACAGCCATAAAGGCTCCACCACTCACCAGAAGTGCGATCCATTCCCAGCGCTCCAGCGGGAGTCGTGAGGCCACAAGGAGCACGACGATGAATCCTGCGACGAAGAGCTGCAAATTACGTTCGCGAGTAAGGGCGTGGATCAGCCCTTCGAGCGCGAAGCCGAAACTGCGGAAGATGCGACGCATACGAAGACCATAAAGGAAATACGGAAATACGGAAATACGGAAGTAAGGAATCCTTATTCCCACCTTCCGTATTTCCGTATTTCTTAGTAATTGTTGCAGTCCCTGTCGCACCGGTACGTACCGTTGTACCAGTAGCAACCGTTGTTGCGCTGGGACCTGTAGTAGTTGCTCACTGGGCGGTAGTTGTCGTAGCGGCGGTACGCATTGCCGTAGTAGCTGTCATTCGGATACGTGTACTGAGCGTTGTAGCGGTATTGACGGTTGGATGTCGAACGATAGCGATTGTTACTGCTGCTTACGCAGTGACCATTGCCGTCGTACTGGTAGCAGGGCACGGGCCAGTTGTAGTACGACTCGTCGTAGTAGTAGCTGGCCTCGGCCTTGGCACCAAAAGCACCGAATGCGAGGAAGAGCGAAACGAAGAGCGAGCCGATGGAGAGAAAGCGTGTAAACATAGGAGGGAAAAGGTAAGGCTGGGAGTGGGAGGTGTCAAATATTCTTACTATGGACATTTATTGAAAATATATAATCATCACCATCCGTAGGACGAGTACTCATAGGGATCATTCCACTGGTTATAGTATCCGCCGGAATATTCGTAGCCATAGGGAGCTGCTACGAAGGGGTCAATTGTAGTGCGATTGATACCGTCGTTCCAACGGTTTCCTTGTTGTCCGTGCCGGTACGAGTAGTTCATGCACGCGCCATTCTTATCTTTGTAGTAGCAGTGAAATCCCTGCATATTTGTTCTATTGCTTCGTACAGGTGTCCTGCGCGTGATCCTTGGCGTCCTGCGAACTGGTTGTACATCGTAGTATGGTTCATCCCACTCGCTATCATCACTGTAGTAGCCGTTATTATAGTAATTGTTGTAGCTGTGATTGTGCGCAACGCTACCACAGGCCGCTGCGACTGGTGCAGCTGCGGGAAGCAGAGTGGAGAGGATGCTCACTATGCCGATGATGGCGCTACGGAAAACCATGAAAGTGCAGTACCGTACGGTTTGCTTGTCATGGATACAATTGCAAATATTTCATTTATTATTCTAATCACTATTTATGGACGAGAAAAAAGGCCAGAGCATGTCTGACCTTTTGTCTTTGTGTTCCTACCTGCTGTAGCGGTCTGCCGTAGCGGACTGACAGTAGGTAGTGAAGTGAGGGGAGGATCCCTCGTTGGTGCCCTCCTCCGGCCGCTTGTTTATCCTCATGGCCAGATGAGTTCTCCGTGACGGTGAGCGAAGTCCCGTAGGACTTGTTCACACTGGAGAGTGGGGGGTGCGCGATCCAGGTATCCTCTACCTGGAGTACGAACTTGGAGAGCGATGTCCCGCAATGGCGGGACTGTTTGTCTGTATTTCCGTAGAGAAGAAAGAACGAGGGCTTCGCGGTCCGGTGTGGCTTCTAAGTCATTGGCTGACTTGTCGGCCGTAGCGCCGGAGCGCGTAGGCTGATGGCTGAGATTTGCTGTGTGCAAATCACATCATCGTACGCCGCAGGAAAAAACACGCAATCTTCCCGCGATGCGAATGCAGAACTATGTTGTATGAATACAAAAGTTATACAAAAGTTGACATGGCTCTTTGGATTGAGCATAAGCCAAAAATAGAAACTGTTGTTCAGAATATTTGTCAGGGGTAATTGGTGAGTTGATTATGACAAAATTTGATCTGCAATACCTTCCTAATCCCATTTTTCGGTATTCGGTGTAATGATGTCGCCTTTACGGATTACCTGCTCGTTGGAAGATATTCTATTTGCAACATTGATTCCCATTGTTGGCTGCCTTTCTCTCAGTGGTCTGCGCTTCATCAGGGTATCTATCGGTTGCCCGTCTGTACGCTTGATGCCAGTGCGTGGATCAACTTTTGTCACAATGCAGCGTGTGGACATGACGCCGAAGTGCATGCTGTATTGCTCGACGGATCCTAGGGTGGCCTCCGCTATGAAATCCTCGAGATTTGCCGGCCAGCCACTTTTAACAATGAAATTTCCCCGATACGCTTCATCGGGAACAGGTGGATCGATTCCTTCATTCACATAATCCACCGTAGCTGAATTGATGAGGAGAAATTTGCCGATATCGGCAAATTCGGTCTTCGCAGCTGGTCCTCCGCTATGGGAGCTCGGTACAGAACGATTGATAAAGATATGTGGCAGAAGTACGCCAATGCGTTGCAGCCTTTCCGTTGTGTACCCGCTGAGTGAGGAGAGATGCTGATGAATGAACTGTGTGAAGGGGCCATTTATGGGTTCCATGCGCCCTTCAACATACTCATCTTTGTACGTTGCGGCGCGAATGATCGTGGCGTCCTGTGGTTCAAAATCCTGCGGAGAGCACCGGAGCTCTGCTCCATTTGGACTACAGAATCGCAGCGTGTTTTCATCGATAAGTTCAGCGGTAACTTGGGCAAGCCCAGGCTCTTCTCGCTGTGTGAAGCGATGCCATTGACTTGAGTTATCTTTGAATTGCACGAACATTCCTGCTCGATCGCGAAATCCACCAGTAGTTCTCAGTCCCTTGTGGCCCATAATGGCCTCATCTACCTCGAGGCCTGCAAGAGCTTTGAACGGATAGATGACAGGTTGAATCTCCCCGCGATACTGAGTGATGTCTCTGTCGATGCGGGCGAGTGACGGTGAGTAGTGATCTACTTCTCCAGATTGTAATACAGGCCGAAGGGTTTCACGCAAAAGAGACATAGGAGTACTATTGAATGCTCAGTGCAAAGCTTAGACAAGGAATTTTCTTACTTGCTTGCTTCTTGGAGCCCACTCTAAGCACTAATTCCTGGTACCGGAAACTTGCGGCATGGTTCGACAAGCTCACCATGCCTTCCTCGGTGCGTATCTTCTTGTGATTTATGAAATTCCTGGTACAGGGAAGCGACGGCAGAACGTCTTCACTTCTTCGTGGAGCGTCCGTAGGGCTGCTGCGTCTCCACGCCTTTCAATTGCCGTGAGCATGAAATCCGCGAGCACTTCCATATCCTTTTCCTTCATGCCGCGCGTGGTGATGGCAGGAGTGCCAATGCGTACACCGGAGGGGTCCATCGGTTTGCGCGTGTCATTGGGAACCGAATTTTTATTCAGCGTGATGCCGATACTATCGAGGACGGTTTCCACTTCTCCTCCGGGGACATTCCAGCTCTTGATGCAGTCGACGAGCATGAGGTGGTTGTCCGTGCCATTGGTAATGAGCTTTGCGCCCCGATCCATGAAGTACTGCGCAAGATGCTTGGAGTTTTTGATGATCTGCTCGGCGTATTCCTTGAATTCTGGCTTCAGTGCCTCGCCAAAAGCTACAGCCTTTGCTGCAACCATCTGCATGATGGGGCCGCCCTGGAAGCCCGGGAAGACGGACTTATCGATCTTCTTTCCTATCTCGGCGTCCTTACTCAGGATCATGCCGCCACGGGGGCCACGGAGCGTTTTGTGGGTCGTGGTGGTGACAACATCAAATCCATAATCAAAAGGATTCTTCAGTGCTCCACCGGCGATGAGTCCGGCGATGTGGGCCATGTCCATCACTGTGTAGGCACCGACTTCGTCTGCGATTGCTTTCATCTTCGCGTAGTCGAGTTCGCGGGGGAATGCGGAGAACCCTCCAAGGAGGATCTTGGGCTTTTCTTTCTTGGCCATCTCGCGCATAGCGTCGTAGTCGATCTCGCCGGTCTCAATGTCCTTCATGCCGTAGCGCACGAAGCGGAAGATCTTTGTAAGGTACGTGACGGGGTGACCATGACTCAGGTGACCGCCGTGGCTGAGGTCCATACCAAGAACGCAATCACCCGGCTCCAGAAGGGCAAAGTACATCGCAACGTTTGCGGGGCACCCTGCATGCGGCTGAACGTTTGCATGCCCGCAGCGAAAGAGCTGCTTGGCGCGCTCGATAGCGAGTGTCTCGATAACGTCGGTGTACTCCTGTCCTCCGTAATACCGTTTGCCAGGGTAGCCCTCGGAGTATTTGTTGTTAAATACTGTTCCCATTGTCTCGAGGACCGCTGGAGAGACATAGTTTTCCGAGGCAACGAGCTCCACTCCCTCCTGCTGCCTAAGCATTTCGCCCTTGAGCGCGGCATGGATAGCGGGATCGGTGGCGGCGAGGGCGGTGTAGGTGGGCATGGGAGAAAGTGAAAATGAAAAATATCCTGTGTAAGCATAGCAATTTTCCGTTCGTCATTCTCATTTTTCTATTCTTTTCGTAATGCCGCGTGCCGTGGCAATTGCGTCCATTCTCTGGTCATGGGATTCCACGGGCACGGAGTCTACGATTTGGCATTCGAGCGCAACACCGATGAGGCGCATCTGCGCTTCCTTCTTTTTTTCTTCATTCAGCCAGACATCGTAGCCGCCATTGCCGCGGCCAAGGCGATTGCCGTGGGTATCGAAGGCGCGGCCCGGGATTAGAAAGGTCATTGATTGCTCGCTACTGGTTATAAGTAATGGAGAAGTAGCGGCAGGCTCCATGGTCCCCAATGTTCCACGGACAAGCGTTGAAAGATCTGTGACTTGCCGGAAGACTAGCGTTCCATCGAAGCAGGGGAGGTAGAGAGCGTCACCGCGGCGAAGCACTTCTTCCAGAAATGGCGTGATATCAGGTTCCGAGCGCATCGGAAAAAAAGCACAGATCGGCGTGCCTGTAGGTATTCCCTCCGTAAGTCTTCTACAGAGCGATCGGCTTTCAGCTGAGCGGTTGCCGTCGCTCAGGCGCTTGATGCGCTCATCGATAGCTTTGCGTAGCGATGTTTTTTCTTCGTGGATGTGCATAGGAAAGTATATGAGTATATAAGTCTATTAGTGTATGAGGGTGGCGTTCATCATAAAGACATGAATCAGATACTGATACACTCGTATACTAGTACACTCAAAAAATCTCCGCAGCCGCTTCCGCCAAATTCACTGCCTCCTCAGATGGAACGGATGTAGCTTTGCGTTCCGTTTCCAGTTTGCATTCCAGGCGAAGCTGCCGCTTAAAGATTCCTTCGAGAATTTCTTCCACTTTCCTACTCGCTTCTGTCGAAGCAACTTTGTCTCGGTGGAACGCAGAGGGGAACTCAAGAATGATTTTTCCCTCTGCAACGACAGCGATGCATCCGTTCTTGAGCGACATCTTCACAGAAGCGGGTGTGGTTGCATTCACGACGTCATTCCAAAATTTCTGTACAGATTCCATGGTCACTTCAGGTGCCTCGATGGTCGTTGCAACAGGTGTAGCAGGGGATTCATTTGTGATCTTTGTCGCAGCAGTCGGTGGTGGCACTGGCATTTCCGCTACGGGATCGTCTTTTTCTTCTTTTTTCATCTTCTCTTTTACTGATTTCTTTTCATGCTTGGGTGAAATTCCTCCTTCGGTGGTACTCGGGGATGCATGACAGAGTGAAAGCAGCGCGGATTCCAGAATGAGTCCGGGAACCGGAGCGATCCGCACGTCGCGGATGGCGTGTAGGAGTGCATCGAGCATGCCGAGGTGGGTATCAAACGGTGCATGATTCTCGATTGCCATGTGCATATCGCTACGAACGGTACCGAGCAGCTGCCGTATGAAGGTGTCGAGTGGAACACCGCATTCCTCGAGGCGCCGAACAACGGCAATGATCGTATCACTGTCACTTTCTTCGATTGCTGTAAGTACAGTGCGCACTTCCTCTGCGCCGCTTGAGCCGATGCGGTCGGTAACATCTTGTGTAGTGATCTTCGGAAGTGACCTGAGCTGGTCGAGAAGCGAGATGGCATCCCGCAGAGCTCCGCCGCTGTGAGCAGCGATGGCTCGCACAGCGTCTCGCTCCACGGTGATGTGCTCCAAATCGGCGATATACTGGAGGCGGCGAACGATGTCCTCCTCGCGAATGGTGCGGAAGGGGAAGCATTGGCAGCGCGATTGGATCGTTGCCGGAATCTTTTGAAGCTCGGTCGTTGCCAGGATGAAACATGCGTAGGGAGGAGGTTCCTCCAGTGTTTTCAGCAGTGCATTGAATGCGCCTTTTGAAAGCATGTGCGCCTCGTCGATGATGTAGACCTTTGCAGCTGCGACGACGGGCGAGAATTGGATTTTTTCAATGAGCTCGCGGATGTTGTCCACCCCGGTGTTGCTCGCTGCATCGATCTCCAAAAGATCCACGATGCTGCCGTCTTCGACGCCTTTGATGATCTGCTTTTGGAGTACTTCGTCTTCAATGCCGCGGATCATGAGGATCTTGGCGAGGATGCGTGCGATAGAGGTCTTTCCTGTTCCGCGCCCTCCGGCAAACAGATACGCCTGAGAGAGTTTCCCCAAGTTTGCTGACTGCTCCAGTGTGGTGACCACGTGCTCTTGGCCCACGACATCGGCGAAGGACTGCGGCCGGTACTTGCGGTAGAGGGACATTGGAGGCGAGTATAGCAGATAGGCGTGTGCTCTGCGCTGGGATCGAGAGAGAATGTATTTGCTGGTTTGTAGGTTGGCTGGGTACGATAACATCGTTCATTTGATTCACTTCGCCATTACCATGAAGCATCTCCTTCCTCTTTCTGCCGCTGCATTCCTTCTTGTTGCTTGCACCGATACCACAGGGCTTTCCAAGGAATCCTCACGGACTGTTCGGGGAAATGCGGATGCCGTTGTCACCGTGTCAGAGTTTGCCGATTTGCAGTGCCCTGCCTGTCGTGTAGCACATGGAAAGATTTCCGCTCCACTTCTTGAAAAGTATCCGTCACAGATTCGTTTTGAGTACAAGCATTTCCCGCTTCGGTCTCTTCATCGTTATGCACTGGAGGCGGCGATGGCAGCGGAATGTGCTGCTGATCAGGGGAAGTTTTGGGAGTACATCGATCTTGTGTACGCCGAGCAGCAGAAGCTCGATGTGATGCAACTTTCTGAGTGGGCCAAGATGCTTTCATTGGATGCCGGACTCTTCGACAGGTGTCTGAAGTCCGAGATCAAGCGCGAGACCGTTCTTGCGGATTACGAAGCAGGAAGCGAATTGGGTGTGAGCGGGACGCCGACGTACTTCGTGAACGGAGAGAAGGTTGAATCGGGATTCGATACGGTCAGTGCTGCGATTGATGCGGTGCTTGGAGGGGGAATGCAAAAATTGTAAGAGCATCTCCGCTCCCCAGACCATTTGGAACCACCTTATTTACTCAGCTGTGCAAACGAGTGCATCTTCCCAAGCTCGGTGTCCCAGAGCACTACGGTGCGGTACAGAAGGGGGTTATCTACCGAGGGGACAGCATAGGTTTGCGTGCCGTAAGCGGACCGGAGGAGGCCTAGGTCCATTGCTGTATCGTCCGGGAACGTGACGTCGCGCGGGTCGACTACTGTAGTCAGGTACACATGCAGCGAAGGCAGGGGGTCGATCTCAAAGAGTGTGCCGAAGTGCAGCTGATTATGCACATAGAGCAAGTCACCTTTTGCAAAATTATTGATGGAAATGATGTTTCCTTCCATGCCTTCTCGCTGTACTTGGCGGGCATTTCGGCTGATCTCGAGCCATTTCTTGCGCTCCGTATCGAGGTAGGCTTTTTTGGCACTGTCTTCCACGATGGGATCTTTGACGATCTCTAGCTCCACAAGACGGTCAACAACACTTTCCGCGTAACGCTCCGCAAACAGGGGATTTCGTAGCTGATCTTCCAGAGTCAACGTGCGTTTGCTGCATCCTGTAAGCGTGAGAATGCCCAAGGTGAGTACAATTATTTTGGAGTTCTTCATAGGGGCTTACTGTAGCGTAAAAGAGCTCCACGGCAACACTTTAGAGTCATTTTCTTACTACAGAATACCTGCAATACGATCGAGGGGGGCTGCTATTTCGTGGACGAACTGCTCCTTCCTGCATCCATGCGACGGACGCACTGCATAATGCGCGGGAATAGACTGTGCAGCACGTAGCTATGTGTTGAAAAGTCAACTCCACGTGGCAGAAGTGTGCTCCAGTACTTGAATGCATGATTTCCATTCTCTCGCTGTATGACTTGGAGTAGTGGCCCCTCACCACCCGGATTGAAGTGGAGGATCTGCGGTGCCCATTCCCCCCGGTACTCCCGCACAGCAGGCTGTCCGTACTCGAGAGTATTGTTCTCGTATCCCTTCCCATGCCCGTGTTTTACAACACGCTCAGTATCCTGGTGCGACCGCTGCCGCAAAATCTCTTCCCTGTTGTCGCTTAAGTGACCATGTTGTCTGCACCACTCACGGTTGTACCAGAGAGATTTCAGACAGCGCATCGTGGGTTCCCCCCGCTTTGCTGCACCATAAAAAAGCGGCTGCACGATTGCCGGAAGCTCAGAGATGAGAGAGGCAAGCTCTTTCTCCGGATCTCCATGTTGCTCGCCCTCCTTCGCACCGTGTTCTTTGCGTTGCGTGCGAAGGAATTGTTCCATGGAGCGGAGCTTTCGCTGGTTATCCGGCGATAGGTCGGAACTTTGTGCCTGCCCGATGAGGTACGCTGCAGAGTCCCAGTCGCGGGCATCGAGCTCCCGGCGGATGTCGAGTAAGAGCGGGGGAACTTTGGAAATTTGTCGGTCACGAACGCGGTTCTCGGCCTCTTGCAGGTACGCGAGGCGGCTTTCGTAGTGCATGTCGAGAAATTTTTTCTTCGTCACGAAGGTGAAGCTCGGAGGTGTACTTCCCTTAGCGATGCGTTTTTGTAGGTCATCAAATTTGTCTGAGGCGCTGCGCCAACGTCCAATGAGGGCGGAGAGCGGGAGTGATCCTTTGCCGCTGACGAAGGATGCGATGAGTGCAGGATCCGCTTTGCTCTCGAAGATGCGGTCCAGCCATGTCCCCACTTTTCCTTTCGAAATTACACCGTCATCCGCTGCTTTCTGCAGCATGTCTTTCGCTTTCTCGTAATATTGCTTCATCGGAGATCCTCCTGTTGAGAGTGCTGCACGCACCATCGCGCAGAGACCACTGCGTTCTGCGTAGTGAAGATTGAGAAAAGTATCTTCATCCTGAAATTTCGCCAGATCCGGTACATCTGTATCGCTCAGATTTTTGAACTTCGCATGCTTCATCAGGTCTGCACGTAGCTTTGCCACCCTTCGCCAGTTTTCGATGTATGCAGGAAGACTGTTACGGATAAATGCCTCACGTTCTTTGTAGTGAACGCTTTCCCGCTTAAATCGATCATCCCATTCGCCGATGGATTTGAGAGAAATGATCCTTGGAGTTTCATTGTATGCCCGAAGCATCGTGTCCATGAATTCCTCGTGGTAGAGACGATGTGCGGATTCTGCTTGTCTCTGCATTTCTCCATGCACATAGGCTTCCCAGTCTGAGATGTACTTTGCATCGAGAGATATATTTTCCGCAGCCTGTAAAAGGGAGTCTGTTTGTTCACGTGATGCGGCATGCAATTGATTGAACGTTTCATATGTATACTTCCGCACTTGGTCGACGATGCGATTCTTGCGCTCCTGTAGATAATTGTTGCCGCCCTCGTCATCGCTGATATCACTTTGCCCCTTCTCTCGTGTGGAGGTATATGCCATCGAGCACATTTTCCCGTGGAAATGACCGAATCGCAATTTTTCTGGTTTGAAACTTATTTTATGGTGAGATGTATCGGCTCTCCATTTTGGCCTTTCCTCAAAGCAGATTCCTCTTTACTCTCTGCACATGATCCTCTCGGACCGTGACATCAAAGCAGCCGTTGCTTCCGGCAGAGTGAAGCTCGCTCTTCCCGTGGAGATGTCTGCAGAGGCAACGCAGGCTGAAATCTTCTCGCGCATCCATGCTTCGTCTATGGATCTCCGTCTTGGATCCACATTCAAGCTCTATGAACACAGTAAATTCGCAGTTCTCGACCCGAAAAATCCGGAGAGCTTCGCAGGCAATATGCGCACGATCAATATCCCCGAGGGGGAGTCCTTCATCGTCCAGCCTGGAGAGTTTGTGCTCGGTGTTACGCAAGAAACGATCACTGTCCCAGATGATCTTGTTGTTCGCGTAGAGGGAAGAAGCTCCCTCGGTCGCCTTGGGATCATCGTGCACTCCACTGCAGGCTTCGTCGATCCGGGGTTTTCGGGAACGATCACACTGGAGATCAGCAACTTAAACCGCCTCCCTGTTGCTCTCTACCCTGGCATGCGTATCTGCCAGTTGGCATTTGAGATGATGACGAGTCCTGCGGATATGCCGTATTACAAAAAGCCGCATAGCAAGTACCAGCATCAGGTATTACCCGAAGAGAGCAGGCTGGCAGCGGATCCGGAGTTTGCGAAAGCATAGTATTCTGATGGGATTACTTTGCTCATTCCTTCCTTTCTTTTGTCTGCCCGACAAAAGAAAGGAGCAAAGAAAAGCGCACCCGCCTTCGTTCCACTGAGGCGGAACTTCGGACGGGCAGGCCGCTTGCCCGGCGTAGCTCCGCAGAGCGAAGTCGGGTGGCGCGCGGAATCCCGCCCGGCTATAAATCTTCGTATCCAACAAGCTCTATTCCCCGTCCACGGATAAAAGCTGGTAGCTCTGGATCGAGAAGCATATTCCTCTCCGTTTCTCGTTGCGGGTCTTTCTCAAACGCCTCTCCCACAGGATCGCATTGTCCCGGATGCACCATGAGTTCGGTGGTGCCTTCATCGAGTCCGGTGATGAGGGAGCGCAGTCGTCGACTACTGGCATTGCCCTGCAGTGCAAGCCCGCGAAAGTGATCGGTGAAGCCGATGTCGTCTGCGGCAAAGATAGCTTTGGCTTCGTGTGCCTGGCGTGAGATGTGGTCGATGGAAGTGCGTTGCTCCGGCGAGAGATCCCACGGGTCATTTGCCGCAATTACTTCCATAGGGATACGAACATAGCGGATGCCGTAACGGCTGAGGATAGGCGAGAGGATGGGGGCGATAAAAGGGTGCACGTGGATATGCTCAAAGCTGCAGACGTGTGTGGGAGAGCCGCTGTGCTCCAAAAACCATTCGATCTGTGCACGGATTTCGCGCTCGAGATGTTCCCGTACGATAACTCCTTCTTCGATCGCAACTATCAACCGGTTATAGGTGAGGAAGTAGCCATTGGCATCCAGAAGTGACGCAACATGCTCTTCGCGGCTCATAGGAGAGCCTTCGGTGCAATTGATCTGCAGGCCGAGGGATATATTTTTGCGTCCTGCAAGCTCTGCTGCGCGCGAGGAATCGGCATAGTTCGGGGCGAGTGATGCGCTTTTTACGGCACCTTCTTCCATGCACTGAAAAATGCCGTGGCTGCGGGAGGGGTTTACGCCCAGCTGGTCTGCGGTAATGATGAGGCGTCGCACCGCACCATTGTAAAGACGAGCCCAAGACGCGTCTGTAGGGAAATCATTATTTTCGTTTTTGCGGTAACTCGCCATGCTACGACAGTTGTTCTGCAATACCGAGGAGGTTCTCCTGCCTCAACTTTTATGCGACAGAAAAAGAAAATTCCATACTGAAAAACTTTCGCAGTGCTTCGTAGGTGCTCTACACAAATTGATAGACAAGATATGCGCATGCTTGAAAATTTCCCTATCCCTTCTGAGCGCGGGAATCACCGCCTATTCCTTCGTGGAGAACATGTAGTCTTTGAGCCCAAGGATCAAGTTGCGTCTCATATGGAAATCCATCTTGGTCAGCTGCGCCAATCGTACGAAGAATTATATTGTGATGGAACAGAATTTCGGGAGGCTTTTTACCTTTCGCTTTCACGCTCAGATCTCCCTCTTCCTTTGAATGTTGATCATGATGCAATGGCTATGCAAATCCGAGCGAATGACACATATGTAAAGCACCGCACATTGGATGACGATGATGATTGAGAATGGCATGGCTATCCTCATAAAAAACAGCAGGATGATTTCGCTTCGGTGTAGGAATACGTACAATGTTTTTACGGATGATTGTTCTTTTTCACATTGCGGACGATTAGCTCAGCTGGTTAGAGCGTTCGATTCACATTCGAAAGGTCCCCGGTTCGAGCCCGGGATCGTCCACCATGATATTGACATTACTATTAAATAGTATATTATATCTGTATGAAACCTCCTCCAAATAGTCCTCATGACGCTCTCAGGGCGGTACTGGACCAGTATGCCGGTGCGGCAGATGCAGATACTGACTTGCGCGGTAATCTAACGCATATTGAAGTAGTACCCGGTGTCAAAAATTTAGGTCCGGTTCATTCTCAGCAGGAGTTTGTACGTCACGAACTGTATCCAAATCTCGGTTCAGCAGGTGGACGCACGACAAATGATGATTCCGCCGCGAGCGAACTGGAGGATAAGTAAGCTATTGAGTTCGTAATCCAGTACCATACTTTCATGAGCATCTCTCCGGATCGCATTCTCTTTTCCGACGACCATCTTCTTGTCGTTTCCAAACTGGCGGGCGAGCTCACTGTGCGGGGAAAGGGGCAGGTGGGCAAACTTCCGCTCTACGATTTTTTGCATCAGGAGTACCCGGGGCTTCGGGTACTGCATCGGCTGGATTTCGATACGTCCGGCATTGTGGTGTTTGCTCGGTCCAAGGCTGCGTGTGACGCCATCCTTGCATCGGGATTTGCTGGTTGGGAAAAGGTTTACAGAGCAATTGTTGCTGGGGTGATCACGAGGGAGCGGGGAGTGATACGTGCGCCACTTCCTGCGCGCAGCATAAAAGACAAAAAAGTAGAGAACCTTGTTCCTGCAGTCACCAATTTTACGGTGCTTGAACGATTTGTAGGAGCGACATACATCGAGTGCAGCATTGAAACAGGCAGGCATCACCAGATTCGCAAACATTGTAAGGCCATCGGACATCCTCTTGCGCTGGATACACTCTATGGTGAGCAGAAATTCAATGTTGCCTTTACGCGCGCGACGGGCTTCCATCGGTTTTTTCTCCATGCTGCAACGCTTCATTTCCCGCATCCGATCACTGGAGAGAAGATCCATATAGAGGCGCAGCTACCCAAGGCATTTGAGCAGGCATTGAAGAGACTCAAATCAGCACGCTGAAAAGAGCTGACCAGCCTTCGCTAATGCTATGGCTGGCAGGCAGCCATCAGTTGTAAGCTACGGACATGCGCGTTCTCTCGGGCATGCAACCATCCGGCCAGCTGCATATCGGAAACTACTTCGGTTCCATGCGTCCGAATCTGGAGTGGCAGAACAAAGCGGATCAGACATTCTACTTTGTGGCAGACCTTCACGCCCTTACGACTGTGCAGGACAAGGAGGTGCTTCGCAAAGCGCGTATCGACATCATCCTGGATTACCTTGCATGTGGGTTTGATCCCGAAAAGGCCGTGATGTACTACCAGTCGCATGTGCCGGAGCACACGGAGCTCATGTGGATTTTTTCGACACTCATGCCGATGGGGCTCCTTGAGCGGGCGGTCAGCTATAAAGACAAGGTGAGCAAGGGTCTACCCGCCAGTGTCGGTCTTTTTACGTATCCTGTCCTGATGGCAGCGGATATTCTCCTGTACGACGCCAACATCGTTCCTGTCGGTAAAGACCAGAAGCAACATGTGGAGTTTGCGCGCGATATCGCTGTGAAATTCAACAATGTGTATGGAGATGTTCTCGTCATCCCCGAACCGCAGGTTCGTGAAGACAGCGCAGTTGTTCCCGGAACGGACGGCCAGAAAATGAGCAAGAGCTATGGCAATACGATTCCGCTTTTTGGTTCGGAGGCTGCAGTGAAGAAAGCCATCATGGGCATTGCAACGGATTCCAAGGGGATGAATGACCCAAAGGACCCCGACACCTGTACGGTGTACCAAATGCACAAACTGTTTCTTTCCAAGGATGCATCTGCAGCTTTGGCAGACGAGTACAGAAATGGGCTTCCGTACGGTGAGGCAAAGAAGAAGCTCCTGCAGACCTACATGGACTACTTTCATACGATGCGCCAGAAGCGCGAAAAGCTTACGGAAGCGGATGCCAAGGACGTGACGGAAGCCGGAGCGAAGCGCGCCATGTCCGTAGCGATCGGGACGATGGCAAAGGTGCGGGCTGCGGTGGGGCTTTTGTAGTGGGTTTATGGGGTTTATAGAGTTTGTAAGGTTGATTCTCTATATGCAGAGAGGGAACCCTACAAACCCAACAAACACAATAAACCCCATAAACCCCATAAACCCAAATCCCATAGCGCCATCCTCTTCATAAAAACCTTTCAATCTGCTATAATACTATGATTCCCCAACACCCACATGGAACGCTCCTCCTCACGCGCAGTCACCGCTCTCCTCATTGCCATCATCTCGGTGCCGCTTTCTTCCCAGGCGATTTTCCGGTCGCAGGATGATGACGGAACCAAGTTTGAAGACATCGGAGATATCCGTGAGGAAGTGTACGAGTACCAGTCGGGTCAGAGACAGCTTCTTCGAAGGGCATACTCCCGTGCGATTGAGGATTACCGCGACAGACTGAAGAATGGTGAAAAAGATGCGGTGAAACCGGACATCAATGATCCTTCGACCTTCAAGGATTTTTTGTCTGAGGGTGAACATGCTGCTGCAAGGTCTTCCAGTGCGCGAAGCGTTGCTACGAGTACGGATGATGGCGAGGACGTTCATGCCGACTCCACGGAGGGTCTTACGACGCGCCAACGCATGCTTCTTCGCAACTACACGCGCGCGGGATCCTGTCCTGCCAGCATGGAAAAAGTACTGCCGGGGTTTCATGCGCTGTGTCGCGGCATCGTAGGAAAGGATGCATCCAAGAATCTTCCTCAGGGGATGGATAACGATTTGAAGACCGTGCGTCATAAGTCCATCGGTCCTGCCACGATGAAGCTCCGGATGGAGATGATCCGGCAGGCGAGAGACCGCTCGAACCGTCGCAAGGATGGTACGGGGCCCCAAAGGCCAACGCCGTACATAGGTGAATAAGTGTACGAGTATATGAGTCTACGAGGTCAAAACATCCATAGTACACTCATATACTCGTATACTCGTATACTCAACCTATGCGTCTCATTCTCGCATCGGCAAGTCCCCAACGAAAAGAGCTCCTGAAAGGACTTGGTTTGTCGTTCGATACCATCCCGAGTTCCGTCGAAGAATCTGCTTGTACGGAAAAAGATCCAACGAGGAGGGCGGTGGTTCTTGCACGCTTAAAGGCTGAGGATATTCATGCATTGCATCCGGATGCTTGCGTCATTGGTTGCGATACATTGGTGGTTTCTGCTGCCGGTATTCTTTTGGAAAAGCCGGTGAATGCGCCAGACGCTGAACGGATGCTTCGGCTCCAGAGTGGCAATGTTTCGATTGTGCACTCCGCGCTTTGTGTCATTGGCCCTGAGGGCATGTACGAGGGGATTTCTTCCTCTTGTGTCCATTTCAAAACATTATCCGAGAAGGAAATTGCGTGGTGGATATCTACCAATCAATGGAAAGATCGCTCCGGAGCATTCCAGATCGATGGACGGGGACAGCTGATGATTGAAGACCTAGAGGGGGATTGGACGGGAGTAGTGGGGTTACCGGTGTATTTGCTTGGGGAGCTCTTGAAGAAGGCGGGGGTTATTTCAAAAATTGAAATGTAGACATAACAGTTTGTCGGATCACCGGATCACTATCGGTGCTACCAAAAATTTGCAGGGAAAATTTTCCGTTTGTTTCGTATTTCACATATTCATCGTCTGTATACGTATTCCATGTTTCTCCTGGCCAGTTCTCTTGCGTGTATACACGGACGGTGATGGTTTCCAGAGCGTCAATAGATTCATGTGTATCTGTTATTGCAAGACTGAGTGAAGCACTCATCCCGCCATCTATCCCTTGGTCATAGATATTTACAGAGGAAGGGTACTTAAATGTGAAACCGTATTGTTTGTTCGTATATGTTTTTACATCCGATGCTGATGGAGGAGTTGGCGTTTCCTCAGTAGCAGAGCGTCCCAAGCCAGGCATTCCATATTTCTTTCTGGCAGACATGACGATCTTGACCATTTCTGCTCGATTGATGAAGTCGCTGCGCCTGAAGTATCCGGTAAGGTTTCCTTGTGCATCTTTGTCGCCACTCACAATGCCGTCTTCTGTAAGCTTGAGAATCAGACCGTTCCATCCCCATAAAGTTGTTCCATCCTGAAGTGTAATTTCAGTAGAAATATCTTTGTACGGATTTTGATAGGTGCCATTGAACAATTCAGTGCGCTGCCCCGGGAGAAATGCATCAACGATGATGCCTGCAACTTCCAGGCGCGTTGCCTTTTCGTTGACATCTTCGTTGGCTCCTACAAACGTCGCAAAGCCTTCAGGAATGGCAATGCGATAGTACGGAGCAACCCAGTGATTGATTGTGTCTTCCCATTCCAAAATTGGATAGTTTCGCGTGTTGTATCCCGCCCCCTCTGACGCAATTTTCAGTGCTTCAGCCAAGGTAACATTTGCGGATGGCTTGAATATACCCAACGGATTACCCTGGGCATTCTTATATCCCGATACGATGCCAAGATCGGATGCCTGGTGAATATACGGTGTATACCAGGCGCTTTCAGGTACGTCACTGAAGATTGCTGCGAACGCCATCGGTATAAGCAATGCTGCTAACTTCATCTGAGAAAGTGTAAGCCCATGTTGTGTATTTTGTACATCATCTCAAATCTTCAAACACAAACCTCTCCACCTCCTCAAAAATCTCTTTCGTACTCGCAGCACACAAGACGCCCGACCGGTCATTTTCTGCCTCCTTCAATTCCGTGCGTGATCGGCCTCCAGCCTCTTCGATCATGAGGCAGCCTGCGGCGGTGTCCCAGAGATGAGGGCCGCTGAAAAATACGCCATCGTTCCAGCCCTTCAAGACGACCGCAAACTCCTCGATGGCATTGCCGTAATTTTCGATGGAGGCGCAGCAGGGGATTGGGACGCTGAGGGTACCATCGGGCTTTTTTATTGCGCGATGCGCGATATTGCAGCTTAGGACGGCATCATCCATTCCGGCGGTTTTACGTAGAGTGCAGCGTGTGCCGTTGAGGTATGCGCCCCCTCCGCGAATCGCGGAATAGGTTTCAGAGAACCGTGGTCGTGTCATCACACCAAGAATGGTTATGCCATTCTCTTCAAGCGCAATGATCGTGCCGTAGTTGGGTTTTCCGTGGATGAAGTTCGTGGTCCCATCCAGTGGGTCGATGATCCAGCGATAGGGGGAGGAGGCACTGCCAAGATGATCCGTATCGCCCTCTTCGCCGAGAAACCGGTGATCGGGGAATTCTTTCTGGATCATCGTTACAATGATCTCCTGCGCCTCTCTGTCTGCACTGGAGGCGTAGTCATGGGGACCGGATTTCGTACCGACGCCTATTGCGCTATAGCCGCCGGACAGGAGTATGGATTGTTTTTGCTCGAGGAGTTTTCCTGCAGCATTGGCTGATGCGGTTGCGATTTCTAATGCTCGATGAAGGTCGAATGTATTATTCATACGATCTGAAGTGTACGTTATTCGGTTCCAACTTTCTTTTGTCTACCCGACAAAAGAAAGTCGTCCTTCGCCAAGCTCAGGACAGGCTTCGAAAAGCGCACCCGCCTTCGTTCCGCTGAGGCGGAACTTCGGACGGGCAGGCCGCTTGCCCGGCGTAGCTCCGCAGAGCGAAGTCGGGTGGCGCGCGGGATCCCTCCTACTATTAGAGAATTGGTGGGACTGTAAGTAGCTGAATAATTTTCTCCTTTGTGGTCGTATATTCCTCCATTTTTTCCGCTTTGGCGCAAAATCCGAGGCAACCCAGACCAATGCAGAGTTTGTAGCACAGAACTCTCTCATGAAAGTTCTCCTCCGGCCTGTGTTTGGCATATTCTCTCGCGAATGGAATGCCTTCTGCGTGAAAATCGAGCCAGGCAATGTCGTACAGAGGATCTCCGTATGCGGCCTCACCCCAGTCGATGACTGCGGTGATTTGCCCTCCAGAGACGACAAGATTGCCGTATCCAAAATCTCCATGGATCAGAGATCGTTTCTCGGGGAGAGCTTGCGACAGGGTTTGAATCTTCTCGACAATCCTCACATACATTTCCCTTTCCATTGATGTATTTTCAAACAATTCTTCCCATGTGAACCAGTCCGCATTCACGATTGTTCGCTCGAGAATATTCAACATGGCATCTTTCCATGTGCGAAACATTCCATTGCCCTGGGCATTCCATCTCCCAAATCCTGTTGAAAGAGTGATATCGCTTGTCTGGATTTTATCCAGGCAATCAAACATCTTCGGAAGGAACCAAATTTGCTCATCGTGCTCTAAGCAATCCACAGTCTGCCCCTCGGCCCTCTCTGTAACACACATAAACATGTTTTGCATTGCTTCCATAAAGAGAACTTCAGGGATGGGTATGTTTGCAGAGCGAAAATGCTCATAGGCAAATAGATCCTTGGCAAATGACTCCGAATTGTTGTTCACACGTACAATGAGATTGCGATTTCCTTTGCCAATAACAGAAAATGCTTCGGAAAGTTCTCCGCCTTTGAGCAGGGTCAATGTGTGGAGAGATGCATCAAATTTCTTACGCAGAAACCGGAGAACGATCCGGCTGTCTATTCTGGTTTTTACGGTAGACATGCTTGAATTGTAGCTTTTTTCCTATGACATATCTGTTTAGACCGTTGGCAATCTGTACTCCATTAACTCCTTCCTCACAGCTTCAAACCCCGGCATTGCCTGCTTCACCACTTTCCAGAACGCCGGTGAATGATCTGCGCGTAGGCGATGACTCAGCTCGTGGACGATGATGTACTTCATGAAGCGTGGGGGCAGCAGGAGAAGGGCTGCGTTGATCATAATAATGCCTCTGGAACTGCAGCTGCCCCATTGTGTGGAAGCGAACTGGAGACGGACGCCGCGGATGCGTACGCGGAGCGTTCGGCGGTTGATATTTTCGACGAGTTCCGTGACACGCTGGCGCTCCGCGTGGGCAAGGGCCTTCCAAAGAAATCTATGGAGTGCATCGCGATGAGTCTGCGGACCGACAGTTACTTTCCATATATTTTGGCGAAGCATTGCACGAGTTCTGCTTCCGGCCGCGAGGGTGTAACGATATGTCTTTCTAGATGCAAGACGGACGGTGCAGGTGTTTTCCCCCTGCAGGATTCCGCGGAAGGGATTCACCAGAACTTTTGTACGCTCTTCCAAAACAATCTTCGTCATGCGGCGGAGGAGATCGCGGATGTGCACCTGCTCTTCTGTCTGGGAGAGATTGCGCGCAAGGCGGATGATTACGGTATCGCCTTTCAGCACCGCTCTCGAGTGCTTGTTTTTCGTTCGTACGATGCGGTGGGGAGGGGGGTGGGGTGTCACAGAGTCGGCAGTATACTGCCTTGTGCAAGCAGTTGTTCCAGAGCGGGCGTGAAAATTTTCTCTCTTCAAATTGGGCTGCCAATCGTCAAATCGACCAAGAATTTTTCAGGAACAAAAAAATCAAAACATACTAATTCCTTGCCTTTGGCAACCTTCGCAGCGAGCGTTTTTGCCATTCTGGCTCCTGTGGTTCCTCGGGTATCGCTGCTGACAGTTTTTCGATCAGCTTCTGTACATCCCGGTACTGTGCGAGGCAGGTACGGATTTCTGTGCGATGACTGGCATTGATGGATTCTGCTGCTGCGAGTGCTTCGATGCTTTTCTCTGAGGTTACGAGGCAGGCATCGGACTTTTCCAGAGCGCTGAGAACTTCATCCGGTAATCCCGATCGGTCCGTGTCTTTGCTGCGCATCAGCATATGAGCGATACCTGCGAGAGCGTGCTCAGTATCGCTTCTGGGAAGTAGCGCAGAGTAGGGGAGGATGTACTTATCCCGCAGATTGTTTCGTACTTCATAGAGCTCTTCTTCATTGCTGTATACACCTGCATCAATCGCCTGAATCACCGCATCGAGAGCATCGATGAGGAGATCTCCACGTGCGCGGATGAGCGAAGTGGTATCGGAGGATACGCCGGCGCGTACCCCAAGGCCGTCCTGTCTTCTGCGGATACCTTCAAGTGTTGTCGTAAGATCCTGTTTTACGCAGAGCAGTAATGCGGAAAATCGCTCGTTGCGGTTTGCTTTGCGCAGTCTCTCCGCACATGCCCTTCGTGCCTCTATGCGTTTCTTTCGCAGTACGGATTCTCCGTCATACGAAGCTTCTTGCGCCTTGCGTCCGGTCATCATCTGCGCACGAAAGTCTTTTGCTCGCCCTTTGCGATTTTCCCATAAAAGAGCATCGGATGTTTCCAGAGATTCCTCCATTATCGCATTGGTTTGCGGCTCCGGTGCCGCGACGGAATCGTGTTCCATAGCTACAGTCGCATGCAGAAGCATGGAAAATATCAGCATATGGATACCAGCGTAGCACGGATGCTACCGCGTTTCCTCTTGCGTTCGCATCACGTGTCCTTTGAGGGTATCGACCAGCGCATCGATATCATCATTGATGAGCAGGTGATCGAAGAGTTCTTTGCGATAGTCGAAGAAGTCGAGATCCGCGGAGGCGTTTTTGACTCTGTCAGCAATGCTCTGCTCCGAGTCGCGTCCGCGTGTGCGAAGTCTGTGCAGGAGCTGTGAAAGCATCGCGCGGCGACTGCTTCCCGGAGGAAGAAGACCGCAGGAGAGAATTGCACGGCGACCGAAGGTACGGGAAAGGCCCTGCAGCAGGTGCATCTCCGTGACGACCACGGGCATACGGCCGGATTTCCAGATATCCGTGATGTCGCTTTTGCGGTAGCCGTAGAGACGGTCTTCGCTTGTGGAAGGAATATGCGTGGAAGCGGCGAGAAGTCCACGGTCTTGCAGTGCAATGAATTCCTCGTGTGCGATATAGATGTATTCTCCGTCGTCACCTTCCTTAGCCTCCCGTGTCGTCAAAATTGGCACAGGAGTGACGTACTCATTGAGAGCTTTGCTCAGCACACGGCTTACGGTCGATTTGCCAACACCCGAAGGTCCGGTGAGCGCGAGAATGTACCCTTCGAAGACGAAGGTATCTTCTATAGATACGCGTGCGAGGGATTCGTAGGCTACATCGTATATGCGCAGTCCCTGCGGTGTCGTCCGCCTCAGGCGGATGCGTGGAGCGACGCGATCGCCGATAGCACATGTTGCTCCGAGAATCGGAGCGATCACCTGTGCGCCGCTATCGAGAGCCACGAGCCCGAGCTTGATCGGGGTATCTGGGAATCCCGATGGAGGATGGTGCACCGTCGTGAACGATACGATCGTTCCTCCATGCATTCGCTCTGGTAGTGAAGACTGGCGGCGGTGGTAGGAGGGGGGGGTGATCAAGGGAAAGAGAAGAGGGCAAAGAGAAAAGAGATTTTTTAGATTGTATGTTCGAGGATGTGGACGCAGCAGGTGGCGCCGGCACCACCGAAGTTGTGGGCTGCTCCGTAGCGTTGCTTCGAGGCTTTGAGCTGCTTGGCGATGTCCCCGAGTTGCTTCACCCCCGTCGCACCCACCGGATGGCCGCAGCCCTTGAGTCCACCGCTTTGGTTGATGGAGAAATCGGCCGAACGGTTTTTGTAGAGAGTGATTCCTGCACCTGGTTCCGCAAAGCCCATATCCTCGAGGTTGATGAGTGCGGCGATGGAGAAACAGTCATGCAGTTCGAGATGGGCGATATCCTCCCTCGTGATATCTGCTTCTTCGCATGCCCGTGCAAACGCATCACGCGTAGCGGCAAACGATGTCATGGTGGGGCGCTGCGTGAGGCTGAGTGTATCGGTGGCGATTTGTGATGCTCGCAGTCGCAGTGCGCTCCTGTGGGTTCGTGAGAGGATCATTGCGCATGCACCATCCGTGATGGGAGAGCAGTCGAGCAGTCGCAATGGGTCTGCTACGAGCGAACTTTCAGAGACTGCGCGCGGAGTTACGGCGCTACGGAACTGCGCGAAGGGGTTACTGGCTGCATTTTCGTGATGCCGTGCGCTTACGAGGCTCAAGTCCTCTCGCGTGAGGCCGTACTCATGCATGTAGCGTGCTGCGATGAGACCGAAGATGCCGGGGAAGGTGAGGCCGCAGGGGCTATCGTGCTCAGAGTCCCCCGCACCCATCAGGGCAGATGCCACGAAGCCAGTATCTGCATCGGTCATTTTCTCAGCACCGATCACCAGCACTGTTTCTGCACGCTTACTCTCGAGAAGAGCGCATGCGGTGTGCACGGCAACGGAGCCCGAAGCACATGCGGCTTCGGTGCGCAGAGCCGGAGGACGGTGCGGGAGCATAGCGGATACCAGTGCCCCGAGCTGTGCTTGGCCGGAGAGGGATTCCCCGAGCATGTTTCCGATGATGACGGCGTCGATACTGAGCGGAGAAATCTTGGCATCGGCAATCGCCGCGGTCATGGATTCCTCAATGAGGTCACGAAGTGATTTCTGCCACCACTCCCCAAATTTCGTCTGGCCGCATCCTGTAAGGAAGATGTCTCCGTTCATGTCCGAAACAGTTTACTGAGAAAACCTGTGAAAAGTAAGGTACTCCCGTACTTAGTGCACTTTCGTTGTGCTTTGCATATATTCCCCATAATTGAGGTATACGGGCATTCGTTCGTCTTTGGGGAGCTCGTTGCCATCGCGGAGCATGGAGAGCGTAAAGGCATCGCATCCCGCTCCTGATCCGTAGGAAACGAGGAGAATCTTCTGTCCTTTCTTTGCATGTTCCAGCGTGAACGTGAGTCCAATGAGCGAGCAGGCTGCATAAGTATTGCCGATGCGCGGGACGATGAACCCGTGCTCCAGCTGCTGCTTTGTCATCCCGAATTCTTTTGCGATCCTGGAGGGGAACTTTGCGTTGGGCATGTGCAAGACGATATGTGAGAAGTCAGCGATCGTGGATTGTGTCGTTTCGAGAATGCCTTTGATGGCCTCGCGCATGTGGGCGAAGTACCCGGGCTCTCCGGTGAAGCGCCCCGCATGTGCTGGAAAATCCTCGCCGTTTGCCCGCCAGAAATCCGGAGTATCGGACGTGAAAGAAAGTGTGGACTCGATACGGCAGAGCGCATTCTTGGCGTCTGCAGGCCCGAGGATGAGTGCGGCTGCCCCTGCGGCTGCGGTGTACTCGAGAGCATCTCCGGGGCGTCCTTGGGCTGTATCTGAGCCGATAGCGAGCCCGTAGCGGATCTGGCCGGACCGGACAAAGCTATCGACAATCTGCATACCTGCCGTACCTGCTTTACATGCGAATTGCAGATCCGCGCAGAAGCTGAACGGGTGCACGCCGAGTGCTGCAGCCACCATGCCGCTGGTCGGCTTTACGGCGTACGGATGGGATTCGGATCCGACGTACACTGCAGAGATTTCCGAGGATTGTATTCCCGCCTGATCGAGTGCTTGCTTTCCCGCTTCAAACGCCATCGTAAAGCTGTCTTCGCCATTGTCTGGCACCGTTTTTTCTTCCACACCGATACCACCGTGAATCACCGCAGGATCCTGGCCGTGGGCTTTGGCGATCTCTTCCGTCGTGATGCGGTTGATGGGGAGGTAACGGCCAAATGCAATGATGGCGGATTGAGGAGTCATCAGAAGATTCAGAGGAATTGTATGAGTGAGAGATTATGAGAGCCAGAAAAATGTCCGTGACCCCTAGGGGTCACGGACGGGAGGGTGACCGAGTTCACCCGGATGATCATGCATGGAGTCTCGGTGGCTCCATGTGGACGTGCGACGAATCGCTGTGCCCTCTAATTCTCAAGGCTTAGACGAACGTCGCTCCCTTCAGGCTTTGAAGCGCGAGTACTTGCGCTCTCAGCCAGAGTCGAAACTTGCGCGACATGCGCAGCTCCTTTCCTCCGGTAACGGGGGACAGTGATGGACGGAGGTGGTCCACCAGTAGTCCGAAGCAGCCCATATATCCGGGCAGGCCGCTCTATGGAGATTGAACTCCAGTCGAAGGCTTTTTCTCAAGGAAATACTCCGGTTTATCGACCTAGATCTTTATGTGCCTTTGCGAGTGTGTGACTCGACTGTGCCGCAAGCAGAGAGATCTCTCCAGCGAGGACGGCAGCGGCGACAATCTCAGAAAGAAGACTGCAGGGGGAGATTGCTGGTTGTTGGTTGCTGGTTGCTGGTTGGAGAAGTAATTGGAGGCATTGAGCTTGTGCCGGGAGTGTTGTCCCACCACCGCGGATGCCTAGGAGGAGTGCGGGGAGACGGACAGAGAATTTCAATCCTTCCGAAGTGGATTGCACAGTGGTATCCGCAAGAGAACCCTCGACGACGTGCGCTGCATCCTGTCCGGTTGCGAGGTAGAGGGCTGCGATGACATTGGCAGCATGACAATTACTGCCAATGGCTCCGGCAATCTCTGAGCCGAGTTCCAGTTTGGCTTTCGCGGTAGCGAGTATTGCCTCGGGGGTGGTTTTGAGGACATCGGCGATGATGGCAGCTGGCAGAATGCATGTTGCAGTAGCTTCATACCCGCGACCTTTGGCGTGCGTGCGCTTACTTGGCTTCTTATCAGAGTCGACGTTGGCGGCAACGGTGATGAATTGCTCGCCAGTGGATTTTGCAATGTATGTACCAATGGCCTGTGCGGCGATGGTCACCATATTCATACCCATCGCTTCGTCTGTATCTGCGGCGATTGTCAGAAAGACATGACCATCCTTTTCATCAATGTCATACGCCAAAATCTTCAGGTGACTACTCGTTGATTCTCCGGTGGATTTCCACTCTTTCTCGTGTTCACGGATCCAATTCTTCATTCTTAATTCTTCATTCTTAATTTTAAATGCGATCGACCTTGTCACTCCATGGTAGATCGAGGACGTTCGTACACCCTTGCAGGTATTCAGAGCCTTACATCCTCTGCTTACACTCGCTACGAGAGCACCTTCGGTGGTTGCAAGCGGAAGGTGTACGGTCGTCTCTTCTCCATTGCTCAAGGTCACCGTAAGAGGTCCTGCGAGGCCAACCGGTATGGGCACTGCACCGAACATATTTTCACAATTTTTCTCCTCGCTGTGTCCGAGTGCAGCTGCGTTGACTGCGAGTGAAGACAGATCGACACCCCGCTCCTGTTCGATCATTGCGCGGCGCGCGATGACGCGATCAACAGAGCTGAGGCCGGCGGGGAGAGAGCGGAGATCCACTACCCCCTTAGCGTACCGCAATTTTCCATTTTCCATTATCCATTATTCTGTGATCTTTCCATACTTTTCTTGGAAAACTATGCCTTTGCAACTGCCCGTATTCCTGCGATCAATTCCGTGACATTCAGTGTGAAATCCAGTGCATCCGGTTCTACGTATTTCCCCATAATTTTGCCGTCTTTGACGACGACATACGCGCGGCGGAGAAGATCACCCAGCGCCCGTGGAAGATTCTTTTTCCCTTCTTCCTCACCGGTTCGCCCGACAATTTCGCGCATTTGAAAGCACCCGAAGTCCGAAGCAAACGTGACATCAGCATTGTTCCATTCGGAGTACCGTACCCACTCGGCAATCGCAAAGGGCTGGTCTGAACATACAATAATAACCCGCTTTGCTCCTGCTTCCTTGATGCGCGTCAAATTGTTGAGGATACCGGGAACACATTCTTTTGTGCACGTATCACTGAAGGCAGCCGGTAATGTAACGATCAAGCTCACACCATCAAGCTTGGTCGTGTCGATTTGGTCATAGTCGTTTATGTGTGTGAAGACAGCCATAGGTATCTTGAAGGAGTCTGAAAAATCTGGTATCATAGTATGATACTCCGATGGCGAAAAATAATCCACTCCAACAGGCAATAATTGTTTCTCTGGTGCGGAAATCCCAGCTTCTCACCGAGGAGAAAAAAGCGGTGTTACTTGCAAAAATTCCGACACTATCTGCTGCAGAACTTCAGGCATTGCAGGAATTGATTGGAGGAGAGGAGCGGGTACTGCTGCACCCCAGAGATCTTCAGTTGGAGGAAGTTCTGGCAACCGCTGATGTGCAGACCCTTCATGCAATGAATGGGCTCATTGATCACTCTCTTGAGGAACTGCATAGTGCGGAAAAAATTGCGGGCGAAGATCAGGATTCCAAGGATGCAGACAATCTTCTTCGTGCTATCGGATGAACGAGGGATTTTCGCCACAGGCGGCACCTCCTCCGAAGGAGAAAGCGCAGTCGGCGGCTGATACACAGCGCACAGTTGAGCAAGCGGAAAAAGAGGCTGGAGGAGCATCGGGATCCGGTAGTGCCCCTACGAGAGAGGAACTGAAAGTGAAGCTGGAAAATCTGTACGCAACATTGGATGCAGCCCGCGAGAAATCTAAAGGGCAGACCACACCGCAGGCACGCAAGACTGAGAGCATCATTCGTGATATTGATATTCAGCTCAGTGAGTTTGTGGATGCCTACAGAGTGCAGAATAAAATTATTCCTGCCTTCGATGAGAGAAAGGCCATCGCATTTAACGAACGACTTGATCAATTCCTTTTGACAGTATCAGGCGCTCAGGATTCAAAGACCTCTATTCAGGAGGCAGGTAAGGACAACGTACAAAAGCCGGACATTGCATCACTTGCTCTGTTTTTGGGAAATGATGCACTCGCAAATGCTGCCATTGAAAACTCCGGTGAAGATGCGATCCGTATGGTTTGTGCAAATATTGATCTGACATCCCGTGTGCCGTCCTCCATCCATCAGGAAATATTTGGTCGTCCACCCGTGAAGGCGGGAAGCGGAGTCGAAAGCACAAAAATTGCCATTTTCCTTGCAAACGGTACGCTGAAGGATTCGCCCTACGCATACCTATTGCAGGATTCCGCAGTGATGATCCGTGGGGCACGGGATGCTGCTCGTAATCGCAGTGCAAGGGTACAAGATGATATTAATGCGCTTCGCGGGCGCGAAGAAAATCAGATGCGTCAGCTTGCAGAGGAAACAAAAGACGGGAGCTATAACTTTCTTGATCTTTTCACGTCCAAGATCGATTCGGCGGAAAAGGGTATTCAGTTGAGTGTAGATGAAGTAAAGCGTCTCCGTTCGAAAATCCAGGAACGCACATCGGAACTCCAGACCGTCGAAAGCATTGCAACGACGCTCGAGATTGCTTTGGAAGCAGGTGCTGCGGAGGGGGATCGTCTTTCGGGTCGAACAGACGAAGCCGATCGGCGCATGACGCAACTCCTTGAGAAGTTTGGCGGAAATCTCCAGAGCATCGATGCGCCCCTTGCGAAGCGTGCAACGGAGTCTGCAGAGCGGCTGCGTGACCAGAAGAAATTATCACCTGTTGAGGAGTCGATCATTTTCAGTAATCCACGCTCTTCGGAGTCTCTGAAAAAGGCTATCGAACAAAAAGTTACCGAATCCCCAGCAGTGGATGTCCTTGATCAGGTTCGGGCGAAGCAGACATTTCGCGCGGGGCCCTTTGAAAAATATGAGCCACCAGCACAGTTGGTGGATACCCAGGGGCGTGATGTAAGAGGCGCGATGCGTGGCGAACAGACCACTCTACGTTATACCGATGGGCGGTCGCTTCAAGTACTTGTCACACCGAAGGCGCGGCAGGTGCTGGATAGTATTCCACCGGGACGAGAGCCCGTTCTCCTTCGGCTGATTTCTTCCATGCAAGTGGATGGTGTGCTCAGGCGAGGCAATAAACCCATCCTTCGTACTCCGCCCGCTGACTGTATCGTACAGCATACGGATATCGGGTTTGTCGATGCATCTGGAAATGTCGTGCGCGATGACGGTAAAACATCATTTGATGTCTCACAAAATGAAAACCGGACTATCATCGAGAAACAGATTCGCAATCAGAAGGGATTTCGTCTGGAAGCGTATAAACCAAATCTTCCTCTGAAAACTGCGGACAACAAGCCGTATCCGTATGGTCTCTATACGCTGAGGACGCAATCCGGATTGACCGTGGAGGGCGTTACGGTGGCAAAAGACGCTATTGATCTTATCAATGCAGAGCCTCCAGGAGGACAAACGCTCGTGCTGAAACGTATTCCTGCATCCATCAGTCTCAAGAGTCAGGAGGGTCGTAGTACGGGTACACACCAAAAAGTCTTGGGTGCAGATTTGGTGCGCAAGGAGGATCTTGCCTACGCAACGATCGACGGTGATGCACTAAAAACGCGCGATATTGCAACGGGAAAGGAATCTGTGGCATCTGTGGAGCAGGTAGACAAGGAACAGCAGGAGAACACACGCGACATCCAGCGTGTGCTTGACCGTAATCCTGCGATCAACGGAGTCAAGCGTTCTGCATCGACGATCCAGCAGACCGTAGGGAATCTGCAGAAGTTTCTTGCAGCAGGAAAAGCAGGTTCTGCCCGGGAGGCATTTGTGCAGTTTGCCCGCAGTGAAGCGAAACCGACTCTGGAGATGCTCAAAAATCCACAGCTTCTCAAGGATGTGGAAGAGGCAAAGACAGCACTGCGCGCTCTCAAGGGTGTGAATGGTGTTGCGCTTGGAGGATTGGAACAAAAGATCGATGAGCAGCTCAAAGCGCTTGATGGATTTACCGCAATGATTACCGATGGCCGAACGCAGAATCTCCTTGAGACGATCATGGATGCATCGAAGTTTGATGCGGACAGTTGGGCGAATTTCTTCACCAACCAGCTGCCGGTGATCATCGCTTCAATTGCTCTTGCCTGTGCTGCCGCAGCACTTGTTGTAGCCACGTGCGGGACTGCAGCACCGTTCATTGCAGTTGCCGCAGCAACAGCGCTCGGTGGGGTCATTGGTGCAGAACTCGGCAAGGAAGGGGTCTATGCCGGTCGTCAGCTTCTGGATGCACGCGTGAGATCAGGAGATGCCACCTTTAGCGGGCGATCGAAAACTGGCGCGTATATAGAAGGGCAGAAGACCTTTAACGAAAAGACCGGGAAATATGAGAACCTGGAGCTCTTCCGGGATGTTGCAAGCCCTCTAGCGCAGGAGTTTGCCATTGGCTTCGCAACGACACTTGCCACGATGGGCATAGGTAATGTTGTTGGCAGCCAGCTAAGTAAGCTCCTGCAAAAAACGCAGATTGTTGAAAGGATCAGCGCAAGAAGCGAGATATTCAAATCTCTTGCACGCAAACTTGCCAGCCTGAATGAGAACAAGGAAGTCCTGGAGAGAGCAACTGGTCTAAAAGACGCCATAACGCGGGCGCTAAAATCTTTACCGAATGAAATCGGTGAGGAGCTTGGGGAGGAAGCCGAGGAGAGCATCCTCGAAAAATTTCTGAATCAGATCGACATAGGCCTCTCCGGTACAGATGCTGCAGATGGAAAACTCGGACTGGGAACAGTAGCAGGCACGCTTCTGGCCATCGCCAAGAATACGCGCGTTGGAAAAAGCACGATTTCGTATGATGTACGTGGAAAGAGCCCCAAGGAACTTGCTGCTCGTACACAGGCGATTCGGGCGGAAGCTGAGGGCAATGGTGCGATCGTCACGGATCTTGGCAAGGGGGTGCTCTCTATCCGGTATCCGATTGATGTGAACGGCAAAGTCGAATTTGAGAAGGTGCAGCTACAGCCGAATGTTGTTGCTGGTGATGGTGCAACAGCGGAGATAGATAGCGGTACAGAGCCCGATGCATCCACAGGAAAAAATACCTCTAAGCAACTGGAAAAGGCCGCTCCCGATTCCACCCCCCATCCAGTAGGACCAAGGTCAGAGCAGCAAGAAGGTCGGAGAAGCGGTCGTGAAAAGCTAACGCCTGAGCAAGAAACGTATTATCGTCAGGAAAGAGAATATGAACAGAAGACTGCCGAAGAGAAAGCCAGGTTTGAAGCGTCGAAAACGGAGTTTGAACAGAAGATAAATATTGGAAAAGGCATTGATCATCTTCAGAAGACACTCACGAAAGACGGACAGCTGCTCATTGCAATGCGGAGCCTCGAGAATGATGGTAAAAATCCACGGACAATGCCACTCCGGGAACTTGCTCCTCTGCTGGAGCAAACAATGGGTAAGGAAGAATTTTCCCCTTACAAGAAAGCATTTGAACAAGCAGGATCCAAAACCTTGAGTGTGCTTACTCCTGTGGAGATCTATGAAACACTCGGCGTTCAGACAAAACTCGCTCAGGCCGATATTGTGGTCTACGGAGATCAGCACGTTGGTCTTGGTAGGGGGGCGGAACTTGACACATTTGAACGCAATGAAGTGCTGCGACAGCGTCTAGCTGATGACAGAAAGATTGGAAAAGGCGTTAAGGCAATTGTGGACCTTGGGGATTTCTTCGATCAGGAAGCAGTGAGTGCGAAACTGACCGTGAATGATCAAGGAGAAACCATCACCCCTGGCGAGAGTATTGATGCCAAAACAGGAAAAGTGCATCTGCCTGTAAGTAAGAAGGCAGAGATCAATGCGAATGGTGAGGCAACCGTCAGAGTGAATGGACAGCCGGCAATTGCTCTTAAGGTGGAAAATGGAAACATTGATATACAAATGGACCAAAAGGGCGGGTCGGTAAAGGCAACGGTGAATGATCAAGGCGAGATTATTGTCACAACGGAAAAAGAAATCCTGATTCCCTTTGCAAAGGTCGCAGAGCAGGTAGCAGCGCAACGAGCGGATCTGGCAGATATTGCGGGTATTGCTCGGGAGAACTATTACGTTGTCACCGGCAATCATGATTTGCGTGACACCGTTCCTGTCAGAAGTGCGGATGGGAATCCTGTCGTGAGAACAAAGCCGATGAAAAACTTTTCTGAGAAGGAAGCGACGGATATTGCGGAAGCAACTGGCGAACCCTTATTGAAGGAGATACTGCTGCATTGTGGTGATGATCCAAAGATACGACCTACGCCTGCGCAAGCTGCCAAGATCATTGAAACACATCCACGCGGGAAAGATCCGGCATTTCTCAGGAGCTTTGTTGATCTGGAGCCGTCGGCTGAAGACGTAAAAATTTGGAAGGAGGCACATGCAAAATACGAGATTACCATCGCAACCGACTCCCCGAGTGCAGAAGCGACGGTGACCTTGCCAGGGGAAAACTTCAAGACCGTCCTGAGACATTTCCCGGTCAATGGAGGAGCAGCTATAGCAAAAGCAGTGCATGGGAGTGATCATGGAAAATTGAAATCTCAGGAGCGCGAGAGTGACGTTGGCAGAGAAATAGGGGCGGATATTCACCAGCCAGCAGTAGTGGATGGGGAGAATCATACAGTGAATGCGAAGGGGGAATACCTGCGGCAACAAACAGTATTAGCACCTGCTTTGGGCGGAGGTACCTATGCTGGCAACGGAGAGTCTACGAATGGTTTTTTACTCCTGGGTCCGGATCGGGAAGTGAAATTCAGTCAGTTTGATCCTGTGCGAAAGACTAATCCTTTTTCCGGGAGAACGATCAATGAAGATCAGCGTCTTGCCACGTATCGACGCGAGCCGCGACCATTCACGGGTATTGGAGATTTAGGATCGGTTGAGAACAGTGCAAATGGACCCCTAGATGCTCAGAATGGCCATTTCCTCAATGCAATCAAGGAGCACCTCGAAGCGAATCCTGCAGATCTGAGCCAAGTGAAGCGCACTCCGAAAGCTGATGGAGAGGTGCTCATTCGGGAAGGGAAGATCGACAGAGCGACCCAGCCGGATACTGTCTACATCCTTGTAAAAGGATCGGTCTCCATTACGAAAAACGGAGCGGATGGTATACCTGCCACCGTTGCAGAGCGATCATCACCGAGCGTACTGGGGGAAATATCGGCTGTGACAGGCGAAGCAATTGCCAGTGCAAGTGCGAAAGGTGATGCGGAAGTATTGGAAATTCCCGGAGACGTGTTCCGCGCCATGCTAAAAAACCCCAAGGTCGCTGCCGAGTATAATGCCATTGTACAGAAAAGGATCAATGATACTGGCACAGTCTCTGATACGGTGCCTGTTGACGCTGATGCCAAGAGCAAGCTTGGTGAGTTCAAGGAGCAGGCTACGGCAGATCGTAAATCCCAGACAAATGAGAAGGCTGCAGGTACAAAAAGCCCGAAGGAAATTATCCTCGATGCATTTCTCAAAGAAGCGGATAGCAATTCCGATGAGCTACGACTGCAAACATTTAGTCCGATGCAATCCGTCATTAATGAGGGAGAGGGAGGAACGGAATGTTATGTTGTGCTTTCCGGAAATGTGGGTATCTATAAAAATATTCCCGAAAGCGAAACACCCTTATTTTTGGGAGAAGTAGGCCCTGGAGAGATTTTTGGCGAGCAAGCGGTAGTGAATTCTACCGAAACCCGATCGGCTGATGTGCGTGCGCAAACGCCTGTACAGGTACTGGTGGTCCGACCAGCTCTTATGGCGAAACTCATTACAAATCCAAAATTTAAGGCTGCGATTGATAACCTGCGCATTCAGCAGACCGGAAACGCGTTCCAAAAGAAAATCGAGAGGAAGGAGAAGAGTGTACGTCGTGAAGGTGTTTTGTCGTAGTTATCATCTGCAGGGGCATCAACTTCCTCATTCTTCATTCTCAAGTATTTCCGCACCCCTTCTCATTCCCGCCTCAAACACGGTGCAGCTCTTCTGTGCATGCGCGTACTCCCGTACTGCCTTGAGTGCCTCTTCCGTGCAGATGAGATGTACCGTTGGGCCTGCATCCATCGTAAAGAGCACGGGCAGATGCTCGCGTTCGCGTAGCTCGGTGATCTCATCGACAATCCGGTACGTCTCGTCATTGAGGTACTGCAGAGGAGGTGTCTGTGTCTGCATGACATTGTGCATGTCCCAGCAATCTTCTTCTGTGACAGCCTGAAGCTTTGCAAAGTCTTTTGTGAGAATGGCATCGATGCATTCCTGTTGTCTGCGGCTGCGAATCGCCTCGATTCTTTTTTTGAAATGGGGGCTGGTGTGTGCCATGTGATGCCCCTCGGTGGACCCCACTTTCTTCTCTTCCATCGTGGGGACGATGATGGTGTCGAAGAGGGGCCAGTGATGCTCGTCGGCAATTTGATTGGCAGACGCGGAGGCGACATCAGAAGAGTTTGTAGTGTCATTGGTAAGAGCTACGAAGCCACCGAAGATACTTCGCGCCGCAGAACCGGAACCGAGGCGGGCGATGATGGAGATATCACGAGATGAGAGACCTGAAGCAAATCCTGCATATGCCTTTGCTAAAGCCGAAAATACCGCAGCGGAGGAGGCGATGCCGATAGCTGGCGGGATGGCTGAACGAATCGTGATCGACACGGATTCGGGAATTGCGTTTGCCATGTTCACTGATTCCAGAAATTGCTTCGTGAGTTTTAGGTGCTCCTCAATCCGTGCGATATCTTTTTCTTTGAGGATCTTCTCCGTTCCATCCGGCAGGTACGAGTGCAGGGTGAAGATAGGGGAGTGATCCATCGATACTTCGACGCATGGGAAATCGAGCGTGATGGAGCAGCTATCGGCCATCGGGAGGCGAAGCTCGTCGTTGCGGTTGCCCCAGTACTTGATGAGGGCGATATTGGGAGTGGAGCGGGCGGTGACCATGTGCGAATGGTAATGCAAATTGAGAATGAAGAATGAAGAATTGAGAATTTAATTCTTCATTCTTCATTCTCAATTACTTCGAGGTCCATTCCTTCTACAATTCTCGGATCCGCATCGAATGCGATCACCATTCCACTTCCTCCTGTCTTCCCTCCTGCGCCAATCACCTTTGCTGCCCCTCCTCCTTGTTCAATTTTTTTGATCAGACTTTGTGCTTCTCTGGAGACAACTCCAAGGTTTATCTGCGCTCGGTGATGTTCGCGGACAACTGCCAGTACATCCTCTCCATTCATCAGTCGCTGCGCACACCCTCCGATGGTATGAATCGCAGGCTCGATGACCTTGTCTCCCTGCACATGGCGCATGGTGATGAAGGTCACCAGCTCCGGCGTCGTTTCATTTGGTGCGCCGGTATCGATGAGGATGGCATTCTGCAATGCATCGGTAATGGCAGGTGGCAGATCGATCAGTTTCGGCGGATTGGGCTTTTTAAAGTACACAGGTTTTTCCTCCCAGATTACTGCAAAGTCGATGCCGCTGTGTCCCGGATTCACAATGTTCTCGATTGCTAGAACTTCATCGCGCTTCGTTATTCCCAGTGCACGTGCGATGGCGATCGTCAGTGCTGTTGAGGACCCCATGCCCTTGCCGAGGGGGATGCTATTGGTGATGTGCAGAGTTCCGTACTCCTTTTTTCCGGTGGCATCGAGAATCTTCTGAACGTATGCATCGGCCTTTGTCCTATCGCCGCAGAGTCCATTCCAGACAATCTTCCAATCTGTTCCGGGTTCGAAGGTGACCTCTGTAGATAATGCTGATGGTACAGCGATTCCCGCATGGCCAAATACCACTGCATATTCGCCACAGAGGATGATTTTCCCTTTTGCCGATGTGGTATGCCTTGTGGGTGTAACCATGAGTCTCCATGTTCTCGGCATTATTGTGGACAGTCAATTATTGCCATAGAAGAATAGTCGTTGTCTCTTCCGCTGCGCCTACGCAGCTGGGAAAGACCTCCTTCAATCGGCAGCTGCCGATTGGGGGGCCTGGAGGCTTGGGTGAACCGTGCGCTGTACCCGGCAGACGTGCGCACCTGCCTCCAGGCAGATTTTGTCTATCCCCCAAATCTGCGTTTTCTGCTTTCAAGTTCAGCAACAGCACCTTCAATGTCTTTTGCATTGATCTCGGGAAACAGTTTTTCCGAAAATACCCACTCCGCATATGTCGTTTGCCAGAGGAAAAAGTTACTCGTGCGCTGCTCGCCGGAGCTTCGCAGAATGAGATCGATGTCGGGAAGCTCGGGGTGATCCAGATATCTGCGTAAATATTCCTCCGGCACCGCGCCCGAGGACGGGCGCGCTCCTTCCTTCATTTTTTCTATTGCTCTGAGGATTTCATCTTTTCCTCCGTAATCGACAGCGAGATGTAGGGTAAATTCCTTCTGGTCTTTCGTTTCTTCCTCCACTTCGGCAATGAGAGTGGCGAGCGAAGGAGGGATGCGGTCGCGGCGGCCGGAGTGGACGAAGCGGGTTTTTTTCTCCAAAAATCCCTTACGTTCCTTTCGCAGGTAGTCCTCGAGCATGGTCATGAGTTTCGAGATCTCTTCTGGATCCCGTTTCCAGTTTTCCGTGGAGAAGCACCAGACCGTGAGGGTGCCCACGCGCGGATCGTTTCTGCACCACTCGGTGATCGATCGGAAATTTTCAATTGCACGCTCGTGACCCTTCCATGGGTGGAGCATCTGCGTACGAGCCCACCGGCGGTTGCCGTCGGGGATGATGGCCAGATGCAGGCGCGCGGATTGAGGAGTGTTCATATAGGGAAGGAGTTTTCAGTATTATGTATTCGCTTGCGATACCTAATACGTAATACCTAATACATCATACTTAGTTTGGTAAAGATTCCCGTATGGAATGCATGCCGAGGTGAAACCATGGTGCGTACTTCAGAGGATCGAGGCGCATGTCTTTCTTCAGGACCTGAAGCGATATCCATTCTGTGTCTGCAACTTCATCGGGATTGGGTACCACCTTCACCGTTTCATCCACGAGCCCAAGGAGCACCGTAACGTACTCGTGTTCGGTGCCGCGCTTCTTGGGGTCCTGCGCACGGTACACAAAGCTGCAGACAGCTTTCAGGTCGCAGGTGAAGCCGAGCTCTTCCTGCAGTCTTCGTTTTCCGGCCTGCTCGGGTGATTCGCCTTCCATGGGATGGCTGCAGCAACTATTCGCCCAGATGAGGGGCCAGAGCATTTTCTTGTCGCTGCGCTTCTGGATCAGGATTTCCTTGCCGAAGTTCCGGAAGACATAGACAGAAAATGCACGGTGCAATTGTCCATCGCCGCTGTGCGCTGCAACGATCTCCTCTGTGCCGATGGCGTTATTTTCCTGATCGACGAGGATAACGGTGCGGCGATCCATGGGGGTATTGTAATGGCTGAGACGTACCAAGGGTACGTCTCTACGGTGACTTTTTTCTTTGATTGAAGAGCAACCACCTTATAATGATCTACGATGAACGATCGTAATATCCTTGGCGAGGATCTTGCCCGCATGCTCAAAGGCGGCGTGATCATGGATGTGGTGACTGCCGAGCAGGCGAAGATTGCGGAAGAAGCCGGGGCCTCAGCTGTGATGGCCTTGGAGCGCGTTCCTTCGGATATCCGCGCACAGGGTGGAGTTGCCCGCATGAGCGATCCTCAGCTTATCAAGGCGATTCAGGCTGCTGTATCTATTCCAGTTATGGCCAAAGTCCGTATTGGTCATACGGCTGAGGCAAAGATCCTCGAGCAACTCCAGATCGACTTTATCGATGAATCGGAGGTTCTTACGCCTGCGGATCCCTTTGCTCATATCGATAAAAAGCCCTTCAAGATCCCCTTTGTCTGCGGAGCGCGGAATCTTGGCGAAGCTCTGAGGCGCATAGCCGAGGGTGCCGCAATGATCCGGACAAAAGGGGAGGCGGGGACGGGCAATATCATCGAAGCTGTCCGGCACTGGAAGGAGATACAGCGTGAGATAGAAGGACTTCGGACCATGCGCACTGGTGCGCTCAGGGCATTTGCCGATGAGCAGAGAGTTCCACTCTCTCTCGTTGAGCGCGTTTCCCATGATCAGCGGTTACCGGTTGTTACGTTTGTTGCAGGAGGCATAGCCACTCCAGCAGATGCCGTACTTATGATGAGTCTCGGTGCCGAGGGAGTCTTTGTCGGTTCCGGTGTCTTCAAATCATCTGACCCCGCTCGTGTTGCCAAGGCGATCGTTGAAGCGACTTCTCACTGGAACGATGCCGAGGTTCTGACAAGGGTGTCTGAGGGGCTTGGTGCAGCGATGCCAGGGTTGGAGATAGGTGCATTGCAGATGAAGATGCAGGAGAGAGGTTCGTAAAAATGAAGAATTACAAATGAAGAATGATGAATTATCGATATGATGGCTTTGTGATAATTGGCGTTTTGGCATTACAGGGGGATTTCGCGGAGCACATAGATGTGCTTCAGGCATTATCTGTGAAGGAGAAAGAAGTTCGCTCCGTTGCGGAACTTGAGGAGTGTACGCATCTCATTATTCCTGGTGGGGAAAGTACGGTGATGGCGCGGCTTATGCAGTCGTGCGGATTGTGGGATGCCATTTCCGAGCGCTTCCAGAGCGGGGATCTTGCCGTCTTCGGGACATGCGCAGGGGCAATACTCCTTGCGGCGGACATCATCGGAAAGCATTCACCGAAAGGATTGGGTCTTATTGATATGACTATCGATCGCAATGCCTACGGATCTCAGCTCCAGAGCTTCGATGCGGAGATTGATCTGCAGGATGCAGGAAGAGTGCACTGTGCATTCATCCGCGCACCGAAAATTACAAGAGTCGCGAAGGACGTGGAGATTTTGGCATCACATGAAGGCCATCCCGTGATCGTTGCCCAGGGAAGATGTCTTGCATGTACCTGTCACCCCGAAGCGAGGGGAGAGAGTGCGGTACATAGGATGTTCTTGGGGATGTGATGGTTCGATTCGCGCCGCAGTGTCACCCTGAGTAGTTCTGAGCGCAGCAAAGGACGTATCGGAGGGCGATGGGCGGCGCTACTCACCATGAGACATGAACGCGCATGTCAGTGGCCTATGCCCGTGGATCAAACAGCGGCGGAGCCGGATGCTCGGGGTTGTAGACCATGCTGGTGCGGTAGGCGAGGCCAATATCTTTCTCTTTGGCGAAGCGTTCAAGTATTTCCTGTGTGAGTTTCGTGATGACTTCGCGTCGCATGCCGATGGGGATAGTGAAGCGTAGTCGTACCGCTATGCCGTCACCGGCAATGTCCATGTACACCTGAGGGCCCGTGGGTTCCTGCTTCACAAAGAGCGTGCGTGTGCGGATGTCGTACTGCCTGCGGGCAGCAGCGGTGTACGTGCCCGTGACATGCTCGACGATCGTTACTAGGATCTTCTCAGTCTTTTGCCAGTTGCTGTCGAGCGTGAGAGTGAATCCCATTTCCGCCTTTATGTAGTCCGATGTCTGGTTGAAGTTCACCACATCGTGCGTGAGTACGGCGGCATTTGGCATGATCAGCGTCCGCCCTGTTCGCTCCTGCACAGCTGCATCTGTGGACGAATGCACCTCTAGCATGGTGGTTCGTAGCAGCGTTACGTCGACAACGTCGCCTGTGTAGGGACCCACGGAAACGCGATCACCAATGGTGAAGAGTCGCTTTTGGAGGATCATGATCCATCCTACGACGTCCTTCACGACGTCCTGAAGTGCTACGGCAAGACCCGCACCCACGATAGCTAGAGATGTAAGGATTCCAGGATGTTCTGCAACGATCGTCGTCAGCACCCAAACAGTGACAATGGTGTAGGTTGCGGTGGTGAAGAGCTTCGTCACGATGTAGCGTCTTTCCGGCTCCGGTATGCGATGCGCGATGATGCTGCGGATCGTGCGTTCGAGAATGATGATGGCTACGAGGATGCCGATCCATGTGAGGATGCGGATGATATCGCCGAACTGTACGAGCCATTGGTCGCGGTTTAACTTGCTCAAACGTTCCTTCTCCAGAGAAAGCACAGACTCCAGTACGCTGATGCGCTCCTCGTCAATTGCGGCTTTTGCGAGAAGCTCCTCGTGGTTTTTTGCCAGTCGGAATTCCTCTCCCTCCACGGCCGGTGGCGGAGGCACTTCCCCGTAGTATTTCTTTTCTTCCGCGAGGAGAAGATCGAGGTTTACTTTGCGTTCCTTGAGCCGTTCCTCAAGGCCGCTCACCACTGTGCGCTGCTGCTCTATGGCCGATGGAAGCTCCTGGCCATCAGTCGGTGGTGTAGGTTCTTCGGGCGATTCGGCTACCTTACGGACTTCCTTCTCGATCGCCGCTTTGATCCGGCTGCGCTCATCGGCGATGCGCTTTTGGATGTACTCGTCATTCGGGTACTTCAGAAGCGACCGGTACAGGCTTGTCAGTTGCGATTCATCATATGCTGTTACGCCATCCTGTGCGTATGCTCCGGCAGGAAGGGAAAGGAGGAGAATGGCGCCGAGAAGGATGTGATTTGTGCGCACGAGGCAAGCATACCACGCCGAGTCTTTGCCAAAAAACTCTTGATGCACTTTCCCTGTTCAGCGTACGATCGCACTGTCACCGTCCGCCTCGCGCGCTTCCTGTGGTGACCATCATGGCAGCAGCTCTCCTCATTACCTTCCGCGAAACTCTCGAAGCATCCCTCGTGGTCGCCGTTGTCCTGACGGTGATTGAGCGATTGCAGCGTAGTAGGCTTCAGCTTGCCGTATGGAACGGGGTTGCTGCAGGCGTGCTTTGCAGTATCGCGATTGCATTTGCAGTGCAGATGTTCTTTCAGAGGCTTCCAGCCCATCTCGAGCAAGTCGCCGAGGGGTGGACGATGCTCATCGCTTCCGCGCTTATTGTCTGGCTGGTGGTATGGGTAGCACGCGTACGTGGCAATGTACGCGAACATATCGACACGCATGCTTCCGTGCATGCGGATGCACATTCCTGGTGGGGGATTTTCGCTATGGCATTCTTCGCCGTTGTCCGTGAAGGCACAGAAATGGTCCTCTTCTTGCAGGCCTCCATGTTTCAGGCGCAGCGCGTTGTTTCGAGTGTGGGAGCCATTACGGGCATCGCTCTTGCTGTGGGATTGACTGCCCTGCTCTTTCGCGGACTTCATGTCCTTCCGCTCAAGTGGATCTTTCGCTCGACGAGCCTGCTTCTTCTATTGTTTGCAGTGAGCTTGTTTGTTGGTGGTGTGGAGGAACTGCATGAAGCAGGGGTGCTACCGTATGTGTATGGATCGCACTGATGCCGAATGGAAGAGGGTGCTGAGTGAGCAGCAGTATGATGTGCTGCGCGGTTGCGGCACCGAGCCGCCGTTTCAAAACGCCTATTGGAATTGCAAAGACAATGGCACATACCTCTGTGCAGGTTGCGGTGCGACGCTTTTTTCCTCGGAAGATAAATTTGATTCCGGTACAGGATGGCCGAGCTATACGAAGCCGGCGCAAGCAGGAGCTATTGCGGCGAGTGATGATGATTCTCTTAGCATGCGTCGCACCGAAGCGCGTTGCAAAAACTGCGGAGGGCATCTCGGGCATATCTTTCCAGATGGCCCTGGGCCGACAGGGGAGCGGTACTGCATTAATTCGGCGGCGCTGAAGCTGAAGAAGGC
>SXGR01028652.1_pt1 | contig 50584 bp, 43 predicted proteins | sample 3174711 | NCBI WGS metagenome assembly SXGR01 (sample SAMN11356860, study PRJNA531348) | freshwater metagenome | isolation source: freshwater sample F1-60 | place: China: Fuxian Lake, Yuxi | collected 2017-12-25 | reverse complement strand
GGCGCGGTTCAGGAACTTGTTCGGACGAAGTTCAGCCGCTGGTTTTTTTTGACATAATAAAAAGTTTAGGTCTACAATTTACTATATTTAGCAATGAAGCTACCGCAGGTTTCGTTCAACAGCACCTACCCAAAAGGCGGGTTTTCGTGTTCCAAAGACAGTTTTGTGGTTCATCAAACATTGGTTTTTCAAATCAAGTTTTGTGGTAAAAGTCCCGCCCTTCGGGTAGCTGCAAAACGTTATAGGGCATTTAAAAAGACACAATATGGCAACAACAACAGCAACTATTTTCATTGGACTTGCACACCAAAATAATAGTGGTATAAACCCATCACACTTTATACAGTTCACTGAAAATGATAGACCTGCTCTCATACTTCATTCAATAGACAAGCCTTTGGAGCATAAGGTGATTATACCAACTGTCGAAAATACAATAAACGACATCTATCTAATGATAGCGATTTATATCCTAAAAATGGTAACTCCTTCAAAGGAATTACATAATACCCAAAGAAAGAGTTTGTATGAATTATTAGATGAAAATGAAAGACTTCAACTTTACAGCCAAACTAAAAAAATATTTGAGGCTACTAAAATTAAACTTGTATTCAATATATTGGATGATAGCCATTTATTAGGCCAAGTTGATATCATTAAGGATTACCCAAATGATTTTGAAGTTACACTTCCAGCAGTAAAAAAAGAATATAACGCTTGGTCCAACAGTATAATAACTAAAGGTATTTAGTATGGTTTATTTTGATGAAAAACAAATAGGTCTGATAAATTCATGGCACAGTTTATCGGCTAAATCTGAAGATCCTTATATGGCCTTTATGGCAGAATGGATAGCATTTAATGCTATATGTTACAACTTGTATTATGAAAAATCGATAATTGAACGTGCAAATATCGACAGATCGAAATCTAAGCTCAGTAAATTAAATCAAAGATTTACCCCATCTATTGACATAGAAGTTCAAAACGCAAAGGTAACTGGTACCGCTGAAAAATGGAGCGTCGACCTGTCATTACCAGAAAGATTATACATTTTAGTATCCACCAACTATACAGAAGACATAATCTTTAATGAATTTGTGAAGGATAATCAAAATTGGTATGAAAAAAACGCTACAGAATTATTCAATGAAATCAATTTAGCTTTAAAGAAAAATGATAGATGTTTTGTCATTAATATGGCAAAATCGCAGAATTATAATTTTAAAAATGACATCGATGAAATGGCAAATAAAAATATTATAATTCTGTGTGAAGAAAACAATCTCAAAACCATTAAAAATGTGCTTTATCAAATAAGATGTAACATTTTTCATGGTGAGAAAACGCCAGGAGATATAAACGATGACAAAATAGTGAGGAGTGCTTTGCCACTACTTAAATTTATCGTCAATTATCTAATTGAAATTCATAAAATCAATAAAACGCCCTATAACAGCGTGCAAGCGCCATAGCCCTGCCGCAGGCGCAACACAAGGCAATAGCGGTTTTGCGCAACGCGGGGATTTGTGGTTCTAAAAGTCATCAAGTTGCTTGAAAGATTGTCTTAGCCCTCTGAATGGCCGCTCAATTGTTGACCTGTATGGCTTTCGGCACATTCCATGAGCTGTTCGGGGGTGCCTTCGAATACCAAATGCCCCCCGTCGCGCCCCCCTTCGGGCCCCAGGTCAATCACCCAATCTGCCGCACGAATAACATCCGGGTTGTGTTCGATGATCCAAATGGAATTGCCTTGCTTTTGGAGTGCAGCCAGAGCCTCCATTAACCTACGGACATCATGAAAGTGCAGCCCAGTGGTGGGTTCGTCGAAAATAAACAGGGCATTGCGCGCTTGTTGACCATGGGTGAGGTAGCTCGCCAATTTCATCCGCTGTGCCTCGCCACCCGAAAGGGTACTCGATGATTGTCCGAGCGACATATAACCCAGGCCCACATCCGAAAGAGGTTTAAGGCGGCTTACCACCGAATGTTGGTCGTGAAAAAACGAAAGGGCATCGTCGACTGTCATACAGAGCACGTCGTAGATCGTTTTTTCGCGGTAGCGTACCCCCAAAACGCTCGGGCCGAAGCGCATGCCTCCGCAATCGTCGCAAGGCAGGGTGAGGTCGGCGAGAAATTGCATGCTGATGGTGACGGTTCCCTCACCCTGGCAGGTCTCGCACCGCCCACCAGGCACATTAAAGGAGAAATGCGATGCGGATAGCCCCATGGCCTGACTCGCCGGCTGGGCGGCGAAAAGTTGACGAATACCGTCGTAGGCTTTGGTGTAGGTGACCGGATTGGAACGGCTCGACTTACCAATAGAGTCCTGATGCACCAATTCGATCAGTTGCAGGCGTTGTACAGGTCCTTCGATGCGGTCATGATCGCCTGCTTTTTCCGACGACTCATTCCGCATGCGCAGCATTGCTGGATAAACGATTTGCTTGATCAGGGTCGACTTGCCTGATCCGCTTACCCCCGTAATCACTGTGATGCAATGCAAAGGGAGGGTTAGGGTCAGGTTCTTCAAATTATGGGCATGAGCACCGTGGACGGTGATGCCCGTATGCCAGGTGGTACGGGTTGGCGCATCCCCTTTGGTGTTCAACGCACGCAGCGCAGCGCCGGTTGGGCTCTCGGCACAGGCCAATAAACCCGGGTAGTCACCCTGATAGATAAGCTGCCCGCCTCTACTGCCCGCTGCCGGACCGATGTCGATCAGATGATCGGCCGCACGAATGATGGTTTCGTCGTGTTCCACAACCACCACCGTGTTGCCGGCATCGCGTAATCGGCGCAGGACTTCCACCAGGCGCGCACTATCGCGGGCATGCAAACCCACACTGGGTTCGTCGAGTATATACAAGCTGCCTGCAAGGGTACTCCCCAAAGAGGTGGCCAGGCGGATGCGTTGGTATTCGCCTCCCGATAAGGTCTGGGTGGGACGGTGCAAAGTAAGGTAGCTCAAACCCACCTCACACAATAGACTGAGGCGGGTGATGATTTCTTTCAACAAACGATCCGAAACCTGACGCAATGCCGGCGGCAGATTGAGCTGACGTAAAAAATGAAGGGATTGGTCGACCGGCAGAAGCGTGAGATCGGGGAGGTTCATGGAGGCTTGTCGATCAACCGATGGCAGATACACATAAGCCGCATCTTTCCGGATCCGACTGCCTTTGCAATCTGGGCAAACGGTGCGCCCGCGGTATCGAGACAACATTACCCGGTATTGGATTTTAAAGGACTCGCGTTCTAAATAAGCAAAAAATGCATGGAGACCTTCAAACCAGCTGTTGCCGGTCCACAGCAATTCCTTTTCGGAATCGCTCAGCAGGTGAAACGGCCTGTGGATTGGGAAATCAAATTTGATTCCGTGCCGGACAAGAGGCTTGAGCCATTCATTCATTTTTTCGCCCTTCCACGGTGCGATGCATCCTTCATAAACACTCAGACTTTTGTCGGGCACCACCAAGTCGGGGTCTATGCCCAGTATGGTACCGAATCCTTCGCATCGGCGGCAGGCGCCATAGGGGTTAGAAAAGCTAAAGAGATTTACGGAGGGCTCTTCAAAAACCATCCCATCGGCCTCGAATCGATCGCTGTAGGTCATCACCTGATCCCCCCAATCGACCAAACAAGCCCCATGCCCTTCGAAGAACGCGGTTTGTACGGAGTCGGATAAGCGTGAACGAAGATCCGCATCACTGCGGTCGGTGGTGATGCGGTCAACCACCACCTCTACCGCCCGATTCGCCCATGGGTCGCTTTCGGATGTTTCCTTTTTGCCCGTAGAAGGGGATTGGGGGGCAACAGCAACGGCCTGCTCTTGTTGCAAAAGCCAGTCCTCAATGCGGAACAATTCGGCATCGATACGAACCCGTAGAAAGCCTTTCTGCAACAGCACTTTGAATTCATCCGACAAGGTTCGTCGTTCATGACGCACCAACGGACATCGAATCTCACAGGTCTGCTCGTCGGGTTGCGATAAGATCTCCTCCACCACCTCATCCACCGTATGCCTTTTGACCACGGCACCGCTTACCGGTGAACGGGTTTCACCAATGCGGGCAAAGAGTAGTTTTAAATAATCATAGATTTCGGTGGTGGTGCCCACGGTCGATCGTGGATTCCGCCCCCCGGTTTTTTGTTCAATAGCCACAGCCGGCGAGATCCCGTGGATGTAGTCGACCTCCGGCTTCTTCATGCGGTTGAAAAATTGCCGCGCATAGCTCGAGAGGCTCTCCACATAGCGCCGTTGGCCCTCGGCATAAAGGGTGTCGAAAATAAGGGATGATTTACCCGAACCCGACAGGCCAGTTACCACCACCAACCGGCCACGCGGAATGGCCAGGTCGATGCCTTTTAGGTTGTGCAAACGCGCATTTTTGATCAGAATGTGCGTGCGTGGACTGCAATTTTCGATCGAGGGCAACAAGGGAGACAATTCCGACTGATTTGGCGCGCAAAGTTCGCTACAAATAACTTTTTATGTTGTTTATTTTTGTGAAATGACTGAGCTTCAAGATACCGATGATTTTCGCGATTTTCCCCAGTTGGCTCAGCAGCTGTCGGTCGTAGGGATTCGCAAGGAATTTAAAGCGGGTACGACTGTGGTGCAGGAACAAACAGCATCCGGTTCGATACCGCTGGTCTTGAAAGGCACCCTCAGGGTGATGCGCACCGAGCCCGATGGCCGCGAGATTATGCTCTATTACATCAAAGCGGGTGAGAGTTGCGTGATGTCTGTGCTTGGCGGCTGGAGTGCAGCGGTCTCGAAAGTGCGCGCAGAAGTGGAGGATGACGCTGAAATCCTATTTCTTCCTGTGGATCGTATGATCGATTTGGGGCGCTATTACCCCCAATGGATTGAGTATCTTTTTCGAATGTACCACCGCCGTTTTGAGGAGTTATTGGATATGGTTAATGCCGTTGCTTTCCAGAAAATGGACGAACGGTTGTGGGGTTTATTGATCAAGAAGGCAGAAATGCAAAAGGCGAGAATACTGTATGTGACCCATGAGCAATTGGCCAATGAGCTGGGTACTGCACGGGTCGTGGTGTCGCGTTTGCTCAAGGCGCTGGAGACGGAGGGTAGGTTAACGCTCTCACGCAATAAGATCCGCTTGGGCAGCTTTTGAGGGGTTCGGCTGTTCTTTTCGTCTGTGTAACTTTAGTAGCGGTACAAGCCAAACCCAAGCCCGAGATTTGCATCCAATCATTGAAACACCGTAAGTAAAGCAGCCCTTGAAAATCATCCCATAAAAGTGAGCTTTCATCCAAAAGTAAATAGGCAAGATAAAATGAACAACGGTGCATATTGAACAAATATTCACCGGATGTTTGGCCCAGGGGGCTTATTACATCACTTCAGAAGGAGAGGCAGCCATCATTGACCCTTTGCGGGAGATTACACCCAACCTCGATCGCTTAAAGAAGGATGGGTTACGTCTGAAATACATTTTCGAGACGCACTTTCACGCGGATTTTGTGAGCGGGCATTTGGAGCTGGCGCAGAAAACGTGGGCTGCAATTGTGTATGGCCCAACGGCCAATCGAGGTTTTGAGGCGATCGTCGCCGAAGACCAGCCCATCTTGTTGGTGGTCGACCCAGGTCGTGATGAGGAGGCCATCACCCGATTGGCTCGCGTTGGGTTTGATCAGGTTTTGGGGTATTTGAATGGGGGAATTTCGGCTTGGGTTGAATCGGGTAGAGAAACAGATCGGGTAAACCGCATTACAGCTGAGGAATTCGCCCGTCAATTTGATCCTTCAACGTCCGTTGTCTATGATGTTCGAAAGGAAACGGAGTACGCGGCCGAACATGCGCAAGACGCATTCAATCGACCATTAGCCTATATCAATGACTGGATTCGCGATATTAACCCCGAACAACACCTGGTGATGCACTGTGCGGGGGGTAACCGGAGCCTGATTGCTGCGAGCATCTTATTGTCGCGCGGTTACCGAAATTTTACAGAGATCGCTGGCGGTTTCTCAGCCCTTTCTAAAACCCATATCCCTAAAACCGATTAATCCCTATTTTATGTTTGGTTTATTGAGTCAGTTGCTCGGACAATCCGGCAACAACGAGTTGAGTGAGGCCGTCAAGAACGGTGCATTTTTGGTCGACGTACGCACCCCCGGCGAATTCGCAGGTGGAAGCGTACCTGGCGCGGTCAACATCCCATTGGATCAGATATCCAGTCAAATGAGCCGGTTCAAAGGCAAAAAGGGAGTTGTGGTGTTCTGTAAAAGCGGGATGCGCAGTGGGCAAGCGAAGAGCATCCTCGACCAAAATGGCATTCCCCAGGTGATCAATGGCGGAACCTGGCAGAATGTGAACAAAGTGGTAGGCGATCAATAATCGATTTTCCGATGACATTTCAGGAAATTATTGAGGGTGAAAAGCCCGTTCTGGTCGATTTTTTTGCGACTTGGTGCGGGCCTTGCCGTATGATGGCGCCCATCTTAGAGCAGGTTAAATCGCAGGTAGGCGATTCGGCTCATGTGATTAAGGTTGATGTCGATCAACAACCGGGTGCTGCGGCTCATTTTCGGGTTCAAGGCGTTCCAACCTTAATTTTGTTTCGAAAGGGCGAGATTAGGTGGCGGCAATCGGGGGTGGTGCAGGCCTCGGAGCTGGTGAGGCAGATCCAGCTCGCTGCTCAGTAGGCTTTTTTAAAACGCGCTCGGTTTTCGTTCCACCCATACCAAAGCGCAAAAATGACCATGAAGTAGAGTCCTCTAAGGGGGTAGTCGTGCATCCATTGCCAAAAGGGCCAATCGAGACCCGACCAGGCGGTGAGCAGTGCAATGCGAAACACATTCGCGGCATGCACCATCAGTAAGGCGCTCGGCACGAACCACAGTTTATGACGCCACATTCCTGGATATAGGATAAACAAAAAAGCACTTTGGAGGAGTTGTTTGAATCCGGAGCAGCCTTCGATCACGGTAAGTCCGCGCCCATTGGCGAAGGATATCGTTCGGTTCGATAATTCGGTTGGCTCCAATCCTGCCCAGTCGCATAAGAGGTAACTAACTTCGCTGATATGAATGGCGAGGCCCAACCGAATCGACTGTACCGCTGGCAAAGCCAGAAAAATGTCGGCCACCGAATGATAACTGACGTGGAAAACCAGTAAGAGCCCGGCAAACCAAGCCAGGTCACCCAAATAGTACCATTCGCCCGTGGTGTACTGTTTGAATCTTGACAGGGCCCATTTTAGAAGCGATCTCTCCCTTTCTGGGTGTTCTGAGGGAGATTTTTGGGTGTCGGAATGCTCCGATTTGGGTGTCATGGCTTTTGTGTAATCAACAGGAGTTTGTCTGACGGCTTTGGTTAGTTGTTTGACGGCTTTGGTTGGTAGTCTGACGGCTTTGGTTGGTAGTCTGACGGCTTTGGTTGGTAGTCTGACGGCTTTGGGTTGGCTCGAAAGATGCCGAATATGCTTTTCAGGTCGAATTCCTCGATTCGTGCCGGAGTTTTTCGGTTTTGTCCGTAATAGCTCAGCGTTAATCCCTTGCGGCGCTCATAGTCGGTCCAGCACACAAACAAAGCACTGTGATCCACTCCGCGGTAGGAATAGTTGATGTGGTAGATCCAATCGCCGGGCTCAATCAGATCAGCCGGTGCATACGGACCGCCTTTCGGTTTGAGGTAAACTTTTGTCTTTCCTTCGGGCCCGACTGTTCGCCGATACACTTCATTGGCAAAAGTCCAACACGAGCCGTTGATGATCTCCTTGTTGCGGCAACCCATGGCGTAGGCGGTTTGCAGGATGGGATGGGCCGCATCGAAGCAGGTGTCGCACGCCTGAAGCTTCGCGGCATCACCACACACGCATCGGTGCTTTTCATCGGCCGTAAGCACAAACCGATGGGCCAGCAAATCAGCGGCCAAGCTGCCTTCCTGAGCCCGTACCCAAGGCGTAACCTGCATGAAAACAAGCGTAAAAAAGGAAAAAACCAATAAGCTCGTTCGATGAAACATGTTAGGTATCCGTATACAATGGAGTAGTTGGGATTCGATGAAGAGCCACAAAAATCGGCTTTTTTCTTTCCCTGAACAAACTTAATCGAATCGTAGGGTGTTTTGACATGCTATGATGCCACCAAATTCTGATGCGGTTATTGAGGTGCGGGATTTGTACAAGAAATTCGGCTCGATTGAGGCCTTACGTGGGGTTGATTTTACAGTCTTCAAGGGGGATGTCTACGGATTTCTGGGCCCCAATGGGGCAGGAAAGAGTACGAGTTTGCGGATCATCCTGGATCTCATTCGCGCCGATCGTGGCACGGTTCGCCTGTTTGGGATGTCCTATCAGGAGCAGCGAAACCAGATTTTGTCGCGTGTGGGCTGCATCATCGAAAAGCCCGATTTTCATGGGTATTTGTCGGCCCAAACGAACCTCGAGTTATTGGCCCGGGTTAGTGGGGCAAAGGGGCCAAAAGTCGACCGCAAGCGCATCCGCGAAATGATCGATTTCGTGGGGTTGTCTGGGCGTGAACATGACCGGGTAAAAGGCTTTTCACACGGCATGAAACAAAGACTAGGTATTGCCCAGGCCCTTATGCACGACCCAGACCTCATTTTGCTCGATGAGCCCACCACGGGCCTCGATCCGCAAGGAATCATCGACATACGCATGCTCATTTTAAAACTGAGCCGCGAGATGGGCAAAACAGTGGTGCTTTCATCCCACCTGCTCACCGAAATAGAACTCATCGCCACCCGAATGCTAATCGTGCACAAAGGACAGAGCGTTCGGGAGGGTAGCGTGCGGGAACTCCTGCACGAACAACCCCTCCACATGTACCTCGATGCCCGACCTTTGGCCCAAGCCGAAGCCGTGCTGCGGCAAATGCCCGGAGTGGAGTGGTTCGAACAAAAAGAGGGTCGACTTATTATACAAATCCCACGCGATCAGGTACCCCACTGTTCGCGTGCGCTGATCGAGGCAGGGGTGCAGCTTCACAGTTTTGAACCACACCGGGCCCTGGAAGACTACTTCCTTCAACTGGTGAACTCCTGAACTCCTTAGAAACCGTTTTCAAATCCCGATGACTGTCAAAATACAAGCTGCATTAACTGCGTCAACCCGATCAACAAGGAAGAATTTCCGATACAAAACACCTTAGAAACCATAAGCGCAACAGCCATGTTTATCGCCGCCGTAGTCAATGAATTTATCAAAATCGCCGCCAAACCCCGGTCCTACCTCGGACTAGCGGCCATTACCGTTTTGGTGGGTGTCATCGAGTTGGCCATGTACCTCGACGGGGAGTCTTATGTGCGGTTCGTGACTTCAGGGCTTGAACAGAGCTTCGATCTTCAAGGGAGCCTGCTCAATGGCCATCTCATGGCTTTTATCGTACTCCAACTCCTGATCATTCACGTGCCGCTGCTCGTGGCCTTAGTGACGGCCGACCTGATATCGGGCGAGGCCGCAACAGGCACCCTTCGGATGTTGATCACCCGGCCCTTATCGCGCACTGCCCTTTGGATGGCTAAGTGTACGGCCGGAGCCCTCTACACCTTACTGATCCTGGTATGGCTGGGTTTGTGCGCCCTTGGCATCAGCATGGCATTGTTTGGGAGCGGCGACCTGGTTGTGCTCAACAGCGACGGGATTTTGATCCTGCAACAGGGCGACATCCTCTGGCGTTTCCTCAATGGCTTCGCACTGGCCTACCTCGCACTGCTCACTGTGAGCACATTATCGCTCACCTTATCGGGATTCTCCTCGAATAGCTTGGGTCCGATGGTGGTTACCATGGCCCTGATCATCTTGTTTACCCTCATCGGCACACTCGATGTGCAAGTTTTCGACCCCATACGGCCATTTCTGTTCACCACGCACATGGCCGCTTGGCGGAGTTTCTTCGAAGATCCCCTGCGAACGAACGACATTGCGTCCTCAGCCGTCATACTGGTTGTCCACATTTTTGTATTGATGGGCGTTGGGATCTGGCATTTTAACCGAAAAGACATCACCATATGATCAAGAAAATTTCGAAAAAAGGGAGCACCTTCGTGCTTTTCGGCTTGTTCACTTCGATGCTTAGCGCATCCCTATATGCCCGTATGCCCCTGGAGTCATCGGAAAGGCCGGATGAAGCCACTCATTCAAGGCAGCCGTCTGCAGTTGATGGCGAACGCGCTCCGATTCGTCTAATGCCGCCGATAGAGCCAGCAACATGGAAGATGAGCGCAGAAGATGCCGCGGCCCGCATCCGAGCGGTTTACCGCCGATTGGCCCAGGTTCGCTACTACCAAGCCCAGGCGCTGATTCGGGCCGATATCCCCCAAGTGAAAATGGCCGACGTTCGCGCTCAAGTAGAGTTCACTGCACCCGATCAGCTCAAAATCCGGTCCACCAGCCTCGCACTCCTTCCCAAGCAAGGATTTTCAGAATTCGCGCGCATGATCACCGACAGCTCCAATTTCACGGCTGTCGACGGAGGCCTAGTGACCCTCGGAGCCCGTTCAGCGCAGCTCATAACGGTCGTGCCCGGTGCAGGCATGCCCCCCGACCTGATGTTGGCCCGACTTTGGCTTGATGAACGCCAGCCCCTTGTTTTGCGCGCAGAAATGACCACCAGGAGCCGAGGCACGGTGCAGGTCGACTACACCTATGGTGCACAAGCGGCACGCGCCTTACCCGACCTTATGGTGTTCACGATGGATGTACGCCATGTGAAAATACCGAAAGCCATGACGGCCGATCTTCATAAATCGAATTCGGCCCCCAAGGGAAAGGCAGTGGATGCCAATCGTCCAGCCGTGGTTCGGGTTGAGCTCAGCAATTACCGCTTCAGCCGTTAAGCAACACGCTGTTTTTCGAATAGGATTTCATGTACATTTCTTAACTTAATCAGCTTAACTTTATCAGTTGGTTTGGCCAGGTTTAAAGTGAATCAACAAACCCAAATACGTACCGATTTCAACAGCACACATTCCTATACCCAACCTTTGCCTATGAATCATCCCACCCGCAAGGAAAAGAAGGCGATTAAACATCAGCCTGGGGCCAGGTCTGCAACCGCCCTGCTGATCATCATGGGCCTGTTGCTGTCGATTAATGCCCACGCACAGTCGCTTGAGATCAGCCTAAAAAAGCCTGAATGGCAGAAAAAGGGTGCGAACCATCATTTAATCGGGGGATGGGGATTGGGCGTGGCGGCCTATCGTGAGCAAATCACCTCCCCTAGGATCTACCGTGGCCTGCAGGCCGAAATGGGCGGGGCCTATGAGCGGCACGGACAAAAATCGATCGCTGCCTACGACAGTTGGATGGGTATGGGTGGGTTCACCGATGAAGCCGAGGGGTGGAATGCCAATTTCTCAGGCGCATTTTGGGTTCGTTCGCACCTCGCTTATCTGTTTCGGTTGCCTATGCCCGAGGGGCGATGGAGCCTCCACGCCGGCCCATCCGGTCAATTTTATTCGATGTTGCGCTTACAGCCCGCGCACGGGAACGCCTCCGCCACCCACGACTTTTCGCTGAACGGTGGGCTTCGTATGCGCATTGAATATGCCTTGCCATCGCGCAGTGGCGAAACGAAACGCTGGTTTATCTTTCGAATCCGAGAATCATACCTCCGCTACATCCGCCTGGGTTGGGAGACCGATTTAGGACTTCTCGGACTGCAATCACGACCGGCATACACCGGTGTTCCGAATGTTGGCGGCGAAGACGCAGTGGTTGGTGCACTCAATGAATGGATCGATAACCTTCGTCTGGCGGGGCTCGGAAAGTTCACCTACCTCAACAACCAGTTTTACCTGCGCTACCCGCTGCGCAATGGCAACAGCCTTCGCATCGGACTCAACAGCATGGGCTACCGTTGGAGCCACCGCGATCAGCCTGTGGCCGTGTGGATCCAAACCCTCCAAATGGGCTATCAGTTTCGACTCGACAACCACGCAGAAATCCGATGAACAGAATCATGCGATACTTCACGCTCCTCTCTTGGTCATTATTGCTGGGTGGATGCGATCAATTATGGGTGGGTGAGCAACCGGCCGACGATCCGCGGGCAGTTTTTGAGACCTTGTGGACTGAAGTCGAAGGCAAGTACAGCTACCTCGACTACAAAAACCTCGACTGGAACCGGGTCTACCAAACCTACAGCCCCATGATCCGGCCCGGCATGAACGAACTGGAACTGTTCCGCGTACTCGAAGCCATGATGAACGAACTCCAGGATGGGCATGCCAATCTGTTCACTCCATTCACCTACAGCGCCTACCGCCCCTTGTTTTTGTCGCGCCCCACCAACTTCGATGCCCGACTGGTTTTAGAGCGCTATTTCTTGCGCGATAGCCTGAGCTTTTTCACCACTGGCCCCATCCAACATGCCATTTTAGACACCCTGGGTAAACGCATTGGTCTTATGGCCTACCGCGATTTTACCCAATCTCCTTCCGAAGCGCAGCTGGACTTTGTGATGGACCGCATGCGCACCTGCGATGGCGTCATCCTCGACGTTCGGGCCAATGGAGGGGGGCTGCTCACCAATACGCGCAGGCTTGCCGGTCGGTTCACCAATGAAGGGCGCAAAAGCCATTATCACCGCATGAAAATGGGTCGGGGTGCGGACGATTTCTCCCCACTGGAGTCCGTATTTACCGAGCCTACTGGCGAAGAGGAACATCGGTACACCGGCCCAGTGGTGCTCCTTCAAAACCGTGGATCCTATTCAGCCACCAGCTTTTTGGCCATGCACATGCGCGCCTTGCCACAAGTACGGCTGTTGGGCGACACCACCGGAGGTGGCCTGGGCATACCCCATGGCGCAAGCCTTCCCAACGGATGGAACTACCGATTTTCGGTTGGCCAAGCGTTGAGCGCAGAGCTCGACAGCAACGGAGCCTACTGGAATTGGGAGAATGGGGTCCCCCCACACACTGCTGTTGACCTCGATCCGGTGCAAGCATCACAAGGGTTCGATAGCATGATCGAACGCGCCATCGTTGATCTTTTGTCGCGCTGAAAACGGAACCTAATCTCAGCGCCCACAAATCCCGGCGAATTTTGTGGATCTCTGCGAATTTTGTTTCATCCCCCTTTCAATCAATCAAATCATATGCAGACGTGGTTAGGAATTCCTCGAATTCCATACTGATCACCAGTTGTTTGAACAAACGGGTGGCTGGGGTAAGTTGTCTGAGTGCGTCGGGTTTATCGGATAGGGCGTAGGGGAGCGAACGAATTTCTTCATGCAGCAAGGTATCGAACAATTCGGGCGTGCACATACGGCCGTCGTCGAGTTTGACCCGATGCCGCAACCACTGCCACAACTGGGCGCGTGCTAATTCCGCAGTCGCCGTGTCTTCCATTCGGTTGTGTATCGGTACCGACCCCCGGCCCGCAAGCCAGTGGGCCAAATAGTGCAGGCCTATCCGGATGTTGTTGCGCATGCTAAGTTCCGTGATGGCCCCGTGTTCTACCATCCGCAACAAATTGTGCGCTGCATCCTCCTCCTCGGACCCGGTCCTCTGGGAATCGTGAAGGCACCCATCCGCTTCGGCTGGGGTGGTGCGATGAAAGGCCGATGATTCTAGGGTAAAGACAGAATGAGCCACAGGCACCAGCGCGGGATGGCCCACCCACGTACCGACAAAGCCTTGCTGCAAGACTCGCTTTTTGTCGGCTATCACCTGTTCAAAGGCATGGCGGTTCACTTCATCGAGGCTGCTGGGCACAAATGGGTTCATTCCTCCGATGGGAGCAGCACCGCGGCGTCGACATACATCCACGAGCCGCTCAGCATAGGTGGTCATAAATGGTGTCGTCCAATCTAACCGCGACCGGTCGGGCAAGAGGAACCGGGTGTCGTGCCGAAACTTCTTGATGATTGAGAAGAGGTAGTCTTGCCGTCCTGCGTTCATCCCCACGGCGTAGTGGCGCAGGGAATACAGAATCTCCTCCATTTCGAAGGCTGCTGTGATGGTCTCGATCAGAACCGTGACCTTCAAACAACCCTCAGGTAGCCCGAGGGAGCGAACCAAATAATCGAGCAGGTCGGCCCAATAGGCGGCTTCATGTTGATTTTCAATTTTAGGTAGGTAGAGGTAGGGGCCGCTGCCCTGTGCGACCAGCGAATGCGCATTGAGGTAAAGAAACAGCCCGGTGTCGAATAGGGTAGCGCTCATGGGCTTCCCCTGTATATTGATGTGCCGCTCGATGAGGTGCCAACCCCGAGGACGAATCATCAGGGTGGCCGTCCGTTCATTAGGTAGATGCGCTTTCCTTCGCTCTTCATCCCTAAAATCGATGGGCCGCCTAACCGCTTGCCAGAGGTTAAACTGACCGGCGCAGATGTTGCTCCAGCTGGGCGAAAAGGCGTCTTCAAAGTCCGCCACAAACACTTGAGCCCCAGAATTCAAAGCGTTCACGATCATTTCGCGTTCGGGTGGACCCGTAATTTCCACACGACGGTCGCGCAGATCAGCCGGAATATCGGAAACGCGCCAATCGCCCGATCGGATGGGGAGGGTTTCTGGGTTCAGCGTCAGGCGAAAGCCGGCATCGAAACGCTCCTGAAGCTCGATCCTATTCGTGAGCAGTTGTTGTCGTCTTGCTTCTCCAAAATGATGCAGGGCTTCCAGGAACTGCTGAATTTCCTTTTCCTGTAGCCAATGGTGCATGGCTTCGGTGGGTGTGCTTGCTGTCAAATCCATACGGAAGCGTCGATTAAATAGCGAATATATACAATTAGCGAAATTACGCCAAACATTCAATTTGCGCTTGATTTTCTTTTCTGGCCTCGCTACGATTTTTTTCGCTTATTTCGTGGATGATTTCTGTGCAATTCCCCGCCGACCATGGCCCTGCGTGAGGAGAATATTCGGCTGATATTTGGCTTGAAAATGCGCCAGCTCCGCATCGACGCCGGCTTGTCGCTTTCCGACCTGGCCGATCGAACCGGCATTTCGGTGTCGTACCTCAATGAGATCGAACGGGCCCGAAAATACCCGAGGGGCGATAAGATCGCAGTATTGGCCGAAGCCCTGCGCACCAACTACGACCAAATGGTCTCGCTGAAGCTCGACAAGCGCTTAGAGCCGGTGGGTGAACTGCTCCGTGAGGAGTTTGTACACGACCTGCCCCTAGATATGTTTGGCATGGAAATGGCCGATCTGCTGGGTATGATGGCCGGGGCCCCTTCCAAGCTCAGCGCCTTCGTGAGCACGCTCATCGAAATCAGCCGAAACTACGGACTCGGTTTCGAAGAATTTTACTTCGCCGTGCTGCGCACCTATCAGCAGATGCACGACAATTATTTCCCGGAATTGGAGCGGGAGGCGATTCGCTTTTTAGCCGAATATAAGTTAACGGCGCCTGTTGCCGAAGCCGATTTGGAACGAGTGCTCAAAAAACAATTCAACTACGAGGTCCGCTACACCACCTTTATGGAGGAGCCCGCCTTAAAAGGATTGCGGTCACTCACGGTGCCTGGTCGCCGTCCGCGGTTGTTGCTGAACGAAGCACTGGGCATCGACCAGCGCAGGTTTGCGCTCTGCCGCGAGCTCGGTTATGCACAGCTTAAGCCCGGACATCGGTCCTATACGTCATCATGGGTTCGGGTCGATTCTTTCGACCAGGTACTCAACAATTTCAAAGCCTCCTACTTCGCCTCCGCCCTTCTTTTGCCGGGCGAGGTCATGCAGTCGGAGTTCCAACAGTTTGTGCAGCTGAAATCCTTTGACAGCGCCTTCCTGCCCGGATTGATGCAACGCTTCGGGGTATCTTCCGAAACCCTACTCCACCGGATGACGTCGCTCCTTCCTCATTATTTCGGATTGAATGAGCTCTTTTTCCTCCGTATGGAACAGAAAAATCATGATCAGCCCCTTTATAACCTCACCAAGGTGCTCCACCTCAATGGTGAGCACAGTCCAAATGCCCGTGCCCGTCATGAGCATTATTGCCGCCGCTGGCTATCGTTATCGGTGATGAACGAACGCAAAGCAAGCGGAAGCGACTTCCTCTGCCGAGCGCAGCAGTCGCACTACCACGACAGCGACAACCAGTACCTGCTGCTTTCCATAGCGAATGCGCCATCGGCCTGGCAGCCACGCGAAAGCAGTGTGGCGCTCGGATTGAGGATGGGGCCCCAACTCAAGAAGGTTGTCCGCTTTTGGAACGATACCGCCATACCTGTGCGGGTGGTGGGTCAAACATGCGAGCGTTGTGGCCTCGGTGATTGCTCCGAACGTGCCGCGCCACCGGAGCAGCTGGAATGGCACCGGCAAATCGAAGCCATGAAGCAGGCCCTGTCGCGGTGGCCTGTGGCCGAGGAGTCTTCCATGGCAGGCGGCAGGCATCATTCGGCTACGCGCAACACCCTATCGGGCATGAAAACGCGGAATGAGCAGAAAAAACAGTCAAAAAAATACCCAAACCATGAATAACAGGCACCTCAAACGATTGGGTATGCGCATCGTGAAGTCGTTTCTCAACGGCTTGCTGTTGGTGGCGCCCATCGCCGCTACCCTCTACGTTGTGGCATTTGTGTTCCGCACCCTCGACGGCTGGCTCGACCTGGGGATACCCGGTCTGGGGCTGCTGGCTACCGTAGCGGGCATCACGCTCATTGGATTTTTGGGCTCCAACCTGCTCGTTGGCCCCCTCCTCGACCTCATCGAACGCATACTGACCCGTGCCCCATTCATTAAATTGATTTACACTTCCATACGCGACCTGATGGAAGCATTTGTAGGCGACAAGCGTAAGTTTAATCAACCCATTTTGGTGCATTTTATGGACGGCACCGCCAAACCAGGTTTCCTTACCCAACCCGAACTCGCCCTTTTGGGCAAGCCAGGCATGGTGGCCGTATACCTCCCACATTCCTATAACTTTTCGGGTAATTTGTTTTTTGTGGATGCCAATCGCGTTGAGAAAGTCAACGTTGATTCCGCCGCCTACATGAAGTTTATTGTGTCTGGGGGCGTAACTGATTTAAATGAAGACGCATGAAGAAAATTCTGGCAAAATTCATTTTTTACCGAGTTATGGGTTGGCGGATTGTGGGACGCATCCCTACCGATGTACCCCAGGCGATTGTTGCCGTAGGCCCCCACACGAGCAGCTGGGATTTCTTAATTGGGGTTCTATCACGCAATGTTCTTGAGCAAGACATCTGTTTTATAGGTAAGGACAGTTTGTTTAAAGGGCCATTTGGTTGGCTGTTTCGCTGGCTGGGAGGCTATCCGGTCGACCGCAGCCGCAGCCAGGGAATGGTAGAAGCGGTGGTGCAGTTGTTTCGCGCGCATCCTCGGTTTTATTTGTCGCTGTCGCCCGAGGGCACACGCAAAAAGGCCGATCGACTACGGAGTGGGTTCTACCACATGGCTGTGGGTGCCGGTGTGCCGATCATCATGGTGGGGATGGACTTCAAGCACAAGGAATTGCGTTTCGAACCGCCGTTGTATCCAATAGGTCAGGTGGAGGCGGATATGCGCATCATACAGCAGTTTTTTTCTACCGTAACGGGTAAAATTCCCGCATACGGGGTGGATCCCCCCAAATAGAAGATCGAGACACTAAAGGGGGATGAAGCGGTTTTCACGCTGTTCATCTGGATGAAGCGGTTATTTCACGCTGTTCATCGGGATGAAGCGGTTATTTCACGCTGTTCATCGGGATAATGCGGTTATTTCACGCTGTTCAACCCCATTACGCACTCGGAATAGGCTATTCCACAAAAAAGGCTGAGCTGCCCCCCACCCAGTCGAGGCCCTCGTTGTAGCGCACACCGATGAGTTTGCCCCGGCTGAACCGAGCCAAGTTGGTTATGACTTCCGGTTTCCGGCTTATTGGATCGATGAAAATCATCATCCTGATTTCCACTTTCACGCCTCCGGAGGGACTGTTCACGACGGGTTCATATTGAACTTTACGCTGTAGCAGGTAGTGTTCTGGATGTTCGATTTGATCGAGCATTTCTTTTGTCACATCCACCTGAACCCCGCTTCCTGCAAAAGAATACAAGGGCTTCAAAACCCAATCGCTGAGCTGGCCGGGTGCTTGGGTGATTTGGCTGAGGAGGTGCGACTTGGGCACGAATGGGCTATCCAAATAGGGCAGACTGAATTTGCTTAGGCGAAAATACCAGTTGGGGTGACTGACCCACTCTGCGTCGACGGGTTCCAGAAGATTCCAAGCGCGAATGTATTCGGGCCGTTGTTCGAGTTCGTCGAAAATGATGCGGTTGTAGATCCGATGAATGGGAACCCGATGTCCATCTTTTATGTAGAACAGTTCTCGACCTGAGCGATGGATGTCGCTTAGGCAGCATGGGGTGACCCCGAACATCCGCTCGGTGGCGTAGAAATCGACCCTGGTTTTTTGATGCGCTGGGTCAATTTCGAGCAGCACGACATGTTTGGGGGCATGGGTTCCGCAGAGGAGCTGTTGGAGTCGACCGACATACTTTTCGTGCGCGTAGCCCGATAAGTAGGGTGAGCCATCGGAATGGGTGAGCCCCCATATTTTTTGGTAGGACTGGGCCAGGATCGACTGGTAGGCATAGAGCGATGGGAATCCCTGTAGTTCAATCAACATCGGGTGCAGTTGGCCGTCGCTGCTGTGGGTGATGCCGAAGTCGAGCACGAGGAGTTCGGGGAATGCGGAGCAATTCGGCACATCCTGATGGGCGGGCACAGATTGTTGGCTGATCTTCAAGTATTCTGGAGTGAGGAGTTGTTCGCAAATTTCCTGACAGGCCAGCTGGAGTTTATGGGTGAGATCAGCCGGCACGAAAACGGGGCTTTCAGCGACTCGGAAATCGGGTACCTCGCCTATTTGTGCTTTGAGTTCATCGAGCAGGCGTGCATAATGCCCCGGCCTATACGATTCGTTGATGCGCTGTCTAATATCCCTGATCATATGATAATTCCATTTGTTTCCATCGAATGAAACAACTCAGGTCCTGTGCATCAACTAAACTTCCTGTGTTTGCAGAAGGCCAAGCTCAAGAAATCGGGGCAGGATGCCGCGGTAGGTTTGTTCGAGTTTGCCGGGGTCTTTCAGTTTTTGCAGCATGTCTTGGTAGGTGGCTTCTCCGTGTTGGCGGATGATATTGGCGATTCGTTCGGGCTGTTTCATGTAGTGCAACATGCCCGCGGGATCGGCTTCGGGGTGAAACTGGGTGCCGAAAAAGTGCGTGCCAAACCGCACGGCCATCAATGCCCGCTCGTATTGAATATGGTCGCGCATGCGTTCGATGGCCAGAATTTGGGCCCCGAAGCGTTCAAATGCGGCAAAGTCGGGATGCACCACCTGCCAATCGCGCATATCTACCGCCCATAAGGGGTCGGGGAGACCCTCCAACAAGGGATCATGCACGCCATATTGGGTTTTATGGACTGGAAAGATACCAAATGAGGGGCTTCTCCTTAAAGAGGCCGTGCCGAGACCGAAATGTTGACAAAGCATCTGAAAGCTGTGGCAAATGAAGAAAACGGGCTTCGGTCTATTCAGCGGGTTCTGGTTGTGGGCCCACAATCGGTCGAGAAGGGCTCGGTAACCGAGTTCCCAGCCGTGTCCGGACAGCAGGGGCGAGCCTGGTCCACCGGTCGACACAAACAGGTCGAATTCAATACCCGGCAATTCTCTCCGGTTTCTTACATCAAATTCAGCCCACTCGATTTGGTCGCCGAAATTCTTCAGAATGCTTCGGAGGCTCTCCATGCCCAAATTAGGGGCACCATCGTACATATCGAGGAGGGCAACCCGAGCAGGTCTGAATTCTTCTTCTGTCATGGTGCAAATAAAGCCGGACGAATCGGCTAACATACGTGTTTTTGGTTATAGTCCTGCCACGGTTTGTTCCACGTAATAGTCGACCACTGCCTTAAGATCATGGCTTTGGGCGTAGGTCCGGAGCTGCCGATCGGCTCCGGTCCCTTGTTCGAGCATGGTACGAATGCAGTCCATATATGAATGGGTCCCCATTTCGTCGACAGCAGTCGACACAAATTCGAGCAGTTCGTGGATCAGGCCGCGGGTGTTCACTTCTGCTTCTTTGCCAAAATCAATCAGCTTGCCATCAATGCCGTATCTACTCGCCCGCCATTTATTTTCGTTGAGTAAGGCACGCTTGTAGATCATAAAGTTCAGGTTATTCTGCCTCAATTGATGTAGTTTCACCACCAGTGCCTGAATTAGAGCCGCAATAGCTACAGTTTCGTCTGCCTTCATCGGCACATCACAGATTCTGAATTCGATGGTATCATAAAACGGATGCACACGGATATCCCACCAGATTTTTTTGGCGTTATCGATGCAGTTCGTTTTCACCAGCATTTTCACATAATTTTCATATTCGGCATAGCTCTCGAAATAATCGGGAATGCCCGTTCGGGGAAACTTATCGAAGACTTTCGATCGGTATGATTTAAACCCAGTGTTCCTTCCCTCCCAAAAGGGAGAATTGGTGGAGAGCGCATAAATGTGCGGCAAAAAATAGCGCACCGAATTGGCGATATGCACCGCCATGTCTTTATCGGGTACGCCCACATGCACATGCAAACCGAAAATCAAATTGGAACGAGCGGTGTCCTGCAGTTCATTAACAATCTCGTGGTAGCGTGGATTTTCGGTGATCAATTGGGTTTGCCACAAAGAGAAGGGATGGGTGCCTGATGCCCCAATCACGTAGCCTTTACTGCGCGCCACATCCGACACCACTTTCCTTAAATTTTTGATGTCCCGTTCGGCTTCCTGTATGTTCTGACACACTTTGGTGCCCACTTCAACCACGGCCTCATGCATTTCGGCTTTGGCCTGATCAGGCAGAATTGAATTTACCCCCGCCACAATTTGTTGTTCGTGCGATACCAGCTCCCTGTTTTTGGGATCGATGACCTGGTATTCTTCTTCAATTCCAATACTAAACATTAAAGATCAGGGTTTTGCATTTTTTCGCTTAGATTAACGGCATCTAAGCCATATTCTGCGATGGGAGGACGTTCAATTTTTATTCTTTTCTTACCAACCACTTTTTTAACGCCTTTTTTGGTTCCTTTTTTAGCGGTTGATTGTGGATGAGTCAAATTCATTTTTTTTACCCTTTTGGGCTTACGCTCCACTACGGCCACCGATGACTCTTCAGTTTTTTCCTTAGGTTTTGGTCCTCTTTTTTTCGGTTCTGCTTTAATCTCAGCTAATTCACTTTCATTTTTTTCTTTAGGTTTTCTGCCCCGTTTTTTCGGTTCCGCCGCATCAAGCTCCAATGGGCCAGATTTAGATTTTTGAGCCCGTTTGGTTTTAAGCCCCGTTGCGTCTTTCGGTATTTTGGAAAATCCACGCTGCTTATTGCCGGAGGCCTGATTATTTTCTAAAAATTGCTCAGTAGATTGAATAACAAAATTTCCCCAGGTAATATTGTTTTTGCCGGTCCTGTGCTCCAAGGCGCATTCTATAGCATATCGGGCGGCATGTTCAACGACCCATTCAAAATTTGTTGCGCCCACAGAATGCACATCCGCATCAGGGGCAGGGTTACAAAAATCAATGGCATATGGAATTCCACCGCGAACGGCAAATTCTACCGTGTTAAAATCGTATCCCAGTCCATTATTGAGCCGTAAGACATAGTCCGTGAGTAACTGAATCATTTGTTCACTCGGTTTAAATTGCGTGGTGTAGCGCAACTCATGCGGATTTCTGGGCTCATACGGCATCACCAATACATATTTTCTGCCGATGCAATAGCACCTGTAATATTCCTCAAAAACAATTTCCTCTTGCAATAACATGACCAAAGATCCGGCCTCTCTGTGTCGATCGAATAATTCATTTAAATTGTTGACCTTATAAACATGTTTCCAGCCACCACCCGAGTGTGGTTTCATGTAGGCAGGAAAGCCGATGTGCTCGGTAATAGCTTCCCAATTCAGCGGATAGCCAAGATTTCGGAAAGACTCCTCGGTGGTATCGGGAGGAAGTTGATTAGATGGAAGTAAAACCGTTTTTGGAACAGGAACGCCCAAACGAATTGCCAAACAATTATTAAAAAACTTTTCATCGGCACTCCACCAAAACGGATTGTTGATGATTTGGGTGCCTTGTAGGGCTGCATTTTTTAAATAGGCACGATAAAATGGAACATCTTGTGAAATCCGATCTATTATAACTGAATATTCTGATGCTTTCCCTTGTTCTACATGATACATCAAAACTGCTTCTGCAGTAACTCCAGGTATATTTTTGGAATTGATTCGATCAATTAATGCGTTAGGAAATGTTTTTTCCTGTCCAAATAAAATGCCAATTTTTTTCATGAAATACTATGAATAATTTGTAATATGGGTAAAAGGTTTAAAACTCAACAATTGATAAAAAAATATCAGTATAAATAAGTTCACAAAATTAATTTATTTTAATTAATTAATTGCATATTAATTTTTGCGATTTTTGGATGGCAGAGATTCAGTATTTTTGGCCATCGCACAATGAAATAATAAGCGATGAGATATTTTTCACTTCTGTCCTCATGAATATTGTCTGCGCATGAAACATAATGTTCATCCTCATTGGAAACATTCGAGTAAGTCCCTGGACTCAAAATATTTAGAGCGCGAGGTTATCGTGGAATTATTTGTACCTACTCAATTTCAGCCTGAAGATCCTGTTTTCATTGTGTTCGACGGTCAAGACTGGAGGGGTTTAGGACTTCACGAATTGCCTGAGAAGTTCATTAAAATGGGTGTGTGTCGACTGCCGCTGGTGGTGGCCATACATGCGGGTAAGAGACTTCAGGAATATGGGGTGATTGGCGAAGCCGATTGCAAGGGCCGGGGGTCGATCGCCCATCAGAATGCACTTTTTGTGGTGGATGAATTATTGCCTTGGCTGGAGCATGTTGAGCGATGCCCATCCATCCCCGATCGCCGGTTTGCGGTGGGATGTTCATTGGGTGGACTCACAGCATTCGATCTGGCTTGGAAATATCCCGAATATTTCGCTGGTTCGGCCAGTTTATCGGGTTCATTTTGGTGGCGAAGCCGCGACCTCGACCAGGGTTATACCGATCAGGACCGTATAGCCCACCGTATGATTCGAATGGGTACGCCAAGGGATGGCTTAAGATTTTTTCTCCAAGCGGGCACCCACGATGAAACCAACGATCGCAATCAGAATGGCATTATAGACTCGATCGATGATACATTGGACTTGATTACGGAATTGATTAAAAAGGGATATAAACAAGGCGAAGATGTGATTTACCAACAAGTGGAGGGCGGGCGACATGATCTGCCTACATGGAAGAAAGTACTTCCAACTGCTTTTCATTGGCTCATTCAGGCGGTAGGTGATGAGACGATGTTCAATAAACCGCGTATTTCTACCATGGTTCGTGGTTAATGTGTTCAGGACATCAGATTCCAAATTGAGGGATATCGCATCGAAAATGAGTCGAAATCGCATCGAAAATGAGTCGAAAATGAGTCGAAAATGAGTCGAAAATGAGTCGAAATCGCATCGAAAATGAGTCGAAATCGCATCGAAAATGAATCGAAATCGCATCGAAAATGAATCGAAATCGCATCGAAAATGAGTCGAAATGCAGGAAAACAAATGAACAGATCATGAATAGAGCATGAAAATACCTGATTCACGCAGTTGGTATCGATTCCTGAGTGAACGCTATCAAAACTTGTTCCTCGATTATCGGGTCGATCTCAAGCCGAGATACGGACACGGCCAAAGTCCCCATCCCGAACTCCAAAAGCTCATTCATTCCGGGCGGCCTGGCTACCATAAATTGCTCGAGGAGTTTATGGGGCATGCCAAAGAACTTGCCCTTATACCTTTATCCAATGCCGTGCCCCAAAATTGGTCGGGTCCCGCCTGGAACAACGGCTTTCTCCCTGGGCTCGATATTATGTCGCTCTACGGCATGCTGATCCACCTACGTCCACTCCGCTACCTGGAGGTGGGATCAGGATACTCCACCCGTGTAGCCCGTTTGGCCGTAACGCAAGGAAATTTACCAACGCGCATCATCAGCATCGATCCACAGCCGCGTACCGATATTGAGCCATTGGCCGATGAAATACGGAGAATCCCCCTAGAAAAGGCCGAGATCGATTGGACCACCGAACTGAGCGCAGGGGATATTTTGTATGTCGACAACTCCCACCGGGTTTTGCCTCATTCTGATTCCACGGTTTTTTTTATGGAGATTTTACCCCGCCTCCGGCCAGGGGTAATCGTACACATCCATGATGTATTTCTGCCCGACGACTATCCAGAAGATATGTGTGCAAGGGGCTATTCTGAGCAATATCCTTTAGCAGTAGCCCTCATGGCTAACCCCAGGCGCTACCAGCCTCTGTTCCCCGCTTGGTTCGTGTCGCAGGATCCCGAACTCAAAACACTTGCAGACTCGTTTTGGTCGACACCCCCATTCGATCGGGTAGAGCGGCACGGATGCTCCTTCTGGCTCCGCATCGCGCATGAACACTAATATCACATCACCACCGCAAGTATCACATCACCGCCGCAAGTATCACTTCACCGCCGCAAGTACCACATCACCGCCGCAAGTATCACATCACCGCCGCAAAAGTCAAAATCATCAAACAGCAATTAACTTATTGGCTCCCCAGATTACGCTGGCCGTTCATCAAGGGTTCCGAACAAAGCCTTTTGGCATGGGCCTGCATTCTGTATGGTTTGGCCGCTGTGGGTGCTGCCGTTCAATCTTGGGGGCTCGCCCAAACGAGCACAAACACCATCAACGGTGCGCCATTCCACGAGTACAACAACTATGTGATTTTCAAACAGTCGTTTCATCACCTTATGTCGCGCGCCGATCTATATCAGTCGTGGCCAGCCGAGCATTGGGACCTCTTTAAATACACCCCCACTTTTGCCCTGTTTTTTGGTGTATTTGCGTTGTTCCCGGATTTGTGGGGACTTATGGGTTGGAATTTACTCAACGCAGCTGTTCTGGCGGGTGGCTTATTTTATCTTAAAACCGGAAGCAGACGTGAGCGGGCCCTTGGAATGCTGTTTTTATGGCCAGAAATGCTGATTTCCCTTCAAAACGAGCAGTCGAATGCCCTGATTGCCGGGCTTCTCCTGTTGGCCCTCGGTGGATTGGAGCGGGGTCAGCATATTCGCCCCGCCCTTTGGATTATTTGCAGTGTTTTTATCAAACTGTTTGGGGTGATGGCCCTCGCATTGGTGCCATTCTACAAGCGGTGGCGCTTGATCTTCCTCAAGGCGATGCTTATCGGTTTCATCCTTGCCGTAGCGCCAATTCTGTTGGTATCTACGCATGATTATTGGGCCATGATTCTCAGCTATATCGATATGCTGTCGCACGATCACGCGGTTTCGTATGGCATGTCGGTCATGGGATGGCTACAGGCCTGGTTTGGCCCAATTATGTCGATCGAATTCCCCAAAACCCCCGTGCTCTTGGTGGGTTTGATGATGTTGATCATGCCTGTTGCCTGGGTGTGGGTGATTCAAATGCGCAAGCAGGGTCTGATGGGCGCATGGTGGCAGGAGGGACTCCACTCATCGCAGGCCTTTCGGGGCCTTTGGCTTTCTTCTTTAATGATTTGGATGGTCATTTTCAACCACAAAGCAGAGTCACCGACCTTCATCATCGCACTCGCAGGGATTCTGCTGGCTTATATAAATGGACCCCGTTCGGGTTGGGATCGGTTTTTACTGATGGCCTGCTGGATTTTATCGTCTTGGTCACCCACTGATATATTCCCATCCACCCTGCGAAAAGTATGGATCGAACCCTATCAGCTTAAGGTGTTCCCCTGTATTATGTATTGGTTGCGTGTCGTGTGGCTGATGACGAATACGGCTCGGTTTTATACGACGGAACCCCCCGTTTCCGTAAAACAAAAGGAAAGGCAGCATTTTATCTAATAGTGGGGTGTTCTTCAAATCACCCTAAAACCCGTGCGGCTTCTTTCAGGTCATTAGAATCGAGCCGGGTGAGCATCGATCGATCGGGATTCTCCAAAGTAGCCACCCGATTGCTGTGGGCGATCACCATGGCTTCAAATAGGTTGCGTACGTAGCGGGCATTGCCAAAATCTTCACCGGCTCCTGAGGATTTTAGCTGCAGGTGCAGCAACAGTGCTTCTGCCAAGGACATATCGATGTCATAGTCGTTCGTTTTGGCCAATCGCTTACAGATTTCAACCATTTCTTCAGCACCATAATTAGGGAAAAAGACCGTTCGGTTGAATCGACTCGACAAGCCGGGGTTTGAGCCGATGAAGCGTTCCATTTCCTCGGTATATCCCGCCACCACCACGACCAAACGATTGCGGTAGTCTTCCATTCGCTTCAACAATGTATTGATGGCTTCTTGACCATAAGAATCATCACCCTTTTGGGGCGAAAGGCTGTAGGCTTCATCGATAAAAAGCACGCCATCCAGGGCACGGCTAATCACTTCATCCGTTTTGATGGCTGTTTGGCCAGAGTAACCGGCCACGAGTCCCGCGCGGTCAACCTCCACGAGCTGACCCTTCTGCAAAACCCCCAATTCGCGCAGCATATCCGCGTAGAGGCGCGCTACCGTTGTTTTGCCCGTTCCAGGGGCTCCTGTGAATACACTGTGGAGACTCACCTGCACCACTTGCAGCCCGGCCGCCGACCGTTGCTGCTGCAAGCTCACCATATTCGACAGACTTTTCATCTGCTCTTTAACCGAGGCCAAACCCACCAGCCGATCCAGCTCCTGCAGTGCCTGCTGCTTTTTGCGGGCAGGGCCACCTTTCGGTGTTTTTTGATCTGTTTGATCGCTTTTTGGCTTAAAGCCCGAGGCATTTGTTGGCTGGGGTGGGGTAAATGGACCATTCAGCTGCTCTGGGGCTTGACCTTTTAGCACCATGAAGCAGAGCTTGGCCGCTTCAGGATCATCGAAGTGGCTCAGCGTCCACGAGACCTTAGCCTCTTTTTCCTTCCAATTTAAGATGGAGGTATTGTCGACCGCATAAATCGACTCTTTCAGATCCTGAACATTTCCTGGGGTAATTAATTCGGTTTGGGTTAGATCCATAAAAACCAGGCATTCATCATAGACATACACCTCCATGCGTCGATCCGTTGACTTTCGGCCTTCGACTTGTTGAACCCTACAGTGACCCGTCCAGTAATTTCCGCTGATGCTGAATGTTTTGTATCCATTGTTAATACTCAAACGAAGCAATGGACCGCCTTCTTTCAACTGAACCCTGTTGTAGGCATTCAGAAATTTTTTTAGTCGGGCGTTGTCGAAGTTCATCTCCATGCCGGTCAGGAGTAGGGCGTAGAGCCGAATGCTGTCGGCATCCTCACGGCTCACCTTTCCGTCGCGACCGCCGGCCTCCAAAATTCGATCGACCGATGGGGCAGAAGCGGCTTGGTATATTTGCCGCATATCCCCTACAGGAATATCGAAGAGGTGGTAGAGCCGCATAATCGACATCAATTCCTCACCATCGATCCTGCCATCGGAGAATGCTTTTTGCGCTTGGAGGTGCGCGATGTTGAGGCTCACCGAAAGATCGGCAGGGAGGCTGTCTTCACCTGGTTTGAGAAGGGGTTTCCACGCTTCGAGCCGTTTGAGCGCTGAAGGGTCGACCCCATTGCTCAACAGCTCTTTCTTGAGGAATCGATAGAGCTTTTCACGATCGCGTTCGCCGTCATTTTTTGATAAAGAGTGACGCGATTCCAGCTCGAGCACATAGGCAACTGATGTTTGGTCGGGCTCGGTCGAGTCGAGGTATTCACACAGGCCCTTGAGGTAGGTGTTGGTTCTTTTATTTAAAATCCATCCAGTGCTTTGAAGTTCGCGTGGCAATCGATCCCAAAGTGGTAATGAAATTTCGTCTTCGCCGTTTACAGGCTCTGAAAGGTTAACCATCGAACAAAATATTAATCTTTAACACAACGCACGGAGCCACCCCAGGGTTTTGTTCCTGTGGCGGGAGAAATGTTGCCCGTTGAATTGCGGAAATATTGTCCCTGTACAAGGTTGGTGGACGACAGGGTCGATGACAACAACAGGCAGTAACCCGTGAGTGAAGTGAATTGCCCATCATCACCCGACCGCGCTCCTGCGGGCAAAATAGACAACCCCAGTGCATCCGTTCCGCGGTGGGTGGTATGGCTGTTCCAGTAGGGGTGGATTGAAGTATTGCACGTTCCGCCTAACGGGGATGAAAGTTGTCGGCAAGATTTTAGTGCACTACCCGCACCGTTGACATTCGAAGAGGTATTCGGGTAGCCTCGGCTCACTGTGTGATTGATCAGTGTGGTAAGCTCTGCATTGGAGGGCACATGCCAGCCCAAAGGACAGAGCTTTCGCGGATCGGCGATGGCATACCAGTTGTATAACTTACCATAGACTTGTTCGTATTGCAAATTATTTTGGTAGGCCGACCAAGCACCTAATGTCGTATTTTTCCATTGGAGGCTGTCGGTTATCCAAGGAATGCTGTCTCCGTTGGTATAAACGAGGGCCCTAAGATGCGCTTTGGTCCAACATTGAGTACCCAAGGAGACCGTTGCATACTTGAATCCTGATCGATCTTGAATGGAATCTGCTCCACAGGTGAAAGCGGTGCTGGCAGGAAGGGTGTGAAACATACGTTCGGGGCCGTAGGCCGTACCCGCAGAATTGGTTGCAAAGGCACGAACATAATACCATGTGCCAGGGTTCAATCCGGTTAATGACACAGAGTATGTAAAATTGCTGCCCCCTGCAGTCGCATTGGGATGGACTAAGCTGGGGTTTCTTGTCGTGCTCCAACAAACTCCTTTCGATGTAATGGGTGAACCGCCGTCACTCAGAATGCGTCCGCGCCCAGTGGCTGAATTTTGGCTAATGCTACCAAAAGGCAATGTAATTAAATAGGGCAAAACCGCATTCACGCTGCTTATTGATGCATCTTTGATGCAACGAACAGATAATGCATGCAGCTCAAGTCGCGTGAAAGAAGTTTGGTTTGGTATTCGATCGAATCCAATTTGCCGGTAGTTGCCTCCCAAAGCATCTGCGAATTGAGAGTCACAGGCCCAGAAGTTGGCCTGCGACCCCAAAAATGAAAATACATGATCGTTGTAGCCTACGCCTGCCGGAAGTACACCCATCCCCAGCGCATCAACGCCACCCGTCGATCCAGACCAATTCACCGCGGCTTTCAATTTTAGACCACTGTGAAGCGTATCCCCTGCAAACTGCGCTAGGGTATTCCATTCCGCCTGTGAGGGTAAGTGCCACCCGGTCGGACAAATACCTCTTGGGTCTGAAGCAGCAAAATAGCTGTACAGCCGACCATAGACGGAAAGATTGGCTGTATCATTATTGTAGATAGTGGTGGTGCCTATGCCTGGTATGTTTTGTTGATAGCGCCACAGCAGGCTGGCAATGGTGTCGTTGTTGTTGTAGCGCCGGGTACGAAGGTTTGATTTCAGCCAACACTGGCTTCCAATAGCTACAGTTTCGTAGATGTTGTTCTCGACGTCAGACACAACAGCGGAAACACATGCATTTCCGCCCTGCGGCGATAAGGTTGTGAATTGAATGCTGTTTCCGTATGCGATACCCGCTGCATTTTCGGCATAGGACCGCACATAGTATGTGCCAAAAGAAAGTGAACTGAGGGTATACGAGAACAGACCGGTATCACGTCCCAAACTGATTTGGGCATTTTGAATGGTGGGCATCGGTCTGTTGTTCCAACAGAATCCACGATTTAAAACAGCTGCCCCACCATCAGAGGAAATTCGTGCACTAATTTGTGCTGATTGAGTGGTTATGGCCGAGGGCGGCAAAGTAATGACAGCAGGCGGCATAAAAATCGACATACTCGTGTCGGGTGTGCGTACACAGCGGATGGATCTGCCGTTTTGTCGGCTGCCGGTAGTCCGAGATAAATTACCGCCAGATGAGTTCAGCTGCACAAACCAAGTGCTGCTTCCGGAGGGCGACGAACTCCACCATGAGCCATTACCCCCAGGTGCTGAGAAAGAGGCTCCAGAACTGGATAGGCTGCCTCCAGGCAAGGCGGAGAAGCCAAAAACATCGCCTCCATAATAAATGTTATGGCTATTCCATCGTGGTTGAGTGGCAGTGCCGCAACCCGATGACCCACCTCCATTCAGCTGTCTACATGATTTAAGGGCAAATCCTACGCCATTATAGTCTGCAGCAAGGTTGTTGTAGCCACTTTGTCCTAAAAATTGCACGAGTGCCTGCCAATCGGAATCCGATGGTACACGCCAACCCGATGGGCACAATCCGCGCGGATCAGCCGCGGCATGTGCATTGTAGAGTTTTCCATAATTTGCCTCAAACTGGGGTTCTGACGGGTTAACAGTCCATGCACCTAGTGGGGTATTCGACCAGGCTGTTGTATCGAGCCCACTCAATAGAGGGTCCCCATTGCGGTAGGCGGTTACGCGCAGATTGGTGGCTGTCCAACACTGACCGCCGATCCGAATGGTTGGGTAGCTGTATCCCGAAGTGTCAAAGATCGGGGTTCCGCAGGCGTAAGGCGCTTGTGGTGTATTTACCACCACCACGTTTCCGTATGCAACCCCCACGGCATTCACGGCGTAGGCACGGCTTTGATAGGTATTTGACGGTAATAAACGCGATAATTTGCCTGTGAAAGATCCAATTCCTGTTCCATTGTAGGTTGTGTCATCCGCAATGGTAGGGGGTCTGCCCAAAGTCCAACAGATGCCCCGGGCCAAAATGGGGCTCCCTCCATCGAATGGAATTTGTCCGCCTACCTGTGCTGAAAAGGGGAACAGCGCGCTTACGGTTCCTGTGTTTACCTCTGGAATACTGGGTGGGGTGTAGATGCTCAAATCATTTCCATATCCAGTGCCGATGGCATTGGTTGCAAAGGAGCGCACAAAGTAGACTCGGCCACCTCGTAGCCCGCTAATTGGTGCTTCGAAAGCAAAACCCTGAGCAGCAGTACCGACCTGAACCACTCCATGCGATAAGGATGGCGCGGCTGAAGTATCGTAACAAAATCCACGGGCTGTTAGCGCTTGTCCTCCATCCCTGATTATTCTTCCGTATGCTATGATCTGGCCCGGTGAAAGGTAAATAATAGAGTCAGTGCTCATTTCAGGGGCAACCGGCGTTGGGTTCACCACTACTTCCGACGTATAATACAATCCACCTGAGTTTTGCGCGTAGCCTCTTACATACCAATTCCGACCGGGGAGTAGTCCGGGAGGAAAGGCGGTAAACCCGAAACTTCCGCGTCCTGTAATCAAAACACTGTCATTAACATCCGGATTGGGCAAAGCGCTCCAGCATAATCCACGCGCAAATACGCCGCTTCCTGTCTGATCAAAGCGAACCCGAGCCACGGTGCTGTAGCCAACCGCTGCTAGGCTGTCTATTGACAATTGGGGTGCAGTGGCTGATATTTGATAACTGCCATTGATATCACCACTGCACAAAACAAGAAAATCGCGTTGAATGGCAACACCCTGCGCCATCACCACCGTAGGATCCCAAAGAAAATTGCCGATGGCAAACGAACTTGTGATCAAGCCAACACGCCTACTGATTTGTATGGCATCGGTTGAATTCAATACCCCATTGCCATTTACATCGGCAACCCGATTTCGAAAGGAGGTGAACATTTGCTGACCTGAAAATGACCGTTGGGTGTTGAGGGCATCTGTACTGTTCACGCCACCCCATGCGTAGCCGATCTGGGCTACAAAGGTATAGGTCGATGAAGGGTAGTCTTGAAGCAGAAATTGACCCTGAGCGTTCGTGGTGTCGAAAGCCACGGGCAGACCGGCTAAATTCAGTAAACGTACGGGGATACCCGCCAATGGCGTTTGGTGGATGTTGTCGTAGCGAAGCGTGCCTTGAATACTATTTTGAGACCAGACAACTTCTGTTACAAATACAAATACAAAGCTTAAAAGTAGGCCGATCCAATTTTGATTCATGAGGTATTGGGTTTCCTTTCGATAATCCAACAGAGGAATTCAACTAAACATACAGACTCAATCTACAAAAATAGGTATTTGCTCACACTTTAAAGATCCGCTGTGCATTTTAAACTATTTTCGTGGGCAAATGCGCTTCTGTAAGCCCAGTATCCTTTCGATTCCAGCGCTGATCGCTTGGGCCATCGGATGCATCATCCTGATTCCGCCACTGCTTGGGCGGGGCGGTTTTATTGATGGTCTTCTATACGCCTCTATATCCCGTAACCTCAGTCAACTGCCCTGGCAGTCCACTGAGTTGATTTTTAGCGATACTTTTTATCGCGAATTTGCTGAGCATCCTCCGCTGATGTTGTGGATGGGGTCATGGTGGTTTCGATGGTTAGGCGACCATGCATGGACCGAAAAGATCTTGGCCCTCCTGATGGGGGTTTTTACTTTGATCGCCTTCTATTACATCTGGAAAATGCACATCTCCGGTCAGCTGAATCGATATGGTTGGGGTTGGTGGATGCTCTTGTGGAGCCTTGTTCCAGGTCCTTTGTGGGGTCTTGGACAATTTATGCTCGAGAATCTGCTTACTTTATTGACCTTCCTTGCGGTTTGGTCGGCCATGGGGGCAAATCGCTTCCTGGCCGGTATCGGACTGGGCTTGTTTACTGGGCTGGCCTTCATCACCAAAGGCCCACCAGCCTTGTTCCCTTTGGCAGCCCCCATGTTGTTAGGCATATGTCGTCTGCGCCCGAGCAGCGATATGACGCGGGTAACTGCCTGGTCAAGTGTTGTTATGGTCGCCTTAGCCTGGATGGGGTGGTTATGGTCGCCCCTGCGTGACGCCATGCTGGCATATTGGCGAAGACAAGTTCATGCCGTGTTCTCGGGACAAAGACCTTCTTATGAGGTGGGCTCCGAGCGAACGCGCATTGATCTGGTGTGGACTTTTATTCAGGAGCTTTCTATACCTGTTCTCCTGCTGCTGGTATGTTATCTTACATCGCGGTGGTTAAAGAACCGCAACCGATTAAAATGGGCCGACGAATCGGATGACCGGCACTTAAGATCATACGCATTGTTCTTTATGCTTGTGGCCCTCAGTGCAACGGCTCCGCTCTTTGTTTCACCCAAATTACATCCGCATTATCTGATCCCATCCTATCCTTGGTGGACATTAGCCATGACTTGCGCTACCCTTCCTGTTCTGCGCGCTCTGCCCTTCTGCACCTATCAATGGGGCCATTTAAAGCATGATATCATCTTGAGTGCTGGAGTATCCGTATGCGTTTTGGGATGCTTTGGCTATGCCTGGACGAAAAGAGATGTGCCCGTTCGGGATTTTTCTTTGCAATCCGATTTAAATCATGTAGTGCAAATGCTCAAGCATAAAGAGGAGAATTCCGATTGTCGGGGTATCGCCCTTTCGCATGAACTTCATGGGCACTACGCCATTTGGTTGTATATGCAACGATATTACAGCTTGAGTCTATCGCCCAACCATACTTCCCAACATTGCATCATATTGAAAGGAAAAGATAGTTTGGCATTGGAGGGATTCAGTCGCCTACCCTTCGACTTTAGTCATTTCGATGCCTATTCTAACCCTTCAACGTTACCAAAAAACAATAGACATTGATTCGGATGTGAAGATTTGATTATCTTGTGATTTCAAACAAATCATGAGCAGATCGGATTTCATTTCAGTGAGTGAGCTGTGGTCATCGGCTGGGGTGTATCCACGTTGGATTCAAGTGCATTTGGAAAGGCTCAGCCGAATCAGAAAAGTGAATTCTTTGCGGAGGGCGCGCAACACGCTGGCTACCAATACAGGGTCCATAACCGATCTGGGCGTATATTCTAAAATCTTGGAAACGCTGGGAATCGAATGGGAATTGGTTTCGCCCACCATCGAATGGCCGGCTCCGGGCACTCCCCTTTTGTTGGTGGCTAATCACCCCATGGGCGGAATTGAGAGCATTGTTTTGGCTGCGATGTCTATGACTTGGCGACCTGATACCCGCCTCATGTATTCATCGCTACTCCTTCAAATCGAGGGCGTCGGGAATACGCTTTTACCGATATCCACCGAGAACAATTCAGCTTCAAAGGCATTGAATCGCAGTGCGATGCGGGAGGCCATCAAGCATCTATCGTCTGGAGGTTGTTTGGCCATGTTTCCTGGTGGCGACACCCACATGCGCGGTATCGGGCGCCGGGCCCATGAATCCAATTGGTCGCCGCATGCAGCCGATTTAGCAAAAAAAACCGGGGCGGTGGTGATTCCGATCCGTTTTGGTTTGCGTCCCGCAAAACGCCTACCTTGGCTGGGTAGGATTCGTACCCGATTCATCCCGGAAGAGCCATCGTCGGGGCAGGCAAAGTTGAATAAGGGTAAAATTCAGTTGGCCGTAGGTTCGCCGATTTCAAACAGTGTACTGAAGTCGTTTTCAGAACGACAGTATTGCGCTGACTTTTTACGGCTCGCTACCCGCGTTTGTGGAGAACATTTTGGGTTGTTGCCCAGGCGGTTGGAGATTTTGAAGGGTGTTTTGAATCATAAATCCGTCACTGTGGGACGTCAACTAGATGCCCCTTTAGCTCCTGCCGTTGATCCTTCAGTCATCGATTCAGAGTTATCTGCCCTACCTGCGGGCGCACTCATTCATGGAGAGGGTGATTTTTTCATGTATCATGTTCGAGCCTCTGAAATCCCCAATACGCTGATTGAGCTGGGTCGATTGCGTGAATTGACCTTCCGCTGCATAGGAGAGGGAACTGGAAAATTACTCGATTTGGATGAATTCGACGATTTCTATACCCATTTGTTGGTTTGGGATCGTAAACAGAGGCGGTTGGTGGGCGCCTATCGGATGGGCAGCGCAATAGCCCATCGTCAGCGGTATGTAGAAACCCTATTCCAAATTTCAGGATCCTTATTGCGCCGTTTACACAGCGCATTAGAGCTCGGCCGGTCGTTCATCACCCCAGATTATCAAGTGCACAGTGGGGTATTGAATTTGATGTGGAAGGGGATTGCTCAATTGGTTTCACAAGATCCGTCCCGCCCCATACTCTTCGGTCCGGTGAGTATGTCTGCGCAATTTCACCCTGTATCGCAGGCGCTCATCCTGCATTACCTCCGCCAGAATCACTTCGATGTGCGAAATGCGCGCCAGGTGCGCGCACCGATTCCCCCGAAATGGCCCAAAAAGCTGATGGGGGTTGATCTTGAAGGTCTGGCCAAGGGAATTCGGTCAATCGACCACCTATCGTTTGTGGTGTCTGTTTTGGAAAAGGATGGCAAAGGCATCCCGCCACTGATGAAGCATTATGTGCGTTTGGGAGGTCGTTTTCTGGCTTTTGGTGTCGATGAGCACTTCGGGAATGCGGTGGATGGGCTCCTGCTCCTGGATCTGCGCGAAACACCTTTTGCGCTGCTGAAACGTTTCATGGGCGAATCGACCGCACGCATGTTTATCGAGCATCAGAGATAGATGACGCGCATTAAAATTCGATGAAAACAGACTTTATTTATTTATTCGTAGATTTTGATTATTTTTAAAACAAAATGCGCTGTTGACTTTAGTCGCTCCACTATGCATCATTGTTCATGTACCTCAAGAAGTTAGTTTATCCCTCATTTTCTAAATGGCTGTTGTTGTGTCTGCTCATTCCATCGGGTTCGGCCTGCACCCGTGAGCGCCTTCAGGTGGAGCCCGACAACAACGCGCCTTGGTATGCTGATGTGCCGACCATTTTGGTGGAAAATTATGTGAATCGGGTGTTCATCGACTTGCTGGGGCGCGAACCTGTCGATTCGGAAATGACGGTACACGTTCAGTATTTGCGATCGGGTGACCTGAGTAAGGCCCGCAGGACAGATTGGATTCGGATGCTGCAATCTGATACGGTGCCGGCCGCAGGCGATTCTTCGTACCAGTCGGTCTACAACCGACGGTTTTATGAAATGACCAAAGTACGCTTGCTGGAGGGCGTGAGTGATTCTTATCTTCTTGGGCAAATTGGAATTTTGCGGTTCGGAATTCAAGTCGACTCACTCAATGGCGACACCACAGCGGTCAATAAGAAGAGGAGGGATGTGGCGCGTTACGAGCGGATCATGCAAAGCGAATACGACTACCGTTATGGCCGTGTCACATTGGATAGTGTATGTGCGCGAATGGTGGATAATCCGGTCTATGACTTCATCAATATGAATTCATTCAATTTCATCAACGCTACCTTCGACAACCTATATTTTCGTTTTCCAACCCAGAATGAGTTAGAAAGGGCCTATGTTATGGTGGATGCATCGCAGCCTTCTACTCTGTTTGGTCGGTCTGGTAGCAACAAATCCGATTACATTCAGATTGTAGTGGCCCAACGCGAATTCTGGCAGGGCTGGGTAGTGTGGGCCTACAAAACCCTACTGGCACGTGATCCATCGACTTCCGAATTGTATGCGGCCCTGCTTCAACTCAACTCCGATCGAAATTTTCATACCACGCTTCTCAATATTCTGATTTCCGATGAATACGCTCATTTCAATCCGTAGTTCGTTTTATATCCTTCTGCTGGGTGTCATTTTTGCTTCCTGCAGCCGAGAGGAGTATGTGGTCTATGATGTAAATCCGGTAGAGGTCGAGGGCGTCAACTATGGTAAAAAGAAGAAAAAAAGTATCGAGCAATACATCTCCATACTCTATGCTAATTTGTTTCAGCGGGCGTTGTCGGCCAACCAACTGGTCGAAATCCGCGATTTGATTGAGTCGATTGGCGACCAGCAGGTGGCGTTTGAGATTGTGCTCAGTAACTTCATGAATCGCGCGGATGTTGAGATACCCAGCAACACAGAAATGCGGGCCGATGTGGATGGGTTCATTAGTGATACCTACCGCCGGTTCCTGATTCGTCTGCCCACTGAAGCCGAAAAAACCTGGTTCAGAAATTATATCCAAACCCACCCATTTCTGACCCCTCAAATCATTTATATGAGCTTTGCCCTCAGCAACGAATACCAATACTATTAAGCCCTGCTGTTTCTATTAAGCCCTGCTGTTTCTATTAAGCCCCTGCTGTTTCTCCATACGTCAAGACCCCATTTCGTTCATCCCCTATGAAGCGTCGAACATTCCTTAAAAAAGCCGGACTTACAGCGGCGGGCACACTGGTACTGCCCTATTTGTTGCCCAGCGGCCGATTGTTCGCCGCCACGGGCCGTCAATTGGCCAATCACGTCGTTTATGTAATGTTCGCGGGTGGTGTTCGGCAACAGGAATCGGTATTGCAACGCTACCTCGATGATTCTCAGCAGTTCCCTGTCGGAGGTAACATTATGTTGAATATGCTGAATGGTGCACAACCTGCCGCCAAACGCGTCTACGGAACGGATGTGGCGGGGGAGCCGAGGGGCAGCGCTCCCATCCCGGCCATTCTGCCCTCTACACTGCAGAGCCTGGGCACTTTGTTTCCTGAGGTGCGGGCAACGACCGCTGGTCATTTTTCTGGACTCAATACCCTGCTGACCGGAAATACAGGAGCAAGCCAAGGTCTACGAGAAAAACCCTTGTCGCCCACCATTTTTGAATACCTGCGTCGACACGGGGGCCTACCGGCGAGTAAGGTCTGGTTTGTTGGCAACCGAATCGGTAACAGCATCCCCCTACTCAATTACAGCGAGCATCCCTCTTATGGCATACAGTTTGGCGGCAATTTTTTGGCGCCTAATGTCACATTTTCTCCCGCAGGCAGGACGCACCTCAGCAATGCCCGCATCTACCATCCCGAGGAGGAACTCGAGCCCATGTTGCAGATGAAGTATTTCCTGAACAATTCCTACACTTCCGCCGGTGGTATACAATTGCCTGAAATCGGAAATACGGATGAGGAAAAGGACCAGATCCGGGCTTTTGTTCGCGACACCTTTGCACGGCAGCAGCAAGGACAAATTGCGATGCCGCCCGTGGCTGATAACGGCGATCTCCGCAACGTAGGCTTCGCCTGCGAGGTCATCAAAGCATTTAAACCGGCGCTAACGGTGGTGAATATGGATTCGGTGGATGGCTGCCACAGCAATTTTACCGGTTACCTGCGTTCTCTGCACAGGGCAGACCATGCAGTGGGGTTTTTGTGGAATTTCATCCAAAATCAAGTGCCCGAAATGGCCGGAAATACCATTTTTATCATTTCTCCAGAGCATGGCCGCAATTTGAACCCCAATCCAATCAAAGATGAAAATGATTGGTTTGCCTACGACCACAGCGACCAGAATTCGATGCGGGTATTCACCCTCATGGCGGGCCCGAATGTTCCCCAGAATATGACAGTCGGCTCTGCCACCAATCCTGTGGGTTCTTTGATGGATAATGTCCTCACCATTGGCGACATACTTGGTGTAAAACAAAGCATGGTGTCCTCAGGACTTATTTCGGGGCAGGCCCGCAGTTTATTCGACCGGATATGATGCAAGCTTTATCCATTACTTTGAGATCGAAAGCCGTTTTGCGCTTGGGATTCGCATGTCTTTGGGTTGGATTGGGCATGCTTGGTTCGTTCCTGATGTCTTGTTCCAAAAGCAAAGGCCCGGAAAACCCTTTCGATGACCCCAAGAATAAGCCACCCATCACCACTAATCCTGTCGATTCGTTCGGATTGGACAACTTTGCAGGGCTCCAGCGCGATATTTTCAAAAAAACCTGCAGCAATTCGGGCTGCCATGATGGAACCTTCGAGCCTGACTTCCGCACGATCGAGAGTTCCTACAACACTATGGTTTACCAACCCGTTATCAAGAATAACCCAGCGGGTAGTTTTGTGCATCGTGTGGTGCCAGGCAATGCACAGGCTTCTGTGCTCCACGAACGGGTGGTGCGCGATATCGACGGCATTTCAGGAATCATGCCCCTTTCGGTCGACCCCAACAGCGATTGGCCGAGCCGTAAATCTACCTACATCAATGCCATTGCGGCCTGGATCAATGCCGGTGCCAAGGATATGTTTGGCAATCCCCCCGCGAGTGGACCAGCCAATCCCAGAATACAAGGGGTGGTTTTTGGCGAACACCATGCTCTTTTGTCCTTTATGGGCGGAACACCCCCCAAGGTGGTGTGCATCAACCAAGAAACAGGTATCCGCTTGGAATTGCCCGTACGCCCTATGGTGCCGAGCCAAACAGCTCTGGGCTTGTTCGATGAGCGGGTTACTTTTTCTCATCGGCTAGATTTAGACCCGCTCCCGGAAGGGAAATACCTGATTTGGACCCCGAAAACGCCTGAGCCAGCCCATGGATGGGTTCGGAGTCGACTTAGCCTTCATCAACATGCCCGCAAATCGCCCTAGAAGATTCAGCCCGCTGGGTTTTGGATTACTCTTCCTGATCCTGCTCTTGGGATGTCGACCCGAGCGTGTCACCCGCATCGAATTGCCTCCCGCGATTCGGATTGTGGCGGTTTCCCCCTTGGAGCTGACTGAGTTTACGGATCGGGTAACCGTTGAATTGGGTTATGAAGATGGCGACGGGGATATGGGGAGCATAAACCCCGATGACTTGATGTTGGAGGTCAAAGACGACCGACTCGAGCAGGCCGACTACTACTTTCTTCCGCCATTGAGCCCACCGGGAAGCAACGTGCCGATCCGCGGCACCCTTATTTTTAGGCTGAATGGCACTTTTTTATTCGGCAATGGGGCCTATGAAGAGACCCGCTACACCATTCGGCTGCGAGACCGATCCGGTTTCTGGAGCAATACCGTCGTTACCCCGATCGTCCGCATCAACAGAAGGGTGTGAAAGCGCGCTGGTGGGTATTTCTGTTTATGTTATTGCCTATGGCCAAGGTCTGGGCCCAGACCCCGGTCTATGTCATGAACAACCAGACGGTGGGCGACTGCAAGGCTTTTTTTGAGGATTCGGGGGGCAATCCGGTTACACCTGGGAGTTATGGCAACAATGAGAACTATACCTTTGTGATCAACATTCCCGTGGCCCAACAAATTGTGATGAGTTTTCAGAATTTTTGTACCGAGGCCCTGTTCGATGTGCTTCGGGTCTATGATGGCCCTGATACGAATTCGACTTTGATTGGTTCTTTTTCGGGAAATGTTACGCCACCTGTGCTTCGCGCTTTTAGTGGAGCCATGACGCTGCATTTTCGAACGGACTTAAGTGTGGTTTGTACGGGTTGGAATGCCTCTTGGTATACCATTGTTCCTCCTCCAGTGCCACCTGTCATCAGCCAAGTTGGCGCGCAGTGCCTATCTTCAAACATCGATCTGACCTTAAATGGCCGGGTGCACTGCGACTCTGTCTACCCGGGTGCATTTGTTTTGAGTGGGGCACCCGCCCGAACGGTGGTGGCCGCTCAGGCCTTGAACTGTGTGGGCGATAGTACATCACAGCTACGGCTCACCCTCAACAGTCCATTTTCGGATTGTGCTGCATATGGTCTGCAATGGACGCTGAACATGCTCGATTTTTGTGATAGCCTTTATGTATTTATCCTAAATTCATCATTTGTTATTAATGATTGTCCGTTGGCGGCCACACTGATTGCGAGCAATGATTCCATTTGTATCGGGGGCTGCATCACGCTAACGGCTCAGCCTTCAGGGGGCGATTGCCAATATTCGTTTTCCTGGAATCCACCATTACCACTTACTGCAGGGCCCCATCAAGTGTGTCCACCACAGGGCACCACCACTTATTCCGTTAGCATACAGGATGTGCGGGGCAACGGTCCGGTGAGCGCTACCATCACTATTTTGGTTTCACCCGTGCCTCAAGCCGGTGTGGATACCACCGTATGTTTGCAGTCGCCTGCCTTTAACTTAGCCCCTCGGGTAACGCCCGCTGGGGGTTGGTTTGCCGGGCCCGGTATTTCACAGGCCCAATTGGGTACATTCAATCCGGCCACGGCGGGTGTAGGCGTGCACAGTATTTTTTATGACCGCCTAGGTTGTCGGGATTCCATGCGCATTACGGTTGTTCAGGTACAGTCGGGGCGAATGCTTGCTGCTTGTCTGTCTGCACCCGCTTTTCAGTTGACCGGCGCTGTGCCTCCTGGCGGGGTTTGGTCAGGCCCAAGGGTTACGCCAGGGGGCTTTTATACGCCGGCTGATTCGGCCCGTGCCGATACCCTCTACTACACGGCCTTGGGCTGCAGCAGCATGCGGATCATCATGATCGATACCCTCGAGATATCAGGCCCCACTACGGTTTGCCAGAACGCCCCCCTATTTACCCTTCAGTTCAACCCCTTGGGCGGTGTTTGGTCGGGTATGGGGGTAACCGACACGCTGTTGGGCCGCTTCAACCCTGCAAACATGGCGGTTGGAGTGAATTGGCTGGTGTACAGGGTGAATGGATGCCGCGATAGTTTGCCCGTACAAATAACCCAAATCGACGCAGGCCCCATACGGACCTATTGCCCGCTCAATGCACCCCTGTTATTGCCAGCAGGAACGCCCGCCGGGGGCGTATGGTCGGGCCCAGGTATCTTGAATCCGACAGCCGGACTTTTCAATCCCAATGTGAACGGCAATGCCTCCAGCACGACCTATGCGATTTATTCACTCGGAGGCTGTTCAGATAGCCTGAGCATCCGCCTGATCCGCACCAACTTGGGGCCAGATACGGTGGCACGCTGCCTGACCGATGGGGTATATGCTTTATCGGCGGCGGCCCTCAACCGAAATCCAACCGGAGGGGTCTGGAGTGGTCCTGGGGTTAATCCGGCGGGTAATGGGAGTTTTAACCCCGCATTGGTGGGTGTAGGATTTCACCGATTGTATTATACAGCGAATGGGTGTACCGACAGCGTGGTCATTCGGGTCGATCCGCGTCCGGTTTTGCAGCCCGATACCGCGGTTTGTGTGTTGTCGAACCCCTTTTTATTGCGCAGCAATGTTGTGGGTGGAACCTGGTCGGGACCTGGCATTGTGAATGCAACTACTGGTCTGTATAATCCGACGGTGGCTGGTATTGGGGTGCACCGGATCATTCAAGCGCTCACAGGAGGTTGTCGCGACACCCTTTTTGTGACCGTACAAGCTGTACCGAGCCCACAATTTGCAGTAAGCCCGAGTACGTTTTGTTACCGAGATACGCTCTGGACACTGAATGCATCGCCTGCAGGAGGATTGTTTACCGGCCCCGGCGTCGTGGGCAACCAGTTTAACCCGCGAGTAGCTGGAGTAGGGTCTCATTGGTTGGTCTATTCTGTGGGTGCTGGACTGTGTCTGCGACGCGACAGCGCACAGGTGACGGTGCTCAGCGGCTTATCCATCAACCTATCCCTCTCCAGGGATACCTTTTGCACGGGTGAACTCGTTCGTGTGGTAGCAACCGGCACAGGTGGTCTGCCCGCCAAAAGTGTGGTTTGGTTTCCCGGCGGCATCATGAGCGACACCCTTGTTTTTACCGCCACGGCATCGGGATGGTACCGCGCCGTTTTGAGCGATGGTTGCAGCGATGTGTCGACCGACTCCATATTCGTGTATGTACATCCGCCCTTGCTTTATCAGAAGGTTCAGACACAGGTGAGCTGCTATGACAGTTTAGGAACTTATGAGATCAGTTATCCTGCGGGTAGTCCGTATAGAATCCGCTGGCTCACCCAGCCTGTCGTAAACGGACCTGTCCTCCTGCGCCCACAAGGGAGTTATACCTTTAGCTTGACCGACACCCTAACGGGTTGCACCACAACCGATACGGTTCAAATGCGCGAGCACCCATTCATTACGGCGCGCTTTTCTGTTAACCCCAACCGCAGCACTTGTGTCGAGCTGAATGAGGCCGAATTCACCCTAATCGATCTATCGGTTGGGGCCTCCACCGGCACCTGGTATCCGGGCGATGGGAGCCAAATACCTTATGTAGCCGGACAATACCCCAGATTCCAGTATGCCGATACGGGGCACTATGTTATTCGACTTTATGTGGAAAACAACGCGGGCTGTAGCGCCGAAATGGAACAAACGGCATGCGTGAAGATTACACCCCGAATTCTGGCACCAGACGCCTTTACCCCCAATGCCAACGGTAATAACGATTCATTTCTGGTCGTTTCTTTTGGAATTACGGAGATGGAAACCAGAATTTATGACCGCTGGGGGCATCAGGTCTATTTTTCCGAACAGTTCAACTTTCGGTGGGACGGTACGGAGAACGGCAATCCATTGCCTGCAGGGGTATACCCGTACTTAATCCGATACCGCGACTACAGTGGTCGATCCAATAGAATTTACCGGGGAACGGTTCAGCTGATCCGATAGTCATCGGTTTTGATGCATATGTTTGCATCGACTGGGGCCTTTAATTGGCTGTTTTCGATACGCCCTTGGCTATGGGGTGATGCTCCAGGTCGATGTGCTCGTCGCCCCGTTGATAGGGTAGGTACTGAAAGATGAACTGAAACATCTCATCGGTGGTTTTCATGCTGCTGTTCGATTCGTTGAAATCGCGCGGCGGTGAAAAGGGGTTCCTCGGGTTACTGGCCCTGTTATCGAACGTGCCGAAGGCCCACACCACCGAGCCCGCGGGAATGATCACCGGCTTGCGGAACACATAGGTGTATTGCCAACGAAAATCCCATCGGGGAATGGATATTAACGGGATGGTGTCGCCCGACGGAACCACGGCAAATGCCTTGAATGTAGTGCCCAATAAATGCATGTGCGGATTCACACTGATCATTGAAATAGCGGAACGAATCATGGCGCGGGTATGGAAGCTGCGGACCGTTCCGGCAGGAATGTTGAAGCGTGGCACGATCTCCGAAATCCCCAAACTCCCGAGTTGGGTTTCCATGAGTGGACGAACAGGCGGTTTGTCCATGAAGAACAGATTCAAAGTCGAGTAATCGGAGGTATCGCGCACGGATGGTCCGTAGTGCTGATCATTGAGCAAAAAGGCCCCACTTCGGCCGATTTTAAATCCTCCAATGCCGTCGGGATAGGTGAGTGGACTCATCCCCGGGAGGTAGTTGAAAGCCGATAAGGTCAGAAGCGGGTAACTTCCGTCGTCGTTGAGCAAATTGATCGAGCGAAAGGCCGCATCCATGTCTGGGAAACTGTCTCGGTGGGCATAGTAGGGCCCTTTCATGGGTTGTTTCTTTGAATCTTTGCTGTAGTGTACGATATGTCCGTTGGTGTGGTGTACAAGCCTCCGATTACCCGGAACATACTCCACAGCCCTGAGGAAGGTGTCGAATGGGAGTTCGAAAGGCACTTTTACCACCATAAAACGGTCCTTGTTGTCGCCGGGTAGGGGTACGGGCTCCCTAAAGTGAATCACCCAATCGGGGCGACCAAGCATGGAGCCTTCAAGAAATTCGGGGAGCAACAGACCTGATGTGTCGCCCGGTGCACAACCCTCTTCTACCCACCGCGACAGTAGCCTGATGTCGCGATCGCTCAATCGCTTTTCGCCGATAAACGAAACATACCCGGGATCCGCCGGCCATGGAGGCATATAGCGCGATTGTGTGACCTTACGAATCGTTTTGGCTTTTTTTCGAACCTGTTGATACGTAATGAGGGGAAAGGGACCTGCCGCGCCGGGTCGGTGACAGGGCATACAATTCTGGTGGATTATGGGTGCTATGTGCTGGGCAAAATTAACCGGCGAATCGTCGGCTGATTGATTGCCGAATTCAAAGCCACAGGCCAGCAGAGCCGCCATCATACACAACATCAATAGCCTATTCAATAAACGCATCAGACATCATTCGTTTTCAATGAAACAACCCACCGCATGTACGCGTGAGTAGGGTAGGGGGCGCTGAGCTTCCAAAGCAAGCAGCGTTTCCTGGAGGTAGTGCCGTTGAACCACGGTCCGCTTGATGCCAAGCTCAGATTGTGCATCGTTAATCGCGCCCCGATAAAGGATTTGGCCATCCCCATCAACCAAAACAACCTCTGGGGTTACCTCGGCCCCCCATCGCTTCACATATTCCATCTTGGAATCGCGGAACACTTCGAAAGGCAGTGGATATTGACTCTTGAAGTTCTGGCACTCCTCCGCACTGGCTGCCGTTCCCGGAACGATGCCGGTCATGTTCAGTCCATGGCCATATGATGCATGTATTTTGCGCAATTCAGGGATACAATACAAAGAAGCCGGGCAATCGGGTGCCAAAAAAATAAATAATTTAGGGCTGCTGGTTTGGTTATGGGATGAGCCAGTACAGGATGTGAGCATGCCAAGGTATAGCCACAAAGCAAAGAGGAAAAAATAATTTCGAGTGTTCACCATTAAATGATGGGTACGGGCCATAGATATTCTGTAAAAATACAAAAGCGGGTGGCTCTTTATCCACGACCCATCACCCCCAATGCACCAAGCGCAGGTAGGCATAAACCAGCGGGGCTGAGAGGATGAGTGAATCGAAGCGGTCCAGTACCCCGCCGTGTCCGGGCAGGAGGCTTCCCGAATCTTTGCGGTCGAAGCTCCTTTTCAAAAGCGATTCGAGCAAATCGCCATAAACCCCCGCCACCGACACCAGGGCAGCCACCACCAGCCATTGGGAGGCGGTTAGGCTCGAACACCATACTGGCATGGCCCAAAAGCCCAAAATGAGCGAAGCCAAAATGCCACCAACACTACCTTCTACGGTCTTATTGGGTGAAATGCGCTCAAACAATTTGGTGCGTCCCAAACCACGGCCGACCACATAAGCCGCTGAATCGCTGGCCCATAGAAACACGAAAATGCCCAACACCAATTCGGGGTTGTAGCGGCCATTAGGCAAAAACAAAAGATAGGAAAGAAGACCGAAGGGAAGAACTATATAGATGAAGCCGAGAAAGGTCAGTCCCACATGCGCAAAGGGCTGATCGCGGTTGAGGTAGAGTTCCACCAACAGAAAAAAAGCGCAGAATGGGATCATCAGCACCATCCATCCGTGGTCGACCAGCCCCGATGCGCTCAAAGCCATGCCCAAATACAAGATACCCCCAGCCAACATCGAGGCGAGGTACTCACGCCTGCGCTCGCGGGGTACAGCCATCCGGTAAAATTCAAAAAGCCCTATCTGTGCGAGCAGTCCAAATAAAACAGCAAAAGCGGGAAAACCCCACCAGAGCGACGCCAAAATCGAGCCCACCAGTAGGCTACCGGTCAGCATTCGTTGCAGCAGGGTACGCTCAATTCGTTTCATCAGGGGTACGCTCAATTCGTTTCATCAGGGGTACGCTCAATTCGTTTCATCAGGGGTACGCTCAATTCGTTTCATCAGGGGTACGCTCAATCCGTTTCATCAAGGGTTGGGGGGAGAGAGGCGAAGATACATCATGGCCTGATCAAAGTCGCCCTCTTCCACCATCACCCGAATCCTCCCAAAATTGCCATACGATCGATCGCGTAGGTTCAATACCACGGCCTGGATGTCGTGTTCCTCCAATACGGCCTTCACCAATTCAGCTTGCCATTCCAACGGCCCCTCATAAACAGCACGCCAATCAGACATATGTGTTGTTATTATATTCTATTTTTGACTGTTCCCCCGTCCCCTTTCGCCCTATTTTGTACACCATCCAAGCAGCCGCCGCAGCGAGAGCGAGTCCGCCCATCACCCACACCCCCGGCATACCCATCGCGTCAGAATCAGCGTTCGACTGCTCAGAAAAACCTGTCGCTTGAGCCACTCCAATGGAAAGGGCATTGTGGGTAGCGTGCGACAAAACCGAAGGCCAAAGACTACCAGTAAACCAAGCCAGGTAACCCAGTTCAACCCCCAATAGCCAACGCGGAAAAAAGCCGAGCCATTGCATATGAATGGCACTGAATAGGGCGCCACAGATCCAAATAGCGGCATGCGGCGAGGCCACCCAACGCATGAAAATGCGCTGTACAATACCGCGAAAAATCAATTCTTCGCCCAGGGCGGGCAAAAGTACCAAAATAACCATGTTCATCAACAGGGCCTGGGCGCCGGAGGCCGATAAAAAAGCCTTGATGATGTGTTCGGTTTGTTGCTCCGAGGCCCGCCAGGCATCTTCCCATTCGGCCAGTGCGGGGGGTAGGTGCAACGATTGATTCCATGCGTGGAGGCTGTAGGCCAATGGCAGGAGTCCAGCCGCCAACAAGGGGGTAAGACCATAAACGGCAACCGGCACCCCCCGCAACCTGGTCAAGGGGTTCCCTTTCTGATTGAAGTCGAAGTAGTAGAGAAAGATCAAGGCTGGAACAACAAAAATGAACAACTGCATAATCCCCTGCGACAACCAATACAGCGGCAGCAAGGCTTTTGGTATCGACGATTGTAGGCCGATGGCATCCAAAGAAAATCCTGTTACGGCCGGCGCCAAATAATAAAGTAGGGCTGTGCCCAATAGAGCCAAGCCCAGGCAGAGACCCAACAAAAGGAACAACTGCGCCAAAGGATGTTGCTCGCGAAGGGGCGTATTCAAAGTAAGACCATATTTTAGGTAAATTTACGCGCTTTTTATTCCCATGGTACGTATAGGCCCGCTCGAACTGGGCGAATTTCCCCTACTTCTGGCCCCAATGGAGGATGTGAGTGATCCCCCGTTCCGCGCAGTTTGTCATCGCAACGGAGCCGACCTAATGTACACCGAATTTATTTCATCGGAGGGACTCATTCGGGATGCCCACAAAAGCGTGCAAAAGCTCGATATCTACGACGACGAACGCCCCATGGGCATACAGATATTCGGAGGCGAGCGTGAGGCAATGCTGCAAGCCGTTGATCGAGTAGCCCAAGCGGCCCCCAATCTGATCGATATCAACTATGGTTGCCCGGTCAAACAGGTCGTGTGCAAAGAAGCGGGTTCGGGCATGCTCCGCAACCTACCCAAGCTCCTCAGCATTACCGCCGACATGGTGCGCAGAAGTCCATTGCCCATCACGGTCAAAACCCGATTGGGGTGGGATGAAGACTCCAAGCACGTGGTCTACCTGGCCGAGGCCTTACAGGATATAGGCGTACAAGCCATCGCCATACACGGACGCACCCGGGTTCAAATGTACAAAGGACAGGCCGATTGGACCCTCATCGGAGCAGTCAAAAACAACCCGCGCATGCAGATTCCAATCTTCGGGAATGGCGACGTCGACAGTCCAGAAAAGGCACTGGCCAACCGCAACCGCTACGGAGTAGACGGAATTATGATCGGCCGGGCAGCCATTGGCTACCCCTGGATCTTCCGCGAAATCAAGCACTTCTTTCAAACGGGCGTCCACCTCGATCCGCCCGACACGGCTGAGCGTATACGAACATGCCTGATTCATTTCGAGCGCTCCCTTCAATGGAAAGGTGAAAAATTGGGGATATTGGAGATGCGACGACACTATGCCCCCTACTTTAAGGGCTATCCCGACTTCAAAGAGTACCGCATGCGGCTTGTACAAAGCCCCGACTCCCACGAGATCAGGGCCATTTTGAATGAAATCGACCAACAATATGCAGGTTTTCCATTGCAGGCAGGAAACCCGGCCGAACAAGCCATCGAAAATTAAACCTCTGATGCATCCGACATCAGGTCATCCGACGCCCCGTCGATAAAGCGTCGGTAGCGCGCACTGCGGGCCAACAATTCCTCATGGGTGCCTTCGGCTACTATACGCCCCCGGTCGAGCACCACAATACGGTCGGCATGTTGAACCGTGCTGAGCCGGTGGGCAATCACCAATGAAGTACGTTCAATCATAATGCGCGCCAAAGCAGCCTGAACCCAACGCTCCGATTCGGTATCGAGGGCCGATGTGGCCTCGTCTAAAATGAGCACCGGCGGATTGCGGTAGATAGCCCGGGCAATACACAAACGTTGCCTTTGTCCGCCACTCAACAAATGCCCCCGGTCCCCTACAGGCGTGTCGTATCCCTGCGGCAGCGCCTCAATAAATTCATGGGCATACGCCACCCGGGCAGCCTCCTCGGCCCGCGCACGGTCGGGTTGCTCATCACCAAAAGCGATGTTGGCCAACACGCTATCATGAAACAAGAGGCTATCCTGACCCACAATACCCAAAAGGGCACGCCATTGGGAAAGCTTCAAATCACGAACATCAACACCATCGACGCGAAGACTGCCCTCTTGTGAATCCATAAACCGAGGAATGAGGTCGGCCAATGTACTTTTTCCACTGCCCGAATGCCCCACCAGGGCTACCGTTTTACCCTTTTCAAGCCGAAGGTTGATGTGGCGCAGCACCCATTCGTCCCCATACCGGAAGCCCACATCGACCCATTCAATTGCTTCATTCAGGGTATGAATGGGAACAGTCGGCCCATCCTTTCGTTCTTGAACCGCATCCTCCCGGTCCAATAAGTCAAAAATCCGGTCCGCTGCCGCCAGTCCACGCTGAATATTGGTGAAAGCGGCCGTCATCGCCTTCGCTGGCGGCAAGAGCTGAGAAAAAAGGATGATATAGGTTATGAATTCACTGGCCGACAAGCCGCCTCGGCCTTGGATCACCAAAGAACCCCCATAGAGAATGATGCCGAGTACCGCCGCGATGCCCATCACCTCCGAAACTGGCGAAGCCAGTTCCTTTCGGTGAAAAATAGACTTAAGGACCTGGCGGTATGCGCTGTTCTCGCGGTCAAAGCGGGTGCGCACCGCTGCAAGGGCATTGAATGCTTTAATGATTCTGATTCCGGAGATGGCTTCCTGGGTTGAAGAAATCAGTCGCCCCAGTAATTCTTGTCCGGTTCCCGCCTCACGACGCAGGCGTCGGGTGATGCTCCCGATCACCACCCCAGTCACCGGCAGCAGAATCAGTCCAAAAACCGTGAGGTCCACCGAAATGCGCAACAACAGCAGCAAATAGCCCAACAACACCAGGGGTTCGCGCAAAACCACCTGAAACGTACTCACAATGGAATGTTCGACCTCTGTTACGTCGTTGGAAACCACCGAAATCAGATTGCCCGCCCGTTCTTTGTGGTAGAAATGCACATGGAGACTACTCAACTGGGCAAATAAGGCCTGACGAAGTCGCAGCACAACCATGGTGCGCAGTCCATTGAGCAAACGTTGACTCAAATACCGGAAGGTGTTGGACAGAAGTACCGATAGGAGGACCGTAGCACAAACAAAGCGCAAGGCCGCCATTTTACCCCCATCAGCCATCACACCATAAAAATGATAGAGAAACAAGCCTTTGATGTACGCTTCATCGAAGCGGAATGCGCCCGGATGATCGGCCACGGCCACAGGCACAGTATCGAAAATGAGGTTTAGTAAGGGGATCAGCAGGGTGAAATTGGCCACCCCAAAAACGATACCTGCCACCGAAAAGAAGAGGTATTGCGGGATGTAGTGCCGCAGCGGGCGGGCAAACTGCACCAAGCGCCAGTACGTATTCATGTAGGAAGCCCCCCTCCCCAGGCATCAGGCACGACAAACGCGCTCAAATCATCAATCATTGACCACAGGCAAATGGGCGTGGTTGCGGCCATAATCGAGCATCTGCTCAGTGAAATCGGCGGGGTATTCCACCTTCACCTCACGAATGTTACCTTGGGCGTCGTATTCGGCAGTGAGTTTGGGTTGAATAAAACCCGAATAAGCGCGGCTTCCCAAGCGGGCGTAGCGTTGACGAACCTCCTCGGCGAGTTTTTGGTCGACCCTCACGCCATACTGCT
>SXGR01279587.1_pt1 | contig 50711 bp, 44 predicted proteins | sample 3174711 | NCBI WGS metagenome assembly SXGR01 (sample SAMN11356860, study PRJNA531348) | freshwater metagenome | isolation source: freshwater sample F1-60 | place: China: Fuxian Lake, Yuxi | collected 2017-12-25 | reverse complement strand
TGGTCGATGTTGATACCAGAGGCGGTAGCCGAACGAGTATTCCCAGCCGCGTCCACAGCAGTACCCGACACCGACTGCGCAGCACCATCAACCGACAACGTCTCACTCGCCGGACACGAAGCAACACCCGACAACGCATCACTACAAACAAACGACACTGACACCGGCGAATTAAACCAACCATTCGCATTCGCAACCGGCACAACACCAGAAATCGATGGCGCCGTCTTATCCAAATTCACAGTCGTTGAAGCCGACGACACATTCCCCGCAACATCCGCCGCAGAACCAGACACCAACTGCCCAGCACCCTCGGACGACACCACCTCCGGCGACGAACACGACGCAACCCCAGAACCCGTATCCCCACACACAAACGACACCGTCACATCACCATTATTCCAACCCGCACCATTGGCAACCGGAGACTGCGACACAACAATCGAAGGCGCATCACGATCAATCCTCACCGTCACCACATGCGACGACTCAACATTGCCCGCAAAATCCACACTCCAAAACTCAACCGAATGCACACCCTCATCAGCCAACAACACCGACGACCCCGATTGCACCCCACCACCATCAACCACAAACCTCGTCACATCCACACCCGACAAACCATCCGACGCCGCGAGCAACACCGTGACTGTTGCGTTGTTCCATTCTGGCAACGTCAAGGCTGACGTGGTCGGCGCGTGGAGATCGATCTTCACAGGATCACTTGTCGTGTTCGTGTTGTTGTCTGCATTATCAGCAATCGAAGCGCTTGCGGAAACTGCTGCTCCTTCAGAATTCAGTGTGCTGTCAGCTGGACACGAACCGTTAATGCCCGACAGCGCATCGTCACAACTCCAGTCGATCGTCACCGGCGCCGAATACCAACCATTGCCATTCGCCGCAGTCGTCGGCACACCCGAAAGATTCGGGGCCACCTGATCCAGCTTGACGGTTTCCGTCAACGAGGTGGAGCCACCTGCGCTGGTTGCGGTGCAGGTAAACGAGACGCCGCTCACCGACGTGTCCGTCGAGCGAGTTACTGGATCACAACCGATCCTCGAGTCGATTGGTGTCAACGAGTCAGTGACATCCCAACCCACTGTGACCGGCGAGTTGTTCCAGCCGTTGGCGTTCGGAGTCGGTTGCACTGTCGAAGCCACCAGCGGTGCAGTCGTATCCGAAATCACTATCCGAGTCGCGACCACGGTACCGCCGTCGTCGTCGTTCAAAGTAACCACCACGGTGTATTCACCGTCGACCGCGAAAAGATGCGCCGCACTTACCGTGCCGTTACCCGCGCTTTCGCTGATCGCCGCACCGGTCACCGAACCGTCGCCCCAATCAACTGTGGCGGTGTGCGTGTCGTTACTTCCAGGATCACTGAACGGCAATTCAATTGCGACCGTCGATCCGTTCGGAACAATCGACGATTGCTCCAGTGCTCCAACAACGGGAGCAACGTTGCCAACCACAAGGGTCGCGGAGCTCTGGACCGCGGTGTTGACGCCGTCGTTCACTGTGATCGTCGCGGTTATCACGGCGTCGTCATCACAACGCAACGTCAAGGTTGCAGCGGACGATCCCGCGCCAGTGACCTCGCAGGTTATTCCAGGTTCGCCAGCCACTGAATAGGTCCACGAATACGTCAGGGCATCGCCATCCAGATCGAACGCAGACGCGCTCAATAACATTTCAGTGCCTTCAAGGCCTGCGTAGGGCCCTCCTGCATCCACAGTGGGAGGCGTATTCACGAGGATCTGCGTCGTCGAGACGGCCGTTCCACCGTTGTCGTCGGTCAATGTCACTGTGATGGTGTACAAGCCGGCCTGGCTGTAAGCATGACCCGATGCAAACGCTCCAGCACCCTGAGCTTCCGTTAGTGTGGCATTCGACGATGTGAGGTCGCCCCAGTTAATCGTCGCGGTGTGAGTGTCGTGGGTACCGGGGTCGCTGAATGGTGCTGAGACCGCAACGAGGGATCCGACCGGTATTGGCCCCGCCGTCACCGCCACGCTGCCTAACACTGGATCCGCATTCGCGATCGCCACGGTGGTGTTCGCAACAACCGCAGCATTGACGCCATCATCAACAGTGAGTTGCGCTGCGACGACGGCTTCGTCGTCGCATGTGATATTCGGGGTCAGTGTCGCGACGTCTGTGGTCACACAACTTGTGCCAGGGTCGCTCAGCGTTGGGGTCAACGTCCAGGTCGTGACAAGGTTGTCGGCATCGGGGTCATTTGCCGTTCCAGTCAAACTGGTCGTGGCGCCTTCGGCACCAGCGAAGGGCCCGCCTGCCGACGCGGTCGGAGGCCCGTTCACGTCAACACCAATGTTGCGCGTCGTCAGGCCACCGTCGTCGTCTCGCACAGTTACCGTCACCGTGTAGTGACCACGATTCGCATAGATATGGGTGGCATTGAGTGAACCGGCACCATTGGTTTCAGTCACAACAACGTTGTCTGATGTCGTGTCGCCCCACTCCACTGTCGCCGTGTGAGTGTCTCGTGGACTGGCGTCCGAGAACGCGACGTTGATCGCAACCGGTGTCGTGATCGGGATCTGCCCAGTCGGACCTGTAGGGGTCGCCACTGTTGGCGCGACATTGTTGAATGTCAGCGTCGCCGATGATGTGACGGGCGCGTGGAATCCGTCGGTCACCGACAACGTCGCAGTAACGACAGCGTCGTCGTTGCAGGTCACCGTCGGGTTCAGAGTGTTCGTCGCGGCTGGCGTACACACCGTGCCTACCGGCGCTGCGACGTTGAACGTCCAAGACTTTTGAATCGTGCTTCCCTCAGGGTCGCTCGCTGCACCCAGAAGTCCAATGGTGCCGTTCTCACCGGCGCTGTAAGGGCCTCCCGCATTCGCAACTGGAGGCGCGTCGTGACGGGTCAGGATGCGGACTTGGTCGAAGTCGTTGCCTGTCGATGTGCGGATGGTGACCGTCCTCAAACTTGTGAAAAAGACGCCGTCGCCTGCTGCACCGAGTTCAAGGTCATTGGTCACCGAAGTTCCGGTGGAATAATCGGTGGTCGGGCTGCCGAGCAAGTTGCTGTTCAGCAAGCGACCGCGCAACACCATGATTCCAACGATGTCGGCCGCAAACGTAAGCGTGCTTGTGAGGACTGTGGTGCCACTGTTGTTTGGTCGCACCGCATCAAAGAAGTGACTGTCAACTGTCGTTCCTGCCTGGATAGTCCCAGTACTGAGCCCGCTTTGAAGTTCGTAACTCCCGAGTTGCGTGATATCGGCTGTGAGATTGGATGCCAGGGTGACACCTTGCTGTTCGTCCCATGCCCAGTTCGTCGTGAGTGAAGCCAAGCCAGCCGATCGACCAACCGACGCGGGCGGGGCAATCTTTGTCACCTGACCGCTGGTGCCCGAGATCACTGCGTTGACAGGTGATGGCAGCACTAGCGCGCACGCAACAGTGATGGCAATTGCAACAAAAACCTTCGATTTTGGTTGCGTTTTCGACATGCTTGACATGGGCGGGCCCCGCGATCAGTGCGCGGTAGAACCCAATTCGCAAAATATCAGAGCCGCCCTTGACTGCGAAGCTTCGCCCGCGCAACCGTGACGGTACAGGATCGCGACTCCGACCGCAACTGCTTGCGAAACCCGATGGTTGCGTTATGACCAACGAGTATGCCATGCTCACGGCGCGTCGCGGGGCGGAGCAGCGCGCCAACAAGGTCGAAAGGACAACCATGGCACGACCTCGCGCCCCAAAAATCCTCGTGTCGCTGATCGCGTCAAGCTTGCTTGCTGCCGCGGGAGGATTCGGCACCGCGCATGCCGATACGCCTGCACTCGCGGTTACGCCGTCGACGGGGCTCGCCGACGGCGAGATCGTTGACGTGACCGTCTCGGGGATAACTCCGACTCCGCTGGGAAGAATTTTCATCGGTCAATGCTCGAACGCGTACGGCAACGGCACGCCGCTGCCGTCGGTCAATGCCGCGACCGACTGCGAAACCAGCGCATGGATCGACGGACCGAATGGAACGATTTCGTATACGGCGAAACAAACCGGAATCGGCTCCGCCAACCGCGCTTGCATACCGGCACCGCCAGCGATCGCGCCATGCTTCATATACACGCCCTCAGGCATCAACGTTCCGACGTTCCCAGCACCCGTCGACATCTTTTTTTCAGGAGACATCACTGGCGCACAACCAGAACCAACAACAACCACATTAACGCCCGTCGGTTCACCGGTCGCCATGGGTAAGACGCCCCACGCACAAGTCGTGGTATCCGGTGGCCTCTTCGCTCCCGATGGCCTCGTCACCGTCACTGAGGGCGCACTTGTAGTCGGCACCGCGACACTCTCGGCGGGTGTTGCGGATGTTCCGCTGAGTGCGTTGTCGCTCGGGACGCACGCACTCGTCGCTCACTACGGCGGGAACGGATCCTTCGAGGCCTCCGATTCATCGTCAACTGACATTGAAATCACGAGTCCGGACAACATCACGATCGGCGACGTCGCTATCTATAGCGGTATCGGCGGGAATCGTTCCATGACGTTTCCAATCGTGTTGTCTCACAAGCCATCGGCCAACGTCACAGTCAACTATGCGATTACGCCAGGAACTGCGGTCCCCGGCGTTGACTACGTAGCCGGCGTCCCGAAGCCGCTGTTGTTCAAAGCGGGCAAACAGCAGACGCGTTATGTCACCGTGAAATTACTCAACAACATTCACACGGGTGGGAGTCGCACTTTCAGCATCACGCTATCGAACCCGACGGGCGGGTACGTGATTCGCAAAGCCATTGGCCTTGGCACAATCAACGACCCAGCAGTCGGAAATCCGACCGTGAACATCGGCTCCGCAACCAGCCCAGAAGGCGACCTCGGGACTCCACATGCCTTGAGGTTTCCCGTCACGCTTTCGGCGCCCCAAGCGACCGCGATCACTGTCATCGTGCAGGTAGTCCCAGGCACAGCCACCCGTGGAACCGGCGACTATGGAGGTGCATTCCAAAGGACAGTGACGTTCCTCCCCGGTGCGGTGAGTAAGCCATTGAGCGTGCCCATCAACTCCGACATCCTGAGCGAGATGGATGAGGGATTCATTGTGCGTTTGATCAGTGCATCCTCGCCGGTGACGCTGGGCGAATCCGCATTCGGCTTCATTTTGAGCGACGAATAACAACCGGCGAGTCGCGTTACGCCTACGGGCGAATCTCGTAGAACGCGTTGACCGGATGATCGATTTCGAGTTGCGCAAAGCGAGTGAAACCTGCGGCGCGCGCAAGATCTTCGGCTTTGCTTCCTGGTAGCCCGAGGGTGCCGAGACCCGCACCGTCAGGCGTCGACATCGCCGACGACATGCACGACAACACGCTGATCCCATACATCAACGAGGCCATTGGGTTTTTCGCCGCATTCAGTGCGAACGTGTCGTGCGCTTTGATGTCCACAAGCAGCCAAGTGCCATCATCTCGGATCGCGCGCCGGATCGATTGCATCATTTCAAACGGGTGCGTCATGTCATGGATGCAATCGAACGTAGTTACGAAGTCCACAGTTCCATCAACTGGTAATGGTGTATCGCGCGGGTCGTGGAAGTGAGCGTTGTTGAGGCCTGACTCATCGAGCTTTTCAGCCGCTCGTCCGAGCGCATAGTGGCTGATGTCGTATCCGAGGAAAGCACTACGAGGAAACTGTTGCGCCATACGTAAGAGCGCGCCACCGGCTCCGCAACCGATGTCGGCAACGAGACACCCCGATTCGAGTTTGTTCACCACATCGCTGAGCACCGGGAGCACCGTCGGCACCAAGTGGGCACGACTCCAAGGCTCAAAACTCCGTTCAATACCAACCGCGCCCTCGGGACCATGGCTGTCGTAGTTGTGACCGATTCCGGTGCGGAAGCTCTCGGGCATCGCGCGCAAACTCTCCATCGTGCGCGGCAACCGATGAAACATCCCCATGCCATACGCAGGATGATCCGGATTGGCGAGAACGGCGGCGGCCTCTTCGCCAATGCTGAAACGCTCGTTGTCGTCACAATCAATGATGCGTGCGGATGCCTGGTTGTAAGCCCATTCACGCACCCATCGCTCATGCAAACCGGTTCGCTCGGCCAGTTCGTGCGAGCTCAACGAGGTAGGAGCATCTCGCAACGCCGTGTATAAACCAAGGTTGTCACCGAGATGAATCATGCCCGAGGTGACGGCACCTTCAAGCTTGGAAAAGACCAGAAACGAAAACAGTTTGAGCTTGTCGGGATCCATTGTTCTGCCTCACGTGATTGGCGATCGCTCCACGCGAAGCTATCGGTAGATCAGCTCGAAACGCGTCCGATCGTCGTGCTCGCGCGATCAATCGCGCGATTGAGCCACACGCCGGTGGCCAACGAAATTGCTGCCGCGGTTGCACATGCGCCAAGGGCCTTTTTCATACATGCTCCGTTCACCGTGATGTTTCCGGGATACGGACCTTCCCGCGTCGAGCTATTGCGATCAAGTGTTCGTTCTCGCACTGTGACTGTTGACGCACAACGCAGGCACCCCTAAGACCCGCGGCCCTAAGACGCACGGCCGCCGGACGAGCCGTCCGGCGGCTTGACGTTGTTTAGGGGTGCCAGACGTAATTGACCTGGATCCCCATAGCTCCCAGAATCGCTGCGCTGTTGTCATATCGGGCAGTCGTCGTGAACTGTTCGCCGGCCGCGACCGTTGTCTCGTTGTTGCAAGCACTAATCGAGTGCAACATTCCCGGCATTGGGTAATCCGCAACGTTGTTACAGATCACTTGGTTATTCGCGGTGCGTTTCATTGTGATGTCGATACCGCCGTCGTGGAGGTGGCCACCCACAGCCACCCGGGTGCCAGCAGCAGGCGCCGTGTACGTTCGTGTCTTGTTGTGGACACTTCCCGATCCGCCAGTCCCCGGCACGTTGTACTCAGAATTCGTGCAAGGACCAGTCACGTCATACCAATACGGCGTGACATTTCGGGCCGCGAGCGGGCTCGAATAGGGCACATAACTCACGTTCCATTTGATGTACACCGTGCGGGCCTGGGCGGACATATTCATGATGTGCCATTGGCCGGTCCAATCGGGATCGGTTGATTCAACCTTGTAGCCGTAGTCGCCCCCTAATGCGAACGGTGTTTTCTCTTTACCAGCGCCCGTGAACCGGCTCGGAAACGAAGGACACACGGCATCGGGCTGCGACCAATCAAGGAACACGATGTGATGAAGGTGCACAGCATGAAGATCAATCGAATCACCGTTTTGATCAACAAGGTCGAACGTCATGTTCTTAATGGCGAAGGAGCCCGCAGGCCGGCTGAGGATTCCCGATGATTCGTTTTCTGACGAGGCACCACCAAGTGCGGTCAGGTTGAACGGCCCCGTCGTGAATGATTCTGTCGTGAGTGCACTGGCATCGTCGTTGATGATCGTGCCGAGGCCTGTGTCGTCGGAGATCGAAACTGTTCCTGATACAACCGACAACATTACGTGAAACGATTCGTCGCTCTCGCCCAATGTATCGGGCGTGACGGTAACGGTAAATGGCTTCCGATACTGGCCTGGAGCGAAAACAACATCCTTCATTTTCGCGGTGAAGTCGGTTCCTGCGGTTGCTCCGGAATCCATCGTCATTGCGTGCAGCGTGATTGCACTCGTGGCAGGCTCAGAAAGATTGACCCAGAACTTCGCGACGCGGTTCTTGCCGGAATCTCCTTCGCTGATTGTCGTATCGCCGACTCCGGCACGCATTCCTGTGCCGGGGTCGTCGTCGATGATCGTGCCCGTCGCAGTCGTGGTGCCTTGGTCGGCGCCGCTCACGCTCAACACCATTACCTGCATTGTCTCGTCGCCTTCCACCGCGGTGTCAGCGTTCACCTTCACGTTGATGTATTTGTGCTGACCTTTGCCCGCGAGGAACGTCACCGTCTTCGTGGCCATCCCAAGGTCGTCGAAATCAGCTGGTGCGGTAGCCGTGCCTGGCATCAAGTGATACGAGACGGTTACCGTCGAGGTGACCGGGTCTGACAGCGTCACGGGAAATGTGATGTACCGAAACGACCCGCTGTCGCCTTCGACCGTGCTCGCATCCCCAACATCGACACGAGCGACAGCTGCGGCGGTGGCAGGCAAACCGGGCACAGCGACAAGGCCCGCAGAGATCGCTAGACCGCCCACAAGGGCAGCGCACCAACGTAATTTCATGATTCCTCCGATGCTGAGACAACAAAGTGTTCCCAGATACTGACAGAGTAGGCCAGCATGAGGGACTACGCAATGATCCGGTACATTCGTGGGGGAAACACGGTGGGTGACAGGCAGAATCGATGACTCAGCAACCTCAGACCATGCAAGTGTGCGCGCTCGAATCCCATGAGATGCCAGAGCTTCGCGAGTTCCTCGGGCCAGTGTTCAACGATCCCAATGGCACATTCCTCGAGCCTCAACTCCTCGAATGGAAGTACGTGCATCAACGCCCGGATTGGGATAAGCCTCGGAGTTGGGTGTTGCGCAACGACGAACAACGAATCGTCGCGCACATTGGTTTGCTGCCATTGCGTTTCGAGTTACCGACTGGCACACAACACACATGGCACGGGATGGATTGGGCCTCCACTGTGCCAAAGGCAGGCCGAGTTCTGTCCGAAACGGTCATGAGCGAACTGTCAAATAATTTGCGTATAGGTGTAGGGGGCACCGTAATGTCGAAGCACGTCGCTCCCCAGATGGGCCAGCACGCAGTCGGTAGCGTCGATACGTTCGCGTTGTCGTTGCGGCCCTGGAAGCAACTTCGAACGAGTCGACCCTTACTGCGCCCGAAACGCGTCCAATCGTTCATCAACAACGCTCGTCACCACCGGTCGCGTCGACGCGTTCAGTTCGTTGGATGGGCGGCGGAACCCGTGACAAGTTTCGCCGGGAAATCCGAATTCTTGGGTCCTCGCGGCGACGACGTCACTCGCACCGAGCGGACACCCGAAATGCTCGACTATCTGCTGCGATGTCCGGCGGACTGCTCTGCGCATCTGATTCGCCACCAAGGTGCCGCGATGGGATACGTGCTGTTCAGCCATCGGTGGGGCCAGACTCGAATCGCGGAGCTTCGAATTTCGTCCGATCGCAGCAGCGATTGGCAACAAGCGTACGCGCTCGCTTTAGAGGTCGCGTGCGCAGATCCACGAACCTGTGAAGTTCTTGCCGCGGGATCGTCAGCAATGTTGAAACACGCGATCGTTGCGAACGGGTTGCGACCGATTTTTCAACGCCCGATCTGGTTGCCGGACCCATGTCCGGTTGCGGATGGGCTTGCCCCATTCGAACTCCAACCGGCCGACTCGGATGCCTTTTTTGTGGGCGACCCCACTCGCCCCTACATGTTGTAACCAATGAGGCGTGCAGGTCCTGCGTCGGAGGCGCTGCCGCGAGGAACTACGAGGTCGCTACGAGTCGGGGTTCCAACAGGCAGAGGAGTTCATCGAGCGAACTCAGCATCACCTGCTTGCGCCTGAGCCCGGCTACGACCGCGTCTTCCCATTCATGCAGTGCCGCGTTGACTGATTTCGCGAGCGATCGGCCCGTATTCGTAAGGGTCAATACAATCTTGCGACGATCATCCGGGTCGGGTTCGCGGCGTAGCCAACCCGCATCTTGCAAGCGATCCAAAGTCAACGTCATCCCACCCGAGGTGCGGTGCAGCGTTTCGCACACATCCGACGGCGCACAACGCCCATTGGGTGAACGTCGGATCACACCGAGCACGAGGTAGTCACCGAACGCAATGCCGTGATCTACTGCCACGGCTTCAAGTTGTTCACCCGCAAGCATCTGCACCCGCACGATGCGCGCCATCAGGCCAGGTTCACCGGGATTCGTGAACGGGATAACCCGTTTCGATGCGGTCACTGTGCGATGCCGAAGCGTTCGAGGCCGTACACATTGATCGCGTTGCCACGCAGCAGTTTGTAGACCTCATCGGCATTGAGGCCCGCTTTGGTCGACAGTTCCCATGCCCGCCGTCGTGAGTTCGGAAATGAACCGTTGGGGTGCGGAAAGTCACATTCGAAGATGATCTGATCCATGCCAACCTCGTCGCGGCAACGAAGACCATGTAGATCATCAAAAATGCATCCGAACACCCGCGATTTCAAATAGGTCGATGGAGGATTCGGCAAATCGATGCCGCCCACCTGTTCGTGCCACACGCCGTCCATGCGTTCGTATTGGAATGGCATCCACCCCACTTGGCTCTCAGCGTAGGCGAGCTTGAGTTTCGGAAACCGTTCGAGCGTACGGCTGTAGACCCAATCACAGACTGAACCTTGGGCGTTGTGAGCGTTCAGCGACATCGACACCGCAAGTGGCGCTTCCGCGCACGTAGTAGGCATCGACGAGGACGATCCGATGTGCATCGAGATCGTGGTGTTGGTTTCTTCGCACGCGTCCCACAGGACATCCCATGTGCCGGTGTAGAGCGAATCGAACCCAAGTTTCGCTGGGTTTTCGCTGAACGCGATCGTGAAACTGCCTTTTGCGGCGCAGCGTCGCACTTCGGCGGCGGCGGCAATCGGATCCCACAATGGGATCAGCGTCAGCGGGATCAGTCGCCCTGTGCCGATACCGCCACACCATTCGTCGATCATCCAGTCGTTATAAATCTTCAGGCAGGTGAGGGCCATTTCTTTGTCGGCGCGCTCGGCGAAACCTTGGCCCGCAAATCGCGGAAACGTGTTGGGGTAGTTGATCCCCACCTGTTGGTGGTTCGCATCCATGTCGGCGATTCGAGCCGCCTGGTCGTAGGCGCCAGGGCGGAAGTCTTCATAGATGGCCGGTACGTTTTTCTGGTCTTCGATTGGCATCCCTCCGGCGGCATGGAGCAGGTTGGTGCCGAGCACGAGGTCGTCGTAGACCCACACATCGCACCAGTCGCCATCGGGCGCATCACGTTCGAAACTCAGCACGCCACCCATAAAGGTGCTCTTAGCCTTTTCGCGAAACACTTTCGGGCCGCGGTCACGCATTGACGCGGGCAACTCCCGTTGCCACAGGTCGCGGGGTTCGAGAATGTGATCGTCGACGGAGATGATCAAGGGAAATTCGTGCTCGGGTGGCGTGATCCCGTTGTCGGCAAGGTCTGTTGGTTCAAGAATTGCGGTCATTGTGAGTCTCCGACTTCGGCGGTGTGCGGCGTTGATTGCGCTCAGGTACTTTCGCTTTGCGCAAAGCTACTTTGTGCAGCGTAATATCAGCAAATGGCTGACCGAGTTGATCCACCGCCCGCCGAATTACCTGTGGCGGGCTACACCCCTACGTTTCGCCATCTTGACGATCTTGATATTCCTTGGCAGGCAGTCAAGTCACAGCGCAATGCCGATGGCACCGAATCACACGTATGGGAGAAATGGCTCGCGTTCTCGCCCGACCCGCAGTATCTCTCGCTCTACGCGCGCTACGACCCTGAGATGGTGGTGCGCAGACACGGCCATTTCAGTTCGCACATCGTGTTCATGCTCGAAGGTGACGCAACCTTCGGCGATCGCCACTGTCCAGCTGGCACTCATGTCGAACTGCCGTACGGCGCCGCGTTTGGGCCGATCGTTGCAGGTCCAAACGGCGCGGTGATGTTCGAAGTGATGATGGGCGACCCGCGGAGTTGGGGGGATCAGCCTCAGTTGTTCGAAACAGCACTAGCAGCACAAGGCGCGACCGCACTCCCCGACCCACCGCTTGAGTTTCCCGAATGGTTACAGGATTTGCGTTCACATTGGGCGAGCATCGCCGAATAGTTCTATCGAGCCATTTGAACGCACGGCGTAGCGGGATCCGCAGATCGAGAACTCAGACCATCGGCGTCAATGACTCTCGCTTAGCTCCGGCCGGCGACCACTTCGATTTGAATTTCAACCAGGGGTTCAACTTTGATCATCAATATCTTTGGTGGTTCCATCCCGTAATCCCGGACATCGAATGTTGATACTCCAGCGATACGCAGGTGGTCATCGCCGATCATTTCGATGGTCAACAGGCCAGAATGGCGCCGAGCGACCCCGCGAAAAGTGACCGTGCCCGCTACTGCAAACACGTTGGCGGTTTCAGTTGTCAAGATGTCTGTAACTACCCCGCGAATGGTGGGAAATCGTTTCGCTTCGATACGTCGATGCAGTTCACGCTGTTCGAGCGGATTAGATGATCGCATGCGCGTCACGGGAAACTCCACGGACATGGCGCAAGTCGCAGTGACGTCGAGGATGCCGTTGCCATCGAAGACGGCTTGGATCGAACCCTGCAAACCGTCGGCCTGGCTGTGGATTGGGTGCAAACTCGAACGAGCCGCGATCCAGACCTTCGAGGCCTGCGGGTCGATCTGGAATGTTGTCAACATGTTCACCACTTCCTTCAGTCGCAGGCTATCTGCGGCGCGATGCCGCGGCTCTCAGCGGTACAACGGCCGCGCATTGCGGAACGGTCGCGTCCCGACTAACAATGCAAAGATGGAACTGAATTCCGACAGCATCAGCCTCTACGTCCGTCACGCGTTTTCGGGCATGGACAAAGTCCTCAATCGACTCGACGACACGACAGTCAACACATTGCCTCCAGTTTGGGGCACCAACACTGTTGCGGGGCTCATCGTGCACTGCTGCGAGCTCGCGCCGTCATGGTTTGAACTGCCTGGCATGGGTCGCGAAAGTGTGCGCGACCGTGACGCAGAGTTTCGGGCCCAAGCAACTATCGAGGAACTGCGGGCGCGCATCGCGACAGCCACGGAACGCACCTGCTCAGTCGTCGAAGAATTCGTCGTCGGGCCCACCGTCGTCGATCATCCTTTGAGAGACTTCATGCCAGGGGCCGACCGCAGCGATGGCGCACTCGTAGTTCACGTGCTCGAAGAGCTCTTCCAACACCTCGGCCACATGGAAGTCACCGCCGACGCGTTAGTTGCATAGCCGATTCGCGCCTCGCCCATCCGTCAAAGTTGTGCGTTGCACGTCGATAAACGCTTGCAAACGCAAAGGTTTCCGGCAAGTCTGCGTTGGCACGGTGAATGCCTGCTAGAAGTTGTGGATGGACTTTGGACTAGATATTGCCCAACAACGGATGCCTTGGACTGAGATCGTGTCTCGAGCCCAATTTGCGGAGAGTCTCGGGTTCACCGGTGTATGGGGATTCGATCATTTTCAACCGATGTACGGCGAAGGCCCAGGTGAATGTTTCGAAGGCAACACCACGTTGGCCGCGCTCACGGGTGTGACCCAGCGAGTGCGGCTCGGGCTCCTCGTAACGGGCATGACGTACCGGCACCCGTCAGTTTTTGCCGCGGAAGCGATCACGATCGATCATGCATCAGCCGGCCGACTCGAGCTTTCATACGGCGCGGCATGGTTCGACAAAGAGCACAATGAGCTGGGCATTCGGCTTCCGATATTGAGCGAGCGCATCGATGCCTTCGAAGAAGCAATCACGATCATTCGCGGGCTGCTTACTACCGACAACTTCACCTTTGAAGGCAAGCACTTCAGTGTCACCGATGCAACGTTGCAACCGCGTCCCGTGCAAGGCCCGCATCCGCCGATTTGGATCGGAGCGTCCGGCGAAAAGCGCATGTTGCCGATCGTCGCGCGGCACGCGGATGTGTGGCACTGCTTCGGCTCTCCAAAGGTTCTTGCCGAAAAGTCGCTGCTACTCGACGGCCTTGCGGAAGCCGGCGGACGCGACCCTGCGAGCATCCGCCGTGCTGCATCGTTGTCACTGGAAGGAAACGCCGATTCGATCGCGCGTGCCATCGATGCATTCGCCGCCGCCGGATTTGACTATCTCGTGTGTGGGTGGCCACCAGGTGGCCACGCAACTATCGAAACATTCGCGGCTGCGCACCTTGCGTGAAAGCAATTTAACGACGGTGAGTAGTGCTGAGTGTCCGCAGCGCCAGACACAAGGAGACGCCTGTCGAAATGCGGCCTGAAGACATGACAGTTTGTGCACTCGAGGCACATGAAATGCCGGAACTCAAAGAGTTCTTAGGTCGCGTCTTTAAAAATGCAGACGGCGCGTTTCTCGACGACGACCTGCTGGCTTGGAAATACGTGCAGGAACGCTCTGATCGTCAGGATCCTCGTAGCTGGGTGTTACGCGATGAAGAAAACCGCATCGTTGCCCACATTGGGCTGGTCTTTTTGACCTTTGCGCTCCCGACAGGAACGCAACGCACGTGGCATGGCATTGATTGGGCCTCGACAGTACCGAAAGCAGGCCGGGTACTGTCCGCTGCGGTGAGAGAGCGCCTCTCAAAGAATTTCCGTTTCGGCATCGGTGGCACCGAAAGCGCGCGAGCAGCCATACAGCAAGATGGAATGCGAGTGATCGGTAGTAGCGACACATTCGCAATATCGCTGCGGCCATGGAAGCAGCTACGTACAAGTCGACCGATACTGCGCCCGAAGCGAGCAGTGGCGTTCACGCGCAACGCCAAACACCTACGACTTCACAAACCCCGCCACGCCGTCGGATGGCACGCCGAACGCCTTCAGAGCTTCGCCGGTGCATCAGAATTTGTCAACGTTCGCCGAGACGACGTGACACAGACGGAGCGAACGCCAGAGGTGCTCGACTATCTGCTGGCCTGCCCCGCGAATTGCAGCGGTTATACGCTTTCACGGGGTGTAGACGCTATGGGTTACGTGCTGTTCAGTCACATGTGGGGACAAACTCGCATCGCTGAGCTTCGCATTGCGTCAGGTCGCGACGACGACTGGGAAAACGCCTACGCGCTGGCTATCGAACTGGCGGGCTCTGACCCAAGAACCTGCGAAGTGGTCGCGACGGGTTCGTCAAACACCACTCGTGGTGCGATGCTCGCGAATGCGTTGCGTCCCATGCACAAGCGTCCGCTGTGGGTCGCGGATCCGTCGCCATTCGCCGAAGGCATACCACCGTTCGAAATACAGGCAGCCGACTCGGACGCCTTCTTCATCGGCGACCGACAACACGCGTACATGCTGTAGCTGACCTTAACTACCGCCTGATTCGGTGTCACACCCGCAGCGCGTGCAGTGGTCTGTTTCGACCCGCGCGAGCCGGAATCAACCCTTAACGTACGAATGTTTCTCGGCTATTAGGTTGCCTTCGACCCGAAACAGGTCGATGCCGCGCACATGGCCGTCGGCCCATGAGTATCGCCACTGTTGCACCACGTGATCGCCGAGCACGAAGGTGGATTCGACTTCAAACAAGCTCGTGGAGTCGGCGAAGATTGGTCCCCAAGCGTCGCGAATCGCAGCCCGCCCCACGCTGCGCGTGCCGTCGGGTGCGGGGCCCGTGGCATCAAACACACAGTCCTCAGTGATCAGACTCAACGTCCGTTCAAGGTCGTGGCTCGCCCAGGCTTCACCAAACATTTCAACTGCTGCAACTGCGTCCATGTTGCGATACTCACATTGCAAACCACGGGGCGTCAATGCTTTGCGCAGCATCATTGGCCAATTGCCCAGGAAAAGCCACGGCGAGGGCCAAAGGAGCGGCGGATTTGTACCTGAGTGAACGCGCTTGTAATTGTACCGATCGTTCGGTATAGTACAGACATGCCGCGAAACCCGACCGTCAGCAACGATGTACTGCTCGACCGCTTGACCCATCTGTTTCGGATGGTCGGGTACGAATCGGCGTCCATGGCCCGCATCGCCGCGGCAACGGGACTCGAAAAGTCGAGCTTGTATCACCGCTTTCCAAACGGCAAGCAACAAATGGCTCTCGAAGTCACCGAGCGCGTTGGCGCGACCTTTGCCAATGTGGTCTTGGCGCCCGCGCTGCAGCACGAAACGCCCGTCGCGAAACGCGTCGAAACGATCGCTGCAAACTTGCGCGAATTCTACAAAGAGGGCACGATGCCGTGTTTGCTCGAAGCATTGTCGGTCGAAGCCGTCAACGAGTCAATCAGCGCGAATCTGCGCAGCGCCGCCGAAGCTTGGATTGGCGTGTTTGCCGCTATCGGAGTCGAAGCGGGCATGCCTCGCCGTCGCGCTCGCCAATGCGCGCAAGACGCGGTCGCCAACATCGAAGGCGCGCTCGTACTTGCTCGGGTCACCGGAGACACCACGGCTTTCGAACGCTCATTGAAATCACTCCCAAACCAACTCACAAGCCACGATGACCAAAGGAACTGATTATGCAACACTTCGCCGACATCGCATTCACCGATGCTGTACAACAACGGCAAACAACCGACGGCTCGCGCGAGCACTATGCCGCCGCGGCAACCCACGCGCCACCCGCAGCGTTGGGGCAATATGAACAGGAGTTCCTGACTGCTGCCGACAGCTTGTATCTCGCTACCGTCAACAACGATGGCTGGCCCTATATCCAACATCGCGGCGGCCCGAGCGGTTTCGTCGGTCTGATCGACGACACAACTATCGCGTGGCTGGAGCGCAGCGGTAACCGTCAATTTGTCACCGCCGGCAATCTCGACGTGAACGACAAGGTTTCGATCTTCGTGATGGATTACCCGCGCCGGACACGTCTCAAATTGCTCGGTCGGGCCAAGCGCATCGACAACCCCGACGCGGCACTCGTCGAACGACTCGGAGGTGGGCGCGCCAACGCGGCAGTCGTCGTGACCATCGAAGCATTCGACTGGAATTGTCCAAAGTTCATCACCCCGCGCTACACCGAGGAAATGGTGCAGGCCGCGATCGAACCACTCCAGCAACGGATCGCCGAACTCGAGGCGCAACGTTCCCCGTAACTCGACCTGCGGCAGTTCTCTAGGGCTACAGGCCGCCCTAGACAACGATTCTGCAGCCTTGGCAGCTTGGTGAACACTGTTTAGTAGAGTGCAGCCATGAGCAGCGCAACCACCCTTATCGGCCACGTCACCAACAACGACGGCCAACCAGACCTCTCGGGCAACATGTTCCCGGTCGGTACCGAAGTCGACGTGACAGCACTCCAGGTCACCGGACAGATCCCGGCTGGCTTGCAAGGCACCTTCGTACGCAACGGTCCAAACCCGTTGTTCCAGCCCATCGGCCATTATCACATGTTCGACGGCGACGGCATGCTGCACGGCATCACCCTTGACAACGGTCAGGCGTCGTATCGCAATCGCTGGATCCGGTCTCGCGGTCTTCAGGCCGAAGCCGCACTCGGACGTTCGGTGTATCGCGGACTCAGTGAAGTGATGGAGTTTCCCGACCCCGCACTCGTCGGCGATGCGGGGCCAGTGAAGAACCCTGCGAATACGCACATCATCCGCCACGCGGGGAAATACCTCGCATTGTGGGAAGGCGGCTTACCAACCGAGGTCACTGCCTCACTCGACACCGTTGGCGAATACAACTTCAATGGCAAGTTGCACGGCGCCATGACTGCGCACCCGCGTCTCGATCCCCGTACCGGCGAAATGTTTTTCTTTTCGTACTCACCCGTTGAACCAGTGATTCGTTACTACGTCGCAGATGCCAGCGGCACCATTGTGCACTACACCAAGATCGACATCCCTGCACCAGTGATGATGCACGACTTCATCATCACTGAACAACACGCGGTGTTTCTCGATTCACCAATCGTGATGGACATCGCCAACATGGGCAAAGGCCCGTTGGTGCAATGGCGTCCGGAAAACGGCACGCGCATCGGAGTACTCCCCCGTTTCGGCAACGCAGATGAGATTCGTTGGTTCGAAATAGATCCCGGACACGTACAGCATTTCTGGAACGGATGGGCCGAAGGCGACCGCATTGAATTCTCCGGGACTCGCTTCGAACACCCCGACTTCGGAATCAACCCAGCCTCAGAACCCGGCGCCTCGACTGCCGACAACACATCCCCATATCCCGCGAAGTTTTGGGTCGACCTCGCGTCCGGTACCGCCGGATGGGAACAGACCGACGATCTCGGCGGTGACTTCGCCCGTTTCAACGACGACTACAACGGCGTTCGTACTCGCTATCACTACATGTCGGCTGCGGTAGCGCCCGAACGACGCCTCGGAGATTTTGACAGCATCGTTCGCTACGACGACGTCACCGGCGACCGCCAAATCTGGAACTCAGGCCCTAGCGGCCACGTGGGCGAAAGCGTGTTCGCTCCCAATCCCGTGACACAATCCGAAGGCGATGGGTGGCTACTCAACGCGGTCTACGACGACGCCACGGATCGCACCGATCTTTGTGTCTTCAACGCTCAGGACCTCAACTCGGGGCCAGTGGCGCGGGTACACATCACGCAGCGGATTCCGTTCGGCTTTCACGCCAACTGGTTCGCCGCCGACTGATCGCTCAACGGCCGCGGCTGGCCCGATATCTGCGGTCGTCTGATTCGTTGTCGGCGGCTGCGATGCGATCTTGCACGCTGCTGAGCTTCGCTCGCGCCTCGGCGCTATAACGCGGATCAGGTTTCACTTCGTCGCCAGGAATCGGTGCAAGACCGAAACCGGAATACACCACTTGGCGCGGTCGTTCAATTGGTGGATGCGCTCGATGCAACGTGTCGCTGCAATGCACAGTCACATCACCGGTGAGCGTCTCCAACATGCGAGGCCGCAAATCGAGCGACGGGTCGCGCCCAGTAGCCATCGTGTTCGCTCGGTGCGAGCCCGGTATCACGCCCAACGCACCGCTGACGCGATCGGCACCGGTCACTGAGATACCACACGTCAATCCACTGCATGAATACGAGTGTTTTCCTTGGCCGCAGTCTTTGTGCCACGGCAAATCCGACAGCCCGCGCACAATGCCAAGTGGTTTTACAAGACCCTCACCGCCACCACGATGCACGTGGCATCCACCAGTGAGCGAACCGATCCATTGATATCGAGCATCGTGGACAAGCTCCCGCAGCGCTGCGGACTTATCGTAGAAGAACAGCACACGCACGGCCTGCGACGCTCCGTCGGCAGTTTCAGCCCACCACGAAGCTCCGTCGTCGGGAGTTGCACGCGCAATCCACTCGTCGATGTCTGCCCCGACTGCTGCCATTTCATGCTCTTCGAACACACCACGAATATGCAGGAACCCTGCTTGTTCAAGAAAGTGCGCGACTTCCTCGCGGTCATCATTGATGGTGAACACGCGATCAAGGTCGAGTGCTCGCCCATCAAGGTCAACAAACGTGACGTCTCCGCTCTCATGCACCTTGCGACCATCGAGCAGCGCGCGCAATGCCGGTTCCCACGCAATCCACGTGCTGATATTGCCTTCGATGAGCTTCACCTCCGCCGTCATGGCGAGCCCCATCGTGGACTGCACATCCTGTACAAGATCAGACAACGCCCCTTCCGCGAGTACCGCGACCACACCGGCGCCCTCGGTACCCGAGCGCATTCGCAACTCACCACCCGCCTCGAACAGGGTCACACCTCTGCCATCAACAACCAAACCAACAGCCGGAAGCTGCTTGTACGCGACGCCTCGCCCCGCGAGTTCGCCGTGCACCGCAATTGCATCGGGAAGCACCGAGTCAAAAACCTCATTGCGCTCAAGCGTTCGGATGTCCTTCAAGAGCCGAGTGCGAGTATCAACCGTCATTGGCACTCCTTTCGCTCGCGCAGTATCGCGCACCTCGAGTGGAGAGTTCCACAGTATGAAGAATTGAGTGCCACGACGGGCGCGAAGTCGGATCTCGGCCCACTCGGAGCTACTGGCGCGAAACCCCGGAACGGGCGATCGCACGAGCATCGGTGCCGAGATACGACCCAATCACCAACGGATCTCGGCGTACATCAACGGGACTGCCTTCAGCAATGATGCGGCCGGCTTCGAGGCAATACACCCGATCACTGATTCCCATGACAAACGGCATGTCGTGCTCTATCACCAACAACGACGCGTTAAGTTCGTCACGCACCCGCAGCAACAACGGCGCGAACGCCTCTGTTTCTCGCTGCGCAACGCCCGCAGTTGGTTCGTCGAGGCACAACACTTGAGCATCCAATGCCAAGAGACACGCCAACTCCACAATGCGACGTGTGCCTGTCGACAGATCGCTCACAAATGATCCGCGTATCGACCGAGCCCAAAGAACGCAACAAGCTCCTCGGCCTCCGACACTTTGTGGCGTTCCGCACGGCGGGCAGACCGCGTCGCCAACATCGTTGCAAACAGTGCGGTGCGGGCCCTCGCTTCAAACGCAAGCTGGATTGTTTCGCGGATCGTGAGATCCCCAAACAGCTCCGCGCCTTGGAAACTACGACCCAGACCTAATCGAGCTCGCCCAGCAGCAGAGACACCATCGATCTCGCGCCCGAGCATTGAAATTGAACCGCGGTACGCAATGAAACCGCCGACTGCATTCATCAATGTCGACTTGCCAGCACCGTTGGTGCCGATCAATCCAACTATCTCGCCGCGACCAACCCGTATCGATACGCCATCGACCGCGGTGCGGCCCCCGAAGTTAACGCTCACTTCTTTCGTTATGAGCGCGTCATTGACGAGAGCCTCGCTAGCCAGCGTTTCGTTTGCCGACACTTCGTCGTGTTGTCGCCTCGCTCGCGTCCGAACCGGCATCGAGGTACGGTCAATCGGCGCCGGCGCCGATTGGCTCACTCGACGAGCCAACCACCCAAAAACGCCATCACGAGCGGCATAACCAATCTGGGCAAGACCACCAGGCAGATACATGAGCAGTATCACCACGCCAATGCCACTCGTTAGCAATTTCACCTCTGCCGCATCTTCGAAAAAAGCCGGGAGGCCAATCACCCACAACGCACCGAGTATCGCGCCAGCGATCGAACCTAAGCCGCCGATGACCGCAATAGATACCGAGCGCAGCGACTCATCGGGCGTGAAGAGTTGTCCGGGGTCGAGCTGACCGACCAACGACACAAATAGTGCGCCGGCTACTCCCGCGTAGGCACCGCTAACGCCAAACGCGACAATCTTGATACGCGTCGGAGATACCGAGAGCGCGGCGGCCCCTGTTTCATTTTCGCGCACTGCAATCATCGATCGGCCGATACCACTCCTACGAATTCGCCCAAGCACCGCTGCGCCAACGATCAGCACCGCTACGCACAGGTAGTAGTAGCTCCGTTGCGACTGAAGTGAGATGCGATCACCCCAACTTGCGCGGCCGAGAAATGCAATCGATTCGCCACCAGTAAGTAGCGGTCGCTCCAATAACCATGTCTGGGCCATCACGGCAAACGCAAGCGTGGTAACCGCGAGAAACAACCCGCGCGTCCGCAGAGCCGGAGCACCCAAGCCCAACGCGACCAACACCGTGACAATCACACCAATCAACGCTGCGACCCCGAAGGGCAATGCGTGAAGTTGCACGAGTGTCGATCCAATTCTGAACTCAAGGCCGTTGGTAAATGCGGCCGTCAGCATCCCCGACAAACCAACCAACGCGAACTGACCGAGCGACAGTTGGCCCGTCCAGCCTGAAAGCACCGTCAATGACAATCCCACAAGCGAGTAGATCGCAATCCGCGCCCACATCATGTGACGCGACGGGCGATCGACGACGAGCGGGGCGATCACCACGATGACAAGCAAGAACGAAATGAAGAGTTGTCGCAATCTCCGGACCCACCATAGGCCCAGCAGTTCTACGGGAATCGCCTTGCCGCGAGGGGTCGCCATCCATGCCGAACGTTCGGGTCGTTCGTCGCGCACAACGGCGATAATTGCAACTACCACCACTACAAAGAGCACCGCATCGATGAGTCCGGGTTGCGTCGAAAAGTTGAAAAACAACAGTGCTTCGACGATGCCGATACCGGCACCCGCCACGAGCGCGATTGGCATCGATCGCAACCGAGCTATCAGCGCGGGCACCAATGCCCGCACAAGCAACGACGGGCCCAGCGCCAACGTGGTCGCCGCCGTAGATCCCTTGATCGGCGCGACAAGTATTGCCGTTAGCGCTGCCAGCATGCCGGCGAGTGCCCAAACCAACGTGGATAACCCGCGAACATTGATCGCGGATAGACGAGCAGCGTCGCGATTGGCTGCTGCTGCACGAATCGCAGTGCCAATCCGTGTGCGATTGAGGAACACACTCAAACACGCAACCAGCACGGGCACAATGACCAGAATCAACATGTGTTCGCTGCGCACTAAAACTCCGCCTATGCGCCACGTTGAACGAAATGGGGTCGGATACCGATCGAATCGGACAAGTCGCGGGAGTTTGAGCTGCGCAAGCAACACCAACTGAGTAATACCCAACGTTGCCACCATCACAATCACCCGCGGCGCGCGGGCGAGACGCCGCACAACCGAGAGTTCGAGTGCGGCCCCAAACACGCCACCGACCAACACCGAAACCACAACCGCAACTGCAAAATTGATATGCCAATTGATCACCATTCGGGCAACCAGCGCCGCTGCGAAAGCCCCGATTTCGCCGTGAACGAGGTTGAGCACCCGACTGGCGCGAAATACCAAAATGAGTCCGACTGCCAACACGCCATAGGTAATCCCGGCAACCAGACCGTTGAACACCACCTGTCGGTCCGCAGCGAATGCAACGATCGCGGCCATCATCCGCCTTCGTGACCCAGGAACACCGCGCGCGCCAGGTCGTCGCGCGATCGCAATTGCTCCGCGGGGCCGACGAACCGGATCTCACCCTTTTCGAGGAACACCGCTCGATCAGCAATCGATAACGCAACATTGATGGATTGTTCTACAATCAACATCGTCTGACCGCGGTCGCGAAGTTGTTGCACGATAGCCAATAGCTCTTGCACGACCACCGGAGCAAGGCCCAAGCTGAGCTCATCGATCAACAACACATTGGGCTCATGCACGAGCGCCATCGCCAACGCCAACATCTGCTGCTGACCACCGCTCAGCAGATCGGCTCGATCGCGCCGTCGCTCGGCCAAGATTGCAAACTGCCCCAGCACACGCTCAATACGTTGGTCGGCGTCGCGGGGCGGATAACGAAAGCAAGCCATTGCAAGGTTCTCGGCAACGCTGAGCGCGCCAAACGTTGCGCTTCCGCCCTGCACCATCACGATTCCGGCCCGGGCACGCGCCTCGGGGTCGGCGTAGGTGATCGTACGCCCTTCAAGTCGCACGACCCCACGCTCGGGGACACCGAGGCCAGCTATAGCCCGAAGCAAAGTCGATTTTCCAGCTCCGTTGGTGCCTAGCAACGCGAGTACCTCGCCGCTGCGCACTTCGAACTCAACATCGAACAAAACTTGCACCATGCCGTACGAGAAATCGAGATTGCGTACTTGCAGCATCGGCACTTCGGCGTCAGTCGCCTTGAGCCGCGTGTGTTCTTCTTGTTCTTCTCGGAGTTCCTCGACCACCAGCGAAATATCTCGTCGCACGTGCCGGGCGCCCATCGCGATCAACGTTCCACCCAATGCGGTCGATGGCAACATCATCGCGGTGAGGGCAGGTCGTTCACCCCAAGCATTCGAAAACAACGAAGTGAGGATGGCTCCACCCAGCCCACCAACCAACAGAATGTAGACCCCTACGAGCGCGCTCCCCCGCGAGCGCAAACGGTACGGAATAATCGTTGAAATCACTGCAGGCAGAATCGCAAATGCTGCCCGCGACATGGCGTTTGCCGCTGCCAACAGCGGCACGATGAGCCACAACGTTGGCATCCACAATCCGAGTGTGAACACCGCGCCAAATCCTGCAATCAATGCACCAACCAAGACCATCGCTGCAGGAGGGCTCTTACGAAACCGTGCGTCTGCCCGCGCCCCGACAATCGGGATGACGAACAGCGCAGGAATGAACGTAAGCGAACCGACGAGCCCTCGTTCCAGCGCGTCGAGACCAAGCTCCTTGTCGAAATAGAAGTTGACGAAGTATCCCGACGAAATCAGTCCGAATCCAAGCGCGGCCATGCCCGTGAGAAAGTAGGAGAAACTACGAATCTTTCGGAGGCGCTCGAACGCCACTGACAACGAAATTGGCAATTCAGTTCCCAATGATTCGATCTCAGTACCCAGCACCGCTTGCATCTCATGGCGACCGCGTTTGGGTTCTCGCAACGTCAATGACGCAAACACCAAAGGTAACGCCAGCACGGCCGTCATCAAAAACACCAATCTCCAACCATCGGTACCGTCACCGATCGATGCGACAGTCCCCGCGAACACCGGCGATACGGCGATACCAACCATCGTCAACGCACCTGTGAGCGCGAAGATACGAGATCGGGCTTCGATGGGATACGTGTCAATCAGCAACGGTCCATTGACGGGCAGTTGGTATGAATGACCAAGCCCCGCGGCCAGCCGGACGAGGAAGAATTGGAAACCATTGCGAACGAACGCGGTGGAAAACACGACGAGAGTCCAAAATGCAACCGACGCGGCTGCAACCCACTTACGCGGGTAACGGTCGGCCAATGTGCTAATCGGAGCCGCGCCTAACAAAAACATCGCGGTCGACATCACGCCGAGCACCACCACCGCACCCTGTGAAATCCCGAGATTCTTTTGTATTTCCGGGGCGAGCACGCTCACTGCAGTGTTGTCGAACTCGCCTACGAAACCCAGCAGCCCGACGATCAGTGCAGTGCGAACGCCCTCACGCTGCAATGCCTCACGCAACGGAATTTCTGCGCCACCAACCCCTGGGAGTAAGTCGTCGGGGAGCACGACTTCCGCCGATCGCTCATGTTGGCGGGTATGACGTCGCGACTCTTCTTCGAGAACTGTTCGTGCCAGTTCCGACGCATCGCCCGGTGTCGTGCTCATCTCGTCTTGAGTCACGGCAAGATCAGGAATCGATCTCGATCCACTGACAAGGTTCCTCGCGGTAGAACTGCGATGTGGCACCGTCGAATGCGAGACTGGTCACCCAATCACCGGCATCATGTTTGCCTGGCCCAAACGAATAGATAGACCCTTCGGGTGTGTCGCAATACGAAGGCGCCGGCGGACCGAGCACAAGTTCGCCGATGCCTTCGATCCCGGCCACAAGCGACTCTTGACCGAGTTTGGGAACCCCCTCGGCGCCACGCTTCAGTACCTCAAGCATTGCGCAACCTTGATTGGCCATACCAGCTGCGTCGGCTGTGAGGCGCGACCCGAAGGCCTTCTCATAGATATCGTTGCACTTGACCGAAAACTCCGATGGCGCCAGTGGCTTGTCGCCCGGTCGATTCGGTCCGAATTCTCCAACCCCGATCATGCCGTCAAGCGATGGGGCGACGCTCTCATGAAACTTCGCAACCGTCGAACTCAACAACGACGAACTGAAAGTGTATTGAGGTTTGAAACCCGCCGCGTTCGCGGCGCTGATGAACGTTGGACTGGATACCGCACCAAGAAGATCGAAAACAAGATTGACGTTAGCGGAGCGCAGTTTTTCTACGGCGTTCTCATGCTGTTCGCAAAACTGAGTTGAACACGGCAACACCACTGTCTCAATGACCTCGTAGCCTCGTGCTTTGAGTTCGGCTTCGATCCCGTCGGTGGCTGCTTCTTTGATGCCGATATCGCCATCGCCCACGACCAATCCAATGCGCTTAGCCTTGAGTGCGCCTCGATCATCGAGCACTTGCACCCAGCCTTGCGACATTCTTACCAAGTCCATGGCCATCGAAAATGCTCGCCCGTTCGTTCGTTTGGAAACCGATGGCGTCAACGATGTGGTAGCGATCATGGGCGTTTCATGTTCCTCGGCTACACATAACGTGCCGGTTTGCGGCCACGATGGCATCCCGATCACTGCGAAAGCTTTATCTTCTTCAGTTGCTTCCAAGCACGCGGCCCGAGCACTCGCACCGGACAGGTCAGAAGGATCGAAATCGTGGAACGTGGCGATGATTTGACGTCCCGCGATGCCGCCGTTCTTATTGAGATAGTTGACGTACCCCGTCACTTCTTGTTCGATCGGTCCGAGGTCGGGCACAAGCCCGGTCGCGACGAGCGAACCGAAGTCGGGCCATAGCACTGCAATCTTGATGGTGTCGGCGGTTAACCCTGTTGTTGGTCCGGCCGCGACAGTTCGCGTGTCAACGCTCGCAGTCGTGCCCTTGCCGTCGTCAGTACCGTTCTTGTCAGCCTTGCTCGTGGTGCACGCATTCAAACCCACCACAGCAACAAGCGTTGTCGTCACCACCAACCGCAACGTGCGACGGTTCATACAGCACCTACAAGTTCTTCGTACGTCGGTCCGCCAATACGATCAGCGACTGCTTGCAGCATTTCAAGATCGAACCCGTAAATTTTTGCAGGGTTGCTACTGAGCATCCGTTCAGTTTCGTCGATCGCAATTCCACGGAAACACCGTGCAAGTGATTTTCGGGTACGAGGCCACGTGCCTTCGATATGGGGATAGTCGGCACCCCACATCATGTTGTCGACACCAATTTTGTATCGCAGTGCCGACTCATCAGGGCCCATGAACGAAGCAGCCACCGTGCACTGCCGAGCCCAATATTCACTTGGGGTCGACTTCAGAGTGGTGCGCGCGTGGCTAAAGAACTTCGCCGAGTAAATGCCGTCCAGCAACTTCAGCGTGTCAGGCACCCAGTCGGCGCGAGCCTCAGTGATCACCAAGCGCAGTTCCGGGAATCGCTCAAACACTCCACCCCATAACAGCCACCAAAACGGCCGGCGTCCAAAAAAGGTGGTTTCGGTCGCGTACAACATCATGCTCGCGACGCCATAATTGCCATATTCCGGCGTACCTCCGCCACTGTGCAGATGGACAGGCAAACTCGTAGCTTGGCATGCTGCCCAAATGGGGTCGTAGCGATCATCGACGTATGGCGCCAAGCCTTCTCCAGGAACCGTCGGAATGATGACACCCTTCATACCAGAAGCCGCAGCCCATTCGATCTCTGCGACTGCAGCGTCGATGTCGTGCACCGCGAGCATGGCGAGTGCGGCGCGACGGCCCGGCAAGTCACTCGCGAAGTCCAACAACCATCGGTCATAGGCGCGATTGCCAACCCCGCGAAGCTCGTGTTGGGCGCTTTCGCCAAACGCTCCAAACGGTACTCCCGGATTCGGGAACAGCACTTCCGCCACGACCCCTTCGCCATCGAGCACGCGGGTGCGCACGTCTGAGTTCCATTCACCGTCGCGACCGTCGCCTACTTCATCGTTGAACGCGTCGCTGCCTTGTTTCGAAAACAATGACTTGTCAGCGTCGCGCGCCGCCTCCATCGAAATTCGGCGTTGCTCCAACACCGCAACGAATTCGTCGTAGCGTTCGCGGTAGGCAGCCTCGATGTACGGCGCGTAATCACTCGGGCGACCGGATGCATGACCGTCGCACGAAATAATTGCGGGACGAGACTCAGCGGAATCGGTCGAATCACTCAGGGACATCGTGACTCCTTCAGATGGCGGCAACCGGTACACAGCGAACTGGTTTTCGCGAACCCTACGTCGCTCTTATGCGCCCCGCAACCGACGACGCTGGGCAATCTCTCCTGACCGACCTATCGTGGTCCCATGTCGGTCACCCAATTCCCTGCCGATCTCGTGGTCGATGCAGTGCCAGGAGATGCGTTGCATCGCATGCTTGCGGATGCTCGTGAGGCTGTCGATCCGCCGACTGCCTCGCTACTCGGCATGCCTGCCCGCGTCATCGCGCGATTCGACGACCTCAAAGCATATTTTGCAGACAGTAAACAGTTTCCCGGCGGATCGTCGTACCAGTTCATGGTCGAACCCGCCGTCGGACCAACGTTCATCTCCATGGACGGCGACGATCACGATCGCACCCGCAGACTCGCCACACCCGCGTTTCGGTCACAAGGAATCACCCGTTGGGTCGACGAGTCGCTCGTGCCGCTCGCCCACGAAATCGTCGACCGCTTCGCTGCCCAAGGCGAAGCAGATCTCGTCACCACATTTTCATCAGTGCTCCCACTCTGGGCGATCTCGCGCAAGCTCGGTCTCCCAATGGGCAGCGAACATCGACAACGCAAGTGGACCGCAGCATTGTTGTCGCACCCCGTCGACCCTGCACGCTCAGAAATCGCGAAACAGGAGGTCTTCGAATTCCTTTCTCCGATCTTGACCGAACGTCGAAATAATCCTGGCGACGACGTGCTCTCACATTTGTTGATGCACAAACACAACGGCGACAGTATGAGCGACGACGAAATCATCAACCACATCCGCCTGCTCTACGTTGTTGGAGCAGCGACAACCTCCGACGGCTTGAGCAGCTTGCTGTTTCACGTCTTGAGCCGCCCGGAAATGCTCGAACGGGCACGCACGGGGCCTCGTGAGTGCGAATCACTCGTAATCGAAGCGCTGCGGTTCGAACCACCGGTTTCGGTATTGCCAAGGATCGCGGCCCGGCCAGGAATGATTGGCCGAGCTGAGATACCTGCAGGTTCGCTGGTGCTGTGCGCGATCGCTGGAGCCAACCGTGACCCTGCAGTGTTCGACGCCCCCAACACCTTCGACCCTGATCGCGATCAGCGAGAGACCCTGAGCTTTGGATTCGGTGAGAAGTTCTGCCCCGGAGCGCACCTCGCCCGGCGGCAAATGACCGCGGCACTTTCGGTGCTGGTCTCTCGACTCGCGAATCTTGAACTCGTTGATGGCGCCGAACCTGCGGGCGGAATATTGCGGTCCTCACCTCGACTGCGCGCACGTTGGGACGCAAGCTGAGCAACCCTTGGCACATCGCTGCTGAATCAACCTAAGGTGAGTTCATGACTGGACTCAACATTGCCGACATCTTCGAAACCGTCGTCGCGACGGTGCCCGACAAACCCGCGCTAGTTGTGCGTTCTGGTGACGGTACCCGCGAGATGCGAGCGTCGTTTAGCGAACTCGACGCACGCGTCAACCAACTCGCCCACGCGTTCGTTGCACTTGGCATCGGCGAAGGCGACCACGTCGGCTGCCACCTCTATGACGGCAACGAATACATCGAAGTCACCCTGGCTGCGTACAAAGTGCGAGCCGTGCCCGTGAATGTGAACTTCCGTTACGTCGACGAAGAGTTGAGCTACCTGTTCGACAATGCTGACCTGAAAGTGGTCGTCACTGAACCCGACCTTGAAGATCGAGCATCACGCGCTGCCGCGAAACTTGCTTGGACGTGTCCTGTAATCGTCGCGAACGATCACTACGAGCAATTGCTCGCCAAATATCCAACGACCGCCCCCAACGTCGGCGACCGCTCACCGGATGATCGTTACGGATTGTGGACCGGTGGCACCACAGGCATGCCCAAGGGTGTGATGTGGCGTCAAGAAGACATTTACATGTCGGCGATCGGCGGAAGTGGCAACGCGACGTTCGGCATACCCGCGGTCTCGAATCTTGATGATGTCGCGGAGAAAGCATCAAAGCCCTCGATCCTTCCGGCAACACTCACCTTGTGCCCCCTCATGCATGGCGGGGGTTTTTGGCTTGCGTTTTCTGCGATCCTCGGTGGCAGCACCAGCGTGTTGATTCGCGACTTAGGTTTCGATCCGGCGTTCGCGTTGCGCGTCGTCGCTGAGGAACGTGTCGCGTTGTTGATGACCATCGGTGATGCCTACGCGCGTCCCATCGTCGACCATCTCGAAACCGCGGGACCAGACAGCTACGATTTGTCATCGCTGTTGGTATACGGATCAGGCGGTGCAATCCTGTCGCCGTCGGTGAAAGAAGATCTCGCTCGATTGCTCCCGACCTCGTTTGTGCACGATGGTTTCGGCGCTTCCGAAACTGGCGGCCAAGGAGCACTCGTCGGCACAGGTGAAGACGGAGCGCCTCGATTCAAAATGGAACCGGGCAACGTGGTGATCGCCGACGACGGGACGCTGTGCGAACCGGGAGACGGGCGTGTAGGCATGCTCGCCAACAGTGGCTACATTCCGCTCGGCTACTACAAAGACGAAGTGAAAACTGCGGCAACGTTTCCGACGATTAACGGTGTGCGCTACGCAGTGCCGGGCGATATGGCATCACTGGATGCCGATGGTTCCATTGCGGTGTACGGACGGGGTTCGATGTCGATCAATTCGGGCGGCGAGAAGATCTTCCCTGAAGAAGTCGAAAAGGCGTTGAAAAGCCATGCTGCAGTGTTCGACGCGACTGTCGTGGGCACACCCAACGATCGCTTCGGTTCGCAGGTGACCGCGGTGGTGGAGTTGCGCAGCGCCAACAAGAGCAACGAACCGTCGCTCGCCGAGCTTCAAGACCACTGCCGCCAGCATCTCGCCGGGTACAAAGTGCCGCGTGCCGTCGTGTTCGTCGATCACACCGTGCGTTCGCCATCAGGAAAACCCGACTATCGCTGGGCCAAAGAAACCGCACTCGCCAACCTCACAACCTCCAACCCTTAGTGCTCTGCCAACCATCACCTACTGCGGCTTCGAACGGTAAGATTCCGCTTCGGCGAGAAGTGTGGGCGTTGCTTGATTCGATGAAAATCGAAACCGTCGATGAGGTCCTCGCCAGGCGAGCCGGTGAAATGATGCGGCGCTTCCGCAAATCCCATAGCAACATCGGTCTCGGCGATTATCTGATCGCGGCGGCAGCCGAGACTCGTGGCCTGGAACTCGCGACATTGAACATCCGACGCTTCCCAATATTCAAAGGCTTACGGGCGCCGTTCAAAATCGCTGCCAACTAATACCTTGAGCACCGTCACGCTCGGCCCTCGTCGTCGACTACGCCAAACCGAGTTGCGCGAGAATCTGATTTGGATTGAAGTAGACGCGTTCGCATACGAGCCCTTCGCCTTCAAACATGAACACCGCGCACATCTGTACACGGAACTCCTTGCCTGTCGGGGAAATACCAAACAGTTCGCCTAGGTGCGTACCCATCAACCAAAACTCCGTGATCACTACATCATCAGCGTGATGCATCGCGATCATTTCATTGCGTTGGTCTGGAAACGGTTCGCGGCTTTGACGGAAATACTCCGCTACAGCTTGCTCGCCGTCGTGCACCTGATCGAGACCAATGAGTTCGTAGCGAGGGTGCGCAAACGTAGCTAGCGCAGCATCGAAATCAAGCGCATTCTCGGCCTCCATATGCCGCCGAATCACCGCTTCCCGGCTAGCTCGTAATGCGGTGGCATCGCTCATGGCGTCTCCTTTTCTCGCGATGCTACAGAAACCATGGCGACTGGATGGATCTCGGCTCGGCCGACGAACAAAACCTGCCAAGGACGGAACCGTCGAGGCTTGGGGTCGATCCGATGAAAATCCAATCGGTGGTTGGTACGGCCTCAAGAAGGGTCTGAGGGGCCGATTCGGAATGTACATTCCGCCGTTGCTGGAACACCTAGGCCTCGCCGAACTCGAACACAACGCCCGTAACAATCGGATGCGCGCGCTCTGAACCGTCAGGCCCATCGGCTTCGCTTGTGACTATTGGTGCAAGGTCGGCGACTGGGGACCGTCGCGTATCGGCCAGAGTGCACCGCCGCACGTAGCCTGCAGCACTCGCAGGACACAGAGTGGAGTTCTGTTCTTGGGGTGAAATTCAGTAGCGCAGGAACGATCAAGGAGCAGGGTTCACGATGGCCAACCGAGACGCCGGCGCGCCGGTCATTGCCGAAGCCGAACTTCGTGAGCGTTACCGGATTGAACGCGAAAAGCGCTTGCGATCCGACGGAAATAGTCAATATCTCGAACTCGACGCGGTGTTTAAAGATATCGATGCGGACCCCTACGCGGCACCCGGCTTCACACGCGACCCGATCGTCGAAGAGATTGAAGTTGTCATCGTCGGGGGCGGCTTCGGTGGCATGTTGGCTGCCGCAAACCTGCGCAAGGAGGGTGTGAACAGCTTTCGAATCATTGATAAGGCCGCCGATTTTGGCGGCACCTGGTATTGGAACCGTTACCCAGGAGCTGCCTGCGATGTGGAGTCGTATAGCTACCTCCCGCTGCTTGAAGAAACCGGATACATCCCCACCGAGAAGTATGCGAAGGCTCCCGAAATCTTCGCGTATTGCCAACTCATCGGCCGACACTTCGACCTCTACCCAGCAGCGCTATTCCAAACGGAGGTCGAGGCCGCGGCATGGAACGACACCACGCATCGCTGGACCGTTGCAACGACGCGCGGCGACCGGCTGTCTGCGCGCTTTTTGGTCGTGGCGGGTGGAGTGCTCCACAAAGCCAAGCTGCCAGGTCTCGCAGGCATCGAATCGTTTTCTGGGCACAGCTTCCACACGAGCCGTTGGGACTATGCGTACACCGGCGGTAATCCGCTGGAGTTCATGGACAAGCTGGCTGACAAGCGCGTTGGCATCATCGGGACTGGCGCAACTGCTGTGCAGGCAATCCCGAAGTTGGGCGAGGCCGCCAAGGAACTCTTCGTGTTCCAACGCACGCCATCGAGCGTCGGCGTTCGCAACAATCAACCAACCGACCCCGAGTGGGTGGCGTCGCTCAAACCCGGTTGGCAACAGGAGCGAATCGACAACTTCACAGCGCTAGTAATCGGCGATCAACCCGACGTGGATCTCATACAAGACGGCTGGGGCGAGATGTTGTACGTCGACACGCGAGGTCCGGCCGCTACGAAGGAACACGAAGCTGCACTCGAGCGCATCGATTTTGAGAACATGGAACGCGTTCGACAACGCGTGGCGGCAATTGTCAAAGATCCAACGACTGCCGAGTCGCTCAAGCCCTATTACAACCAACTGTGCAAGCGACTTTGTTTCCACGACGAATATCTCCCCACGTTCAACCAACCCAACGTCACGCTTGTCGACACTGATGGCAGAGGAGTCGATCGCATCACGCCGACGGGCGTTGTTGCCGGTGGGATCGAGTACGGAGTTGACTGTTTGATCTACGCGTCAGGCTTCGAAGTCATGACCGACTACACCCATCGTCTCGGTTTCGATCCGACTGGTCACAACGGAATCACCCTCAGCGAAGCGTGGAACGAGGGGCCGTCAACGTTGTACGGCATTCATACGCGTGGCTTCCCAAACCTGCTGATGATCAGCACAGTACAAGGCGGCCAAGCAATCAACTTCTTGCACACAATTACTGCGACCGCGCTGCACATCGCGAAAGTCATCGCAATGTGCGAATCCAAAGCGATCGACACGATCGAACCAACTGCCGAAGCTGAAGCCGAGTGGTTCAACATCATTTTAACCAATTTGATGAAGCTCGGCCGCTACAACGAGGCATGCACGCCTGGATACCTCAACAATGAGGGCGCCGGCGATATGCGCTCTGCCCGCGCTGGCGCGTACATGGGTCGACCGTTCGAATACATTGAGCGCCTCGAACAATGGCGAGCCGACGGCACCTTCGAAGGTCTCGAAGTAACCCACAACGCGTAGCCCCGCGTGGTCCCACAATCTGGCGGCACACGCGGCTTCTGTGGGACCACGACGGGATGCGCCGCGCCGGACGCCCAGTAGTCCCACGATCTGGCGGTACGCGCGGCTTCTGTGGGACCGCGACGGGGATGCGTCGCGCCAAACGACATAGGTTCGCAGCATGAGCGAAGTGTTGAGCGAATCTGCAGTCTACGCGTGGCCACAATCCGTCGTCGCGGGCGAAGCAGTCGGTGTGCATGTCGCCGGGCCTGCTGGGCTTGCCCAAGTCATGATCGCGCGCATCGGGGCTAGACGTGAAGTTGTCTGGCGCGGAGAGTGCGCAATCGAACCCCACGAACTACCTGACAACGCTGCCGCGCACGGCTGCGAATGGCCGGCGGCACTCCTGATCACAATTGGTGCCGATTGGCGCAGTGGGTACTACGAAGTGGTCGTCGCAACGAACGCAGCGCGTTCGGCTCACGAGGCCATCGCATTTTTTGTTGTACGCGCCACGAAACCGGATCCATCACGACCGTTGATCGCACTTGCCACGAACACTTGGAATGCCTACAACGATTTTGGTGGCCGCAACCTCTACGAAAACGGCACGCACGTCTCGTTTCAACGGCCGATGGCGAAAGGCCTACTGCGCAAACCTGAAGGCCCTGGTAGTCGCGTCACGGTGATGAACACACCCGACCCCGGAAACCGCGCGCACGTAGCGTATCTGCGCAATCATCAATTCACACAGTGGGCGGGGTCTGCCGGTTGGCCGAACTACGAGTTGCCGTTTGTTCGTTGGGCCGAACGCAACGGCTACGAACTCGACTACGCACTCAACTCAGATCTTGAAGACCCGCGAGCACTCGAAGATCGCCGGCTCTACCTCTCGGTCGGACACGACGAATATTGGTCGTCGCCAATGCGCGACACCGTCGAAGCATTCACAAATGGCGGGGGCAACGCACTATTTCTTTCGGGCAATACTGCATTTTGGCAGGTACGTCTCGATGACGGTGGCCGTACGATGGTCGGGTACAAAGGGCTATTCAAACGCGACCCAGTATTCGGCACCGACCAACAGCATCTCCTCACCGCGATGTGGTCGGACCATCTCATCCAACGTCCCGAAAATCACATGACGGGCGTGAGTTTTGTGCGCGGCGGATATCACCGCATCGGCAATGTTGTTGCGTCGGGTGCTGGTGGTTACACCACGTATCAGCCAGACCATTGGGTGTTTGATAACACCGGAGTTACCTACGGAGATCTCATTGGATCCGATGCAGTGGTGGTGGGGTACGAATGCGACGGCTGCGATTTCACCATGCACAACGGCATACCCACGCCCACAGGCAGCGACGGAACACCCGCCGACTTCGCGATCCTCGGGCTCGCACCCGCACAACACTTCAATCGCACCAACGCGCCGCGACCGCCGGCCGACGGAGTGCCGTCGGAGATTGAATTCATCGCGGCGCGCGCCCTGGCCAACGAAGGTGCGGAAGCTGTCGCGGCACTCCATCACGGCCACGCGGTGATGGGCATTCACGAACCGGGTGGTTTCGTTTTCACCTCAGGATCCACCGATTGGGCGTGCGGCCTTACCGGCAACTCCCCCATAGTCGAACAAATCACCCACAATCTCATGATTCGCGGGCTTCAACGCTAGATGCCTTCAAAGAATCACTTGCGTGAGCGCGCGACTTCGGCAACCATGAGCGCGAACTGAAAGGTGCACTATGGAACTCAGCGAATCACACGACTACGACGCGTCGATCGACACTGTGCTGGCGATGTTCGCCAACCGTGACGCCATCACCGAGCGTTACACCTCGATGGGCCACCGCAATATCACGATCACCGAGTGTGACCTCAACGCCTCGCAGTTACGGATCACATCGTCACGGGTCGTCGACGTCGAGCTCCCAAGCTTCGCGAAGAAGGTGCTGAAGCCGACCAACACCATGGTGCAAACCGACGTTTGGGAACATGACGGCCAAGCATGGAAAGGTACCTTCAACGTTGAGGTGCAAGGTGCGCCGGTAAAGATCTCGGGCACGATGCGTCTCGTGCCCAACGGCGAAGGGTGCACGCACACCGTTGCGATCCGCGTCGACGTGAAGATTCCGATCGTCGGTGGCAAAATCGCTGATTGGATTGGAAAGAACGATGCGCGCCGAACGTTGACCGAGGAATTTGCAGCCGCGGACCGTTGGCTAAAGACTGCGAATTCGTAGGCGTGGATTTCTTGTAGCCATTCGACGCGTCGTTTCTATTCTCGGATAATCGTGTCAATAGACCACGCAATATCTGAGCGCTTCGAGTTCGAAGGCCAGCTCGATCTCCGCGCCACCCTTGGGACACGAGTGAACGTCGCACGACACGACGACCAACTCGTGCACGAAGCTTGGCGCGCTTCACGTACTCCACACGGCCTCGCCACCGTTCGGTTACGCGCGACTGCGTCAACTGTTCACGCAACCGCGTGGGGGCCGGGCGCGCATTGGGCAACCACGCAGGTTCCAGCACTGTTGGGTCTCTATGATCACATCGATGCGTTCACCGCACATCATCGCGTCGTCGCGAATCTTCATCGCGATCATCGAGGGCTGCGATTGGGGCGAACCGGGCTTGTGTGGGACGCGCTAGCCCCAACGATCTTGGGCCAAAAGGTGACGACAATCGAAGCCAACCGAAGTTGGCGAAGTCTGGCTCGCGCCTTCGGCGAACCAGCGCCCGGACCGACGACCCTGCGGATAGGCCCAGCGCCTGAGACGCTCGCAAAACTGGCCTACCACGACCTGCATCAGCACGGTATCGAACGCAAACGGGCCGACATCCTCATCGCCTGCGCGCGTGTCGCTGCGAAGCTAGAGGCCATCGTCGACATTCCCACAACAGATGCGTACACACGCATGACCGCGATTCCGGGCATCGGCATCTGGACGGCATCGTTGGTGATCGGCACTGCGTTGGGAGATCCCGACGCGATTCCTGTCGGCGATTTTCACGTACCGAACGTGGTCAGCTGGGCGCTCGCCCGCGAAGCTCGCGGCACCGACGAACGGATGATTGAACTCCTCGAGCCCTATCGAGGACACCGACGACGCGTGGTGAAACTTCTTCATCTCGGCAACATCTCTCCACCCAAATACGGACCAAGAACAGCACCGCGCGATATCCGTGGCTGGTGAAGGAGAAGGGCCGAGGCCCGCCTAGGAGAACAGCGCGTGAACACCATCGACTGACTCGGGGCCGTAACCAACTGAGCCAACGGGCACACGATGCTGAATAGCCTCAAGCACCTTCGCAGTACCGACCGGGCCGAACCCGCCACATAGTTCAATGAGTTGGGCACCATCATCGACGAGGGATGCGGTAATTGCTACGCCAGCGTCAACGTTTGGTACTCCAACGAAGACACTCCGACACATTCCATTGTCGACCACGGTCACGTCGCCAGATTCACTCGCGCCATCGTCGGTATATAGAAATGCCCAATGCGTCAAAGCCATTGGAAAATTCTAGCCAGGCACGCGGCGCTCTCAGCGAAGACTCTGCACTAGCCCTCTACTCAGTTGGCGGGATATTTTGCCACGTGTTGCAGCAACAGTTCGTTGACTGATTCCGCGGCTTCTTCGGGCAGCCAATGCGAAATACCTTCAAGGACTTCATACTGATACGGACCGGTTACATAGTTCTCAGTGAGATCCGCGGCGTCTCGTCCGAGGCAGCAGTCTGCGGTGCCGAAGACAAATAATGTTGGGACCGTCACTGCGCCGGCCCCGTCGCCCAGCCCGCCGCGCAAATTGTTAGCGCGGTACCAAGCTAACGCAGCGTCGAGCGCGCCGGGCTCGCCGAGCACCTTCGCATACTCGGCGACGTCGGCATCAGTTGCGGCGCTGCCAAACGCGATACGCAGGAAGCCCTCGATGTCAGCACCAAGCGCAGCGGCGGCGCCCGGAGCAACGAATGCGCCGATGTACCCCTGTTTTGATCGCTGCTCACCATTTTCATCACGTGTGGCCTTTGCGTAGGCCGCGGGGTGCGGCACCGACAGGGCACTCAAACTCGCGATTCGGTTCGGGTGCGCGATCGCCACCGCCCATGCAACACCTGCGCCCCAGTCATGGCCCACAACATGAAACCGTTGCGCGCCGAGCTCGTCGGCTATTGCAATTGTGTCGTCGACCATGTGATCAATGGTGTATTCGGAGTCGCTCGTCGGTCGAGCACCTGTGGAATACCCCCGCTGATCTGGTGCCACCGCGCGGAAACCCGCACGGCCGAGCGCCAATAACTGCGAACGCCACTCGTACGAGGACTGCGGGAAACCATGCAGCAATACCACGAGCTCGCCATCCACGGGCCCGCTCGAACGCGCATCAAAGATCAGTCCATTGGCTCGAATCGTGACCGTCTCAATGACGACCGCTGGAGGACGACGGGTGGTAGTTGTGCCGGGGCGATCGGCACGAGTCGTTGATGGCCGCACGTCGGTCCCATCCCCCGATGAACAACTCGCGAGGCCGACGACCAGCGCTGCGATACCAATGGCTACCCGTGAAGTTCGATACGTCATGTGCGGAGTCTCGCGCCAAACGCACAATTACAGTGGACGCAGCTCAATTGCGGCACTTACGCTTCCAGCATGCTCACGATGTATACCAACCGTGCAGCTTCGGCCTGGAGTCAGCGCGCCGTTGTCGGTGGAAGCAATGAGTGAAGTTGGCGCGACCAATCTCACTGACGAGATCGTAGAAGCTGAACCGTGGCATGTGGTCTGGTCGCAGTCTGGCACCTGGCCGGGGCAGGAAGATCGACAAGCTCAAATTCGTCAACAGAGTTCAGCAACTCTCGGTGAACGCGTATATCTCGCATGGGGCGCGCACATCGTGTGCGAATCGTTATCAGTGGGCGACCGCAGCTTCGTAGCAACCGGTTGCGTATTGCGCGACAGAGTGACCATGGGCGACGACTGTTCGCTCAACCCCTATGTGGTGCTCGCAGGCAGAGTCACACTCGGCAATGGAGTGCGCATCGCTCAATTCGCCTCGCTCTACGGCTTCAATCACAACTTCGACAGTCTCGAACATCCGATTTGGGTGCAAGGACTGACCGAAAAGGGAATAGTCGTGGAAGACGACGTGTGGATCGGGACCCACGTCGTGATCTGCGACGGCGTCACGGTCGGTGCACATTCGGTGCTCGCGGCGGGCAGTGTGATCACAAAGGATGTGCCTGCGTGGTCAGTCGTGGGAGGGGTTCCAGCGAGGGTCTTATACGACCGACATGATCGCGATGACCAAACGCAAGGCCGGGCGAATCGCACAAGTCGCGCGCGTCGTGATGTGCTGACATCGTTTGATCAGCGGGTTCGCGAGGAGTGGCCCGAGGTCCTAGAACGTTGCCGCGTCGTGGATCTCAGCCATGCAAATTATGAACGAATTGTTAGCGATGGCGCAGGAGTAGCCCTATACGTCGACACGCCGAACGAGCCATGGCGCGTGCGGCCAACCTGCGATGCCATCGAGATCGCCGCGGCATTTAACAACACGACCGCGGCGGGTTCGGCTACTTCGCTTGCAATCTGGATCGCAGGCTTGCAGGACGATCTCACAGGATTGTTCTTGGACCCCACGGAGCCACCTCTGGGTGAAGATCCACTCGCTCTACGATTCGACGCCGAATACCAAACGTATGGCGTCCTTTCGTGTGGTTACGCCCTCGAAGTGTTAGGCGCAGCGCCAACTACAGCAATCCATGTCGTCGATCAGCTCACGGGAGACGAACTCGTCGCGCGACTCGATGATCTCCCTTGGACTCGCCTCGCGTGGCCTGCCGGAAGTTGGCTCGATTTCTATGCCACTGCGGTCTATCTCAATCGTCGCCATCATGGATCAACCCGCGGCCTCGAAAGTGCACTCGGATGGCTCACGACTCGCGTGGACAAACGATCTGGGATGTGGGGACAAGTCGATCCCGGAGGCTGGGGATGGCTCATGCCAGTGAACGGCTTCTACCGACTCACTCGCGGAACCTACGCTCAGTTCGGTATTCCGTTGCCGCATCCTGAGGCTGCGGTCGACACTGTCGTATCACACTGCCGAGAAAACAATTGGTTCATACAACGTAATCGCACCGCTTGCAACGTGCTCGATGTCGTGCATCCGCTCTGGCTTGCGGCGCGCCAAAGTGACTACCGAAGAGCTGAACTACGTGACGCGCTCGCCGACATGCTGAACGACACCGCAACTCGTTGGGTCGATGGTGAAGGATTCGCATTCGAACTGTCGAGACCGTGCGGTCTGCAGGGCACAGAAATGTGGCTCTCGATCATGTATCTCCTCGCCGACTATCTAGGTGAAAGCGAGGGACTCTCATGGCAACCCAAAGGAGTCCACCGTCTCGAGCCTGCGGTCGCGGAGCCCTACGAAACGAACCCGGTTTCGTAGGCATAGATCACGGCCTGCACTCGATCACGTACGTCGAGCTTCAACAAGACGCGCGACACGTGACTCTTTACCGTCTCATCGCCGGTGCCCAGTTCACGCGCAATCTCTCGATTCGTGAGGCCTATACATAACAATCGCAGAACGTCGCGCTCGCGCACAGTGAGGTTCTCCAGCAACGAACTATCGCGTGCAACTTCACGTCGAGCGAACTGTGCGAAAACCCTCGGCGCGACCTCTGCGTCGAGTACCGCGTCACCGTTCGAAACCTGTTGGTTGCGGCACTCAACGGTGCAGCTTCAACACGAGCATTGGTTCGAGCTGCAACGTGGCCCGAGATTCCGACGCCGACCGCGCACGCGAAGAGCACCGCGTCTACGACACGAATCAACTTGGGAGACCTATACCAAACCAAGGCCGCAGGCATAGCCTGCAGTTTAGAGATCACGCCGATGCTTACGACACCGATTCGACCATGCGGTGACGCATGGCCGAGTCACGCATCTGACGCAAGCCGCGTCGTAGCATCTTCAGCAACGTCCGAAGCGCTTGGACAGGATGACGCAACATCCGCAATGGGTTGCGCAACCCTCGCACAGGATCCCAGAGTTGCCCGATGATCCCGTCCGAGACCTCCCCATCGATGCCGTAGACCATCGGTCGGCGGTCGTTCGGCATGAAGTAGGTCCTAAACATGATGTCCCAAATCGGAAGGAACACTGAGTAGTTCGTCGACCGAGCGTCGACTTCGTTTGAGTGATGCCAATGATGAAACTCGGGAGTGATCACAACTTTGTGCAGCGGTCGCCAACGCCAGCGCACATTTGCATGCAGAAACAGTCCCGTCACGATTTGAATCACCAACAAAGCTCCGCTGAACTCAGCGCTGAAACCTGCGACCAAGAGCAATACAAACGCGGGTGCCGCAAGGACGCCGTCGAACGGGTGGCCACGAAATCCACTCACCCAGTCGAGATGCTTGGTTGAGTGATGGATGCGATGAAATCGCCACATAAAGGGGATCTCATGACTAAAACGATGGGTCCAATAGATCCCTAGGTCGAAGACCAAGATCCCCAGCACGCCGCGCAGCGCATCCGGCAACGCCAACACCAGCGGCCGGAATAACAACCGGGCAGCCAAACAAACGAGATTGCGGTCAGCGCGATACCAACGACAACGCCAGCCGCGGCAAGCGGCGTGGCAACCAGCGCGTACGCAACGTCGGTACCGAGATGATCACGGCGCAATCGTTGGGAATGACGCGGGAACCATTTCTCGAATGGCACGACCAACACAAACACGAACATCACAGTGAACAGTGTGTCGAGCCCGTAGGCCAGCGACGCAACAATCCCTGCGAATACAATCAACGACGACCAACGCGGTCGCCGCAGACGTCGATGCAATGCAATGCAATATCCATATCGTCATCATCGTCTGATGAGATACGTGGATCATCCCCCGTCTAGGGGATTTCAGAAGGCGTTGTCGGAGTTAGTGCGCGGCGGCGAGAAATCTTTCGCGCCACGCCGAGGCATCGTTCGTTGCAGCGACCGTGGTGTGCAAGAAATCGAGCAGCACTGTCGCGAAGCGTTTGGGGTCGAGCGAATGGGGGTAGTGCCCGGCGCCTTCAAAAATCTCGAGGCGGCTGTTCACAATCGCTTCGTGTGCGGCGAAGCCTTGTTCTACTGGGATAATGCGATCACGATCGCCCCACACAATGAGTGTCGGCACGCCGGTGGTGAGATATAGGCGGTCTGAAGCGCTGACGCGTTGGCCACCATGGTCCACCACCGAGCGCAGCGTTTGCAGAAACGCAGCACGGGTCTCGCCATCGGCGAGCGAACCATAACTCGTCCACATCTGTTCAAGGTGAGGGCTGACCTGCAAACCAATGTTGTTGAGCCATCCCGCGACTACAACCCCTGCATTGTGGACTCGGTCATGGCACGCGAGCGGCATGACGTACTCAGCACCCGGCAAGGTGAGCACGCGAAGCAACATGTTCACTTCGTCGCCGAGACCACCACTTGATTCGAGCACGATCCGTTCGCAACGTTCGGGAAATTGATATGCGAATTGCATCACCACTCCCCCACCTAGCGAATGGCCGACGACCGTCGCGCGTTCGTGACCAAGCGCCACCATCAAGTCGCGCAATCCACTTGCGAATCCGCCGAGTGAATAGTCGGCACGCGGTTTCGCGGAATCACCATGGCCGAGAAGGTCGGGTGCAATCACTGTGCAGTGTTGGCTGAGGGCTTCCATGGCTGGGAGCCATGTGTCGCTGCGACCTGCCATGCCATGTACCAACAGCACAACGGGACCCGAGCCCGCTGTGCGGTAGCTCACATCATGGCCATGAATTCGGATGTGTTGCTTACCAAACAAGTCGGTCATGGTCTAAAGATTACGGCGGTTACCCGCTAGGCACGGACCCGCGCCATATTTGGTTGCCACAGGGCGCAACCACGGGCGCAACGGCGCAAGACCCTGCGAAACGGTGTCGATTGACATTCGCCTTTGCCTGCGAAAGACTGGTTCGCAACGGAGACTTATTGGCGCTTGGACGCCCATCAACAACGCAACGGAGGGGCAATGAAATACGGCAAACGGCTCGGAGCGGTGGTCTTCGCCATCACCGGAGTCACCGCAGCAGGTTTGACGCAAATCGACTCCTCATCAGTCCGCGCCGCAACGCAACCCAACGTCATCGTCATTATGACTGATGACCAGTGGTTCGATTCGATGAGTTACATGCCCAAAACCAACGCTCTCTTGGGCGGGACAGGCGTGACATTTTCGAACTTCCACGTTTCGAACCCGCTGTGTTGCCCTTCGCGTAGCACCTTCCTCACGGGTATGTATTCGCATAACCACGGAGTTGAAACGAATTCCGAAGCCAACGGTGGCTTCGCGAATTTCAACGATACAAACACAGTCGCAACGTGGCTCAATGATGCGGGCTATCACACGTCGTTGATCGGTAAGTATCTCAATGGCTACGGAGGAAATTCGTCGAATACCTACGTGCCACCCGGCTGGGACAACTGGGTTGCGGGCATCAGCGGCACAACTCAAAATCTCTACGACTACACGCTCAATGAAAACGGCATTCCAGTTTCCTACGGCAGCGCAGCGCAAGACTTCAAGACCGACGTGTTCGCGCAAAAAGCGGTGAGCAATATTCAAGCGCAGGCTGCGAATGGGCCGTTCTTTATGGCCGTAACCGTCACTGCACCGCATGGAGAGTTCGGCGAAGATGGGCAGAGTGTGCGAGCCGCGCCGCGCCACGAAGGAATATTCGCGAACGAACCGTTTCCCGTCAAAGCCAGCTTCAACGAAGCAGTTGTAACCGACAAGCCGAGCTACATCAGCGCTCTGCCATTACTCACTCAGACCGAACAAGACGGTATTGCACAGTCCTGGCGCGACAAACTTGAAGGTTTGCAATCGGTCGATGATCTTGTCGAAAGCATCGTGAACGAACTCGACGCTCAGGGCGTGCTCAACAACACCGTCATCATGTTTACATCCGACAACGGATTCTTCTTCGGCGAACATCGCGTCGCATCAGGCAAAATGAAAGTGCACGAAGAAGCAACTCGCGTACCCCTGATAATTTCAGGTGGGGTGTTCGCGGGTGGAGTCACTCGAAACCAAGTCGTTGCCAATACCGACCTCGCTCCAACGATCGCTTCCCTCGCGGGAGTGACGCCAGGCTTAATAGTCGACGGAATTTCACTCACTCCGTACGCGACTAGCGCAACCTACAAGGCCAACCGCGCAGTGCTGTTGGAGATCGCGCCAACGGCATCGAACACCTTCAACGCTATTCGCACAAAGCGCTGGACATACTCACTCCTTGGCACCGCTGAGGAGGAGATGTACAACATCATCTCCGACCCGTTGCAACTCAAAAGTAAACATGCAGTGGCTGCGCAGCAGAACAAGAAAGCTTTGCTTGCTGCCGCGCTTGCGACGTTGACGAATTGCTCCAGCAATACCTGTCAGCTGAACTTCTCGGGCTAACCGAACCGAAATCGCGCTCGCTGCGATACGCAATCGGCTCGGATTTCATTCTTTCGCCAGAACCTGGCCGTACGCGGCCCGCACAGCCGCTCCATCGACATTCGCGTTGGGCTCTACCTCCGGCGCGTCGCCGTCATCCCACCGCTGTGTGATCTTGTGGAATGCATCGCCGCTCAACACGGCCGCGGCCTGCACCGCCGCACCACGCGCCACCAACTCGTCGCCAGACGGCACCAGCACCGGCCGCCCAAGGAGATCGGCGACAATCTGACGGTACGCATCGCTGTGAGATCCGCCTCCGATCAGCATCACGCGCCGTTCGGCATTCTGATCATCGATTCGAGTCAACGCATCGACGCCATCCAAAAGATTGCAGACCACGCCCTCGACGGCGGCTCGCGCAAGTTGTTCGCGAGTTACGTCCGAACGAATGCCAACGAGGCTGCCGGTCGCATCCGGCCGATTCGGCGTGCGTTCGCCATCGAAATGCGGCATGAGAACCAGTCCGTCTGCTCCACCTGATGCCTGAAGCGCAAGCGCGTCGAATTCAGACGCGTCGACGCCAAGCAGTCGAGCAACCGCATCGGTCACTTTCGTGGCGTTGAGCATGCACACCAGCGGCAAATAGCGGCCCGTTGCGTCGGCGAACCCTGCGATCGTTCCTGATGCGTCGGCCGACGGTGTGTCACTGATCCGAAATGCGGTGGCGCTGGTGCCGAGACTGAGCGCCAGGTCACCGGGTCGTAGACCGAGCCCGAGCGCGGCGGCCATGTTGTCGCCCGTACCAGGCCCGACAACGATGCCGTTCCATTCACCGGCCGCGACATTGGGCGGCACAACGGTTGGGAGCATTGCCTCCCACGGCGCAGCGTCGTCGACCAGAGCCAAGAGATCGGGGCGGTATCGCTCCTCGGCGGGCGACCACCACCCGGTACCCGACGCGTCTCCTCGATCGGTGGTGAAGGAACCTGTAAGTTGTGAGGTGAGCCAATCGTGCGGCAGCAGCACATGGCGAACGGCGCGAAATACTTGCGGTTCGCACCGCGCCAACCACCGCAGTTTCGTGATGGTGAAACTCGCGACGGGCACGCTGCCGCACGCGCGCGCCCACGTCTGCGCGCCAAGGGCCGCGACAAGTTCGTCGGCATCGATTGCGGATTCCGTATCGTTCCAAAGCTTTGCTTTGCGCAAGACAGCGCGGTTGCTGTCGAGCACCACCATTCCATGTTGTTGTCCTGCGATCGCGATCGCCGCGGGACGATTGCGACCTGTAATGCCCGCTTCGCCGCAGGCGATCTCAAAGGCTGTCAACCAATCGTGCGGGTGTTGTTCGCTGCGCGGAGGTGTTGTTGATGGGTGTGGCGCACGACCAGACGCAATCAGTGCCCCCGAATCGAGATCGCGTACTTCAACTTTGCACGACGAGGTCGACGAATCGACGCCCGCAACCAGAGGCATCAGCGCACGCCGAGCAGCAGTTCCGTCACCAACTGATCAAGGCGTTCGTGTCCGTAGCCTTGTGCGGCGAGGGCGCTTTCATCGAGCACGGCCGTTCGCACAGCATCAAGTGGCCCCGTTGGCGTAGCGAGTTGATCAGCCATTGCTGCCCGCAACGCGTCTTGTATTTCGCTATCGACACGCATGCGTTCGGCTTTGTCTTTCAAAATCAAATACGTACGCATGCAGCCGAGTGCGAAATCCCACACCCCGTCGGCGTCTTCGGTGCGATAGGCGTGTGCATCAAAGTGCCGCATGCCATCCCACCCCGAGTCTTCTAGCAAACGTACGAGATAGAAGGCGTCGCGAATTCCTTCTGAACCAAACCGGAAATCCTGATCGAATTTGCCGATACGTTGTGCGTTGAGATCGATATGAAACAACTTGTTGTGCCACAGCGTTTGTGCGACTGCATGGGTGAAATTCAATCCGGACATGGTTTCGTGCGCAAACTCAGGGTTGAGGCCGACCATTGCGGGCCATTCCAATTCGTTGATAAACGCGAGTGCATGACCAACGGTGGGAAGCAAGATGTCGCCGCGCGGTTCGTTAGGTTTCGGTTCAAGCGCGATGCGCACGTCGTAACCGCGATCGCGAATGTGTTCACAGCAAAGATCGACTGCTTCTCTGTATCGGTCGAGGGCCAGCCGCACATCTTTGGCGGCGTCAGCTTCGACGCCCTCGCGGCCGCCCCACATCACAAAGATTTGAGCGGCAAACTCTGCGCCGAGGTCAATGGATTCAAACGCCTTGCGCACGGCAAATCGGCGGACGTTCGGATCATTGGCAGTAAACGCACCCTCTTTGAACACTGGCCGCGAAAATAAGTTGGTTGTCGTCATCGGAACTTTCATTCCGGTTTCATCGAGGGCAATCCGAAACCTTCGGATAATCGTTGCCCGGTCGGCAGGCGAGGAGCCGTACGGGATTAAGTCGTCGTCGTGAAAGTTCACGCCGTACGCGCCGAGCGTCGCCAGCCGACGTACCGATTCACTCGGGTCGAGCGGTGCGCGCACTTCATGCCCGAAAGGATCTCGACCTTGATTGCCCACGGTCCAAAGACCGAAGGTGAACTTGTGTTCGGGGCGTGGAATCAAGTGGTCAGACATGGCACCTCAGCAGTACTGCCGATCACTCGGCTCAGCGGATGGAACAATGGTGGGTTCACCGTGCGCCAAGGTCAACCCGCACGGCATCGGGGTCGTGAGCGTAGGCGCCAACTTCGAGGCTCACGTCGCTGGCCCGCGGCAAGGCTCGCGCGCCCACCACTGCATCCCATTCTGCAAGCGCCAACAACGACACCGCAACGTCGACGGTTTGCGTTTCGCCGGAGGCAACTTCGGCGATTGCGAACCCAGTGAGCAACAGTTCCCCTGCGTATGTTCCTGTAGAGCGGCGGCCGTACACCTGCACGACATGACGCCCATCGCTCTTTCCGGTGTTGCGCACTGCGACTCGCAACCAGATTTCGGCGTTGGTGTCAATGACGGTGGCCGAGTCGATCGAAAACGTTGTGTACGACAAGCCAAATCCGTGGGGAAACGCGGCGGCGACACCTAGTTTGTCGAGCAACCGTTGGCCGTGGAAGCGGTCATAGGTGATCGTTGTTGCATCGCGGTCAAAAAAAGGTAGATGTTCTTGCGAAGTTGGGATGGAAAACGGTAGTCGCCCCGATGGATTGTGGTGACCAATCAAAACATCCGCGAGTGCGTGGCCGCCTTCCATGCCCGCGTACCACATCATCAACATCGCCGGCACTTGATGCCGCCACGACTCAGTGATTACTGCCCCGGCTGCCACCATCGCTACCACCGTTCGAGCGTTCGCCGCCGCGACCGAAGCGATGATCTCTTCATCGATCGGTCGCAAACTCAGCGAAGCTCGATCACCGCCGGATCCATCCGACATCACTGGCGGAATTGCAGCATTGCGTGTGAGCCCTTCTTCGTTGAATAGCTCGAATCCGTCGGGCATCGGCGGGTAGAGCGCGAGCAACTCGGGGCGCGTCATTGTGTTGCCCCCAACAAACTCGCCTTCGTCGGCTGCGGTATAGCCGACAACAACAATCGCGACGTCGGCCGCACGGGCGGCTTGGGCTGCGGCGACTGGATCGTCACCGGACACCAGCGTGATCGATGCGTTCGGGAAGGCGGCACGGATGCCATCGATGGCGCTCACAAAACTCGGTGGTCGCACGTTGGAAGAACCGTGATCACCCAGGTTGGCCGCCACCGCGAGACGACCAATTACTGCGATTGCGCCGACGTTGTCGTCGATTGGCAGCACCGCCGTTTCGCCAACGCGATCGTTTTTCAACAGCACCATCGAACGCGCCGCGGCGTCGCGCGCCAACGCACGATGCCCGTCACACGCCATGACTTCAGGGCCAGGGTCGACGACGATGCGGGATGCATACGACCGCAACTGGGTCGCAAGAATTCTCACACCCGCTCGTTGCACAGCGGCCCATGAAGTGGCGCCCGCTTCGAGTTGCTCTCGCAATTGGGTGGCACGTTGCTGCGAGGCAGGTTCCTCAATGTCCATGCCGGCCTCAAGCGCCGCAGCACCATCACGCAGGCCAAAGATGAAATCGCTAACTGTGATACCGCCCCACCCCCATTGCTCCCGTAGTACGCCAGTCAACATGTCATGGTTCTGTCCTACCCACTCACCGTTCACTGAGTTGTAGGCAGCCATGACCGCGCTTGCGCCAGCATCAAGCGCTCGTTTGAAATGCGGGAGATACACGTCGTGCAGTGGTGCGTCATCAACCAACACATCGACGGTAAATCGAGCGTTTTCCATGCTGTTGAGCGCAAAGTGTTTCACGCATGCCATCACGTAACGCTCGCTACCGCGAGTAAGCGCCGCGCCGAACTCACCGAGATGATACGGGTCATCCCCGTATGTTTCTTGCGCGCGGCCCCACGCTGGATGCCGCGGCAAGTTGATGCACACACCGCCGAAAAAGTTTCCGCCTTGCGAACGAATCTCGCGCCCAATGGCTTCGCCGATCGTTTCTTCGAGATCGACATCCCACGACGCGCCGCGCGCCATAGCAACGGGGAACGCCGTACCTTGCCCCGCGACACAACCACGCGGACCATCGACGAATCTCGTACCCGGAATTCCGAGACGAGCGACTTCACCATGCACATACGGTCGCACGTTGTAGCCCTCGATGAGCATCGACCGCAGCAACGGCCAAAACGGCTCATCACCATCCAACAAGCCGAGCCGTTCTTCTGCGGTGAGTTGCTCGTACAGCGCGAGGGCCTCGCGTTGCGCGGAAGTGCCGGCACGCACTGCATCAACAGCACGAGCAAACGCACCGGCAGCCCCCGGAACTGAATCGTTCGTCATCCCGCCGGTTTTAGCATCTCAACGAATCGTTGTACTTCGAAACCCGCACCGAATGGTTGCTCAGCCCAGCGTGGCAGCCTGGAGTCCTCGAAGGGGTCGCCGACATCGCGCATGAGCGTGGCAACCAGCAGCGGCCACTCCAGGCGAAAGACGTCGGCGACACTCATCGGATCGGCGAATAGACCCGGCCGGTGTGGCTCCTCACTCGTCGAAATCCATGACTGGTCGAACCTCGATCGTCCCGAAGTGAGAGTTCGGAATCCTGGCGGCCCAGCTGAGTGCCGCGTCGAGGTCAGCAACATCGATCACATAGAAGCCGCCGATCACTTCTTTCGACTCGATGAACGGCCCGTCGGTCACGATGCGTTTGCCGTCGCGAACCTTGACAGTGCTCGCGGTCTCTGCACCGTGTAGCGCTTCGCCCGCGACCATGGCACCCGCCTCAATGAGGGCCTGGGTGTAGACCTCCCATTCGCCCATATACTCCCCAAACGTGTCGCTGTCCGGGGTCGGTTCGTCGGCAGGGTTACTTGCAAGGATGAGCATGTACTTCATTGTGTGATGTCCTTTTACTCGGGTTGATCGTGGGTTGCTTGTCCCCCACACGACGAACGGCAACGCAAGATCCGGACACTCGCGCCAACATCATTTCCGAAAAAATTTCGGCGTGAGTTTTGATGGGCTCGCGCACATTTGACTTCGCCAGCGCGCCTTCTTATGGTACGCCGATGGATGTTGCCCGAGAGTTCACAACTGCACCACCGCTCGCCGTGTCTCAGTGGTTCAACAGCAACACCGATATCAGCCTCGCCGACCTCGCTGGTCAGGTGGTGGCGATCGAGGCGTTCCAGATGCTGTGCCCAGGGTGTGTAAGCAACGGCCTTCCCCAAGCCCAGCGGATCAACAGTACGTTCGGCCGTGACGTAACTGTGCTGGGATTGCACACCGTGTTCGAGCACCACGACGCGATGACCCCAATATCATTAGAGGCGTTCCTATACGAGTACCGGATCGGGTTCCCCGTTGGCGTCGACGCCCACGATCAGCCGGGCGGTACTCCGATCACGATGGCCCGATACCAGCTGCGCGGCACGCCCAGCCTGATCCTGATCGACCGCAGCGGCCGCATCCGACTCAATGCCTTCGGCCACGTTGATGACCTCGCCGTCGGCGCGAGCCTGGCCCGCCTCATTGACGAACAACCTGTCGCCGTGTGAGTCGGGCGATGGCAGAAGGCGACTCGGTGGGTTGGGATCTTGCGCAGCTGTACCACTCGATTGATCAGGCCGTTTGGACCGCGGACTGACTTAGGCGGCCCTAGCTCGCGAGGTCGGCGTTGCGTCATCAACAATTCGGCGGTTCGCGGCTCAACCGTTCATGCAGCATTTCGCCGTGGGCTGCATCGGTGACGACATTCAACGGGGTCAGTTCGTGTCGCGGCGGTAGAGAAGCACGGTTCCTATCACGTGACCGCATACAAGAGCGACCATCACGGTTTACGGCCGCGACTTGAGCGGCGGGCTTCGTAGTGAAGTCGTTTGCTGGCGGTGACGTCGTAGATGTCAGCTTCCATTGCCGCTGCGTGCACTTCGAGCGCTTCGGCTTCGGCGAGGAGTTCGTCGCCGATCGCTGCGCTTGGTGCGGCTGCGCGTAGCGACGTTGCAGCGCAGTGGATAATGGAACGTGCCGTGCCGTAGTCGCCACGATCGGCTGCGTCGCGTGCGTCGCGGCGAGCTCGGGCTGCGGTGAGCAGCGTGACGTGTTCCGTCACTTCGTGGTCGACGCTTGCGGCAGCGGCTTCGTCGGCGCTAACGAGATTCACAGTCACGGGCACGATAAGTTCGTGCTGTGCGATGGGTGCTTGAGTGGTCACGTAACGAACGACGAGATCGCAGACTCGTGCGACCCCGAGCGCTGCGACTTGTGGGATGTGGAGTTGCAGGATGATCCGTCGGGTTTCGCCGCCGAACACGTCGCCGATCTGGAGTTGCATTCCGCCGGGAACGTCAACAATCGGATAGTCGTTCAGGACGCCGAGGACTTTGACGTCGTCGGTCGGGCGGATTTCGACGCTGAGGTTTTGCGCCATGATGCTGGCGAGCCCGTCGAACTCTTCGGTGAAGATGGCGGGCGCGTCTTCGACCGTTTCGGCGTAGTAAGTCGCGCCGTCGGCTGC
>SXGR01005853.1_pt1 | contig 50794 bp, 47 predicted proteins | sample 3174711 | NCBI WGS metagenome assembly SXGR01 (sample SAMN11356860, study PRJNA531348) | freshwater metagenome | isolation source: freshwater sample F1-60 | place: China: Fuxian Lake, Yuxi | collected 2017-12-25 | reverse complement strand
TTAACGATCACATACCAATTGTCAGCGAAATGCCCCATGGTGGCTTCAAACAGTCTGGTTTCGGGAAAGATATGTCGACTTATTCATTTGAGGAGTACACGCAGGTAAAACATGTTTCGATGGATATCTCCGGCGCCGCCCGTAAACCGTGGCACCGGACAATCTTCACGGACAAGCGCTAGCTGCCGATAACAATTGAAAGGGAACCTAATGCCTAACGAATTATCCGAGGCCGCTGCGGGGATCGTCGAGTTGGCCAAGAACTCATTGTCACGCCGGCGGGTAATTCAGGCTGCAGGAATCGGCGGGGTCGCGATGGTGGCCACCGCATGTGGTGCATCGGGCAGTGATGCCGGCACCGCAACCGGTGCGCCGTCGGCCGCTACCGCCGCGGACCTCTCTGATTCCGAAAAGACCGCAAACTGGTCGAACTGGCCCCTTTACTTGGATATCAATGACGACACCGGCGAGTACCCAACCCTCAAGGCGTTCCAGGATGCCAATGGGATTGCCGTTACCTACACCGAAGATGTGAACGACAACAACGAGTTCTACGCCAAGGTGCGTACCCAGCTAGAGCAGGGCCAAGACATCGGTCGCGACCTCGTGGTGCTAACCGACTGGATGGCAGCGCTGTGGATTCAAAATGGATACGCGCAAAAGCTAGATAAGGCCCTGATCCCAAATGGCAAGAATCTAATCCCGAGGCTTGCTGACGTCGCATTCGACAAGCCACGTGATTACTCACTGCCATGGCAGTCAGGCTTTGGCGGCCTTGGCTTTAACAAGTTGGCCGTCAAGGAAACTCTTGGAACCGACAAAATCACCACCCTTGATCAGCTATTTGACCCAAAGTTGAAAGGCCGCATCACGGTGCTGTCCGAGATGCGCGACACCATGGGCTGCCTAATGGCCTGGCAGGGCAATGACCCGGCGAATTTCACCGACGATCAGTTCAGCCAGGCGATTGAAGAGCTGACCAAGCAGGTTGACAGCGGCCAGATTCGCCAGGTGACAGGTAACGACTACATCGCCTCGCTTGAGTCCGGTGACGTCATCGCGGTGATTGGTTGGTCCGGTGACCTCTTTGCCCTCGGCGAAGACTTCGGCTTCGAGATTCCAGAGTCAGGCGGCATGCTCTGGACCGACAACATGCTCATCCCGGCCCTCGCTGCACACAAGAAGAACGCCGAGATGATCATGAACTACTACTACGACCCCAAGGTTGCGGCCGAGGTTGCCGCGTATGTGAATTACATCTGCCCGGTTGAAGGAGCGCAGGCTGAAATGGAGAAGATCGATCCGGCACTGGCTGCGAGTGAGTTCATCTTCCCGTCGGCCGCAACCCTTGATCGCACCTTTGTGTTCAAGGCGCTGACTCCAGAAGAGGGCGACAAGTACGAACGCGAATTCCAGACCGCGATCGGTAACTAGCAAAGTGGCTGGGGCCGTTCGGCAGGTGGAGGACCTCCACCTGCTAAACCTCACCAAGAAGTTCGCCGATGTTGCCGCGGTCGATGACCTAACCTTGACTATCCCCGCGGGTTCGTTTTTCGCACTCCTTGGGGCATCCGGATGCGGCAAGACCACCACCTTGCGCAGGGTCGCCGGATTGGAAGATCCAACGGCAGGGGCCATCAAGATCGGCGCACGGGATATCACCGACCTGCGGGCTTTTCAACGTCCGGTAAACACGGTATTTCAGTCGTACGCCCTTTTCCCGCATCTCGATATCTTTGAAAATGTGGCATTCGGCTTGCGCCGGCGCGGGATTAAGGACGTTAAGACCCCGGTCAATCAAATGCTTGAGTTGGTCGAACTCAGCGCCATGGCCAGGCGGAAGCCAACCCAACTATCAGGTGGCCAGCAGCAGCGGGTGGCCGTTGCGCGTGCTTTGATAAATGAGCCAGATGTCTTGCTGCTAGACGAACCCCTCGGCGCCTTGGACTTGAAATTGCGGCGGCAGATGCAAATTGAGCTCAAGCGCATTCAACACGAAGTCGGTACCACTTTTGTGCATGTAACGCACGATCAAGAAGAGGCCATGACGATGGCCGACACCGTGGCTATCATGAATGCCGGGCGAATTGAGCAGATGGGCAACCCGGCTGCGATATACGAACTGCCCAAAACGGTCTTTGTGGCAAATTTCCTGGGGCAGTCCAACCTGATTACCGGTACGGCTCAGGGGCGAACCGGTGACGACATCCTGGTGTCAGCGCACGGGCGGACCTATGTAGTGCCTGCGGCGCGATCGACGGCCGGTGGCGACAGCATGATTGTTGGTGTGCGCCCGGAGAAAATGACTGTCCTTGACGCGGTGGATGGCCACCGAGCTCCTGATGCACACAACAAGGTTTTGGGTCGAGTGACCGATGTTTCATATGCCGGGGTGTCTACCCAATACCAAGTTCGTACGCCATGGGATCAAGAGCTCACAGTCTTCGAACAAAATGTCATCGTGGGGGATCGGTGCTCGGTAGGCGATGAAGTCCTGCTGCATTGGTCACCTGAGCACACCTTTGGCCTCGACGGTGTCCAGGATGTGCACGCGGGGGCCTCGCCGGAGTTAGTGGACCTAGAGGCGGCGGCTAGTGCCCTTGAGAGTCGCGGCGCCTAACGTGTCACCAATACTTGTTGTGGATCAGGCAAAACCGGTCGTTGCGGCCAAGCGCCGCTCCCGAACCGGATACATTTTGCTCTTCCCCGGCATGACGTGGCTGGCAATCTTCTTCGCAATTCCGTTCATCACCTTGTTCATGACGAGTTTGCAACAACCCGTGCCGGGTAAGATTGGCAAGTATCAGGCCGGGTTTGAACTTAGCAACTATGCCAACGCTATGGCCGAATATTGGCCACAATTCCTGAGATCCTTCATCTACGCAGGGATAGCAACCCTGCTTGCGTTGGTTATTGCTTTCCCCCTCGCATACTTCATTGCGATGAAAGGCGGAAGGTGGCGGCCGTTGCTATTGGTACTGGTAATTGCTCCTTCCTTCGCGTCATTCCTGCTGCGCACCTATGCCTGGCGCACCATCTTGTCGGATGAGGGTCCGATCACCTCTTTCTTCAACGCGCTGCACCTACTGCCAGATGATCGAATCCTGAATACGGGCATCGCGGTGGTCGCAGGGCTGACGTACAACTTCCTGCCGTTTATGATCTTGCCACTGTATGCGGCAATCGAAAAAATCGACCCACGGTTGATCGAGGCATCCAGTGACCTCTATGCATCGGCAACGACGACCTTCCGCAAAGTGACCTGGCCGCTGTCGCTCCCGGGGGTGGTCGCTGGAACATTACTGACGTTCATTCCGGCCGCTGGTGATTACATCAATGCTGAACTATTGGGCTCAACCAAGGATCGCATGATCGGCAACGTGATCCAGACGAACTTCATCGAATTCCGCGACTATCCGACGGCAAGTGCCCTCTCCTTTGTGCTGATGGCTGTGATCTTGGTGCTGGTATTCACCTACATCAGAAGAGCCGGGACGGAGGAGCTTGTCTAATGCGCTTTATTCGCCGTAACCTACTTGCCGTAGTCGCAATTCTCGTCTTAATTTATCTGTTCATCCCGATCGCGGTCGTGGCAATATTGAGTTTCAATAAACCAAGTGGAAAATTCAATATCAGCTGGACCCAGTTCTCGACGGACGCCTGGACGAATCTCTGCGGGGTTCCCGGTGTCTGCTCGTCATTTGTCACCAGTATTCAAATAGGCATCATCGCGACCATCGTTGCAACGGCACTCGGGACCATGATCGCCTTCGCCCTTGTCCGCTACCGGTTTCGTGGTCGGAGCACTACCAATTTGTTGATCTTCCTGCCGATGGCGACACCTGAGGTAGTTTTGGGTTCTAGTTTGCTCGCCCTGTTCTTGAACTTGCGATTCCCGCTGGGTCAGTGGACGGTGGTCATCGCGCACATCATGTTCATAATCTCCTTTGTGGTAGTCACCGTCAAGGCCAGACTCCAGGGCCTTGACCCCAGACTCGAGGAGGCGGCGCGCGATCTTTACGCCAACCCACGGTCAACTTTCCGGTACGTAACCTTGCCCCTGGTCGCGCCGGGGATCGCCGGTGCGGCGCTACTTGGCTTTTCGCTGTCATTTGATGACTTCATCATCAGCTATTTCAACGCGGGAACCTTGGTGACCTTCCCGATCTTCATCTGGGGCGCCGCGCAACGAGGTATCCCGGTGCAGGTGAATGCCTTGGCCACCCTGGTGTTCGTCATTGCACTGCTCATTGTTCTGGGTAGTCAGGTGGTTAATTACCGGCGCCGCCGCAAGTTGGTGTCCACCTGAGTGATGTCTTGGTAGTATGGGGTTCTTGCGGCAATTCTGTAAGCGGCCTCGATTTGGTTGAAGGGACTGGTGGGATCCCCTGGGCGTTGGCCCCGGTCTCCGATAGTCCTTCTCCCGAAAGGTCAAGCCGGTGTTTGATGACACGCCAACCGAAATTTCCACCAAGTCACTGACCAACGTTCGAAATTCGATTTTTTGGCTAGATGACCCGAGCCGCCCCGACGCGCGGCCATCGTTGGAGGCACACGTCACCGCTGACCTTTGTGTGGTGGGCGGCGGGTTTAGCGGGCTTTGGGCGGCGGTGCTAGCTAAACAGCAGTATCCCGACTGGCGAGTGGTCCTTCTCGAAGGTGATCGGGTCGCCAGTGGGGCGTCCGGCCGAAATGGCGGGTTCTGTGCCGCCTCCTTAACCCATGGACTGGCAAATGGCATGGGCCGGTGGCCCGGTGAGATATCGACCCTGCTTAGGCTTGGCAACGAGAACCTAGATGCGATTGAACGATTCGTTGCCGACCACGGGATCGACTGCGAGTTCATCCGTTCTGGAGATTTAGCGATTGCAACCGAGCGATATCAAGTCGCGGCTCTCATTGAGCTGTGCGAGGCGGGTACCGCATTGGGCATGCCGTATGAGTTTCTAGATGATGAGCACCTAAAAAGTCGTGTTGAATCCCCCACCTACCTAGCTGGCTTATTCGATCGGTCAGGGACCGCGATGCTTAATCCGGCAAGGTTGGCGTGGGGATTGGCGAGGGTTGCGGCTGACCTGGGTGTCGAGATCCACGAAAAGACGCCGGTATTGACGATCAAGGACAAATCAGAAACCGTCAGCATCTCTACGCGCTCGGGGAGTGTTGCTGCCGCCAGGGTGGCATTGGCGACCAACGCCTATCCGCCGCTATTGCACCGAATTAGCAACTACGTGGTGCCCGTGTACGACTACGTGCTGATGTCGGCGCCATTGAGCAACGAGCAGCATTCAGTTGTCCGATGGGACGGCCGGGAGGGGTTGTCGGATTGCGCGAATCAGTTCCACTATTACCGGATAACCGAGGACGGCAGGATTCTTTGGGGCGGCTATGACGCGGTCTATCACAGCGGCAATGGTTTTGGTAAGGAGCATGAGGTCGATGATGGTTCGTTCCAGCGATTGGCTGCGCACTTCTTTCAGACATTTCCGCAATTGGCCGGGCTTGAGTTCACCCATGCCTGGGGCGGTGCGATTGATACCTGCTCACGCTTCAGTGCCTTTTGGGGCAAGGCGCACGGCGGCAAGACCGTCTATGTGTCCGGATACACCGGGTTAGGCGTTGGTTCATCAAGGTTCGGCGCGCAGGTGATGCTTGATCTGTTGGACGGGCGAAAAACCGAGCGCACCGAATTGCAGATGGTCAAAAAGAAGCCCAAGCCGTTTCCGCCAGAGCCACTGCGGTCCATCGGCATAGATTGGACGACGAGGTCACTGAAATCGGCTGATCGGAATGCGGGTAACCGCAATTTATGGCTGCGGACCCTAGATCGGTTCGGGTTGGGGTTCGATTCATAGGTGTCGGGTAGGCTGCCGAAGGCCTCAGTATTAAGGTCAGGGGATGACGCGGTACGGAGCACAGTTTGGCCCGGATATCACCTTCCTTGGCGTGGATCGCTGTGATCTAGACGTCGCAAGCTCCTATGACGATGCCGATATCGTGATTTTGGGCGCCCCATTTGATGGTGGTACCTCCTTTCGAAGCGGTGCCCGCTTCGGCCCGCAGGCAATCCGAGCAACCTGCTACCTACCGCATGACGGTAGCCGGCCATCACTGGCGATGCGGGTCGATGGCCTCGCCGATCTGCGAGTGGTCGACGCCGGTGACATCGAGATGTACAGCGGCGACGCCGCTGCCGCGTGCGCCTCCTTGGCGGCGGTGGTTGAGCAGGTAGCTAAAACCGGGGCCATCCCCATTATTTTGGGTGGTGACCACACCATCACCTGGCCAGATGTCACCGGGGTGGCGCGCGCCCGGGGTTGGGGCAGGGTCGCGATCATTCACTTCGATGCGCACGCCGACACCGCCGACACCTGCTTTGGCTCACTAATCGGGCACGGCCAGCCAATGCGCCGACTAATTGAGTCCGGGGCGGCCCGTGGCGATCGTTTCCTGCAGATCGGGCTGCGCGGTTATTGGCCTGAGCCAGAAACCCTGCAGTGGATGGCCGAGCAGGGTATGCGCTCCTACGAGATGACCGAGATCGTGGAGCGTGGTCTAACCGAGGTCTTGACCGAAGTATTCAAGATTGCCCTGGACGGATGCGACGGCGTGTTCCTGAGTGTGGATATTGATGTCTGTGACCCCGGCCATGCGCCGGGAACCGGCACCCCAGAACCCGGTGGCCTCACCGCGCGCGAACTTCTTGATGCCGTGCGTCGCATTTGCTACGAGTTGCCCGTGGTCGGCATGGATGTGGTCGAGGTCGCTCCGCCCTTCGATCATGCTGATATCACTGTGATGCTGGGGAACCGCGTGGTACTGGAGGCCCTATCGGCAATCGCTCGGCGCCGCCAAGACGATCGCGATGGCACGACATGGGATCCGCGGCAGCCGTTGCTCGCCGGCCGCAGCCCCGGGGAGCAGTAGTGCGGGTACTTGCGGTTGGCTCTGGTGGGGTCGGCACTTCGGCCGCACTGATCGCAAAGCGCCGAGACTTCTTCGAGCATTGGATTTGCGCGGACTACGACATGTTCAGGGCACGGGCGCTGGTGGACCGAGTCGACGACCCTCGTTTTACCGCGGCGCAGATTGATGCTGCGAATACCGCCGAGATCACCGAACTGTCTCAGACAAATGGGATAACCCATGTGCTGAACGTTATTGACCCGCGTTACGTAATGCCGATTTTCGACGGAGCAGTTGCCGCCGGTGCCAATTATCTAGACACCGCAATGAGCCTCTCGCGCCCGCATCCGACCCGGCCGCATGAGCAGGTGGGAGTCATGCTCGGTGCCGAGCAGTTTGCCAAGGAATCGCAGTGGCAGGAGGCCGGTCTATTGGCCCTATGCGGCATGGGGGTCGAGCCCGGGCTGTCGGACGTGTTCGCGCGATATGCCGCTGACCACCTGTTTAGCGAGATTGACGAGATCGGGGTACGCGATGGCGCGAATCTGACGGTCGCGGGCTACGACTTCGCGCCTTCGTTTTCAATCTGGACCACCATCGAGGAGTGCCTTAATCCACCGGTGATCTGGGAAGCAGGTCGCGGCTGGTTCACCACCGCGCCATTCAGTGAACCTGAGATTTTTGATTTCCCCGAAGGTATCGGGCCGGTTGAATGTGTCAACGTTGAGCACGAGGAAGTCCTCTTGGTGCCGCGTTTGATCAACTGTAAGCGAGTCACTTTTAAGTATGGTCTCGGCGATGAGTTCATCGAGGTGCTGAAGACTTTGCACAAACTTGGGCTCGACAGCACGACTCCGGTGAGCGTTAAAGGGGCAATGGTAAGCCCGCGCGACCTAGTCGCCGCTGCATTACCGGATCCGGCGACCCTCGGTGACAAGATTTCCGGCAAGACCTGTGCCGGTACTTGGGTTACCGGCGTCGGGAACGCGGGTGAACCGAAGTCTGTCTACCTTTACCACGTCCTCGACAATAACTGGTCGATGCGCGAATACGGGGTGCAGGCGGTGGTTTGGCAAACCGCTATGAATCCGGTAATCGCCCTTGAGTTGCTCGCGTCAAAGGCCTGGCAGGGCACCGGCGTATTAGGCCCGGAAGCCTTTGATGCCGTGCCGTACTTGGAGCTGATGGAGTCCGGCTACGGCCAAAAATATGGGCTCCGGGTCGATAACCAGTAATTAACCGGTGGCTTCAAAACCGCGTTCGATGATGCCCAATGCCTCTTCAAGCAGGTGCATTGGCATTGTCAACGGCGGCAGGAAACGCATGACATTGGCGTAGGTGCCGGTAGTTAACACCATGACTCCTTCACCGTGGCAGTACTTTGCGATCGCGCTGGTGCGCTCGGGGTCTGGGTCCATGGTGCCAGGGCGAATTAACTCAATCGCGAGCATCGCCCCGCGACCGCGGATCTCGCCGATGGTTGGGTGGTTGACTTTGATGGCTGCCAGCGCGGGGAGCATTACCGAGGCAATCGCCTTCGCCCGCCCACAGGCATCCTCCTCCTCCATCCACCTAATCGCCCCGAGGGCGGCGGCGCAAGCAACCGGGCTACCGCCGTAGGTGCCGCCCAGGCCGCCGGCCTGCACCGAGTCCATGATCTCGGCCCGCCCGGTAACCCCGGCAAGTGGCAGGCCACCAGCGATACCTTTCGCGGTTGTTACCAGATCTGGGATAACGCCTTCATAACTGCTGGCGAACCAGTCACCGGTGCGGCAAAAACCACTTTGGATTTCATCGGCCACGAACACGATGCCGTTTTCCTTGGCGAACTGCGACATCGCGGCGAAGTAGCCAGCACCTGGGACGATGAAGCCACCTTCACCTTGAATCGGTTCGATGACGATTGCCGCGACATTGGTGCCACCGATCTCCTTCTCGATGCGGCTGATGGCCCGCTTGGCGATGTCTAGGCCAGAAAGGGGGGCATCGCGGAAGGGATAGGAGGTGGGGACGCGGTACACCTCGGAGGCAAATGGGCCGAAGCCATCCTTGTAGGGCATGTTCTTTGCGGTCATCGCCATGGTCAGGTTGGTGCGGCCGTGATAGCCGTGTTCGACGACGACAACTGCGGCTCTGTTGGTATAAGACCGCGCGATCTTGACCGCATTTTCAATTGCCTCGGCACCGGAGTTGAAAAGTGCCGAGCGCTTGGCATGGTCACCCGGAGTCAGGCGATTGAGAGCCTCGCAGACCTCTACATAACCTGCGTAAGGGGTCACCATGAAGCAGGTGTGGGTGAATGCCGCCACCTGTCGCTGAACATTTGCGACCACATATGGATTGGCATTCCCGACCGTGGTCACCGCGATCCCAGATCCCAGGTCGATCATCGAGTTACCGTCGACGTCAACGAGAACACCGCCACCGGCCTTGGTCACGAAAACCGGCAAAGTCACCCCGACCCCGGCGGAAACCGCCTCGGTCTTGCGGGCTAGCAGCGCCATCGATTTTGGCCCGGGGATGGCGGTAACGAGCCGGCGCTCTTGGGCTAGATCGTTATCGGTGCGCTCAGGCGTCAAGGTCATGATGGTCTCCAAAGTCCGCGCGAAATCTCAGTGTAGGTCAATACCGGTTGATTCACCGGCCGAGGGGCGCCCTAGATTTTGCCCATGAGCTTGAAGCACTTGCACACCCCGCGGCATTGGCCAGCATGGATCGCGGGCAGCGCATCTGATTCGGGCACTCGAGCCGAGGTGACCCACCCGGGGGATGGGTCGGTGATCGGCACCTACACCGTGCCGGATGCGGACGGTGTCGAGGCCGCGCTCGAGGGGGCTTGGGCGGTACGCAGGGCGGCCCAGCGCACCTCGGCGGCCCAGCGGGCCGCGGCGCTCGCCCATGTCTCCCGCCGCTTAGAAGAGCGTCTTGACGAAGTGGCCGCACTTATTACCGCCGAGAATGGCAAGCCGATCACCTGGTCGCGGGCCGAAGCGACCCGTGCGGTGTCGACTTTTCGATGGGCGGCCGAGGAAGCCCGCCGGTTCAATGGCGAGTTCCAGCGGCTCGACACCGAGGCGGCCACCGAGGGCCGCGCTGCGATCATTCGGCGCTTCCCGCATGGCCCGGTACTTGGAATTTCACCATTTAACTTTCCGGTGAACCTGGTTGCCCACAAGATCGCTCCCGCGCTCGCGGTTGGGGCGCCCATTGTGGTCAAGCCAGCCCCCGCCACCCCACTTGGTGCGCTGCTGCTCGGCGAGCTCCTCGGTGAAACCGACCTGCCGGCCGGCATGTTCTCGGTGATCCCGGTCGGTAACGAGGTGGCCCCGGCGCTGGTTTTCGACCCGCGACTACCGGTCATTTCGTTCACCGGCTCAGAACCCGTCGGATTCGCCATCCAGCGCGAGGTGCCCAATAAGCACATCGTTCTTGAGCTCGGCGGCAATGCCGCTGCGATCGTGCTGGCCGACTACAGCAGCGAGAAAGATCTGGAGTGGGCTGCGCGGCGCATTGCCATGTATGGCAATGCGCAAGCTGGTCAAACCTGTGTGTCGGTGCAACGCATCTTTGTTGCGGAGTCAGTCGCCGAAGCATTCACCGAACGGCTAATCGAAAATGTGCGCGCACTCGTTAAGGGCTCACCCTGGGACGCTGCGACCGAAGTCGGCCCCATGATCAGCGAGGTGGCCGCGGCGCGTGTTGAGGAGTGGGTGCAAGAAGCGGTTGCGGCCGGGGCCCAGGTGCTGGCAGGTGGCTCACGCGCGGGCACCTCAATCGAGCCAACCCTGCTCGCCAATGTCGACCCATCGGTTCGAGTCTCCTGCGAAGAGGTATTCGGCCCGGTGATGTCCATCCGGGTGATCAAGGATCTAGACGAAGGCATTGACCTAGTCAACAATTCGAGGTTCGGCCTGCAAACCGGCCTTTTCACCCACAATATTCAAGAGATCTTTCGTGCGCACCGCGAGCTTGAGGTGGGCGGTGTGATCATCGGTGATGCACCTACCTTCCGCGCCGACCAAATGCCATACGGCGGGATCAAGGCTTCGGGTGTCGGGCGGGAAGGCCTGCGGTCGGCGATGACCGATTTAACCCATGAGCGCGTGCTGGTGCTGACCGACCTCGCGCTGTGACGTTCGCGTAAGTCTAGGATCTCCCCATGACCACGCATCTGAACAACCATCATCGCGACACCGTTACCGCGCTATTCGCCCACCCGACCAGCCACAACATCCGCTGGGTTGATGTCATCAGCCTGCTTGGGGCGGTTGGCACCGTTGAAGAAAAGCACGACGGTCGTTTCCGCATCACCGTCGGCGCTGAAATCGAGGTTTTTGACCGTTCACACCATAAGGACATCTCAATCGAGCAGGTAATTGATTTTCGTCGCATGCTCAAGAACGCTGGATACGGGCCGACTGCGCCCAGTACCTTGAAGACAACGGGCGCGGAAGACTAATCATGAGTCTTTCGGTCGCGGCAATTGACTTCCACGAGACCCGGGTCTGGGCGATTGACGCCGATGCGCAGGGGCGCCCGGAACCGATCGTGGTGGGGGACCCGCGGGGCTATTTTCGGCACCTGCACGCTAAAGCCGGCAACCCGGCTGGCACCTACCACGATGACAATGCCAGCCACCATTTTGTCGGGTGCGCCAAGCAGCAGTTAGCGCAGCAATACTTCGGAACCGATCCCGATCGTGACTTCGGGGATAGCCGCCACGGCGAATAACGTGATCCGACGCATCGTCATCTTGGGCAGTACCGGGTCGATCGGTACCCAGGCTCTTGATATTGCCGGACGCAACCCGGACCTGTTCAAGATTGTCGGGTTGTCTTCAACCGGTGCCGATATCCCGATGCTGGTAAGGCAGGTCCTCGATTTTGCTGTCGAGGCGGTAGCGGTTTCCCGTGCCACCACGGCGCAAGAGTTGCAACTAGCGCTCTACGCAGCAGCCAAGTCACGTGGTTACGGGGTTGGGGCGTTCAAGCTGCCCACAATTTTTGCTGGCCCCACCGCGGCCAGCGAATTAGCGGCGTGGCCCTGTGAGGTAGTGCTCAATGGGATCGCAGGTGCGGCTGGTCTGGAACCCACATTGGCGGCGCTTCGGGCCGGTCATCTCCTAGCCTTGGCGAACAAGGAGTCGCTGATTGTCGGTGGTGCCTTGGTCAAGAGTCTGGCGGCACCTGGTCAAATCGTGCCTGTTGATTCTGAGCACTCGGCAATCGCACAAGCGCTGCGCGGTGGTGCCCGCGACGAAGTCCGCCGGTTGGTGCTGACGGCAAGCGGTGGCCCTTTCCGTGGCCGCACCCGAGAAGAGTTGTCGGAAGTCACGCCGGCTCAGGCGCTGGCGCACCCAACTTGGACCATGGGGCCACTTGTCACTATCAACTCGGCGACTTTGATGAACAAGGGACTAGAACTGATAGAGGCCCACCTGCTATTTGACGTGCCACTCGATGCGATCCAGGTAGTAGTGCACCCGCAGTCGGTGGTGCACTCGATGGTGGAGTTCATCGATGGGTCAACGCTGGCCCAGGTGAGCCCGCCGGATATGCGATTGCCGATTGCCCTCGGCATGTCCTGGCCGGACCGGATCGCAGGTGCTGGGCCGAGCTGTGACTGGTCGAGCGCAACCACCTGGGAGTTCCTTCCACTTGATGAGGAAGCTTTCCCGGCCGTCGGCTTGGCCCGGTTGGCCGGCACCCGGGGCGGCACCGCGCCGGCGGTATTCAACGGGGCAGACGAAGCCTGCGTGGCGGCTTTCCTGACCGGGGAGATCGGCTTCGTGGAGATCGTGGATTACGTTACTCAGGTACTCGATGAGCACCTCAGCGGCGATTTCGCCGGTGCGGGTGGTGGGTGGGTGCCGGGGAACGAAGTCAGCCTGGAAAACGTCCTAGCTGCAGACGCCTGGGCGCGCGAGCGGGCCGTCGAAATCGCGGGGGAGGCAAGACGCTGATGTTGGAAGCCTTGGGCATCGTCATATTCGTTCTGCTAATCGGTGGGTCCATCGCGCTCCACGAACTTGGTCACCTGTTGCCAGCCAAGAGGTTCGGCGTCAAGGTCACCGATTACATGATCGGCTTCGGCCCCACGATCTGGTCCAAAGTCAAAGGCGAGACCAGGTATGGCCTCAAGGCGATACCGGTCGGCGGTTATATCCGAATGATCGGGATGATTCCACCGGCGAAGGACGATCCAACTGGTGCGCCGCGGAGCATGACCACCGGCAAATTCGGGGCCATGATCGATGACGCCCGCCGTCAGTCACTCGATGAAGTCGGCCCGGGGGATGCGGATCGCGTCTTCTACAAGCTCCCGGTGCGCAAAAAAGTTGTGGTCATGCTCGGTGGCCCGACCATGAACTTGCTATTCGCCTTCGTGCTGTTCACCATCATGCTGGTCGGCATCGGTCTGCCGCAGCCAACCTTGCAGGTTGCTGGAGTGGTGCCCTGCACTCCGACACTCGCGCAGCCAACCGGCGAGCCGCTACCGTCCGGGCGATGCCCAACCGGGACGACCCTTGCACCAGCTGCGGCGGCGGGCTTGATCGACGGCGATTTGATCACGGCAATCGATGGCGTCCCGGCAACCTCGTGGGATGAAGTCACGGCCTGGATTCGGGCCCATGGCGACTCCACGGTGACCTTGACCCTGGTGCGAGCGGGGGCGGTGATTGAGGTGCCGATCACCATTGCGACCATCGAGCGGCCGATCTATGACGACCGCGGCAACCCAACCGGTGAAACCACTGCATCTGGCTACCTCGGAATGCGCCCGGCATTTGAGTTCGTCTCGCAGCCTTGGTCGCAGGTCCCCGCCTACATGTGGGATATCACCGTTCAATCGGTCAAGGCATTGATCTCCCTACCGATACGACTCTATGAACTAGTCACTGACACCTTGATCGGCGGTGGCGAGCGGGCAATCGACAGCCCGGTGAGTGTGGTGGGCGTTAGCCGTCTTGGCGGTGAGATTGCGGCGCTGGACCAACCACTAAAGGCTAAGGCCGCGACCTTCCTAGGGCTGGCAGCGTCATTGAACCTATTCCTGTTCTTATTCAACCTGCTGCCGGTGCTGCCGCTCGATGGTGGCCACGTGGCCGGCGCCCTGTACGAGGGGCTGCGCCGCTGGCTTGCGAAAGTTCGCCATCGACCCGACCCGGGCCATGTTGATATCGCCCGCCTGCTACCGGTGGCATATGTGGTGGCCGCCTGCTTGGTCGGGATGGGGGTAATCGTGATCTGGGCCGACATCATCAAGCCCATCAGCCTGGGCTGATCACCGCCCAACGCCAAGGAGCAATACCTCGCACTTTCGAGAGTGCGCGCGTTTTCGTCGTGAAACCGATCAAAACTGCAGATTTCACGACGAAAACGCGCGCAACCAGCGATGAGGTGCGTCGGTGGGTGCCGAGTCGGCCGCCACCAAATCCGGCGGAAACCCTGCCGTTTTCAAGCAAAATGTCCCCAAAGCACCAGGGCCGCGTGTATGCTTTTTCGGCGTGGGAGTCCTCATTTTGCCGATTGTGCTGGCGCTGGCATGGGTTTTTGCCCTCCTTGGTTGGTCGCCCATCGGTGGCCAACCAACCGATGATTTTGCGGATTCGGCAATGCGCTGGATGCTGTTCTTGCCGGTGGGCATTCAGTTCATCGTGAGCGGGTTCATGCACACGGTATTTGCCAAGTCCACCGCCAAGGGCATCGGCTGGGAGACCAACGGGTTCCAGTATGAGATTGGATTTGTCTGCTGGGGACTTGGTATCGCCGGCTTACTGGCCATGACCCGCGGGCCAGAGGCCTGGTTGGTCATCAGCGTGCCGGTTATTGTCTTCTTGGTGCTCGCGGGCGTGCAACACGTCAAGCAGATGGCGGTCGAGAAGAACTTCAAACCGGGTAATTCGCTGATTTTGCTATATGACTTCGGCCTCCCTATTTCCCTCATCGCCTTGCTCTTTGCGACCCAAACGGTGTAGCTGGCCTGATGGCGGCATGCGCCCCGGTGGGCGTTCAGGGATACTGGGCCCGTGAGCATTGATCTGGGGATCCCGCTGCCACCGCCTGCGGTCTTGGCGCCGCGGCGCAAGACCCGGCAGATCTTGCTGAAGCACCCGACCCACCCGGTGCCGGTTGGTGGCGACGCACCGATCAGTGTGCAATCCATGTGTACGACCTTGACTTCAGATGTCAACGCCACTCTGCAGCAGATAGCCGAGCTCACCGCCTCGGGCTGCCAGGTGGTGCGAGTTGCGGTGCCCAGCCAAGATGATGCCGATGCGCTACCGGAGATCGCCCGCAAATCTGGGATCCCGGTGATTGCCGATATTCACTTTCAGCCGACGTACGTTTTCGCCGCACTCGATGCGGGCTGCGCCGGGGTGCGCGTGAATCCGGGCAATATCCAGGCCTTCGATGCCAAAGTCGCTGAAATTGCCAAAGCCGCCGGTGACCTTCGTACCCCGATCCGGATCGGGGTAAATGCCGGCTCACTTGACCCGCGACTACTGAAGAAGTACGGCAAGGCCACCCCGGAGGCACTTGTTGAGTCGGCGCTATGGGAGGCCGCACTTTTTGAGGAGCATGGGTTCGGCGATATCAAGATCTCGGTAAAGCATCATGACCCGGTGATCATGGTCGAGGCGTATACCCAGTTGGCGGCGCAGTGCGACTACCCGCTGCACCTAGGTGTTACCGAGGCCGGCCCGACTTTCCAAGGCACCATCAAGTCATCGGTGGCATTCGGCGCGCTCTTGAGCCGCGGGATCGGTGACACCATCCGAGTCTCGCTCTCGGCGCCGCCGGTTGAAGAGGTCAAAGTCGGTAACCAGATTTTGGAGTCGTTGAATTTGCGGCAGCGCGGGTTGGAGATTGTCTCGTGCCCGTCATGCGGTCGCGCCCAAGTCGATGTCTACACCTTGGCGGAGCAGGTGACGGCAGGGCTTGAGGGCCTAGACGTGCCACTGCGGGTCGCGGTCATGGGTTGCGTCGTCAACGGGCCGGGCGAAGCCCGTGAGGCAGACCTCGGGGTTGCATCCGGCAATGGCAAGGGCCAGATTTTTGTTCGTGGTGAAGTCATCAAGACGGTCCCCGAGGCGCAGATTGTCGAAACACTGATCGAAGAAGCGCTTAAGTTGGCCGAACAAATGAGTGCTGTCACTGGTGATCCGATCGTCACCACGGCCTAATCGATTCCCGCCCATGACAATTGACAATCTGCTGACCGGCGTGGTCCGAGGGATTGGGTCAGGTGACCTCGCCCAGGTGCAGGCCCTCCTCGCGGCCGACCCGGTTGTTAATTGCTTCGTTGATTCGCGAGTCGGGATCGCAGGCACTGATCCGTGGCGCCTAGGCGGCGACTTATGGGGCTATTTCACGGACGACCGGCTGCATTCAATGGTTTATGTGGGCGCCAACCTCGTCCCGATCGCAACAACGCCATCATCACGTGCCGCTTTCGCCGATCGACTGCGCCCGCTGCCGCGGCGCTGCTCGTCATTTGTCGGGCCCGCCGAGGAGGTGCAAGACCTATGGCGATTACTCGAGCCGGCGTGGGGGCCGGCCCGTGAGGTCCGGTCAAATCAACCGTTCTTGGCTATGAGTTCATCACCTCTGGTCGCCGCGGATGAGCGTGTGCGGGTAGCCACGCTGGCCGACCTAGACCTGTTGGTGCCGGCCTGCGTGGAGATGTTCACTGATGAAGTTGGGGTTTCGCCGGTGTCGGGTGGGGCGGCCGGCGGCTACCGCGCTCGCATCGCGGAGATCATTCGAGCGGGCCATGCGTTAGCGCGAATTGACGATGGCGAAGTTGTCTTCAAGGCGGAGATTGGTTCGGCTACCGGAGCGGCCTGCCAGGTGCAGGGCGTTTGGGTAGCACCGGCCTATCGCGGACGCGGGCTGGCGGCGCCGGGGCTGGCGGCGGTCGTAAATATCGCTCGAGCAACTATCGCGCCGGCTGTTTCCCTGTATGTGAATGACTTCAATTTCTCCGCGCGAAAGGCCTACGCCCGGGTCGGATTCGAGCAATCTGAAACCTTCACGACGGTGCTCTTCTGAGTAAGGCGGGCCGTGGCCGATAGGGTTTAGCGATGCTGCGAATGTCGACACTGTTTCTGCGGACCCTGCGCGAGGATCCGGCTGATGCGGAGGTGCCAAGCCACCGGTTGCTGGTTCGTGCAGGTTATGTGCGAAGGATCGCCCCGGGCGTCTTTTCGTGGCTGCCCCTTGGCTACTTGGTCTACCGCAATATTGAGAACATTATTCGCGATGAAATGGATCGAGCCGGGTTCCAAGAGGTGCATTTTCCGTCGCTCCTGCCACGTGAGCCTTATGAATTAACCGGCCGTTGGACCGAGTATGGCGATACCTTGTTTCGACTTCAGGATCGGCGAAAAGGCGATTATCTGCTAGGGCCAACCCACGAGGAGATGTTCACCCTGCTGGTTAAAGGTGAGTACTCGTCGTATAAAGACTTACCGCTGGTGATTTACCAGATTCAGACCAAGTTTCGCGATGAGGCGCGTCCGCGTGCTGGGATTTTGCGCGGCCGGGAGTTTGTCATGAAGGATTCTTACTCCTTCGATATTGACGATGCCGGCCTTGAGCAGTCATATCAGCGTCATCGCGATGCCTATATCGATACCTTCACCCGCCTTGGCATGCAGTTCGTGATTGTCTCGGCAATGTCTGGGGCCATGGGCGGTTCGGCAAGTGAAGAGTTCTTGGCGCCCACCGAAGTCGGCGAGGACACTTTTGTCCGGTGCACTACCTGTGATTACGCCGCGAACGTTGAGGCGGTGGTGACTCCCAAACCGGCCCCACTTGATTACTCATTGGTATCTGCAGCCCATGTGGAGAAGACTCCTGACACACCGACCATCGCTGCACTTGTCGAGCATTCGAATGAGCGTGCTGATTTGGCCCGGTCCGATCGCCCATGGACCGCGGCTGACACCTTGAAGAACATTGTTTTCATGGTCAAAGGTCCAGACGGTGTTGAAAGCCCGTTGGCGGTCGGTCTGCCAGGTGATCGCGAAGTTGATACGAAGCGCCTTGAGGCGGTATTGCAACCGGGGGTGCCGAGGCCATTCGAGGAGCCCGATTTTGCGAAGCACCCGACTTTGATGAAGGGCTATATCGGCCCGGGGGCTTTGGGTGCGGCGAATTCATCGGGGATCAGGTACTTAGTCGACCCGCGGATCGTGACGGGTACCCGATGGGTAACCGGTGCGGATGCGACCGGGACACATGTCTACGACCTGGTGGCGGGGCGCGATTTCACTCCGGATGGCGTTATCGAAGTCGCTGAAGTCCTCGCCGGCGACAGTTGCCCTAAATGTGGGAGTGGGCTGGCGTTGGCTCGCGGTATTGAGGTCGGTCATATTTTCCAGTTGGGGCGCAAGTATGCGCAGGCCCTGGGCTTGAAGGTGCTTGACGAAAATGGCCAGCTCGTAACCGTCACTATGGGTTCCTACGGCATCGGGGTGTCACGCGCGGTAGCCGCGGTGGCCGAGCAGTCACATGACGAGAATGGCCTGATCTGGCCGCGCGAGGTGGCGCCGGCCGATGTTCACTTGATTGCGACGGGCAGGGAGGACGCCCCATTTGCAGCGGCCGAGTTGCTGGCCGGAGAACTTGAGGAGGCTGGCCTTCGCGTGCTCTATGACGACCGCCGCGGAGTTTCGCCCGGTGTTAAGTTCAATGACTCAGAACTTATCGGGGTGCCCACGATCGTCGTAGTCGGAAAGCGCCTGGTTGAGGGATTCATCGAGGTGAAGGACCGTCGCACGGGGGAGCGAACCGATATTGCCATCGCCGAGGCCGTGCCGGCACTGTTGGAAGTTTGCGAATAACTCTTGACAATCGAGGCGGTAATTTTCGATTGGGGCGGCACACTCACGCCATGGCATGACATTGATCTCTTCGCACAGTGGTACGCCTACGCCGAGACTTATGATCCACCACATGCAGCAGCATTGGCCCAGCAACTTTTCGACGCCGAGAGCAACCGCTGGCGATTGCAGCGAGAATCAGGTGGCGCCACCAGTACCGGGGCCCTCGACAGCATCTTCACCTCCCTAGGCATCGACACTAAATCGGCTGCGCACTTCGGGGCCTTATCGAAATACCTAGACTTTTGGGCACCGCATACTCTTGCTGACCCACAGGCGGCCGAGGTGCTCGGGCAGTTGCGGTCCGATGGACTAGCAATCGGGGTCTTGAGCAATACATTGTGGCCGCGCGCACATCACCAAGAGGTGTTCGAGCGCGATAATCTCGCCAACCTAATTGACGAGTCCTGCTATACGAGTGAAATGGATGTCGCGAAACCCCATCGTGCGGCGTTCATGTTGATAGCCGCCCAACTCGAAGTTGATCCGGAGCAATGTGCTTTCGTCGGTGATCGCATCTGGGATGACGTCTACGGTGCGCAGCAGGTCGGTATGCGCGCTATCTGGATTCCGCATTCAAAGGTACCCAGTGAGCAGATTCCAGCTGGCGATGCCGTCCCGGATGCAATTGCCCATGAGCTAATCGAGGTGTTGGCTATCGTTCGCCAATGGCGTTCAGTCTGATTGCTTGAAGTGGAGATCCTTGCCTTTGAGATAGCTGGGCTTGACCTGACCACCATCATCTTGCTGTGTGTTGCGGCCGCGGCGGCTGGTTGGGTCGATGCCATCAGCGGCGGCGGCGGGCTACTTCAACTGCCGGCCTTGTTGGTCGCGATGCCGGCCGGCGAGCCGGCAGTTGCCTTGGGTACGAACAAGCTATCCAGCATCATTGGCACTAGCGGTGCAGCATGGACTTACCTAAGGCAAGTTAAGCCGGATTTGCGTACCGCTCTACCGATGGCGGTCGCCGCATTCATCGGATCGGCGATCGGGGCGTCATTTGCCAGTCGGATTCCGGCCGGTACCTTTCGGCCGGTCATCCTTGTGCTGCTGGTGTTTGTCTGGTTCTGGACCCTGCTTCGTCCCCAACTTGGGCAAGTTCAAGCGTTGCGCTGGCATGGAAAGCGCCAGCACTATGTGATTGCGGTATTGGCCGGGTTCGTCATCGGCGGCTACGACGGGCTATTTGGCCCTGGTACCGGATCGTTCCTGTTGATTTTACTGGTGGCGATCCTGGGTTATTCATTTTTACAGGCCTCCGCGACCGCGAAAATCGTCAATGTCGGGACCAATGCCGCTGCGCTGATCGTGTTCGGATTCACCGGGTCGGTGCTTTGGCTCCTTGGCCTCTTGATGGGTCTCTGCAATCTGTTGGGTGCACTGATCGGTGCGCGAACTGCAATTAAACGGGGGAGTGGCTTCGTCCGTCTAGTGTTCCTAGTTGTGGTTGCGGTCCTGATTATTCGACTCGGGAGGGATGTCTTGACCCCGTTGCGATAAGAGAATTAGGCGCCGTGCGGAAATGCCTGGGATGGTGCTCCCCAGACCACGGCTCGAGTAGCGCATTCACTTGCCGCAAGTACGGCATCAGCCCGCTCATCGCCGGTAGCGGCCGCAGCGAGATCGGCATACACCACAACGAGGCGGTTCTCAACGAGTTGGGCCAAGTGAACTGCCTGCTCGCCGTCGGTCACCGGATAGGGGAAGTCGTAGGCGATACCGGGAGCAGGTGCAGTGCCCGCAGGTAAGGCCGCCGCCAGGCGAGCACGCCAGGATTGGTGGGCCCGTAGCGCTGCGAGGGCCCTGCGGCGGTCAGTGTTAGTCAGTACGGCGCCAATGACCCCGTACGCATAGATCGCCGCATCCTCGCCCGCGACGGCGATCGCCCGTGCCTTCTGGCTGCTCATCGGTCTTCGCCGATTGACTTCAGCACTGCGATATGTGAAGCCTCGGAGGCCGCGATGAAAGTCAAAGTGCGCACGAGCTCGGGCTCGCTGGCTCGCTGGCAGGATGCACGACGTTCAACAGCTGCGGTCAACTCGGCCTGCCGAAGCGCACCGAGTGCCGACCTAATGTCACTAGGTGGCGCCAGAGTGGGTGGGTCTGGTACCTGCACGCCGGTGGCCGCGAGATGCTCCTCATGCTGTTGAAGCAGGGGTTGCAGCCCGGGTGCCAATTGTGGGTGAGCAGCGAGAGTTTCGGTGTAACGCGCGATCAAGTTGCGCTCGGAGGTAGCAACGTCAAGATAAACAAGATCTCCGTCCGCTGGCAGGTCGGCTGTGGGCGCAAGAGGGGTACCGGCAGTAGAGCCGCAGGCGGTCAAGGCCCCGACCGCGCTCACCGCGAGGGTGGTCCCAGCGCAGCGCCTCAGCAATTGCCGCCGGGTTATGGCAGTTGCCTGGTCAATCTTGGCCGACATAGGGGCAACTGTGTCAGGTGAGTGGGTAGACTCTCGACCGCAACACAAATAACTGGTCCACCAAATAGAATCAGCACTAATGCCCAGGCAGGAGGCGCCATGGTCGCGTCAGCCAGTGTCTTGCTGGAGGGAATTCGCTCGGCATTGTCCGAATCCGGTGTGGATGTTGAAGATGTGCACGTTCAACAGGCCGGGCGCCGGGAAATCGTGCGGGTGATTGTAGATCGTGATGGCGGGGTGGACCTAGACCAAGTCGCTGAGGTGAGCCGAAAGATTTCGGAGCTGTTCGATAGCTCGCCTCTTGCCGATCAGTTTGCGGGTACTTTTGTTCTTGAGGTGTCCTCGCCGGGCGTTGACCGGCCACTCTCTGAGCCAAAACACTGGCGGCGCGCGATCAAACGCAATGTTGACGTGCATCTGATGAATGAATTGATGATATCGGGACGCATTCTCGGGGTGAGCGACACCGAGGTGATCTTGCAGACTTCCGAGGCGGATCCCGTCGTGATTGCGTTTGCAGACATAGCCAGAGGCTTGGTGCAGGTTGAGTTCACTGCAACGGCCGCTGAAACAGAAGAGGGATAATCATGGACATTGACGTAAGCGCCCTTAAGGCCTTGGTGCGAGAAAAGGATTTATCCCTAGATGTAGTTGTCGAGACCATCGAGCAGGCCCTGCACGTGGCTTATATGCACACCGAGGGAGCGGCCGATCGAGCGCGGGTCACGGTGGATCGCAAGACCGGACACGTAGTGGTGATGGCAAGTGAGCGTGATGAAACAGGCAACGTAATCCGCGAGTACGACGACACTCCTGAAGGTTTCGGCCGCATCGCGGCAACAACGGCGCGACAGGTGCTGCTAACTCGATTGCGTGAGGCCGAAGATGACGTCACCTTGATTGAGTTCACCGGGCGGGAGGGCGATTTAGTCTCCGGGGTGGTGCAGCAGACCAGTAATCCGAAAATGGTGCGAGTAGACATTGGAAAAGTGGAGGCGAATTTGCCGCCGGAGGAGCAAGCACCCGGGGAGTCGTACCCGCACGGCGCTCGTTTCAAGTGCTTGGTTACAGCAGTGCGAAAGGGCTTTAAGGGCCCGCAGGTGACGGTGTCCAGAACGCATCCGAATTTGGTTCGGGCGCTTTTTGCCCTCGAGGTGCCGGAGATCGCCGATGGCACGGTGCAGATCGCTGCGGTGGCCCGCGAGGCTGGTCATCGGACGAAGATTGCGGTCATCTCAACGGTGCCGGGGGTCAATGCCAAAGGCTCATGTATCGGCCCGTTAGGCCAGCGGGTGCGCCAGGTGATGTCCGAGCTTGGTGGGGAGAAGATGGATATCGTCGATTTCAGCGAAGATCCGGCCGAAATGATCGCCCATGCGCTGTCCCCGGCACGGGTTTCCGGAGTGGTAATCGTGGACCCGGTGGCCCGGTCGGCGCGGGTCACAGTACCCGATTATCAGCTCTCCTTGGCCATCGGCCGGGAGGGGCAAAATGCTCGATTGGCGGCCCGACTCACCGGCTGGCGCATCGATATCCGCTCCGATGGGGCCCCCACCGAGTCCGCCGCCGCGCACGAGGTGGGCCCGATTGACCCCGATTGACCCTGAGTGAACCCGAGTACGCCCGTGGTGGCGTCAGGTGACCTTGGTAAGGCGGTAGAGTCTGCATCTGGTGGCTCGCCCGGGCCGGTACGAACCTGTATTGGTTGCCGGGGTCGCGCCGCCTCGTCCGATCTCCTAAGGGTGGTCGCGGTGGGTGGGGAGTGTCATCCCGATCCGGCCGCTCACCTACCGGGTCGGGGCGCATACATCCACCCAACGGTGGCCTGTTTTGACGCCGCGACTTCGCGACGAGCTTGGGTTCGTGCACTACGGGTATCAGGTCCACTGGACTGTTCCCGGGTGCGTGCCCTGCTCTAGCCCGGGTTGGTATCGGTTTAGGTGAACCAAGTAGGTCCAAGGCAACCGCCGTGGATGTAAAACGAAGAGTTCTGGAGTTTGCGTTGAGGACATTCACCAAATGACCGCGTTCGAAGTGACCGCGTTCGAAATGACTGCTCAGAAATGACGCTGCAATGAGGCGTCCTACGCACTGACGGTCCGGAGCAAGGCCCGGGCCAAGACAGGAGAATCGTGTCGAAGGTCCGGGTACATGAGCTCGCAAAGGAGCTCGGGGTTGAGAGCAAGGTCGTTCTCGCCAAACTGCAAGAACTTGGGGAATTCGTAAAGTCGGCCTCATCTACGGTCGAAGCTCCGGTGGTGCGCAAGCTGAAAGAGGCCATGCCCGCGGCCGCGCCAAGTGATGCTCCCGCAGCTAAGGCTGTTGCGAAGAAGACTGCGAAGAAGTCCACGGCCAAGAAGACCGCCGCGAGCGCTGATGGCGATGTCATTGACCTGATTGCCACGCCAATGCCGGCTCCAGCAGCGGAAGCCGTCGAGCCGCCGCTGGCGACTCCACCGGCCAGTCCAGCCGCCCGCCCCATTGGACCGAAACCTGGTGCACCTCGACCAGCCGGGCCGCGCCCGGGCAATAACCCATTCGGCGGCAGCACCGGGATGGGTAGAGCACCGGCGCCGCGTCCTGGCAATAACCCATTCGGCACCAGCACCGGGATGGGTCGACCGGCGCCGAACACCGGTGCGCAGGCGCCAGGTGGCGCACCAGGTGGCGCACCAGGTGGGGTACCTGGCGCACCCCGACCCGCAGCCTTCCCCAGCCGCCGACCAACTGGGCCCGGTGGGCCCGGTGGAGCAGGCCGTGGTCCCGGTGGTCCCGGTGGATCTGGTGGCCCTGGCGGTTTTGCCGGTAGGACAGGAGCACCGGGTCGTGGTCCCGGCGGACCCGGCGGACCCGGCGGACCCGGCGGACCCGGCGGTCCCGGCGGCTTCCCAGGTCGACCCGGTGCCGGCGGTCGCGGTACCACCGCTGGGGCCTTTGGCCGGCCAGGTGGCCGGCCATCGCGTGGCCGCAAGTCCAAGCGCGCCAAGCGGCAAGAATTCGACAATATGCAGGCACCGTCTCTTAGCGGGGTGCGCATAACCCGCGGCGCCGGTGAAACTGTCCGGTTGCCTCGTGGCGCGAGCCTGACCGACTTCGCGGACAGAATCGATGCGATGCCGGCCGATCTGGTGAAGGTGCTCATTGAGCTTGGGGAGATGGTTACCGCTACTCAGTCGATCGATGACGACACGCTGCGCTTGCTCGGTAGCGAACTCAACTATGACGTCGAGGTGGTCTCACCCGAGGATGAAGATCGTGAACTGCTCGGCTCCTTCCAGCTTGAGTTCGGCGAGGATGAGGGCGTTGAGGCCGACCTCGTCATCCGACCGCCGGTGGTAACCGTCATGGGGCACGTCGATCACGGCAAGACGCGTTTGCTCGATGCCATCCGCAAGACAAATGTCATCGGCGGTGAGGCCGGTGGCATTACCCAGCACATTGGTGCCTACCAAGTTGCGACGCAAACGGCAGCTGGTGAGCGCAAAGTCACCTTTATTGACACCCCGGGCCACGAGGCGTTCACCGCGATGCGGGCACGTGGTGCGCAAGTAACAGATATATCGATTCTGGTGGTTGCGGCCGATGACGGCGTGAAGCCGCAAACGATCGAGGCGCTCAACCACGCGCAGGCAGCGGGTGTGCCGATCGTCGTCGCGGTCAACAAGGTCGACAAAGAGGGCGCAGATCCGCTCAAGGTGCGCACCCAATTGACCGAGTACGGCCTGGTTGCGGAGGAGTTCGGTGGCGACACCATGTTCGTCGACGTCTCGGCGAAGGCGGGTACCGGGCTCGAGAACCTGCTAGATGCAGTGTTGTTGACCGCGGATGCTGCCCTAGATCTTCGTGCCAATCCGAATCAAGATGCCCAAGGTGTTGCAATCGAAGCACATCTTGACCGTGGGCGTGGCCCGGTTGCCACGGTCCTGGTTCAGCGTGGAACCATGCGTGCCGGCGACTCCATCGTCGCTGGTGATGCGTTCGGTCGGGTCCGGGCGATGCTTGATGACGACGGCAACGTTGTCGAAGTGGCCGGACCGTCTTTCCCAGTCCAAGTGCTTGGTCTGACTTCGGTGCCAGGTGCCGGCGACAGCTTCCTCGTGGTCTCTGAGGATCGAATAGCTAGGCAGATTGCGCAAACCCGTCAGGCCCGCGAACGCAACGCGATGCTCGCGAAGAATCGCGTGAAGCGATCCCTCGAAGACTTCCTAGAGTCAATTGAGAAGGGTGAGGTAGCTGAACTCACCCTCATCATCAAGGGCGATGTGTCCGGCTCGGTGGAAGCCCTCGAGGATGCGTTGCTCAAGATTGACGTGGGTGCGGAGGTCTCCCTGCGGGTTATCCATCGCGGTGTTGGCGCTATTACCAAGAACGATGTCACTCTCGCAAGTGCGTCCAAGGCGGTCATCATCGGCTTTAATGTCCGGCCGGAAGGCAAAGTTGCTGAGCAAGCTGCGCAAGAAGGTGTTGATGTTCGTTACTACAGTGTCATCTACCAGGCGCTCGACGAAGTGGAGTCAGCACTCCGTGGCCTGCTTAAGCCGGAGTACGAAGAAGCCCAGCTTGGCACCGCTCAGGTGCGTGAGGTCTTCAAGTCCTCCAAGTTCGGCACCATCGTGGGTTGCGTCGTGAAGACTGGCGAGATCCAGCGTAACTCAAAGGCGCGATTGGTTCGCGACGGCACTGTGGTCGCTGACAACCTCTCAATCGCAACACTGCGCAGGTTCAAAGATGATGTCACCGAAGTCCGCGAGGGCTTTGAGTGCGGTATCAACCTCGGGTCGTATCAAGACCTCAAGGCTGACGACATCATCGAGACCTTTGAGATGCGTGAGACCCCGAAAAAGGCGTAGTTGTCTTGGTGAAAGGGTGGGTAAATGAGTAGCGAGGCTCGGCAGCGCAAGATGGCTGACCGCATCAAGGTGATAGTCGCCGAGTGCCTGGAAAAGCGGGTCAAGGACCCGCGACTGGGCTTCACGACTATCACCGATGTTCGGGTGTCGACAGATCTGCGCGAGGCATCGGTGTTTTATACGGTGTATGGCGATGATCAGGCGCGCACCGAGACCGCTGCTGCACTTGAGTCGGCTAAGGGGATCATTCGCTCGGAGGTCGGCCGCCAGACCGGGATCAAGTTCACGCCAACCTTGGCTTTCTTTTCAGATGCGCTCCCGGAGAATGCACAGCATGTTGCCGAATTGCTGCAACGAGCAGCGGAAGCCGATGCGCAGGTGCACGCGCAGGCCGCTAACGCCACCTATGCCGGTGCCGCTGATCCGTATCGAGCCCCACGCGTGGACGATTCAGAACTCCAATGACACCCGTCCCAATGACACCCGTAGGCGTCATTGTCGTCGATAAGCCAAGTGGCATTACGTCACATGACGTTGTTGCTAGAGCGCGTAAGGCGCTGCAGACCCGAAAAGTTGGCCACGGGGGCACCCTAGATCCGATAGCCACGGGGGTATTGCTGGTGGGGGTTGATCGCGCTACGCGGCTACTTGGGTATCTGGCTAGGCAGAACAAGGTCTACCAGGCAACGATTCGATTAGGCGCGACGACTCTCACCGATGATTCCCAAGGGGAAACCTTGGCGCGGGCAAGTTCTCGTCAACTCGCCGTCATCGACGAGGCGGCAATTCTGGAAGGTGTCGCGAAGTTGACCGGGGACATCTTCCAGGTTCCCAGTGCGATCAGTGCGATCAAGGTGGATGGCCGCCGGGCACATTCATTGGTGCGTTCGGGCGAGAGTGTTGTGCTCAAAGCGCGTGCGGTGACCGTTGAGAGTTTCGAGGTTCACCGCCTGATGTTTGATCCCGCTTGGGTTGATCTTGATATTGAAGTCACCTGCTCAACTGGCACTTACATCCGGGCACTGGCCCGCGATCTGGGTTCTGGGCTCGGGGTGGGCGGCCACCTCACTGCCCTGCGCCGCACCCAGGTCGGCCCGTTCTCGGCGACCGAAGCTGTTGACCTCGAAGGTTTAGCCGCTCAGTCGGTAATCTCAACGGGTGAAATTGCGCGCCGTGCGTTCGTGACCTGGGGGGTTGACGAAGCCGCAGCCGATGCGGTGGCCCACGGTCGGCGCATCGCATGGGAGCCGGACGACCTCGGGCCACTTGCGATCACCACGACCGCCGGTGACCTATTGGCCATCGCGGAGCACAACAATGGGCTTGCTAGTTATCTCGCGGTTTTCGTTTGACCTAGAGTGGTGTTGTTATGGTGAGCGAAGCTATGGCAAGTGGTGCATTGGCTCCGGCAGTTGTGTGCCTCGGTGTCTTCGATGGTGTGCACCGTGGCCATCGAGCCCTCATTAACCGGGCGCGAGGGATTGCAGATGGCCTCGGTATCGGGTTGGCGGTCATGACTTTCGACCCGCATCCGCTCGCGGTGCTGCGCCCAGAATCCGCGCCAAAGATGCTTGCCGACATCGATGAGCGCAAGGACCTACTCCTTGCCGCGGGGGCCGATGATGTCCATGTTCTGGATTTCACCGAAGCCACGTCGAGAATGAGTCCGCGTGATTTTGTTGAGCGCGTGGTCGTAAATCAGTTGAGCGCCCGGGCGGTTGTCGTTGGCAAGAACTTCTGGTTTGGCCACGAAGCCTCAGGTGACGTGCAAGTACTTGCAAACCTTGGTACCGAGTACGGGTTCGAGGTAACTTCAGTCGAGATTGCGGGCGAGGGCAGCACCCAGTGGTCGTCAACCAATGTTCGTCGGTTAATCGCAGCAGGTGAGGTCGCCGAGGCCGCCGGGATTTTGGAGCGTGACTATCGCCTGCGCGGCCTAGTGGTCCACGGTGATGAGCGCGGCCGCGAACTGGGCTTTCCAACAGCGAACGTCCAAGTCGCACCAGGTCGCGCCATTCCCGCCGATGGCGTCTACGCGGGTTGGGTCACCACTTTGGGCTTGGGCCGACTGCCGGCTGCGGTGTCAATTGGCACCAATCCACAATTCGACGGTCACGAGCCTAGGGTTGAGGCCTATGTGCTGGACCGCGAGGACCTAGACCTCTATGACCAAGTGGTGTCGGTTGACTTCGTGGCAATGGTCCGTGGGCAGGCGGTCTTCGCCGACTTAGCAGGTTTGGTGGCCGCGATGACAAACGATGTTGCCATGACCAGGAAGCTCCTGGCGAATCGCTGAGTGGCGAGTGTTGGGAATCTGGGAGTTTGGGTACGAGCTGCCCGGGACCGGCCGTGCAGCCACCTGGTGCACTGGGATTTCGTCAAATCCAGCCCTGCTGGTAGCCTGCTGCGCAAGACGGTCGTGAAGCGGGCGCTTTGCGATACGTGTCAAACACGAAAGTGCCGACCGGTGCTACCGGGAAGCGCGCCCGAGAGGAAGAAATGCCATTAGATACTGCCACCAAGGCAGCAATTATCGCTGAGTACGGCTCTAAGCCCGGCGACACTGGATCACCCGAGGTTCAGATTGCGATGCTCACGCGTCGTATTTCCGACCTCACCGAGCACTTGAAGTCGCACAAGCACGACCACCACAGCCGTCGCGGGCTGCTGCTCCTCGTGGGGCAACGCCGCCGGTTGCTGCAGTACTTGGCCAAGACCGAGATCGCCCGTTACCGGACGATCATCGAGCGTCTTGGTATCCGTCGCTAGCAGCAGCGACTGTTTAACGCCGGTAGCTTCAAGCCGGCGACAACTAAAGAACGGCACACCAGTACACACATCCGGGGCGCTCGCGCACGCGTAACGCCTGGAGTCGGTCCTCGGTAGTGACCTCCGGGAGCTTTCCCGTGGGCCTCGATCGAAGACCGCGTCTCCCGGAAACAATGCCGCGCGCGCCCCTGTCACAGAAACAGGAGGCACCCGTGGAGGGTTCCCAGATTGCAACAGCAAAGGCCGTTATCGATAACGGCTCGTTCGGTACACGCACGATCACTTTCGAGACCGGTCGCTTGGCCCGCCAAGCCGCTGGTTCAGTAGCTATCTACCTCGATGAGGAGACAATGCTGCTCAGCGCCACAACGGCCGGCAAGTCGCCGAAGGATCAATTCGATTTCTTCCCGCTGACCGTTGACGTAGAAGAGCGCATGTATTCCCTCGGTCGGATCCCAGGCTCGTTCTTCCGCCGCGAAGGACGCCCGAGTGAAGACGCCATTTTAACCTGCCGGTTGATCGACCGCCCGCTGCGCCCAACGTTCATTAAGGGACTGCGCAATGAGGTTCAGGTCGTCATCACCGTAATGGCACTTAACCCAAATGACCTCTATGACGTGGTCGCCATCAACGGCGCTTCGGCGTCAACCCAGCTATCCGGCCTGCCGTTTAGTGGGCCGATCGGTGGGGTTCGCGTTGCACTCATCGGCGGCCGGTGGGTTGGGTTCCCGACCCATGAGCAGTTGACCGAAGCGGTCTTCGACATGGTCGTGGCCGGTCGAATTGCCGGTGACGATGTCGCGATCATGATGGTCGAGGCTGAGGCAACCGATCGCACGATCGAACTGATCGCCGGTGGGGCCACCGCACCAACCGAGGCCGTCGTGGCCCAGGGCCTGGAGGCGGCAAAGCCCTTCATTCGGGCCCTTTGCGAGGCGCAGATCACTCTTGCCAAAGCGGCGGCCAAGCCCACGGTGGACTTCCCGATCTTCCTTGATTATCAAAGTGATGCCTATGAGGCGGTTGACAGGAGTGCCAACGAATCTGTTCGCAAGGCGTTGACCATAGTCAGCAAGGCAGACCGGGAAGATCGACTTGATGAGATCAAGGGCGAGGTTCTCGCCGAACTCGGTGGCGCATTCGCTGGCCGCGAGAAGGAGTTGTCGGCGGCACTTCGTTCGGTCACCAAGTCATGTGTGCGCGACCGCGTACTTCGTGACAAGATTCGAATTGACGGTCGCGGTTTGACCGACATCCGAACCCTTTCGGCCGAGGTTCAGGTACTTCCTCGAGTTCATGGGTCAGCGTTGTTCGAGCGAGGCGAGACCCAGATCCTTGGGGTTACCACCTTGAATATGTTGCGCATGGAGCAGCAACTGGACACCTTGAACCCGGAGAACCGCAAGAGGTACATGCACAACTACAACTTCCCGCCTTATTCAACAGGGGAGACCGGACGGGTGGGTTCGCCCAAGCGACGCGAAATCGGTCACGGGGCACTCGCTGAGCGGGCATTGATCCCAGTGCTGCCCTCTCGTTCGGAGTTCCCGTACGCAATCCGCCAAGTCTCCGAGGCACTCGGATCCAATGGCTCTACTTCAATGGGTTCGGTATGCGCCTCAACGATGTCGCTGCTGAACGCAGGGGTGCCACTTCGGGCTCCGGTAGCTGGTATTGCGATGGGATTGATCTCCGGCGAGGTAGATGGCAAGACGGAGTACGTCGCCTTGACGGACATCTTGGGAGCCGAGGATGCTTTCGGCGACATGGACTTCAAAGTCGCCGGCACCAAGGATTTCGTCACGGCGCTGCAACTTGATACCAAGCTAGATGGGATCCCGGCCTCGGTTCTTGCAGGGGCATTGACTCAGGCACACAATGCGCGCTTGGCCATTCTTGAGGTGATGAATGAGGCCATTGACGCGCCGGATGAGATGGCTGATACCGCACCACGGGTAATCTCGATCAAAATCCCGGTCGACAAGATTGGTGAGGTGATCGGCCCTAAGGGCAAGATCATCAATCAGATCCAAGAGCAGACCGGTGCTGATATCTCCATAGAAGACGATGGCACGATCTACATCGGCGCGACCGATGGCCCATCAGCCGAAGCCGCCCGCTCGCAGATCAATCAGATCGCCAATCCCACCATGCCTGAGGTTGGTGAGCGATATCTCGGAACGGTGGTAAAGACTGCTGCTTTCGGTGCCTTTGTTTCCTTGGTACCTGGCAAGGATGGCCTCCTGCACATCTCCGAGGTCAAGAAGCTGGCCGGTGGCAAGCGCATCGACAGCGTTGATGATGTGCTAAAGGTCGGTGACAAAATCCAAGTGGAGATCAAGGAGATTGATCCACGGGGCAAGTTGTCCCTGGTGCCGGTCCTGGAAGAGGGTGCCGCGAAAGCAGGTAATGAGGGCTAGTACTCGCATCCTGCTCCGGGAGGGCGACGGCAGCACCGTTCGCCGCACCGTTCTCCCGGGCGGATTGCGAATCATTACCGAGCAAGTACCTGGTGTCAGGTCAGTTGCATTCGGTATTTGGGTCGCCGTTGGGTCTCGCGATGAGACCGCGGCCCAGATGGGCTCGGCGCACTATCTTGAGCATTTGCTGTTTAAAGGAACTACACGCCGATCCGCACTCGATATCTCGGCTTCGATTGAGGCGGTAGGCGGTGATCTGAATGCTTTCTCGACCAAGGAGTACACCTGCTATTACGCGCGGGTGCTGGATGTTGATTTGCCGCTCGCGATCGAGGTAGTTAGTGATGTAGTAAATGATGCGTTGATTCTCCCGGATGATGTTGAGGCGGAGCGTGGCGTTATCCTCGAAGAGATCGCCATGCACGATGATGACCCAAGCGATGTGGTCCATGACGACTTTGCCTCATTGCTCTTCGCGGATACTTCACTAGGCCGTCCGGTCTTGGGCACGGTCGACACCATTGAGTCCATCCCTCGTGCCGCCATCAACAGGTTTTATCGCGGCCGGTACAAGCCACAGTCGATGGTAATCGCAGCCGCGGGTAACCTTGACCACGATGCTGTGGTGAGGCTTGTGAAGAAATCCTTTGCGGAGTACTTGGATGAAACGGCCGCGGTGGAGCCAGCGCGTAAGCGTGGGCAAAGGGTTAAACACGGCTCAGGCGTCAAAGTAAATACCAGGCCAACAGAGCAGGCACATCTGATTCTTGGGGTGCCGGGCCCATCTCGAAGTGATGAACGTCGGTACGCGCTGGCCGTCCTGACCACTGCATTCGGCGGTGGGATGAGCAGCCGACTTTTCCAAGAGATACGGGAAAAGCGCGGCCTCGCATATTCGGTCTACGCCTTCTCACAGGGATTTGCCGATGATGGAATGTTCGGAATCTATGTCGGTTGCCTGCCCAGCAAGGTCAACACGGTTCTTGAAGTTTGTCGGAACGAGTTTCAGGCCTTGGTATCCGGCGGACTAGCAAAGGATGAGATCGAGCGCGGCAAAGGCCAGGTGCGGGGGTCGACAGTTCTCGGACAGGAGGACACCGGCGCGCGCATGACTCGCATCGCGCGCTCAGAACTTCACGATGAGCCCTTGCTGAGTATCGATCAGCTACTCGCCAAGATCGATGGTGTTACGCCGGGTGAAGTCAACGCCGTTGCAGCTGACCTTTTAGACGCACAATTGCGAATGGCGGTTATCGGGCCATTTGCGGATGAATCAGTGTTCACCGGATAAGGTCCGTGCATGAACGAAACAATAATCAGGGTAGGGGTGGTCGGGGCTAGAGGTAGGATGGGCGCCACGGCCGTTGCCGCAATTGAGGCAGCCGAAGACTGCGCATTAGTTGCCGCGATTGACATCGATGAGCCTCGGGACTTACTCAAGGCCGCTGACGTTGTGGTTGATTTCACCACTCCCGAGGCAGTCATGGGCAACTTGGAGTTCTGTATCGGAGCCGGCATCAATGTGGTGGTCGGAACAACTGGGTTTGACTCGGCCCGCATTGAAAAGGTGCGCACTTGGTGTCAAGCGGCCCCGGGCGTGGGCGTGTTGATTGCGCCGAACTTCGCGATCGCAGCGGTACTCATGATGGAGTTCGCCGCCAAGGCCGCAACATATTTTGAGTCCGTCGAGATCATCGAATTGCATCACCCGGCCAAAGTCGATGCGCCATCGGGCACGGCACGGCATACGGCGGCTTTGATCGCGCAGGCGCGCAAGGAGGCCGGTTGTGGCGCAATGCCAGACGCCACTACCGAGGGGTTGGCGGGGGCAAGGGGTGCGTTGGTCGATGGGATCCCAGTGCACTCGGTACGTGCCCGCGGCCTGATGGCCCACCAGGAGGTAATTTTTGGTGATGCCGGCGAGACTTTGACTATTCGACATGATTCATTTGATCGCGCGTCATTCATGCCGGGGGTGCTTCTTGGTGTTCGCTCGGTGCGGGCCCGCCCCGGGCTAACGGTAGGGCTGGGCAGTTTCCTCGAACGTGGCTAGCACTTGCTACTTGCCAGCCCAGTTCTCGATTGCGATTGCGGCGGCGTCATAGGTGCTGGGCCGAAGCCAGGTGTCGAGGGAGTTGCGCGCGATGTGGGTGCCCACCGTTGATCCGTCGGTTAACTTTAGGGCTACTCGACCGGCGCTGCGCTCGATGTCGACCACGCTGGACCAGGATCCCATTCGCAACGTGAACATACCTCGAATGGCAAACCCGTCGTCGTTTACGTAGGTTCCGATTGCCCAACCGCGCAGCAGGATTAGCAGTGCGCTGGCCAGTGCCGCGCTAGTCAGGAGCACCGGCATTAGGCCGGCGCCGACTGAGGCCATAATCGCCACGCCGCCGAACATGACCAGCAGCAAGGTGAAAACGACCAGCAGCAAGAGGCGCCATGGGCCGCGGGCTGGGATTCGTATTAGGCGCACTTGACGGAATTCAGCGTCGACCGCGGTATTCGCCGGGGGCCAGAGAAACCAGAAGATGGGTCGGCGCGGTTCGGGGATCATGCAGCCAGCCCGGTAGCACGCAATAGTGCAGCTGTGATCGCAGCCGCGAGTACGACAGCTAGGAATGGTGCGCGTAAAAGCAAGGCCACGACCGCGACGGCCACGCCCGCGAGACGCGCATCAATTACCAGCGATTGCCCAGCTCCAAAAGTTTGTACCGCAACCAAAGCTGAGAGCATGGCAATGGGTAGCAGCGCGGCGACACTCCTAATCATCGGACGATCAAGAAGTGAGGGGGGCAGGATGAAGCCGAAGAGTTTTTCCAGATAGCACCCGAGTGACCCGATTAGCACCGCCGCCCAGATCACGAGCGATCCCGTAACCGGTAGCCGGCGATCACTGCGATCAATGCCGAGGCGAGTACCGGAACTCCTGAGCGGGTAAGGGGCGTCAGTACTAGTGCAATGGTCGCTCCGCCGGCGGCGATAGCCCAGGCCGCGCGATCGCGTAGCCGCGGCCAAAGGAGGGCGAGAAAGCCGGCTGGTATCGCAGCATCAAGCCCGAGCGTTGCCGGGTCGCCAATCGCGGATGCACCGAGTGCACCAAGTAGCGTCCCAATATTCCAAAGAACGTAGACGCTGATACCGGTTGCCCAGAATGCGTGCCGGCTGCGGTCGACGTTTGGTTCTTGGGCAATTGACATTGCCGTGGACTCGTCAATAGTCAATTGAGCGGCCACCGGCTTTCGTAAGCCGCGTAGGTTCAGTGTTGGCGCAATATGCAAGGCGTAGAGGCCATTTCGGGCACCAAGCAACCAGGCGGTGAGCACCGCGGCGATAGCCCCGCCACCAGCACCGAGAACTCCCACCAGCGCAAATTGCGAGGCTCCGGTGAACATTAATAGTGAGAGGGTTTGCGTCTGAATGGCGGTGAGCCCGCTGGCAACGCTAATTGCGCCAAAGGAAAGCCCGTAGGCCCCGGTGGCTAATCCGATCCCGATTGCACTTGTGGTGATTGGCCGCTTGCTGCCTCTAGGTAATGGCGTCAAGGATCTCCTCGGCGCGGGGCAAGGCTGCGGCCAGATCCGCTGGAACAAGTGACAGTCGCGTCCGCCGTTCGAGCACATCGGCCACCGAACGGGCACCCTCGCAGCGAACCGCGAACACCAGTTCCACCCCCCGCACGCCAAGGCCCGGGGCAAGTGGCTCGAGGAGTTCTGGCTGGCCGTCGGCAAGGGCGGCGACCCGCCCTGCTTCGGCGCCATACCGGCGGATCAACCGGGCGGGTAACGACTGCGCTGGGGCGGCGGGGCCCGCGCCTACTAACGCGATATCCGTCGTTCGACAAGGCCCAGCACTGAGTAGATCGACGGCATCTTGGGCCATTCGTCGATAGGTCGTGAGCTTGCCACCGGTTACCGTGATGACCCCGTCTGCGCCACGCCGTACTAGGTGCCGGCGCGAAATATCAGCTGTCTCACCGGCCGGAGCCTCGGGTGGGGCAACCAATGGGCGAAGTCCGGTGAATGCGCCCTCGACGTCAGCGGCACTAAGTGGGCTTTGAAGTACCCGTGAAACTTGACCAAGTATCCAGTCGATATCTTCAGGTGGGGTGCGAGGAACATCGGGAATCGGGCCAGGCTCATCGAGATCAGTGATCCCGGCGAGCAACAGCCCATCGGGGCGCGGTAGGACGAAGCAGTAGCGTCCGTGCATTTCAGGCACCGGGATCGTCATTGCGGCGCGTGGTCGCTGCAGGGTCTCCGAGCGCAGCACGACGTGGGTGCCGCGGGAGGGGGTGATCACAACTTCCTTGTCAAAAGTCTCAGCCCAAACTCCGGTTGCGCTGATGACGTTTCTTGCGCGCACCTCGATTTGCTCATCGGTTTGGTTGACGACGAGCACGCCGGTGTTGTCAGCGAAGAGCACGTGGTGTCCGGTAAGTATTCGAGCCCCGTAGGCGGCCGCTGTTCGCGCCACCGCAACAACGAGGCGAGCATCGTCCTCCAAGAGACCATCCCAAGCCAAGAGACCACCGCGAAGGCGCGTGCTGTCAATGGCTGGTAGTAACCTTCTGGTTTTCGCTGGGCTGATCACTTTCGCACCGGGCAGGATATGTCTGCTGGTGCGCGACAACGCACGCAGGGCATCGCCGGCGGCAAAGCCAGCGCGGGTTAGCACCGCTGAGCCGAAACTGGTGTCGTTCATGATGGGTACCACCTGCGCAAGGGGGCGAACCAAGTGTGGTGCGATTGTCGTCATCAGGTGGCCGCGCTCAACCGCGCTCTCCCAGGCGACGTCAACTTGTCCATTGGCGAGGTACCGCAGGCCACCGTGCACCAACTTGCTGGACCACCTCGAGGTGCCAAAGGCCAGATCTTGCCCTTCGAGGACCAAGACCGAGAGGCCACGGGTTGCCGCATCAAGGGCTATTCCGGCTCCGGTTATCCCGCCCCCGATGACAATCACATCAAAAACCGTTGTGGTTAGGGCACTTTCATCCTCGCGGCGGCGCGCTGGCGAGAGGTCCGCCAGCGGGTTACCTACCTGGAGATATTCCGTGCTCATATGTGTCAGGCTTTCACAGTGACCGTCGGCCCTGATGCACTGACCCCGGACCTTGTCGATCGGTTCACTAGGTGGGGGCGCCCGAGTACCCCGGTGACCCTCAGCGGGCCCGCCCAAGAGTTCTTGGAGGCAAGGGTCGGAATGGCAACGGTGGCTTCGAATCTGCCGGTGACGCAGATCTGCATCCCAGATTCAAGGCTGCCGGGACCGGCTCTGGATGCACTCGTCGCCGCGGTCGGGGTAACGCAGGTGCTAATCGATCCGATTTCCCGGCTCCTGCACAGCCGCGGAATGTCGTATCTCGACATGCTTGCGCGTCGAACCGCTGACACCAACGGCATACCTGATGCCGTGGTTAAGCCAGCGACCCACGACGAGGTATTGGCGGTACTGCAGGTTTGCACTAGGTACCGGATTTGTGTGGTGCCTTTTGGCGGCGGCACTTCGGTGGTTGCCGGTGTCACGCGACCGGCTGAGGCGATCGGGATCGCTATCAGCATGGAAAGACTTGGCGCGCTCATCGCCCTTGATGCGCTATCAGGTCTAGTGCGGGTGCAGCCCGGCATTAGCGGACCCGAACTTGAGCGAATATTGGGCGAGCGAGGTTTCACACTGGGCCACCTACCGCAGTCATGGGAGCGGGCCACTGTCGGCGGTTACGCAGCTACTAGATCGGCCGGGCAGGCATCGAGTGGCTACGGTCGAATTGACGACATGGCCCAGTCCGTGACCGTGGCGACGCCAATCGGAACTTGGTCGGCCGGTCGGGTTCCGGCAAGTGCTGCCGGCCCTGACCTGCTGCACTTGGCACTAGGCAGCGAGGGCGCCTTCGGCATCATCACCGAAATCACCCTAAGAGTGCGGCGCACTCCGAAAGCAAGTCGCTACGAGGGCGCGATGGCGCCGACTTTTGCCGCTGGTATTTCTGCTTGCCGTGAACTCGCCCAGTTGGGCTTAACCGGCAGCGTACTTCGACTCTCAGACGAGTCGGAGACGGCCGCTTCCCTTGCAATGTCAGGGCCGACCGGGTTGAAGCGCAAGCTATTCGACCGCTACCTAGCCGTTCGCAAAGTTGGCCAAGGCGCCCTGCTGATCCTTGGCTGGGAGGAGCAGTCAGCGGCGCTGTTGGATGCGCGACGTGACGCGGCGTGGAACGTGCTGAAGAAGTTCGGGGTGGTGTCGTTGGGGAAGGGGGTAGGCACGGCATGGCGCCACAGCCGGTACGCAGGACCCTATCTGCGTGACACCTTGTTGGATGGCGGGTATCTGGTCGAGACTTTCGAAACCGCCGCCTCATGGAACTTGGTGCCTGACCTTTATGAGGCGGCTCGGGGGGCGGTGCACCAGGCCTTAGCAACCGGTGGGCACACCCCGTACGTGATGGCGCATGTCTCCCATGTCTATGAGACGGGGGCGTGTATCTACTTCACCGTAATTGACCGGGGCGGCCCCGAAGCCGGTCCGCGTTGGCGCGAGGCCAAGACCACCATCAGCGGGGCCTTGCAGCCGGCCGGGGGCACCATCACCCATCACCATGGCATCGGCCGCGATCATCAACCATGGCTGCGCGCCGAGATTGGTGGCATCGGCATCGGGTTATTGCGGGCGATCAAAGCCGAACTTGATCCGGATCAGATCATGAACCCGGGAGTATTGCTACGGCCGGCAGGCACGGGGGATCCGCCGGCCGCAATTGTTTAGTCACCTGAGTTGACGCTGATATCGGTCACTAATCGCACCTCGCGCAGAATTTTGTCATCGCTGATGACTCGATCCCGGTACGCGGAGTCCGGGCCCCAGCCACCAGAGCTTAGAAATCCCCGGGTGATTTCGTCATCGAGTGGCAGCCAAGTCACTAAAGTACGGTGCCCGCTTGCTCGAAGTTGCTCGACTGTGGCAGCAAGAAGCCTGGACCCGTGTCCCATTCGGGTGTGGCCTGGATCGACGACGAGTGCGAGCAGCTCGGCGGTCCCAGGATTGGCGTCCGGATCGGTTCCGGCCCCGAAGGCCGCATAGCCGACAAGCACATCGGTGCCCAAGTTGTCCTCGACCGCAACCATGAGCTGGTGGGTCGGGGTGGGTGGATTCAATATCGCCGAGGCCCAAGTCATGGCAAGTTCATCCTCATCGAGTGCGGCCAGTTCAGCGGCCGGCACGATGTTGGCGAAATTTGCCCGCCAGGAGCGCACTTGCAGTGCTGCAATGTCGTCGACATCTGGCGTTCTCGCTGGTCGTACTCCGGTAGGCACATACCAATTGTGCCGCGCCACTCGCGCAGCCACATCTTGGCCGCATCGGAGTAGCTGCCAGATAGGCTAGGAACGTGGTTGAAATCCCTGGGCTGATTTTTCGAAGCGATGTCACGGTCGAGTTAGTGCGTTCTGGAGCAAGTGACGCCGATGTGGTTTTCGCAGCGCGAGTATCGACAGCCGGGGAACAGTCCCTGGCTGATCTACAGGCTGATCCCGCCGCGGCCAAGGGGTTGATCAGTTACCTCATGCGCGAGCGCCATGGCAGCCCGTTTGAGCACAACTCCATGACCTTCTTCGTACAGGCCCCGATATTTGTCTGGCGTGAGCACATGCGCCATCGCATCGCGAGTTACAACGAAGAGTCTGGTCGCTACCGCGAGTTGCAGCCGGTGTTTTATGTCCCAAATCGTGCGCGCAATGTGGTGCAGGTCGGTAAGACGGGGGCCTACGAGTTCCTGCCAGGTGATGATGCGCAATATGCGCTGATCGATTCGGCCATGCGCGAGTCCTGCACCCAGGCGTATTTGGTCTATCAAGACATGCTGGCTGTCGGTATCGCCCGGGAGGTGGCTCGGATGGTGCTCCCGGTGTCGATTTTCTCCAGTGCCTACGTGACGATGAATGCCCGCGCCCTGATGAATTTTCTTTCCTTGCGGCAAAAGGCCGAAGACTCGCAGTATCCGTCGTACCCGCAGCGAGAGATCGAGATGGTGGCGGAGAAATATGAGGAGAAATGGGCCGAGTTGATGCCCCTGACGCACGCGGCCTTCGTCGCCGCCGGCCGCGTTGCACCTTGACGATAGCCTTGGCCTATGCCCGGCCCTAGAAGCACGCGCCAGCCCTTTGGGGTATTGCTAACGGCAATGATCACCCCGATGCAGGCCGATGGCAGCCTTGATCTGGTGGGAGCCCAGCGCCTAGCCACGCATCTTGTCGATAATTTGGCCCATGATGGCCTGGTCGTCAATGGCACTACCGGCGAAGCATCCACCACCACCGATGCAGAGAATCTCGACCTGATCCGAGCAGTTGTTGAGGCCGTTGGAGATCGGGCGACAGTAGTTGCCGGGGTAGGGACCAATGATACGGCCCACTCGGTAGAAAGTGCCAAGGGCGCACTTCGGGTCGGTGCCCATGCGGTCATGGCCGTAAGCCCTTACTACAACCGGCCACCGCAGGCAGGGCTGGTGGCACATTTCAATGCCGTTGCGGACGCAACGGACCTGCCTTTGATCGTCTATGACATTCCCAAACGTACCGGGGTAGCAATCGAGACCGAGACGTTGGTGCGTATTGCCGAACACCCACGAGTCATTGGCTACAAGGATGCGAAAGGTGATCTCGATGCGAGCCAATGGGGGATGGCGCGCACTGACCTGGCCTGGTATTCCGGTGACGATATTTTGAACCTGCCACTGCTGGCGCTTGGGGCGGCGGGAATGATCTCGGTGGTGGGCCACCTTGTCGGTGACCGGCTCAAGGAGATGGCGAGCGCTTATTGCGCTGGCCAAGTCGAGTTGGCAGTTGAAATCAATCGAAGTCTGCTCCCGGTCTACACCGGAGTATTTCGGACCCAGGGTCTTATCTTGGTCAAGGCGGCACTCGCTGAACTCGGCTTGCCGGCCGGACCAGTCCGATTGCCCTTGGTCAACGCGAGCAAGGAGCAATTGGCGATTCTGCGCACTGATCTTGCCGCTGGCAAGGTCAGCGGGTTCACCGCATGAGCCGAGGCGATCTTCCAGCACCACCCGCGCTACCAAGTGGCGGCCTGCGCATTTTTGCCCTAGGAGGACTGGGCGAAATTGGGCGCAATATGACTGTCTTTGAATTCGACGGGCGGCTCTTGATCGTCGACTGCGGGGTGCTCTTTCCGGAGGAGTCGCAGCCCGGAGTGGATTTGATCCTGCCGGATTTCGGTCCGATCAAGGGTCGCCTCGCGGATATCGAAGGTGTGGTTCTAACCCATGGGCATGAGGACCACATCGGTGCCGTTCCGTACCTCTTGCGCCTACGCGAAGACATCCCTTTGCTCGGCTCGCGGCTGACATTGGCATTACTTGAGGCCAAGCTGAAGGAGCATCGAATCAAGGCGATAACCCTTGAGGTTACCGAAAGCCAGCAGGAGAAGCTGGGGCCATTTAATCTGGAGTTCCTAGCGGTCAACCATTCGATCCCAGATGCGCTCGCGGTGGGGATCACCACACCGGCTGGCGTCGTGCTGCATACCGGTGACTTCAAGATGGATCAAGTACCGCTTGATAGTCGAATAACTGACCTAAATGGGTTCGCACGCCTTGGTGATGCGGGCGTTGACCTGCTATTGATTGACAGTACCAATGCCGAGGTTCCCGGCTTTGTCCCGAGTGAACGTGACATCGTCCCGGTACTTGATGCGGTATTCCTTCGGGCCGAGGGCCGCATCATCGTGGCGTCTTTTGCATCGCATATCCATCGGGTGCAGCAGGTTATCGATATGGCGGAGCTGCATGGCCGTAAAGTGGCGTTGGTCGGCCGATCGATGATTCGCAATATGGGCATCGCCCGCGACCTCGGCTACTTGCAAATCCCGGGTGGACTGTTAGTTGCGGTAGAGGATCTTGCCGATCTGCCCGATGACGAAACGGTGTTGATCTGCACTGGATCACAGGGTGAGCCGATGGCAGTGTTATCTCGCATAGCCAACCGCGACCACCCAATTACCGTCGGGCCAAGTGACACCATCGTGCTGGCATCATCGCTGATACCCGGCAATGAGAACGCGGTATTTCGAGTTATCAACGGCCTGTCGAAACTAGGTGCTCAGATCATTCACAAGGGCAATGCGCTCGTCCACGTCTCCGGACATGCGGCCGCGGGTGAATTGCGCTACGTCTACAACATCGTAAAACCACGGCACGTGCTACCGGTCCACGGCGAGTGGCGGCATATGCGCGCTAACGCTGAAATCGCCAAGGGTGTTGGCATCGCGCCGGAGCGCATCTTGCTTGCCGATGACGGTGTGGTGGTGGATCTTGTCGAAGGGCGGGCGTCGATCACCGGATATGTTCCAGTCGGCTTCGTTTATGTTGATGGTTCAAGCGTCGGCGACGTCACCGAAACCTTGCTCAAGGACCGGCGGGTGCTGGGCGAGGAGGGCTTTATCTCGATCTTTGCAGCGGTGGATCTCATTGATTCAAAAGTTGTCGTCGGCCCGGAGATTCATGCCCGCGGCCTCGGACTTGATGATGAGGCGATGTTGCCACTCCTTGTGCAGGTACGAGATGCGCTAGAGGAGTCCCTACGCCACGGCACCACCGACCCCCATGAACTGCAACAACTGGTCCGGCGGCGGGTGGGCAAGTGGATTAGCGGAACCCATCGCCGCCGGCCGATGATCGTGCCGGTAATTGTCGAGGCGTAATTTTCGGCAGCCAGGGTTTTTTGGTTTCCGGGGCGGTCTACTGCCCTCAGGGGTCCGAAACCGGGCTAAGGGGCCGACGCGACACGCACCAGTGGGGAGGGTGTGACTACCGGGGCTGGTGGGTTTGAGTCGGTACGCTGCGGGGATGGCTTCCCGCACGTCTGCTCCGGCGCGCTCGCGCACCGGTCGCGGACCTTCCCCAGCGAAAAGACGTCCAGCGCGCCGAGCATCGGCACCCAGGGCCGGCGGCCCAGGGCCGGTAGTGCGCTTGATTTTTGCCCTCGGGCGAGCTGCCCGCGGTGGGTATTTGGCGGTAGCGCACGGCATCGGTTTTGTCACTAGGAGTATCGGTTCTGGTGCCCGCGGCCTCGACCCGGCTCAGCGCCGGGACGGCCTGGCCCTTGCGTTCATCGGTGCTGCGGCGATTTTGGTGGCCGGCACCTGGTTTGGAGTCGAGGGCTGGTTCGTGTCCTGGGCGGCCATGGTGGCGCAGGCGCTGCTTGGCGCCCTGGATTGGCTATTGCCGATTTTGCTCTTGGCCTTGGCCTGGCGCTACCTACGGCACCCAGACGACGGGGCCACCACCGGACGCATGCTGATCGGGGGCGCAGCAGTGCTGGTGGCCCTGGTCGGCGGCTGGCACCTAATCGGCGGGGCGTCAACTCCAAGTGATGGTGCCGAGGCGATGAGCGCTGGCGGTGGGGTTGTTGGCTGGGTGGCGACGGCGCCGCTCGTTTCAGCTATCGGACCGATAGTCACCGGCGTGATTTACCTTCTGGTTCTCATTTTTGGCGTCCTAGTTCTTACCGCAACCTCGATCAGTGCGGTGCGCGCCAAGCTTGCTGCTGGCTTTGGCGCGGTGGGCCGACTGGGCGGCCTAAAAACCGTGTTTAGCAAACACAAGGGTGTGCCTAAAGTGCCGACGCTGGATCAGGAGCACGGCCTTGATGAAATAGGCGAGGATTTTTCAACTGATCTGGTTGACGGGTTTGTTGGGGATGAGCCGTTCATAACTCCGGTAGCCGAGGATGAGTTTCGCCCGGCGGCGGGCCTGATGGCCGGCCTGGCGGCTACCAGTGCCACGGTGCGCCCGGCGGCCATCGTCGAGCCGGTTGGTCATCCGGCCCGCCATGAAACCCTAGCTTTGGCGCGCCCGATGAATGCGGTATCGGAAAGTCGGTCACCGAAGGTTGTTGAGCAGTTGCCGTTGACCGGCACCGTTGCTTATGTATTGCCACCAGCTAACTTGTTGAAACCCGGTGCCGAGCATAAGACGGCGACCCGGGCCAACGATCAAGTCGTTACCGCATTAAGCGAAGTGCTCGAGCAATTCGGCATTGATGCCCAGGTTACCGGTTTCCTGCGTGGACCCACCGTCACCCGTTATGAGATCGAGTTGGGGCCGAGTGTCAAGGTCGAGCGGGTCACGGCCCTGAGCAAGAACATCGCATATGCGGTGGCTAGCGCCGATGTTCGGATCCTCAGCCCGATTCCAGGGAAGAAAGCAATCGGCATTGAGATTCCGAACCCAGATCGCGAACTTGTCGCGCTGGCCGATGTCATGCGCAGCAAGGCGGCGGTAGGTGATCAGCATCCAATGGTGGCGGCACTGGGCAAGGATGTTGAGGGTGGGTTTGTGGTCGCAAACCTGGCCAAAATGCCGCATATCTTGGTTGCCGGGGCAACTGGCGCGGGAAAGTCCAGTTGCATCAACGCCCTAGTCACCTCCATTTTGATGCGCGCAACGCCCGACGAAGTTCGCCTAATACTGATCGATCCAAAGCGCGTTGAACTTAAGGCCTACGAGGGTGTCCCGCATTTGATAACCCCGATCATCACGAACCCGAAAAAGGCGGCGGACGCACTGCAGTGGGTGGTCAAGGAAATGGACCGTCGGTATGACGATCTAGCTCTTTATGGGTATCGGCACTTAGATGACTTCAATAAGGGGGTAAGCAGTGGGCGGGTCGAGGCATTAGCGGGCAGTGAACGGGTGCTGCACCCATACCCATATCTGCTGGTGGTTGTCGATGAGTTAGCCGATCTCATGATGGTGGCGCCGCGCGATGTCGAGGACGCAATCGTTCGGATCACCCAATTGGCCCGGGCCGCCGGTATTCATCTGGTCCTGGCGACGCAGCGCCCAAGTGTTGATGTCGTCACCGGGCTGATCAAAGCGAATGTGCCAAGTCGGCTCGCCTTTGCCACCTCAAGCCTTACCGACAGTCGGGTTATTTTGGATCAGCCAGGCGCCGAAAAGCTGGTGGGCCAAGGTGACGGCTTGTTCCTACCTATGGGGGCCAATAAGAGCCAACGTATTCAGGGTGCATTTGTTTCGGAGAATGAAATTCGGGCGGTGGTTTCGCATTGCAAGGCGCAGTCGGTTGCGGTCTACGCCGCTGACGTGACCTCAGCGGCAACCGGTGGCGTAAGGGAGGTCGATGGAGATATCGGTGACGACCTCGACGTATTACTCCAAGCCGTAGAACTGGTGGTCTCGACCCAATTTGGCTCGACGTCGATGCTGCAACGCAAGTTGCGGGTGGGGTTTGCTAAGGCGGGACGGCTAATGGACCTGATGGAGTCAAGGGGAGTGGTTGGGCCCAGTGAAGGTTCCAAAGCCCGGGACGTACTGGTGAAACCAGATGAGCTCCCGGAGATATTGGCGATGCTCCGGGGTGACAGCTAGCCGCGTGGGCGCAAGACCCATTGCCTGCCGACTAGCCCCAATTTTGTCCCCTGAAAAGCTAAACGAGTCGCGGGCATCGGCTACTGGCGAACTGCGTAACGTTGTATTCGCCACGATACCGTTGATCCTGGCGGACAATTGAGCGTTGGGTTGACCATCGAGGCTGCCCGCATGGCGCGCGGGGTCACTTGAAGGTCATTGCAGCCTACTGGGGCCTTGACCCGCAATCACTGTTGGATGAATTTGATTTGCAATTCGCGGACCGGATTTAGTCAACCTCTCCCTAATAGCTCAATTAACTACCGCTGACGACCGCACTGACGGTCGCTCCGTAGGCTGGGGCAGTGCCCCGGACAACCAGCAGTACCTCGCAAAGCGTGGCATTAGTGACACTGGGCTGCGCGCGCAATGCGGTCGATTCCGAGGAGCTCGCTGGTCGACTCACGGCCGCGGGCTGGACGATTGTTGATGATCCGGCAGCTGCCGATGCGGTTTTGGTGAATACCTGTGGATTTGTCGATGTCGCCAAGAAGGATTCGATTGACGCGATACTTGGTGTTGCAGCGTTGAAGGGTGAACTCGGTGGGCCGGGCGCGGTGGTCGCGGTGGGCTGCCTGTCAGAGCGGTACGGGCAGGAGTTGGCAACGCAGTTGCCGGAGGCCGACGCGGTATTGAGCTTTGATGATTATCCCGATATTGCCGAGCGGCTTAGGGCGATCGTGGCTGGTGATAGACCACTGGCGCACCAGCCAAGGGACCGTCGATCACTGCTGCCGATTTCGCCGGTCGATCGCCCAGCAGCCTTGGCCTCGATCCCCGGCCATGGTGCAAATGAACCGGTGCGCGTGCCCGGTTGGCAGCCACCGATTCTGCGCCGGCGCCTTGACGGTAGCCCGGTGGCGCCGGTGAAACTGGCGTCGGGTTGTGACCGCAGATGCACCTTCTGCGCGATCCCAGCATTTCGTGGCTCATTTATCTCGCGACCCGCCGCTGACATCATCGCCGAGGTCAATTGGCTGGTTGATCAGGGCGTGCAGGAAGTTATTTTAGTTAGCGAGAATTCGACCTCCTATGGCAAGGATCTCGGCGATATTCGGCTGATGGAGGCGCTACTGCCGGCAATCGGCAACGAAACCGCACTCCGTCGCTTGCAGGTTGCGTACTTGCAGCCGGCCGAGGTCCGCCCGGGCCTGATCGATGTCATCGCCAACACCCCCGTGGTGGCACCGTATTTCGATTTGTCCTTTCAGCATGCGAGCAGCTCGCTGCTACGGCGAATGCGCCGCTTCGGCGGGAGCCAGGACTTCCTGGCACTGATTGACCAGATCCGGGCGCTGAACCCAGAGGCGGGGATTAGGAGCAACGTCATCGTCGGTTTCCCGGGGGAGACCCAAGCCGAGTTCGACGAACTCGTGGATTTCTTAACCAAGGCGCGGCTAGATGCCATCGGGATATTTGGTTACAGCGATGAAGACGGAACCGAGGCAGCCACCTTTGACGGCAAATTATCTGACGAGGTTATCGCCGCGCGGGTCGAGATGATCTCCGCTATCGCCGAAGAAGTCATGGCGCAGCGGGCCGAGGACCGAATTGGCACCACGGTCCAGGTTTTGGTAGAGGCCGTTGAACTCACCGACGATGGTGAGCCGACCGGCCGGGTAATTGGTCGAGCTGGGCATCAAGGACCCGATGATGGCGCCACCATCATCGCTGCCTCAAGTCGCGGCAAGCGAGTGCAAGTCGGTGATTTCGTGGATGCGAATGTGGTCGATACCGAAGGGGTCGATCTACTGGCGGAGCCGGTATGAAGCCGGCGAGGCCGGATGCTGCGGGCGATCAAGTCACCGGCGCCTCCGCGGTCAATATCGCAAATTTCCTGACTGTGCTGCGCATTGCCTCTGTCCCACTAATGGTGGCCTTGCTGTTTACTTCCGGTGGGCATGATGAGAAATTGCGTTGGTGGGCGGCCGCGGTATTCGTTGTTGCGGCATTGACAGATCTCTTGGACGGTGCGATTGCCCGCCGCAAAGGCTTGGTTACGAATTTCGGGAAGATTGCGGACCCAATTGCCGACAAGGCCCTGATCGGGGCGGCGCTGATTTCGCTTTCCATCCTTGGTGATTTGGCTTGGGGGGTGACGATCGTCATTTTGGCCCGCGAGCTTGGGATAACCGTGTTGCGGTTTTGGGTCATTGAACATGGGGTTATCCCAGCGAGTCGGGGCGGCAAGGTCAAGACCGTTGCTCAGGGGGTGGCGATCACGATGTACATCGCACAGTTTCCGGGCCTGCCTTGGTGGCCGACGGCGAGCATGCTCATGATGGCCATTGCCGTAATCCTCACGATGGTTACCGGCGTCGACTACGTGGTGCGCGCCGTTCGAATGCGTAGCCGGGCAAAACCGCAGCCGGAAACAGCCTCATCATGACCACCGCGGCGGCCGTAGTAGCCGCTTGTATCAACCAGGGTGCCACTCTTGCCACCGCCGAATCACTGACCGCTGGGCTTGTTGCCGCGAGGCTCGGCGAGGTTTCTGGGTGTTCGGCCATGCTGCGGGGTGGGGTGATTGCCTACGCAAGCGAGGTGAAAGCCCAGGTGCTGGGTCTGGATCCGGTGCTGTTGGAGCGGGTGGTCAGTGAACCCGTGGCAGCGGCACTGGCCCGTTCCGTGACTGAACTCCTGTGTAGTGACATCGGCATCGGCACCACCGGGGTGGCCGGTCCCGATTGGCTGGCAGGCGAGCCACCTGGCACCGTCTGGATTGCGGCTTACGACGCGCGGACGATGAACTTGCGCACCGAGAAATTGGCCCTGCTGGGGGATCGGGCAGCGGTTCGGGAGGGGGCCGTGCAGGCGAGCTTCCACCTGGTGATGCGACTGCTAACCGGAGGCTAGGGAATACTCTTGGGTGCCGGCCGGTTAGCGTAGGGGTAGGGATAAGTGGCTGATTTGGTCGTTCCGGGTTAGCCTTTCACCAAGGGAGGCCATGATGATCGTGCTTCGGCAGGTAGTTGGCGACGAACTTCGTCGTCGCCGACAGGACCAGGGTCGTACCCTGCGTGACGTCTCGGCAGCAGCAGCGGTTTCACTTGGCTACCTTTCCGAAGTCGAGCGTGGGCAAAAAGAAGCATCGAGTGAATTACTCGCGGCCATTTGTGGCGCCCTCGATGTCCCACTTTCGGCGGTGCTCTCCTCGGTCAGTTCAAATATGGCGGAAGCTGAGACCGGTGACTTTGAGCCCCGAGTTTCCGCACTGGTTGTCTAACCTGCGGTGCGCCTGGCGGATTTCTGGGAGCGGATGGATCTCGTGCTGGGGCCGGCCTACTCGCGGTCCTGGGCAAATGACTTCGTCCTACCTGGTATTGGGCTTACCGTTCGTCAAGCAATCGCCGCAGGGGTCGAAACCCGGGAGATCTGGCGGGCGGTCTGCGCGGCTACCGAGGTCCCGTGCACCTTGATCTAGGTTGTTTCCATGCGGCTGCGTCGGGGGGCTCCAAGGGAGCTCTCGTATGTGACCGTCGTTACCTACGGCCGCACGGGAAGCACCGCAATCCAGGCGAGCCTTAATGCCTTGCCCGGTGTCTTGGTGCGAGGTGAGAATTACGGGGCCATGCGCGGCCTCGGAACCTACCTGCAGTCGATCGCAGAAGTTGCCGACCGCCACCACGCCCGCAGGCCCACCCATCCCTGGTATGGATCGGCGAACCTGGACCTGACCGGGTTATTGGCCGATATTCGGCGCCACGTCCTAGAGCAGGTCCTGCGGCCGGCGGCCGACACCCGCTGGATTGGGTTCAAGGAAGTTCGCTACGAGACTGGGCATTTCGCAAACTATGACGAGTTGCTGCAGCATTTGATTTTTCTTGGGCAGCTTTTCCCCGGCTTACGGTATTTGATGAATGTCCGGGCGCCAGCCGATGCGGCAAGTAGTGGTTGGTGGCCCAAGAATCCCGATGCCATCGAGGTACTAACAACCACTCGGGCTTGGCTTCTAGAGTCGGTCAAAGATCTAAATACCTTTTTCGGCACCCGTCGAGCCATTGGAGTTGCCTACGAGCGGTGGGCTGCGGACCCGCAAGTCTTAATCGATGCCTATGCCGGCCTTGGTTTGCCCCGAGCCGATGACGCGGTGCGCGCTGCATTAGGCGAGCGGCTTGAGCACGGGCCGCACCAGGGATCACGGCCCTAGTTTGATGGCCACCCAAGTAGCCCTTTCGGACGCGGCCGTTGCCGAGGTGCAAAAGCGCACCATTTGGGTGCTGTCGTCGGCACAAGTACTAAGCGGAATTGCAATCGCCGGCGCAGTGCCTGTTGGTGCACTAATGGCCGCCTCAATTGCTGGGTCGGATGCCGCAGCAGGCTTGGCGCAAACATTTGGCATCGTTGGTTCAGTATTGATGGCCTTGCCACTGGCCCAAGTCGCGCTGAGTCAAGGTCGGCGCGTGGCCTTAAGCACGGGTTTCGGCATCGGCGCAGTGGGTGCGGTGATAATCATTTATGGCGCGGTGCTGCGCAATCTGGCCCTGGTATATCTGGGTTGCACGGTCTTTGGCGTCGCATCGGCCGCCGGGTATCAAGCCCGCTACACGGCAACGGATCTGGCCGTAGAAGAGCACCGAGCACGCGCCCTTTCCTGGGTGGTGTGGGCAGGAACCATTGGTGCCGTACTCGGACCGAACCTACTGAATTTCGCCGGTTCGATCGGGATGGCGCTAGGCCTGCCGCAGCTTTCCGGGCCCTATGTCATCTCGGCGGTCACCTTGCTGTCGGCGACCGTGGTCCTCTTCTTGTTTCTGCGGCCTGATCCCTACTTGCTCGCGACCGCGAATCGGGCCGAAAAATTCGGTGCCGTTGCGCGACCTAAATTGCGGGACGCCCTAGGGCATGTGCGAGGGCGGCCCCGGGCCATCTTGGGGATTACCGCTGTGTCGATTGGGCATGTGGTGATGGTGATGGTGATGGTCATGACGCCAATCCATATGGCCCATGTTGATGTGTCCTTGCAGCTCATCGGGTTGGTAATCAGTGTGCACGTTGCCGGGATGTACGCCTTTTCACCGATTGTCGGCTGGGGGGTGGACCGACTTGGTCGAATTCAGGTAATCGTCATCGGAATTGTGATCTTGGCGGCCGCCTGCAGCATTTCGGGCTTAGCCCCTGGCAGCAGCACCTGGCAATTGGGTATCGGTTTGTTCTTGCTGGGCTTGGGGTGGTCCTGCACCCTAATTGCCGGGTCCACACTATTGACCGACGAGGTAGGGGCAGCGGATCGTCCCGCGGTGCAGGGCCTGTCGGATCTGGTGATGAATGTCGCCGGCGGGGTCGGTGGTGCCAGCGCGGGCGTGGTCGTGCTCTTCACCTCATATGCCGCTCTTTGTGGGGTGTCTTTGGTCCCGTTGATCGGCCTGGGTGTACTCGTAGCACTTCCGGCGTGTCGTCGCCATTCGAACACCCGTTCGATGTAGATTCCGGTCACGAGATCAGGTGGGTTCTCCTCCACACCGGCTAGTTCGGAGGTGGTGGCCAGCCCGCCGATGTCAGAGGGTCGCCTTACCTTTCGTAAAACAACGAACATGACCACCGACAAGACAGGGGAGAACCACCCATGGCCAGTACAGCCGGTGACCGCGAGAAGGCCCTGGATGCCGCACTCGCCCAAATCGAACGGCAATTCGGCAAAGGCTCAGTGATGCGGCTGGGTGAGGAGGGTCGGATCCCGATCGATGTGATCCCGACCGGCTCGATTGCCCTGGACGTGGCCCTTGGTATCGGCGGGTTACCACGCGGGCGCATCGTTGAGATTTACGGCCCCGAATCATCCGGTAAAACCACCTTGGCCCTGCACGCGATCGCAAATGTGCAGGCCGCAGGTGGACTAGCAGCCTTCATTGATGCCGAGCACGCACTTGATCCCGACTACGCCGCACGGTTGGGGATTGACCTCGACAGCTTGTATGTCTCGCAGCCCGACACCGGCGAACAGGCCTTGGAGATCACCGACACCTTGGTGCGATCAGGCGCCCTTGACCTGATCGTGATCGACTCCGTCGCCGCGCTGGTTCCACGGGCGGAGATCGAAGGCGAAATGGGCGATAGCCATGTTGGCCTGCAGGCGCGCTTGATGAGCCAGGC
>SXGR01324007.1_pt1 | contig 50796 bp, 35 predicted proteins | sample 3174711 | NCBI WGS metagenome assembly SXGR01 (sample SAMN11356860, study PRJNA531348) | freshwater metagenome | isolation source: freshwater sample F1-60 | place: China: Fuxian Lake, Yuxi | collected 2017-12-25 | reverse complement strand
GGGCCGCGCCGCGCGTGGCGGACGACGCCGCGGACGCGGCGGCTCCGCCGGGAGTGGCGAGCTGGGCGGGCGCCACGGCCGCTTGCTCGGACTGGAGGCCCGCTCCGCCTTCCACGGCCGGCGTGGAGCGACGCGTGTCGCCGAAGAACAGCCAGAGTAGGGCGAGACCCGCGACCAGCGCCAAGGTGGAGGCCACCAGCACCCCGCGCGCGGCGCCGCGTCGTACGCGGAGCGAAGAGGATGCGGTGGAGGCTCGTGGCTGCAGGCTGCTTTGATGGGCGAGGCGCATGGATGGATCGTGGCCCCCGCGCCGGTGCACGGGCGTCGCGGGCATCATGTCATGCTAGGGTCCGGCGCGGAGTGCGGCCTGTAAGTTCCCGGTCCTCGGAAGTCCGCGAGGCGGATTCCGCTCGGCGATGGCGTGCGGCACCCCGCTAGGCGCCCGACTCGAGCGCCGCCGACAGCGAGCGCCGCAGCACCCCCTCGAAGGGCTCGGGCGTCCAGCCCAGCTCGCGTCGCGCCTTGCTGGCGTCGAAGACCAGCTGCCGCCCGAGCATGGTCAAGGCCTGCGGCGGCACGAGGTCGGAGGCGTAGACCGGCTCGATGGCGCGCGCCAGCGCCGCCAGCGGCGGCAGCAACCAGGCCGGCAGCGTGCCCAGCGGCTCCCGCCTTCCCGCCAGACGCGCCGCCAGCGCGAACAAGTCGCGCGTGCGCCAGTTCGACTCGACCAGCAGGTAGCGCTCGCCGCGACGGCCGCGTTCGAGCGCGAGCAGGACCCCTTCCGCGGCATCCTCCACCCCCACCACCGCCAACCAGCCGGGCGGCGCCAGCGGTGGCGCGCCGCGCCGCGCGACGCGCGCCAAGAAGCGCGCCGTGTTCGAACCGGCGCCCTTGGCCCCGAAGATGGCGCCCGGGTTGGCCGAGACACAGTCAAGTTTGCTGGACAGCGACAGCACATGCTCCTCGGCCGCGCGCTTGGTGTCGGCGTAGTCGACGCGGCACTCCCCCAGGTTCCAGCTCGCGGTCTCGTCGACCGGTCGGCCGTCCTTGGATGAAGCCACCGCGACGACCGAGGACACATGGCAGAAGCGCCGCGCTCCGAGGCGCGCCGCCTCGTCGGCCATGGTGCGCGTGCCCTCCAGGTTGATGGCGACCTGCGCGGCGCGATCGGCGCGCTTGTAGCTGATCAGCGCCGCGTTGTTGACCACGTCGAAGTTCCCGCCCGACTCGCGCGCGCAGGATTCCATGGCGAGCCGCGTCGCGACGGCGTCGCGCAAGTCGCCGACGTGGACGCGCGCCCCGCGCGCGGCGAGGTCGCGCGCGCGCGCTGCGTCGCGCACGTACGAATGCAGGCGCGCACCGCGTCGCGCGAGCCGCGCATGGAGTTCGGCGCCCAAGAACCCCGTCGCGCCGGTCAGGAAGCAGTGCGGGGCGAGATTCATGGACGCGCACCTCGCGCGATGGACGGCTCCTCGAGGAGCGGCAACCGCACGCGCGCCACCGTGCCCGTTCCCGAACCCGCGCGCGGCGCGAGTTCGATGGTCCCGTTCATCTCCTCGACCAGCCTGCGGGCGATCGCCAACCCCAGTCCCGTGCCGTGGCTGCGGGTGGTGAAGTAGGGTTCGAACAGGCGCGCGCGCGCGGTCTCGGTCAGTCCCACGCCGGAGTCCTCGAACTCGAGCAGCACGCGCGACGCGCCGCCTTCGCGCTCGAGTCGCACGCGCGCCACGAGGCGTCCGCCCGCGGGCATGGCCTCGATGGCGTTCTGCACGAGATTGATCAGCACGCGACGCAGCTCGTGCGCGTCGACGCGCACGAGGGCCGGCTCCAGCTCGCGCGCCAGCTCCACGCGCGCCTCCGCCGCCCACGCGGCGTTCAAGTCGAGCACCTCTCCCACGAGGCGCGAGGCGTCGAGCGGCTCGGGCTTGGCGGCGCGCGAGCCCGCGAAGGCCGAGAAGTCCGCGGCGATCTTCTTCATGTGGTCGACCTGCCGCAGCACCAGCTCGACCGTGCGTTCGAAGATGCCGGGGAACTCCGGGCTGCCTTCGTCGCGCGCGCGCTTGAGCAGATTCATCGACAGCTGGATGGGCGTCAGCGGATTCTTGATCTCGTGCGCCACCTGGCGCGCCATCTCGCGCCAAGCGCGGTCCTTCTCGGCCTTGACGAGCTTGCGGCGGCTTTCGTCGATCTCGCTCGTCATCTCGTCGAAGGCTCGGCCTAGGTCGCCGATCTCGTCGTCCCCCGCCACGCCCGAGCGCGCGGCGAGATCGCCGGCGGCCACGCGACGGGCGGCTTGCTGCAGCCGCAGGATCGGTGCGGTCGTGCGACGCGCCACGAGCATGGTCCCCAGCACGACGAGCAGCACCACCACCAAGGTCGCCTTGAGCAGCACCGCCTGCAGTTCGTCGAGCGTGACGGCGATGTCGTCGTCGTCCATGCCCACGCCCACCACCCAGCCGAAGCCGCCCTCGGACGCGGACCGGCAATGGCGGAAGGCGGCGCTGCGCCCCACGCCGCGGAACTGGTAGCGCGGATGCAACCCGTGCTGGGCGGAGCGCGCGGCCTCGACCAGCTGCGGCAGCGCGATGGGCGCGGCCGACACGGAGCGGCCATCGAGCTCGCGCGAGGGGTGCGCGAGGATCGTGTCGCAGTCCGACTTCCACAGCCATGCGTAGGTCGACGCGTACAGGTCGTCGCGCGAGCGCAAGGGGATGCTGGGCTTGACCGGGCGCAGCACCACGGCCTGCACGCGCGCGAAGTCCATCAGCGCGTAGACCACGCCCACGACGGACTCGTCGCCGCGACGCCGCACCGGCGCGGCGAAGCCCAGTTGCGAACCGGGAGCCGTGTCAATTCCATTTGACAAGAGCGGCGAGGCGTGGTGGTCCACCAGCGCCTGCTCGCCGCGCATCGCCTGGCGGAACCACTCCTCGCTCGCGTAGTCGCGCGCGAGCAACCGCTCCAGCAAGCCCGCGGGCGCGGGGCCGCCCCCGGGCCCGCGCGCGCCCGCGGCCAGCAGCCGGCCTTGGGCGTCGATCGCCACGATCAGTTCGAAGTGCTCGCCGCGCTCGACATAGCGTTCGAACTGCCGCTGCAGCTGGCCGGGAAAGGGCGATTCGGCGTCGCTGCGCGCGTCCAGCGCCCATTCAGCCTGCGGATTGATCGAAGCCCAAGCCTGCACGTCCCCCATGCGCTCGGCCACCAGGACATCCAGCCGCTCGGACATCTCCTGCGCCATCGTCAGCAGGTAGTACTCCACCGAGGCCCAGTGGCGGTCCTGCAGTTGCGCGCGCATGAACAGCGCGAAGCCAAGGAGCGGCAGCACCACCGCCGCCAGCACGAGCAGCACCCAGCGTACCGCGATGCTGCGCAAGGGGTGTCGCACTGGGTGGGGTCGCCGAAGCGCAGGCCGCGGCCCGTTCGCGTTCAGCCGCCGGCCGAGGCCTGCGCGGACTCGAGCGCGGCGATGCGCGCCGGGAGGTCCTGGTATTCCGGCCAGAAGACCTGGATCTGGCGATACAGCATGAGCTTGCCGTCGACGCCGCCTTCGGCCTCGGCGCGGCGCCACAGGTCGTCGGCCAGGCGGATGTACTCCTGGAGCGTGTCGCGGCGCGCGATCACGTCCTTGTAGTAGTCGGCCTTGGCCAGCAGCGCCTCGTAGCGCGCGACGGCCTCCGGGTAGCGCCAGTCGCGCTCAAGCGCGAGCGCCTCTTTGTAGGCCTTTTCGTGACGCGCTTCGCGGATGCTGGCGCCGGCGCCCTCGACCTCGTCGGCCTGCAAGGTGGTCAACGCGGCGGCCTTGGCCACGGTCGCTTCCGCCTTCTCGAAGCGACCGCGCACGATGTCCATGCGCACGCGTCCGAGCAGGTCGCGCACCTGCAGTTCGACCTTGCAACGCTCGAGGCCGACCTTGGCGTCCGCATCCTCCGGATCCTGCTCCAGCGCGGCGGAATACTCGTGGAGCGCCACGCCGAAGCGCTTTTCGCCCTCGTGCGCCTTGGCCGCGGCGATCCTCTCGCTGGCGATCAGGCGCTTGACCTGCGTCTCGCGCTGGAGGGTGCGTTCGTCGGCAGGCCGATACTTGCGCGCGTAGGAGAAGCGCGAGCGCGCCTGGTCTAGCCAAAGGTCGGACAGCGCCTCGAGTCCCTGCTGGAAGTAGCTGCGTCCAAGGCCCGAACGGTGCGACACCAAGGCCAGAGCGATGTTGCGACCCTCGAGCGTCGCAGGATCGCCGGGCACGTGCTTGAGCGCCTTCTCGTACGCTTCCAAGGCCGCGTCGATGTCGTCCTCGGCGTGCAGGTCGAAGGCGCGGCCACGCCAAGTCCAAGCCAGCTTCTGGTTGGTCTTCTCGCGCCAGTCGCGCACCTCCTCGTTGTCGGGAGCGATGCGCGCGGCTTGTTCGATGGTGGCGAGGGCCGCATCGTCCTCGTCGCGGAAGGACTGGTCGCGCGCGAGGTCCAAGAGGTAGGCCACCGAAGCCTGCTTGTGCAACTCGATGGCGTCGGCCGAGCCGGGATCGCGTTCCACGGCGCGCGCCGCGACACGGACCGCTTCGGCGTGGCGCCCATGGACCACCAGCCAGCGCGGATCGTCGGGCCGGTCCTGCTTGGAGTTGCAGGACAGGAAGCACAGGCCGATCAGGACAGGGGCTAGGCGGAAACCCGCGAGGTGGAAATTCAGGGGGCGCTGCGCGTGCATGGCGTGGTCAGGCTCAGACGACAGGCGACAGCGAGTCTTCCCGCTGACCGCCAAGTCCATGGCCGAAGCCACGATACGGACTCGGAGGCCGTTGGCGAAGCACCTTTCCGGCGTCGCCGGTCCCCGCCCCGGGCGGATCGGCGCCTCGGCGCGCCCAAGCTGCGAATGCCGTCATGCTCAGGTGCGGAGGCCGTCGTGCTCAGGTGCGGATGCCGTCGTATAGGGCGAGGCCGAAGGCGCCGAAGAGCAGCACCGGCAGCCAAGCTGCGAGCTCGGGCTGGAGGGTGCCCTCGAGGCCCAGCGTCCGGCACACGAAGTCGGTGCAGAAGTACAAGAGGGCGCACAGGGCGGCCAACAACACTCCCCGGCCTCCCTGCCCGCGCTCGTGCCTCAACAGCAACGGCAGCCCGACCAACAGCAGCACGAAGTTCGCCAGCGGGAAGGTGAATTGGTACTGCAGCAGGGTCTGGTAGTCCGTGTTGTCCGGATCGCGGCGCGACAGCTCGAGCGTCTGCTCGAAGGACAGCTCCAGCGGCGCCGCGCGCGCGCGGTGGTAGGACAGCGCCAGCCCCGGGCTGAACTCCATGCCTTCGAGCCACTCGATCGCCTCGACGCCACCTTGACCGTGCATGGCGCGGCGCGTCCCGTTGACGAGCTTCCATGCGCGCCGCTCGGAATCCCAGATGGCGGCGTCGGCCTTGACCGTGGTCCACTCGCGCGCGTTCATCAACTGGGCCTCGAAGCCCTCCACCACGGCGCGCGACGGGGAGCCCACGGCCGGTCGCAGCTTGTCGAGATGGGCGACGCCGCCCTTGCCGTCGCGCACCCACAGGTTGCCCACGACTCGCTCGGGCTCCTTGCGCTCGAGCAGGTGCAACAAGGCCTCGCGCGACTCGAGCGGCCGTCCCGACAGGCCCTCGCGCAAGAACCAGCTGCCAGCGCCGCAAAGCGCTCCGCACAGAAGCAGCGGCGCGAGCAGGCGCCGCAGCGAGACGCCGGCCGCCATCGCGGCGACGGTCTCTTGGTGGCGCACGAGGCGCGCGACCGAGAAGAGGCCCGCGACCATGGTCACGAACGGCGAGAGCTGCACGTACAGGAACGGCACGGATAGCGCGTAGTAGCGCACGATGGCGGAGGTCGGCGCGGCCCGGCCGGCGCGCGGCGCGAGGAAATCGTTCAGGTTGCTCGCCATGTCGAGCACGAGGAACAACCCGACGACAATCAGGAAGGCCGTGGCGTACGAGGCCAGGAACAACCCGACCACATGCCGATCAAGCCGGCCGCAGGGCCGCAGCGCGCGCGTGCTCATCGACGCAGCGCCCCGCGCGTCCACCAGGCACCCAAGAGCAGGAAGGTCAGCGTGACGGCCCACGCCGCCTCGCGCTCGGGCACCCACTCGTGGCGCGCCAACTGCCTCGTCGCCTGCATGAAGAGCACGTAGTACAGCAGCGCGAGGCCGACCGCCACGGCCTGCGGCAGCAGCTGGTTGCCGCGCCGCAGCGCGAGACCCGTGGGGACGCCGAGCAGGAGGAACACGACGCAAGTGGCGGACAAGGCGCGCCGCCAGTGGTATTCAAACGACAGCGTGCGCCGCAGCGCGGGATCGGCCGCGGCCATCTCGGCTTCGAGGCGCGCGTCGTTCCAATACCGCGAGGACAACGCCTTCGACTTCTTGTCCGAGCGCAAGAGCGCCGTGTCGAGCCGGATGACGGGATTGCCGCTGCGCACCTCGTGGTCGCCGAGCACGGTGCGCGCCTCGACCAGTTCCAGCAGCACCTGCTCCTCCTGGAAGCGGAAGCGCACGCGCTCGGCCCGCAGCGTGCGCGCCTCGCCCCCGTCCTCGGCAGGCAGGTGCAGGAACGCGTCGAGGAACGCCGGACCGTCGCGCCTGCGCGCCGTCAGGTAGAACTCGCCCAGCTGGATCTCGGTGCGCCCGGGCGCCAGATCGCGGATGCCGCGCGAAGCGGCCTGCAGCACGAAGGTGTTCTGCTGCTGGCGGACCCAGGGCAGGAACTCGGACAGGAGCTGCAGCGTGCACAACTGCAGCACGAAGGCGAACAACAGCGACGGCCACACGACCGACATGGGGCCGCGCCCCGACATGCGGATCGCCGTCCACTCGTTGTCGGCGGCGAGGCGCGCGTACACCGAGACGACCGCGAACAGGAAGGCCAGCGGCACGAGGTAGGGACCGAGCTCCGCCAAGGCCAGCGGCAACCACTTGATCACCTCGAGGATCGGGAAGCCCTTGAGCTTGTGCACCGCCGACACCGCCACGCCCGGCAGGGCGAGCACGACCATGCCGCCGAAGGTGAACCCGAAGGCCACCAAGACGAGGCGCAGGATGTAGAGCTGCAGGCGCAAGCGCGGATGGCGCGGCTTCGCGGCCGGCGCGCGGCCAGTAGACTACGCGCCGTGCAGCCCGGGCAACCGCAAGCCGCCAGTGCGCGCGCGACGCCTTGGTCGCGCGCGTTGCGCCGTCGACTGCGCTCGGCCTGCTTGGCGGGCCTCGAATGGCCGCTCGTGCCGCCCGCGTTCGTGGAGTCGGCGCTGTGCGCCGTCGCACCGCTGGCGCGCTCCAGCGGACCGCTGCGCCGGGTGCGCGCGAACTTGGCCTTGGTCGGCGCCAGTCTCGGCCAGGTCGATCCCGCGCGCCTTGAGCGACGAGTCGCACGCCACGCCGCGCGCCAGTTCGCCACTTGGGTGCGGTTGTCGCGCTCCGACGGCCCTTCCGGCGCGCGTGGCGCTTGGTTGGAGGCGCAGGTGCGTCGCGACGCCAGCGCAGCGCCAGCGCTGGTCCACCTGTTGGCCGGGCGCGGGGGCATCGTCGCCACTGCCCACCTTGGCGACTGGGAGGTGCTGGCGGCGTGGCTGGCGCGGATGGGTGCTCGAGGCGGCGTGATCGGCCTCGAACGCCCGCGTGATCCGACGACGGCATGGCTGGAGCGGCTGCGCGCGGCAAATGGCGTGCGCACGTGGTCGCACGCGGCGCAGCCGCGCGAGCTGGTCGAGCTGTTGCGCGGAGGCGGGTGCCTCGGCGTGCTCAACGACCTCGACACTCCGCGCAGCGCCCAGCTCGAACTCGAGTTCCTCGGACAACCAGCCCGCTCGGCCAAGTCCCCCGCCAGCTTGGCGCGACTCGCCGGCGTGCCCATCTGGCCGCTGGCGTGCGTCGTGGATGGTGCTGGCTGGGCGATTCACGGCGCCCCGGCGATCAACGTGCCGTCCACAGCACCCAAGGAGGACTCGATCCGCCGCGCGCTGCTCCAACTGGCTCGCGTGCAAGAAGGCTGGGTCCGACAGTGGCCAGAGCAGTGGGCTTGGCACCAGCCGCGCTGGCGGAGTTGATGAAGATATTCCTAAAATTATATCCATTAGCACCTTGGATCTTTACAAAATCAAAGCAACAACTTCGCATCTCACTCACATGCAGTCTCTAGCGTCCTTCCCCATGAAGAAATCGCGCATCCTCGTGGTGGACGACGAGCCCGATCTGGTCGAGCTGGTGCGCCACCATCTGGCGCGCGAGCACTACGAGGTCGTCACCGCCACCGATGGCGAAACCGCCTTGGCGGAGGCGCGCCGCAGGTTGCCCGATCTCGTCGTGCTGGACCTGATGTTGCCCGGGATCGACGGACTCGAGGTGTGCCGGCGCCTGAAAGCCGACCCGCGCACGGCGCACATCCCCGTCGTCATGCTGACCGCCAAGGGCGAGGAGTCCGACGCCGTCATCGGCCTGGCCCAAGGCGCCGACGACTACGTGCGCAAGCCCTTCGGCATGAAGGAGCTGATCGCGCGCATCGGCACCCGCCTGCGGGGTGGCGAGGCGCGCGGGACCCCGGAGGTCGGCAAGGTCGTGCGCTTTGGCGACCTCGTGGTCGACTCCGTCAAGCACGAGGTGCTGCTCGAGGGCGCTCCGCTCAAGCTGACCGTGACCGAGTTCAAGCTGCTGCGCCATCTGGTGCAGAACCGCGGCCGGGCCTTCACGCGCAACGAGCTGCTCAACGCCGTGCTGGGCCAGGACGTGTACGTGATCGACCGCAACGTCGACGTGCATGTCGCGACGCTGCGGCGCAAGCTGGGCTCGTACGGGGTGCACATCCTCACCATCCGCGGCCTGGGCTACAAGTTCCGCGAAGCGCCGGGCGCGCCGGACTGACGCGTGGGCCGATCCGGATCGATGCGCCGACGCATCGTCGGCTACAGCTTGCTGTTCGCGCTGCTGCCGGCGTTCCTGTGCCTATGGAGCGCGCGCGCGCGCATCGTGCGCTTGCACGAGTCTTCCGTCGAGGAGGAGGTCGAGTTGGCGGCGCGTGCTTGCGCCGCCCGCGCGCCGGCGGACATGGACACGGATGCTGGCGCGCGCGAGCGCTGGCAAGCGCTGCTGGAAGACTTGGCCGCCTCCCATCCGGGAACATGGCGACTTGAGTCGCCGGACCTGCTCCCCCTGGCCGCGGCGGGTGGGATCTTGGAGCCGCACGCCTCGCACGTGGCGCGCGCCGCCTTGGAGCGCGACGGCGCCATCTTGGCTTGGCTCGAGCACGCACCTTCCGAGCAGAGCCGCGCGCGCCTGGAATCCGAATTGCACGGGGCGCTGCTGTGGACCGGTGGCTGGGTGCTCTTCGCCTGGGGCGCGATGGCGTGGCTTTGGTCGCGCCAGTTGGCGCGGCCGGTCGAGGTGCTGCGACACGCGGCGGATGACCTTCGCCGTCGCGAATGGCGCGGGTCCGTGCCAGTCGACGGACCGGACGAAGTGGCCGCCATCGCCTCCGCCGTGAATCAAGCCGCGTTGGCCCTGGCCGCGCGCGCCGAGGCTGCTTCGCGCGAGCGGGCCGAACTTGGCACCGTGCTGGCTTCCATGGCCGAAGGCGTGGTCGCCGTCGACAAGCAGGAGCGCATCGTGTTGATGAACACCGCCGCGGCGCGCTTGCTCGGCCTCGACGAGCCGCTGCCGGCGGGCGCGCAACTGTGGACGCGCCTGCGCTTCAGCGAGATGGAGCGCGGCTTGCGTTCCGTGCTCGGCGGCGGCGGCCCGTGGACTGGCGATGCGGCGCCTCCGCGCGCCGACGGGCGCATGCTGGGACTTTCCATCGCACCGCTGGCCGACGACGGGGACAATGTCGCGGCTCCGCGCGGCGCCGTGGTGCTCGTCTCCGATGTGACCGACGTGCGCAAGTTGGAGCAAGTGCGCATCGACTTCGTGGCCAATGTCAGCCACGAGTTGCGCACGCCGCTGGCGGCGATCATGGGCGCCTTGGAGACGATCGGCGAGCCGGATTGCGACGCTGCCACCCAGCAGCGCTTCCTCGAACTCGCCAATCGCAACGCGGCGCGACTCTCCGCCCTCGTCAACGACCGGCTCGACCTGTCGAAGATCGAGGCCGAGGGCGACCGCATGGCCGTCGAGCCGATCCGCGCCGACTTGCCGCTGCGCACGGCAGCCGGCGCGCTGACGGGGGCCGCCGAGGCCAAGGGCGTCGCGCTGGAGCTGCCTCCCACGCTGCCGCCGACGGTGCGGCTGGAAGGCAACGCGCAGCGGCTCGAGCAGGTGTTCACGAACCTGCTCGAGAACGCCATCAAGTACACGCCCGCCGGCGGCAAGGTCGAGGTGCGGCTGCGAGTCGACGCGCGCGAGGCCATCTACGAAGTGCGCGACACCGGGATCGGCATCCCGGCGGCGGCGCTGCCGCGCGTGTTCGAGCGCTTCTACCGCGTGGACCGCTCGCGCTCGCGCGACATGGGCGGCACGGGCCTCGGCCTCGCCATCGTCCAGCACGTGGTCAAGGCCCACGGCGGCGCGGTCGCGGTGGCGAGCGAAGAGGGTCGCGGCACCACCTTCACCGTGCAGCTGCCCCTGCTGCCCCGAGGCAGGGAAGCAGGCGACTGACCGTGGAGCTCCCCTCGCATCCGCGGGGCTCTTCGAGCTAGATTCCTCGGCTGGCGGTCGCGCGTGGCGATCGCGGCACACAACAGGCGGCGACGAACCGCGCAAGGCAACGAGGCGAGCATGTCCAAGCTGATCGAGGAAGACCTCGACGAGATCACCAAGCGCATCCTCCACATCGGCGGACTGGTCGAGACGGCCATCGACCGGGCGCTCGTGGCCCTGCTCGACCGCGACCGCGCCAGCGCGGTGTCGGTCGTCAACGGCGACTCGGTCGTCGACAACCTCGAGAACGAGGTCGAGGAGAAGTGCTTGTCCGTGCTGTCGCTGCGCGCCCCGGTCGCGCGCGACCTGCGCTTCATCTGCGGGATGATGAAGATCAACTCCGACCTCGAGCGCATGGGCGACCTGGCGGTCAACATCGCCGAGCGCGCCGAGGTGCTGGCGGAAGTGCCGCCCCTGCCCTTCCGCCCCGACGTCTCGCGCATGGCGGCGGTGGTCAAGCGCATGGTGCGCGAAGGACTCGACGCGCTGGTGCGACGCGACGCGGCGCTCGCCCTGCAGGTGTGGAAGTCGGACGCCGAAACCAATCGGCTCTACCGCGAGCTGATCGGCGAGTCGATCCAGTTCATGCGCAGCCATCCCGAGCGCATCGGCGACGTGATGCACCTCGTCAACGCGCTGCGCAACCTCGAGCGCATCGCCGACCACGCGACCAACATCGCCGAGGATGTGATCTTCGTGGTGCAAGGACGCATCGTCCGCCACCACATGGTCGAGTTCAGCGAGCAGCAGGAGGCGGCGCAGCGTGCGGCTGGGCGCCCCTGACGGACGCGTCGCCGGGGGCGGGATACGGACTCCGGGAGTGCTTGGATTCCGCCGGGGGGGGCCTTGGGCTCGGAGCCGGAGTCGCGACCCTCAGCGTCCGGGCCTCGGCACGGGACGGGCGGGGCCCAACTCGGACCTGAGCGCGTGCAGCAACTCGCGCGCCTGCACCTCGTCGAGCGTCCCCGGCTCGCGCCCCAAGAGTGAAGCCGCCTCCATCAAGTGCGGCAGCGCCGCTCGTCGCTCGCCGCGCGTCCAGGCGCGTTGCGCGGCCACCGACAAGGTCTGAGCCAAGGCTCGGCGCGCGGACTCGCCGCCCCCCGAGCGGGCTGCGGCCATGCGCGCCACTTCGATGGCCTGCCGCATCAGCCCGTCGCCCGCGAACGTGGGCAAGCGTCCCGGACGCGTCTCCCAATGCGTGCGCGGATCATCCTCGTCGCGCACGAGCTGCTCGAAGCTGGCCTCGGCGCCCTCGCGTCCATCGTCGCGCAAGGCCTCGCGCAACAACGCGTCGGCCACCATGGAGAGGACCTGCGTCGCCACGAGGTCGTCGACGAGCGCCGCATCCAGCCTCCGCGCCAGCTGCGGCCCGTCCACGCGGCTGGCCCGGCCAAGGCGCCACTCGAAGATGCCGTCGATGGCGTCGGGCAAGTCGCGCTCCAAGCCATCGCGCGGGCCGAGGATGCCTCCTACCACGCTGCCCGCGTCGATGGACGCGGCCTGCACCAGTTCGTCGGCCGACTCCGTCTCCGCTCGGCGCAGGAGCAGCGCGTGCGCGCGAGAGAGATGACTGCGCGCACGCCAGGCGCGAGCGCTGTCGGAGAGCCAAGCGTGGGCTTGGGCCGACTCGAAGGCGCGCGCCGCGCGCTCGCCGGCGGCCAACGCCTCCTCGACGCGCAATTGGCGCCGCAGGACCTCGGCATGGAAGAGCTCCGCCGAGCCCAGATACCACAGGGCGACGCCATCGTCGGCTGCGCCCGCGGGTGGATGCAGGCGCGCGACGCGCCGTGCCACGTCGACCGCCCATTCCACGCGCCCCAGACGCCAGCCCGCGTCATGCAGCGCAGCGCGCAACGCGTTCGAGGCAGGCAGGCGCGCCACGGCCGCCTCCAGCACAGCGCACTCCGCGGCGACGCCGAACCAGATGCGCGCCGCGCTCGCCAAGGCCAGCCAATCGGACTCGCCGGCGCTCGAAGAGCACGCTGTGGCGGCCGCGGCGCGCAGCGTGCGTGCGATGGAGGCGATTTCCTCGCCCGGATCGCGCGGCGCGCCGAGCGCGGAATCGGCTGCCGGCGCCGTGGCGGCGAGACGCAGGCCGGCGTCGGCGAGCCAGCGGGCGTCCTCGGCGAATCCGGGGTCCTCGGCGGCGAGCACGAAGGCGCCGCCCGTGGAAGACAGCCACGAACGCAGGCGCGCCCCGCGCGGCCCGTCTGCAGGTTGACGCGCACCCAACGCCTCGGCCGCGATGCGCGCTTGCTCGGCGAAGTCGCCCAGGAGGTAGGCCACGCGCGCGCGCTGCGCGGACAATGCCAAGGAATCCGCTCCTGCGGCCAGCGCGCGATCGTGCCACGCGCGCGCATCGCGCAACAGCAAATCCGCTCCGGGTTGGCCCGATTCGATGCGCGTGCGCGCCAAGGCGAGACTCGCGGCGCCAAGGCGCGCCATCGCGCGCGGATCGTCGGGAGTAGCGTCGACCGCGGCCTCCGCCTCGGCCAATTGCAGCACGGGGTCCGCTGGAGCGGCTGGCGGCTCGGCTGCGACTGATGGCAGGTCCATGCAGGCCCACAGCCGCGAGGCCTGCAAGGCGGCCTCGAGCTCGACCTGGCCACCTTCGGCCTGCAACGCCACTCGCAGCGCGGCGACCGGATCTTCGCCCAACGCCGCGCGGAGCCCACGCTCCACGGCCGCGCGGCGCGGCGCATCGCCGGTTGCGAGGATCGCCAGCAGCCAGGGGCGACCGGCATCGTCGTCGGCCCAGTGCCGCGCGAGCAGCTCGTCGAGCGTCAATTGCGCCTCGCTCCAAGGGCGCGCGAGCTCGGGCGCGTGCACGAACCGGCCTTCGGCGCCGCGGCGCACTGGCGCGCTGGAGCGCAGCCAGCGCGCCCACGCGCACAGTTCCTCCAGCCGTTGTGCCTCGCGCGCGCGCCGAAAGGCCTCGGCCTGCAACACGCGGCTGGCGTCGGGACGTCCGATGGCCGCCACGCACAATTCCAGCGTCAAGTCCGGGTTCGACTCCGCCGCGGCGCGCAGGGCCGCGCGCGCCGCCGCTTCGTCCACGAGCGCGTCGAAGGCGGCGAGCGCCTGCGCACGAGCGCGAGCCGACCGGTCGTCGGCGAGCTTGCGCCACGCGACTAGATCGCCGCGCGCCAAGGCCGAATCGTCGGCCCGCGGCCGCGACCACGGCTCGAGGGTGCGCCCCGCCTCGAGCAGGGCGCGATCGAGCTCGCGCATGTCGAAGAGGTAGTACAAGTCGAAGCGCTTGGCACCGCCTGGATCGACCAACGCATGCCTCGGACTTACGCGCGGCTCGGCGAGATGGGCTTCGAAGATGGCCGGTTCCAGCGCGATGTGCTCGCCGCAGGTCACCTGTCCGAAGCGCGGGCACTCGATGCGCCGACCGAGTTCGTCGGCGTCGCGCGGGTTGTGGCGCACCGGACTACCGAGCACGCAAACGAAGCCGCGCGTCGAAGCGACGAAGGCCGGATCGCGGTAGCGCTCGACGACGATGCGTTCCGAGGAGCTTTCCCCGTCGACGTTGATGGCGACGAGCAGCGGACGCTGGTGGACGGACGACAAGGTACGCGCCGTCTGGAGATCGCGCTGCCAGTCGATCTGCGTGGACTGCACCGTGCGGAGGGCGGACATGCAGACCGCGGGCGCGCAGATGCTCGCGAGCAGCGCGAAGAGCAGCGCAATCCACGCAGCAGTCGAAACAAGCGGCGCCAGCGGAGACGCGCACGCCTTCACGGCGCCAGCTCCGACTCGTGGTCGCGGCCTGCGCCGAAGTTCTGCGTCCAGTACGCGCCCGAGAGCGCGCTGCCCATCTCGGTGTGGCCCGCATGGAGCAAGTTGCGGTGATGGCCGCTGCTGCCCATCCAACCTACGTGCGTATCCTCGGCGCCCGGACGGCCCATGCTGCAATTTTCCCCTCCACCGCCGTCGCCATAACCAGCGAGCCGCAGTCGTTGCGCGACCGTGCGGCGCGTGGGGTCGTCCTCGTCGTGGCTCAGGACGCCCATCTTGCTCATCCAGTCGCTGTGGCCTTGGGCGGCCGACTGCAGGCGCGGATCGAAGGCCAATGCGCGGCGGCCGAGCATGACGCGGTACTCGTTGGTGATGGCGATCTGGTCACGCTCCGCGACCGACAATTGCGCGGCGGCATCGTCGTACTTGCCGGTCTTGGCATCCTTCAAGTAGCGCGCGGCCCGCTCCTCGTTCAGACGAAGCACGGCGCGACTCCTCGCGATGTCGTCGCGCTGGACCTTGTCCAATGCGCACCCGCGCAAGTCGGTGCTCGCCTTGTCCAGATCCAGCCATTCAAGCCAGGCCGGCAGGGCGACACCCGCGCCAAGTTCGACGCCATTGAGTCCCGCGCGCCGCCGTGCCCAGCGCAGCTCTTCGAGCGCGGAACGGAACTCGGGCGGGAGCTTCACTTGCGGATTCTCGTTCCACAGCTCGCGCACGGCCCCCACCAGGCGCATGACCTCGCGTTGCACGCCTGGATAGAGCTTGGCGCGCTCGGATGGGCATTCGGGCGGATTGTACGGGTAGAAGTAGCGCTCCTCGTCGAAGATCAAGGCCAAGGCGGCTTGACGTCGCTCGGCGAGATCGCGCGCCTCGTCCGCCAACTTGGACAGTTGCGCCAGCGTGCCGCGCTTGCCCAATTCGTCGACGGCCGCCTCGCAGCGCGCGCGCAGAGCGACGATGGCCGCGGCCTTCCCAGGCTCGCCGCGCGCGAGCAAGGCGTCGAAGGCCGCGTCGCGCGTCTTGGACTTGGCCTTGCGGAGAGCCTCGACTTCCTCGCCCAAGCCGGCGGCGCGCTCGAGCGCCTCCATGTCGTCGACGCGCAACCAACGACCACCCTCGAAACGGTAGCCGCGCTGGGGCTGCGGCTCGCCGCGGGTGCGCGCCACCAACGGCCAGGCATCGCTGGCCGAAACGAGACCGCGCTCGACGAGCTGCCCGAGGTCCGAAAGAGCGGCTCGCACGTCCTTGGGAGTCTGGCGCGCGATGCGCTCATGCACGAGCCCAAGCCGCCCAGGCGTGGAAACCTTGGCTGCCTTGACGATGGCCTCGAGCAAGGTGAAGTCCGCCTCCAACCAAGGCACGACACTTGCGGTGGTCTGCAGTTCCTTCTCGTTGGCGCTGACGAGACCCGCTTCGCGCATCGCATCGCGCCGCAAGCTGCAAGCCTCGGCCAACTCGCGCCGCAACTGCAGGCGCAGCTCGACCGAACGCGCCCTGTCCCCGGCCGCATCGCGCGCCAGCCCGGGAGCCAGCGCTGAAGCCAGCTCGATCCAGGTCGCCTGCGCCTCGGAAAGCCGTCCCGCACGTTCTTGGCGCTCGGCGCGCGATTCCAATGCGGCGGCACGCTCGGCGACGGCGCGCTCGGTTTCGGCACGCTCGCCCTCGACACGCGCAGGTCCCAGCGCGTCCAAGGCAAAGCGGGCCGGGTGTGCCGGCCGAGCCGCGTGACCGATAGTGACTGCGAGCACGAACACGCAGGCGAGGCAAAGCCCGTACAGCTGGAGGCGGAGAAGCATGTTGGGCCTCTAGTGTACTACTCGCCTTCTACTACTCGCCGACCACTATTCGCCGTCCGCCTCGTCGGCTGCGCGCGGCTTCTCCGCAGGGCGACGCTCGGGCACGCGACGGGAGTCGCCAGAGCGGCCCACGTCGGCACCGGGCTGCGCTGCGCCGAGGAGGTCCTCGTAGCGGATGCGACGCGCCACCCCGCCCGTGGCGGCGCAGAAGTTCGACCAGCGTGCCGCGATGGACGGCTTGCAGTCGACCAGCAGGGCGTCGACCGTCAGTTGCCGCGGTGCGTTCCGGTCGAGCAGGCGATCGAAGAGCAATCCAAGCTCGTGTCGCTCTCCACCAGTGGGCACGCCATCCGTCAGCACGCACACGCTGTCGATGTGCTCGTCGGCGAGCACGCTTTCGAAGGCCTCGAGGAAGTCCCCTGGACCCGAATCACGCCGGCCGGCGAACCACTCGAGCGCCTGGCGCAGGCGCGCGGAGTCGAGCGGCACGGCCGCGCGTTCCCAAGGAATGGGGCGCGCCGTGTAGGGCACGAGTTGCACGCGGGCGCCGCGCGGCAGCGACTCCAACGCCGCGGCGAGGGCGCGATCGACCAGTTGCTTGCGCGTCCACTCGCCGACCTTGGCGGACCACATCGAACCGGACAGGTCGACGAGGAAGGCCACGCGATCGGACACGAGCGGCAGACCCGAAAAGTGCGCGCTCGTCGCCGGTCGCAGTTCGGCCACGGCGGAGCGGGTGGATACGCCCCCCGACCAAGACGCGACATCCTCGGCCCACGCTCCGGGATCCTCGCCGCGATCGACGCCGAGCGCATTCGCCAGTTCCAAGCGCAGGCGATGCCGCAGGCGTGGTTGCGATTCGCGCGCGAGCCGTTCCGCCAATGCACGCAAGGCGCCACGATGGTGCAGGGAACCCAGCACCGAGATGGCGGCCGAGCGCACCGCGGCGGCGGAGTCCTCGATCGCCGGCACGGCGAGTTCCAAGGCGAGCACCTGCGTGCACGCACGCAAGCTGGTCGCGGCGGCGGCGCGCCGAGCTGCATCGGGCGCGCGCAATGCCGCGCGCACTGACTCTTCCGTCTCATCCGGCGAAAGACGCCAACCAAGTCGCCAGGCCAAGGCCTGCAGCATGGGATCGCGCGCCCGGAAGCCATGCTGCGCGACCGCGGCAGCCTCGGCGCGTTCATCCGCCGCTACGCGCCCGGCTTCCACGCGCCTCAGCAGCGCCGACAAGGCGCTGCGCGCCACCTCGGCGTCGTGGTCCTTGGCGAGCGTGGCGAGCCAAGCGACACGCACGAGAGCCGCGGATCGGCCGAGGAGCTCCGCGAAACGGGCACGCACCAGCGCATCGCGTTCGGACAAGAACGGTGCCAAGCGAGCCAAGCGCGGCTCGTCGCAGCGCGTGGCCAATTGCAGCAGGGCCTCGTCCCCCACGACCGAGCGCGAGTCGCGCAAAGCCTCGACGACGAGGCTCCAGCCCTTGTCGTCGCCTTGCGCCGCGGCCTGGCGCACCGCCCAAGCGCGCGTCTCCGGTCGACCATCGCGCGCGGCGCGTTCGATCTCCTTCCATTCCACCTGCTTGGCGCCGGAGTCCGTGTCGAAGGAGTCCTTGTCGCCGCCTGACTTGTCGCCGCCTGACTTGTCGCCGCCTGACTTGTCTCCAGCCCGAGCCGCGACCGCCAATACGCAGGCCAGCAGCGCGGCCACCACGATGGCGCGGCGCAGCCATGACCGCCGAAGCGCCAAGGTGGTGCACGATCCAGTCGCGCCCGAGCGCGCGATACGCGGCCTTTCCATGGGCACGCTGCCTCTGGAGCGTTCGCCCATGTGTTGGGCCGCCGAACCAGGCGACTCGCCCGTGGCCACCGACGACTCGCCGCCCCCGACCCGCCGCTGCATGCTCGCGCTTCCCATGGCATCCTTATGGACGCTCGGCCAGCGCCCGGCGTGGCAGGCACTCGACAGGAAAAATGGCATGACCAGTTGCACCTTGCTCCTCGTGGCCTTGGCCAGCTTCGACACCCAAGCTGGCGGCGCGCTGTCCGCCGAACAGATGGCTCCCGCCGCGCAACGCGTGCTCGACGCGACACGCGCCAACGACGAGGACGCGCAGCTGCGCGCGTGGATCGCGCAAGGCGGACGCGTGCGCGTCGCCGTGGCGGCGGGCGCGACGCTGAAGGACGAACGCGAGCCCTTGGCGCTGGAGGCCTTGTCGCACTCCTTCGTGGCCGCACTGGCGTTGCGCTTGTGCGAGGAAGGCAAGCTGCAACTCGAACAGCCGCTGGGCGAGGTCATGGGCGGCCTGGATCCAGGCATCGCCGCCGGCAACCTCCTCGACGCCCTCGGCGGCCGGCTGCGCCTGCCCTTGACGGCGGAATTGACGACGGCTGCCGCCAACGCGCGCGACCACGCCAACTGGGCGGCCTTGTTCAAGCCAGCGGGCCCGTTGCGCAGCGGGCACGACCCCGACGACGCGTCGTGGGCGCTGGCGGCGCGCGCCTGCGAGATCGCGGGCGGGACGACCTTGATGGAGCTCCTGCACCAGAAGGTGTTCGCGCGCTTGGAGATGGTCGCCACCGTGGCCGCGCCGCGCAAGGAACGACCGGACTGCGTCGAGCTGCCCTACGCGCAGCCGTACTCGCGCCCCGGCCTGTCGCCGCGTTCGAGCGTAGAGCTGATCTCCTCGCCGCGGGAACTGGCGGAATGGATGCAGGTGCTGCTTGAACGGCGGCTGCTCGACGATGCTTCGACGCGCCGCTACATGAATCCGTTGCCGCTGGCGGACGGCAACTCGAGCCACTGCGGCCTCGGCATCGCGCAGTCGAAGGTCGCCGGCCTGAAGCGCTACCGCATGGCTTCGACGCGCGGCGCGCGCCAATTGGAGTTGTCGTACTGGTCGGGCTCCGGGCTGTGCATCGTCGTCGAGGCTGAAGCACTCGATCTGCCGATCGAGCTCGTCGGGCGCCGAGTGGCGCTGGAGATCTTGCAAGCGCGCCAGAAGGAGGAGCAGCGCGTGCCGCACGACGAGGCGCAGGCAGCGCTCGTCGCCGGTCGCTGGACTCTATCCGGACGCGAGTTCGAGCTGGTCGCCGGAACCACCGCCCTGGAGTTGGTGGAGGGCGGACGACGCATCGAACTGGTGCCGCTGGCATCCGGGGCCTGGACCTCGCCCGAGGACCCCGAGGCGCGCTGGATCCCGCCTGGCGGCCACGAAAGGGCGCGCGAGCTGATCGTCGAGCGCGGCGGCTACCCGTCGACGGCGCGCCGCGCGCCCTGAGGACGCCGCACTCCGTCCAAGACACTTGACAGACGAGCACCGTCAAATAAATTTGACGGCATCCGCCGCGATCTCACGGCGTCGCGCGCAGCACCACGCCCGACTCGGTCGCGCCGGTGGCCAACTCGACCTCGAGCGCGGCCGAGCCCTTGGCGCCCATGTCGGCGCGCAAGCGCACCTTGCCGGGGCCCACGGCGTCCAACTCGAAGCGCCCATCCGCGCCGGCGCGCACCTGCTCGACCACTTCGAGGCCGGGGATGCCCAGCACGTGCGGCTCGGTCCACGAGACTTCGACCAGCGCCGCCGGGACGCCCGCGCCGGCGGAGTCCTGCACCACGCCACCGAGCTTGCCGCGCCGCTCGCCCACCAACAGCAGCGTGCCTGAGAACCCGGGCAGCTCCACGCGCGGGGCCTCGCGGCTCCTCAGTTGCCGCGCGAGGATCCAGACGCGCCAAGGCCCCGACTCCAGTCCGTCCAATTCGAACAGGCCGTCCTTGTGGCGCACCTCCTTGGTGCGCACTTGCGACTCGTCGATGTCCGTGGCGGGGATGTCGGCGCGCGTCCAGGCGATTTGGAAGCGCTGGACCACCATGCCGCGATCGTCCACCACATGCCCGCGCAGGTCGAAGGTGGGCGCGAGCTCGAGCTTCAACTCCTCGCGACCCGGCACCAGCTCGCGCGCCAGCTTGTGCACCACGCGGCGGCCTCCCTCCTCGACGGCGTGCTCGACCTCGAGCCGGATCGGCCGCGCCACGAGCCCGCCGATGCGGAAGCGGCCGGCTTCGTCCGCGGCGATGCTGCGGCGCGGCGCCAGTTCGATGCCGTAGGCGCCCTTCTGCGTCCAGCGCACGATGGCATGCGGAGCGGGACGGCCGTCCGCGAGCGCGATCTCGCCGCGCAGCACGACACCGTCGGCCAGCACCAGATCGACGCCCTCGATGGTCGATGCGCCTTTGGCCACTTGCACCTCGCGCGCCTGGCCGATGTAGCCGTCCAGCACGGGCGCCAAGCGCAAGGCGCCCGCGGGCACGCCCGAGATCTCCCATGTGCCGTCCGGTCCGGTGCGGCGGGCGGCACCCGGCAACTCGAGCAGGATGTCGAGCAAGCCGTCGCTGAAGGCGTCGATGCGCGCCTTGTCGACCGGACGACCACGCTCGTCGACCACGCGACCGCGCACGAGCGTGCCGGGCTCCAGGACGATGTCGACCACGACCACTTCCCTCGCGCGCGGCACCATGTTCTCGCGCCGGAACGGCACCCAAGGAGCGATGGAAGCCTCCAGCTCGAAGGCGTGGTCGATGGGCAGCCCGACGAAGACGGCGCGTGGACCATCCGCCGCACCGGGACCGGGCTCGACGGCGGCGACGCGCTCCCAGCCGAAGCCCGAGCCGCTCGTGGGCAGCCCATTCAATCGCAATCGCGCGCCGGCGAGGAGCGCGAGACGCGCAGCTTCGGTCGTCGGCGCTTGAAAACGCAGCTCGAGCACTCCGGCGGGATCGCCCTCCAGCACGAAGCCCTCCTGCGCCTCGCCGCGGCGCCAGCGCGTCGGTTCGCGGCTGCAGGCATGGCGCGCCTCGAGCACGAGCAACGCTCGTTCCGTCGCATGCGGCAACTCGAGCACGAAGGACCCGCTGGGACCGGGCAAGACGCGCGCCACTTCGGCCCCGCCCTCGCCGCGCGCCACGACCGAGCAGGGATCGTCCTCGGGATGGCCTTCAGGTAGTTGCACCCGGCCGGACAAGCGCACGGGGCCGTGCTCGTCGTGCACCCTCGATGCGTTGGCGGCCGCGTCTGCAGCGGGCAGCGCCATGGCCAAGCACGCCAGCAGGAGCAGCACGAGGCGTGGAACCGCGCGAGTCGCGCGCGAGGGAACGGGGCAAGTCTCGTCTAGGAGCTTCGTCATCAGCGTGGACCCTTGGTGTAGGCGCCACGATGGTGCCAAATGCGGGATCAGTCGAGGTAGTCGTGGCCGCGACCGGCATGGGCGGCGCGCTCGCGCAGTGCCTGCCAGCGCTTGGCGACCGTGTCCTTCAAGAGGCCAAGGCGCTCACCCGCTTCGTTGTAGGTCAAGCCCTCGAGCCCCACATGCATGAACATGGCGTACTCCTCGGCGTCGAGGGTGCGAGCCCAGGCGAGCAAGGCCTGGACCCCCTCTTCGCGCGCCAAGCGACGTGACAGGGTCGTGGCCGAGTCCGGCGCTTCGTGGAGGATCTCGGCGCGCGCACCCGATCCCGAGTCTTGGCGCGTCCGCCGCAGGCACTCCAACACCACGTTCTTGGCGATGCGGAAGAGCCACGCGCGGAAGGGCGTGGTCTCCGGATTCCAAGTGTGGAAGCGCTTCCAAGCTCGGCACCAGGTCTCCTGCGCGATGTCCAGGGGATCGACCGCTTCGCGCAGCGGGCCGGACACCTTCAACTCGCACCATGCCACCAAGGCGGGCGCGACGCGCTCGCACAGTTCGGCGAAACGCTTGGCATCGCCCCGAGCCGCGGCGCGCGCGAGGTCCTGGGTCGTGTCGTCGGCGGGAAGGCCGTCTCCGGGGGGGATGCTGTGCATGTGCGGTTCCCGAGACACCTCGGATGCAAGGAGTCTATCCTAGGACGAGTGCAGTCGCTGGACGAAGCTCGGCTGGCCGACGTGCTCGACTTCGTCGAGCAATACGAGGCGGATCGCGCCGTTGGCGTGGAACGCACGCTGGCGCAATGGCTGGAACGGTTTCCGCGCAGTCAAGCGGAGATCGCCGCCGAGTGGTTGATGCTCTGCGGAGGTCCTGTCCCGCGCTCGAATGCGCACACCTCGGACTCTGAATCCGCACAAGTGCGTAGCGATCCGAACGACGAAAAAGGGCACCCGCGCATTGGCCGCTACGAGCTGCTGCGCGAGCTCGGTCGCGGCGGCCAAGGAACCGTGCATCTGGCGCGCGACACGCGCCTGCATCGCAATGTCGCCCTCAAGGTCCTGTCGAGCGGCGCGGATCCGCTGCAATCGCGCCGGATCGAACGCCTGAAGCGCGAGGCCGAGGTCATCGCGCGCCTCGACCATCCCTCCTTGTGCGCCATCCTCGACGCGGACCTCGCCGCGACGCCGCCGTGGATGGCGATGCGTCTCGTGCAAGGCGAGACGCTCGCCTCCGCCATCGTGCGCGCCAAGCGCCTCGGCACGACCACGGTCGGCGGCATCCAGCTGCCGCCGCGCTCGGCCGCGGAGATGCGCGCCATGTGCGCCCTGTTCGAGCGCGCCGCGCGCGCGCTGCACGTCGCCCACGAGTCGGGCATCGTCCACCGCGACGTCAAGCCGGGCAACCTCATGGTCGAAGGCGACGGCAAGCCGGTGTTGCTCGACTTCGGCATGGCCGAGGACCGCTCGGTCGACCACCAGCTGACGCTGCAGGGCGACGTGTTCGGCACGCCCGACTACATGGCGCCCGAGCAGGTCGATGGACGGCGCGCGCAGGTGGGCGCGACCACCGACGTATGGGCGCTTGCGGCGAGCCTGCACGAGGCGTTGACGTTGGAACGGCCGTTCCAGCGCGACTCGCTGCCCGCGACCTTCGATGCGATCCGCAAGGCTCCGGCGCCGCGGCCGGGCGCCGGGAACGAGGCCGTGGGCCGCGACCTCGACGTCATCGTCGCGACCGCCCTGGAGAAGGACCCCGCGCGACGCTATCCGTCTGCGCTGGAGTTCGCCGAGGACCTGCGGCGCTTGCGCGAGTTCGAACCGATCCGCGCGCGACCAGCGGGCTTGACGCTGCGCCTCGCGCGCTGGGCGCGCCGCAACCCGGCGATCGCCACGGCCAGCTTCGGCGGCTTCGCGGCGCTGGCCACCGGCCTCGCCATCACCCTGCACCTGCTCGCCCTGGAGCGCGCGGCGCTCTCGAACGCGCTTGGCCGGCATCTCGCGCAGCGCGCCATCGCCGTGCTCGAGGAGGATGGCTCGCGCGCGCTGCTGCTCGGCGCCGAGGCGATGGAGCGCGCGCCCAACTGGATGACGCGCGGGACCTTGTCGCGCGTGCTGGAGGCGAACTTCCTCGAGCGGCGCTTCGTGCAACCGCAGCCGGCGCGCCTGTGCAACGCCGTGGCCGTCACCCCCGCCGGGGACCTGCTGGCCATGGCCTCCGACGACGGCACGGTGCGCGTGGTCCGACTCGCCGACGGCTCGGAGGTGGCGCAGCGCCGCTTCGACGCGGCCGCGCGCGACATCGCCTTCGATGCCGCGGGAGGCAAGCTGTGCGTCGCGCTGGACACGCGCCTCGAGCTCTGCACGACCTCCGGCCTGGCGTCCTTGGTCGCCGTCGACCTGGGCGTGGAAGTCGAACTCATCTCTTGGGCCGGGGATCGCTGGATCGTCGCTGCGGGCGCGTGGTCGGCGCTCGACGAGCGCACCCTGGCCGACCAAGGAGCCATCGCGCCGCTGGCCGGCGCGGCGCGCCATGTGGAACTGCGCCAGGCGCTCGGCGTGGAGGCGGCGGGGTCCGCCCACGCGCGCCTGCTGCTCGTCGACGACGACGCGCACGTGGTCGAACTGGACAAGGACGGCTTCGGCGTGCTGGTCGCCAGGGAACTGCACGCGACGCGGGCGGTGCTGGCTGCCTCCCTCTCCTACAATGGCGCCACGCTCGCGGCCTCGAAGCCCGATGGCGAGCTGCGGCTGGTCGCGATCGGTGGCGAGGAGGACGGGCCGGACCGGACGCTGCGGCTCGATCCGCCCGCGAACCTGGTGGAGTGGGGCCCCTCCGGCGGCTGGGTCGTGCTCGGCTGCAACCGCGGCGAGGAGGATAGTCGCGCCTGGGCGCTGGATTCCGCCAACTTGCGGCTCTTGCCCCTGCCGGGGCACCAAGGCAGGCCCATCGACGCGGTGTGCGCCACCGTGGACGATGGACGCGTCTGGACGGCGGGACGCGATTTGAGCCTGTGCCTCGCGGACCTCGCCAGCGGCAAGGAATTGGCGCGCACCAAGCTCGTGCTGCGGGCGAGCTACATGGCCGCCACGGGCGACGGGGAGCGCATCATCCTGCGCAGCACGACCTCGGCGGCCGTCCAGATCATGCACGCGGGATCCCGCGACGATGCGCTGCTCTTGGCTGGGCACCGCGGCGCGATCCGGCTGGGTGGCTTCGGCCCGGACGGCCTCACCGTGCACGCGATCGACGCCAACGGCGAGTTCCGCCTGTGGGATGCGAGGACGGGACGGACCATGGCTAGCGTCCCGTCCAAGGCGCCGCTGCGCATGGCCTCGCGCGACGCGGGACGTCGCCATGCGCTGCTTGTCGATGTCCAAGGAGGCTTGTCGGCGATCGATCTGGCGAGCGGCGCGCCGGCTTGGTCGCACGACTGGGGAACGCCGGTGCAAGCCGCCGATCTCGCCCTCGGCGGGTCCGTGGCGGCGATCGTCGACGCGCGGGGCGCGTGGCTCGTGCGCGCCGACGGCACGCGCCTGTCGCTGGTGGACGGCGAAGCGCGCGGCGCCTGCTTCGACGCCACGGGCGCGCGCGTGCTCGTGTATACCGCCCAGGACCTGGCGACCATCCACGACGTGCAGGACGGCAATCGCGTCGGCGCCTGCACTTGGAATCCGCGAGGTGGAGCCTCGGGAGCCGACCGCGCCATCCCGCTCGGAGAAGGCTGGGCGATCCACTGCTCGAATTTCTTCCTGCGCACCTGCGACTCGAACGGCAACGAAGTCCACCGCGCTACCAAGGTGCCGGAGGCAGGAGCGCTCAAGAGCACCGACGACCAGCGGATCCTTCCCGTGGGACGCTCCGGGCGAGCCCTGCGACTGATCAGACCGGGCGACGACGAACCGGTATGGCCGCGCGTGCAGCCGAACCAGCCGATCGTCGCCGCCGACATCGATCCGTTGGGACGCATGCTGTGCGCCATCGCCACCGACCACTCGCTCATCCTGAGCGATATGCGCGACGGCAGTCCGTGGATGGAACGCAAGCTCGACGGCGCGGCCGCGAGTGCCTGCGCTATGTCCCAGGACGGATCCAGATTGCTTGTGGGCCATGTCGATGGCCTGGTGCGCGTGCTCGCCTGCGATCCCTCGCCAGCGGCACGATTGCGCCTGCCCCGCCAGTTCGACGAGTGGGAACTGCAGCGCGAGGGCGAACTGGCCTCGCCGCTGGAGTTCACCCCCCTTCTTCCTCGTCGTCGGTAGATACTGGCTCCTGCGCCTACGGCCAAGTTCGCAGGAACAGCTCCACCATGGCCGTAGACATTCGATTATTCCCAGCAGAGTTCCCTGCGTTTTCCTGAATTGGGTTCCACTCGAACAAGCAGGCGCCAAGTAGCTCCTGCGAGGCAATCGGCAGCTAGATCCTTGGACTCCCGCGCCACGGCCTGACTGCGACCCACGAGGCTCTCCGGCCTCGGTCGCGACTCCCGCACGACGACGCCTCAGTAGCTGACCCCCCTACGGCTGGATTCCACATCATGACCTCCACCAAGACGACGAGCCTCTTGTTCGCGCTGTGCGCCATGGCGACGCCGATCGCCCAAGGACAAGGACAAGGACAGGGACAGGGACAAGTCCAACTGCTGGGCTCCATCGATTGGCGCAACCACTCGGTCGGCCAAATCGACGGCTTCGGCCAAGCGCCGATCTCCGAAGGCGACGTGCTCACTCCCGCCGGCAACGGCTTCGGCCCCATGCCGCGCATGGGCGTACACAGGAACGGCGCCTCGCTCGGCTTGCCCAACGCCCCCGGGAGCACTAGTCACGGCCCGGGCAGCGGTCCGGGCGTCGAAATCGACGCGCTGTCGACCGGCAACGAAATCCCGATGCGCGTCGCCGGCCCCGCCGGCGCGGGCTCGCGCCTGTACTACTCGGTGGACAAGCACTCGCAAGGCACGCCAGGCCAAGGCCAGATGCTGAACCGCCGCCTGCGCGGCGAAGCTCAGGCTCGCGAAGCCGGCAGCGACATCTACACCCCGATTGCCGTGCTCGTAGGCCCCATCGGTCCGGGTGGCACGCCGCCCAGTTCGGTGCTGGTCTTCGACGGCGACGGCATCCCCGGCGCTGGTGGCGGCACGGCGCGCGGGCTCGGCCTGCGCGAGCCGAACATCCCGGGCGTCGTCGACACGGGCGACGACCTCGACGCGCTGAACCTCCAGCCCATGGATCCGAGCGAGAAGCTCTTCTTCTCGGTCGACGGCGCCATCGTCGATCCGCACAGCGGCCGTGCCGGAAGCAACACCGCCAACACCTTGGGCGTCTCGCCGGCCGCGGTCTTGCGTCGCCAAGGCTCCTCGCTCGCCGTGTACGCGACGCCCGCCCAACTGGGCCTCGACCGCGCGGGCTTCGCCACGGACGACCTCGACGCCCTGATCCTGTGGGACAACGGCGACGGGGTCTACACCCCGAGCCAGAACCCCAACGACTGGGTCGACGCCGACGGCAACCTCGTGGGCGACATGCTGCTCTTCTCGGTGCGCCGCGGCTCGAGCGTCGTGGGTCGTCCCGACTCGAAGTTCGGCATGCCCATCGAACCGGGCGACATCCTGATGGCGCCGGTCAACGGCGGCACCGAACCGGCCATCTACCTGTCGGCCGAGACGCTCGACCTGAGCACGGCGCGCAGCACCGGCTTCGCCGACGACCTCGACGCGATCGCCATCACGCCGCAGTCGTACTACGACTGCAACAAGAACGGCATCGAGGACGCGATCGACATCGCCTGCGGCGCGTCGCTCGACACGAACACCAACCAGATCCCCGACGAGTGCGAGGACGAGTACTCGAAGAGCTGCTTCTGCACGACCGGCAGCAGCCCGTGCGGCAACGACGATCCGACGGCGGGTTGCGCCAACTCGCTGGGCGTCGGCGCCAGCCTCGACCCGAGCGGCTCGACCAGCGTGGCGTCGGACGACCTGGTGCTCAGCGCCAGCCGCATGCCGCCCGGCGCGATGACGATGCTGTTCGTCGGCTCGCGCGGCAATCCGGTGGCTTTCGGCGACGGCTTGCGCTGCATGACCAACTCGACGCAAGTGGGCATGCCCAACGCGGACGCCCTGGGCAACATGGTGGTCGGTCCAGGCATGGGCGCCCTCGCCTGCAACTGGAACGGCGTGGGGTGCTTCGATCCGGGCGGCACGCGCCGCTTCCAGGTCTGGTACCGCAATGCGGTCGACTTCTGCACACCGAGCACCTCGAACCTGACCAACGCGGTGGATGTGACCTTCACGCCCTGACGCGCGGAATGGCGCGTCGGTTGGAGCGCCTGATGCGCCAGCGGCGGGCGGGCGCAGGGCCGCCGACGACGAATCGAGCGTCCTGCGCCATGCCCGGTCCTCCGGCCACATGGCGCAGGGCTCGCCCACATGGCTAGGATCGTGGGCGTGCGATCAGCCGCGAAGGAACCCGTGCTGCCCCGACCCGGCCTGGCGGTGCGGCCTTCGCGCGCCGGGCGCTGGCGGGCCTTCGTGCTCATCGTCGTGCACGCGCTGATCGCGCTGCATGTGGCGCATTGGCTGGCGACCGGCTCGACCTTGTCGCCGCTCGAACCCAGCGAGTCGATGGAGTTCGCGCGCGATGGGCTGCTCAACGCCGGCGCCATCTTCTTCGCGTTGGCGATCCTCTCGACCCTGGTCTTCGGCCGCTGGTTCTGCGGTTGGGCGTGCCATGTGGTCGCGCTGCAGGACGGAGCGCGCTGGCTGCTCCTGAAGGCCGGCTGGAAGCCGCGCGAGCTCGATCTCGGGCCGCTCGCGCTCGTGCCGTGGCTCGCCTGCGTCTACATGTTCCTCGCGCCCGCGGCGGTGCGACTGCTGCAGCAAGGCGGACTCGCGCCGCGCGAGACGCATCTGGCCACCACGGACTTCTGGCGCACCTTCCCGGACTGGCCGGTGGCGCTCCTGACCTTCGCCGTGTGCGGCGGATTGGCCGTGATCGTGCTCGGATCGAAGGGCTTCTGCTCCAGCGGCTGTCCCTACGGCGGCATCTTCGGCGTGGTCGACCAACTCGCGCCGTGGCGCATCCGCGTGGACTCGAGCTGCAATGGCTGCGGGCACTGCACGGCGGTCTGCACGAGCAACGTGCAGGTGCACGCCGAGGTGCGCGACCACGGGGCGGTGGTCGATCCAGGCTGCATGAAGTGCATGGACTGCGTATCGAGTTGCCCCAACGGCGCGCTGCGCGTGGGCTTCGGCCTGCCTGCCTTGTTCGCCAAGGCGGCGGCCGCGACGCAGGGTGCGCGGCGGGCGGCTGGAAGAATGGATCTGCCGCGACAGGCGCTGCGCCTCGGCTTCGCGTTGGCGGCGATGGCCTTGTTCCACTACTACGACGGGAGCCTCTCCGCCTACGCCAATCGCGCGCACTGGGGCGTCGTGGCGCTGATCGGCGCGAGCGCGTGGCTGGTGGCGCTCGTGTTCCGGTCGCGCGCCCAGAAGCGACGCGACTGCAGTCTCACGGACGAGGCCCTGCTGGCGGCGTTCTTCCTCGCGGCGATGTACGCCTTCCGCGGCTTGCACGACTGGTTTCCGTTCCTGCTGTCGCTCGGCTGGTCGTCGATCGTGGCGTGCTTGGGCTTGGCGGCGGTGCGCGCGGCGAAGAGCGGCGAATACGCGCTGCAAGCCGTCGTCCTGCGTCGCGCGGGGCGCTGGACGCGCGCCGGCGCCTTGTATGGCGCCGCCTGCGCGCTGCTCGCCGGGGGAACCGGTTTGGCGGCGCACGAACAGTGGTCGCTGGCGCGCTCGCGCGAGAACTTCCGCGCCGGCGTCGAGGCCGGAGGCCGCGCCGACTGGAGCGGCGCGCGCGCGCGCTTCGAGGAGTCGCTGCGCCACGACCCGGGCTACGGCAAGGCGCAAGCCCGCCTCGCCTTCCTGCAGGCGCTCGACGCGGCGCAAGCCGGCGACACGGACACGGCGCTGGCGGGCTTCGAGGCGAGCTTGGCGGCCGATCCCGCCTTCGCCGAGGCGCGCGAGAACCTGGCTGGCATGTTGTGCGCCACGGGGCGACTCGAGGAGGGCCTTGGACTCTTCGAGGAGTCGCTGCGCCTCTCCGGACCCGACCCGCGCACGCACGCCTTGGCCGCGCGCGCTGCCTTGGCGCTGGGGCGGGCCGACGCGGCGCGCGCCCACATCGACGCGGGCCTGCGCCTCGCCCCGCTCGACGCCGAACTGCGCGCGCTGCTCGCCGAACTCCCCGCGCCGCGCTGACGAGGCGCGATGCGCCCTCAGTACGCCGCGAGCGTGGCCTTGCGCCCGGCGTTCTGGCGCGCGAGCCAGGCCATCAGCGGCGCGAAGTAGTCGAGCATCGGCTTGGCCGACAAGTCGCCGCCGGTCGACTTGCGCAACAGGACCCGCCAGTCTTCCGTCGCGCCGCGCGCCATGATCGCCTGCAGGAACGACCCGGCGTCGCGCCGCCCGAAGTAGTTCGTGTCGCGCGGGTCCTCCTTGAGGATGTTGCGCGCGATGTGGTCGTGCAGTTGGAAGAGCAGCACGAAGCTGAGCGCGTAGTCGTAGTACGCCGCCGGATCGTCGACGATGTGGGTCTTGGTGGCGGCGTCGCAGTGGTCTTCGCCGCGCGGCGCGGGCGGCGCGATGCCTTGGTGCAGGGCGACGAGCTCCCACCAGCGCTTGTTCCAGCGCTCCGCGGGCAGCTCCTTGGCGTACAGCTCGCGCTCGAACTCGAACATGGTCCCCGCCGACCACGGGATGAACACCACGTAGTTCAGCGCCTCCTTCAGCAAGAGCTGGATCGGATCGGGGCGCGCTCCCGAGAGCGGCAACCCCACCGCCTCGGCGAAGCGCGGTTGCATGGCGGCGAGGCCCATCAGCGAGCCGACCGCTTCGTGGAAGGCGCGGTTCGCGCCATTGCGCAAGACGGGCGGCACCTCGGGACGCGAATAGGCGAGGTAGTAGTAGATGTGACCCAGCTCGTGGTGCGCCGTCTCGTACCACTCGGCGCCGGGGCGCACGCTCATCAAGCAGCGCACGTCGCGTTCGTAGTCGACGTGCCAGGCCGAGGCGTGCGTGTTCTTCTTGAAGGGCGAGTCCGGCGGCAGCTCCCACAAGGACGAACGCTCCCAGAAGCCTTGCGGCAGCGGCTCGAAGCCCAAGGAGACGTAGAAGCGTTCGGCCTGCTCGACGATCCAGCGCGGTTCCTTCTCCCTCAAGGTCGCGTCGATGTCGAAGCCCGGCACGTCGACGAGTCCGGACCAGTCCTGGCCCCAGCGATTCGTGAGCCAGTGGGCGGGGATGAGGTCGGGCACCGGCTGTCCATGGCGCGCGGCGAGTTCGTGGCGAGCCCACGTGTGCAGCTCCGCGTAGAGCGGGCGCAGTTCGCGTCGCAGCTGGTCGACCTTGGCGGCCAGCTGGTCGGTGGTCATGCCGTACTCGGCCGCCATGTAGGCGAAGAAGTCCTTGTGCCCCAGCGCGCGCACGACGTCGTTGCGCAGCCCGCGCGCGAGGATCAAGTCGGGCTTGAGCGCGGCACCCAACGACTTCGACGACTCCCAAGCCGCCCGACGACGCTCGAGGTCGCGCTCGTCGCGCAACATGGCGTCGAGGGCGTTGGGCGTCGTCTCCGCGCCGTCGAGCCGGAAGCGGAAGCCGTCGAGCGACTCCTGCAGGCGCGCCTCGACCTCGATGCGGCGCTCGACGAGCTCGGGCACGGTCTGCGGGCTGGCGCCGGCGTTCTGCAGCACGGCCTGCAGTTGCTTGACCACGAGCGGCGGCAACTCGCGACCGCGCTTCTGGTAGGCGCGCGCCAATGCGATCGTGTCGACGCCGCCGGCGAAGGCCGCCAGGGCCTCCTCGGCCTCGCGCGTGCGGCGCAGGTTGGAGTCGTCGCCCTCCACGATGCGCGTCTTCGAAGCCCACTGCGCCTCGGCCGCCGTCGTGGCGAGCTGCTGCCAACGCGCGTTGTAGCGCTCGAGGAAGCCCTCGACCTCGAGGCGGAACGCCTCGTCGCCACCCGCCGCCGAGCCGCAGCCGGACGAGCAGGCGAGGGCCAGCAAGAAGGCGCAGGAAGACAGGCGACGCAAGGGCGGATGGAGGCGCGTGGAGGCCATGGCGGTGGTGCTGGGCGGACGAGTGGCGTGGGGCGGCGCGCACGAAGGACAGTGGCGCGATGCCGCAGAGCGTAGGCGCACGCTAGGCTGGAATGCACGCCGTGGGCGCGAATGGCCACCCGCCACGCCCCCGCCTCGGCCTCCGCCAGCCACATCGACCCGCGCCGCGCCCCGCCCTCGCGCAAGGCCACCATGAAGAAGCTCCTCGCCCTCGTCCTCGTGCCTTCGCTCCTGCTCGGGGCCGCCTGCGCCGAAGGTGGCGCGGACGCCAGCGCGAGCCACGCGCCCGCCGTGGCCACGCCAGCTCTGCAAGCAAACTTGACAGCTGCCGCCGACGGCGCGCCGTCGGCGGTCCAGGAATGCACCGACGCGCCCGGCGAGCTGGAGGCGGAACCGCCCGCGCAGGAGAAGCCCAAGCCGCAGGCGCCGCAAGGCGTGGACCCGCTGGCCGCGGAGTGGGACGCGGCCGTCGCCAAGCGCGGCAAGGCGGACTACGAGGCCGCCGCCGCGCTGTTCGAGGCGTACTACGCCGCGCATCCCGACGCGCCGCGCGCCAAGGAGGCGCTGGTCGAGGCGGGCAACGCGCTGCTTTCCGTGGGTCGCTCGAAGATGAAGCTCGGCGTGCCCACGCCCGAGTCGCGCCTGGCCTTCCAGACGGCGCTCGAGCGCCTCGCCATCGTCGTCAAGGATCGCGCCAGCCCGCACGCGGCCCGCGCGCAGTACCTGCGCGGCTCGGTGCTGATGTTCTCGGGCGATCTGGCGGGCGCCGAGCGAGAGTACACCCTGGCGCGCGAAGGTTGGCCCAACGACGCGCGCTACGCGCGCAAGTCGCTCGAGCGGCGCGCCTTCGTCCGACGCCACCTGCTCGACGCCGCAGGCGCGATCGCCGACATGGATCTGTACATCAAGTCGCACGGCCCCGGCACCAACGGCCACGAGGAGAAGGAGTACCAGTCGGTGCAGACCTACCGCTCGTTCGCGCAAGCCTTCGAGAAGCCCGCGCCGGCGTTGCAATCGGCGAGCTGGGCTCAAGGCGGGCCGCTGCGACTCGAGGAACTGAAAGGCGAGGTCGTGCTGGTCTACTTCCTCGCGACTTGGTGCGACAACTGCGAGAAGGCGCGCCCGCAGGTCTTGGAGCTGATGCGCCGCCATGGGGGCAACCTCAAGGTGGTCGGCGTGATCGACGACCAGCGCGGACAGACCTTGGAGAGCGTGCGCGCCTGGCTGCCCACGCGCGGCTATTCGTTCCCCGTCATGCACGACATCGGCCAGAAGGCGATGCGCGAGTGGCAGTCGGCCAAGATCCCCGACATGGTGCTGCTCGACCGCGCCGGGCGCGTGCGCTGGCACGACAACGCGCTCAACCTGCAGGACGCGACCATCGAGCGGCTCCTGATGGAGGATCCCAACGAGGCCGCCGGCAAGTGAGGTCGCTCGCCGTCTATTGCGGATCGTCGAGCGGCGCCCGACCGGCGTACGCGCGCGCCGCGCGGGAGCTCGGCGCCGGCATGGCCGCGCGCGGCATCGAGCTGGTCTATGGCGGGGGCAACGTGGGCTTGATGGGCGTGGTCGCCGACGCGGTGCTCGCCGGCGGTGGACAGGTGTACGGCGTGATCCCGCGCTTGCTGCTGGAACGCGAACTGGCCCACTCGGGCTGCACGCAGCTGCGCGTCGTGGAGACCATGCACGAGCGCAAGATCCTGATGGCCAGTCGCGCCGACGCGTTCCTCGCGCTGCCCGGAGGCTTCGGCACCTTCGACGAGCTGTGCGAGGTCGTGACCTGGAACCAACTCTCGATCCACGACAAGCCCGTCGGGTTGCTCGATGTCGAGGGCTACTGGGAGGCGCTGCTGGCCTTCGTCGAGCAAGGGGTGGTCGAGGGCTTCGTGCCCAAGGCGACGCGCGAGCGGTTGTGGCGCGACGACGACCAGGCGCGCTTGCTGGACAGGCTCGGCGCCGCCGTCGCCACGGCGCCTTGACGCCCCGAGTTGGCGGATGGCCGCGCCGCGCATTGGCGGGTCTGGCGGAGACGCGTACCATGGTCCGGGTCGCTCTCGACCACGAGGCTCCATGAACCTTCGTCCTTGCTTGCAGCATCCGTCCAAGTTCGCCATCGCCCTCCGCACGCTCGGGCTGCTCGCCGCCTGCTGGGCCTCGGCCTGCACCGATGGCGGATCGGCCTCGCCGACGGCGTCGTCCACGCCGCGCGCGCTGGCGGCAGGGACTCCCGCCCCGCCTTCACCCCTTCCGCCCTCCCCCGCCGCCGCGCAAGCGGAGACGACCGCGCCGGAGGTCGCCCCGGAATGCGGCGATGGCGCGCCACTCGACGAAGCGGCGCCGACTCCCGCCCCCGCGCGCGAGGACGCGGCGCACTTGGAGGCCGAGTGGAAGTCGGCCTTCGACTTGAAGACCAAGGGCGACCATCAAGCCGCCGCCTTGCTGTTTGAAACCTTCCATGCCGCGCATCCCGCCGCCGCGCGCGCCGTCGAGGCGCGCCTCGAGGCCGGCAACTCGTGGATCAACATCGGCTTTCGCGCGCGTACCTGCGGCCGCTCCAATCCGGCGGCCAAGGGAAGCTTCGAACGCGCCAGCGCGCACCTCGAATGGGTCGAGCGCCAGTCCGACAAGGCGCTGGCGGCGCGCGCGCGCTACTTGCTCGGCAACACGCGCCTCTACGACAACGACCTGCTGGCCGCCACCCACGAGTACACGCTCGTGCTCGAACGGCACGGCGCGCAGGCGGAGTGGGCGCGACGCGCCTTGGAGAAGCGCGCCGAAGTCCGACGCCACGCGCTCGATCGCGATGGCGCCCTGCTCGACCTCGAGCTGTACCTCAAGCAATGGTCCGGCGTCGACAAGGACCGCGCGAACCATCTGTCGCGCGTGCGCGCGCAAACCACCGCGCTCGGCCAGCAGGCCAAGCCCTTCGCCTCGGCCGATTGGGTGCAGGGCGAGCCGCGGCCGCTCGAGAGCCTCCTGGGCGAGGTGGTGGCGCTGTACTTCTTCTCCACGCAATGCAGCTTCTGCGATGTCGAGCGCGACTGCGTGGCCGACTGGGCGGCGCGACTCGCGGGCAAGGTGCGCTTCGTGGGCGTGCTCGTGCCGCAGCAGGACAAGGCCAGCGGAGCGATCACCGAGCCGCTGGAGGCCGCGCGCGCCGAGACGCCCAAGAAGCGCTTCGACTTCCCGGTGGTGTACGACCACAAGCTGCGCATCGCGACCTCGTTCCTCGCCAGCAAGCCCGACCTGGTGCTGCTCGACCGCGAGGGGCGCGTGCGCTGGCACGACTCGCCCAAGAACCTCCAGCCCGCGACGATCGAACTCCTGCTCGCCGAATGACCGGCATGGGCGCCGGGACCGGCGCGCGGCTTGGCTGGGCCCGGGCCCTCAGCGCGCCATGCCTGGCTTGATGCGGACCTCGACCTCGCGCGCGAGGGTGTTGCGGTACGAACCGATGTCGGTCAGGAACGGGCGCTCGGTGCGCAGTTCCTCGGCCAGTTCCGCCTTGGCTTCCTCGAAGGAGACCTTGCGGCGCTCCAGCACATGGAAGGCCACCCACGCCGATCCGTAGGACAGCGCGGCTGTCGTGCCGCCCACCGGTTGGCCCAGCACCGCGTCCGCCAGCGCTTGCGGCACTGAATCGGCGCGGAAGCGACCGGGGCGGCGGCCGCCCGCTTCGCGCGTCGCGAGGTCCTCGCTCGCCTCGCGCGCGAGGTCGGCGAACGACTCCCCCGCCGTGGCACGCGCCAACAAGGCCGCCAGCTCGATCCTCGCCGCCTCGGAAGCACGCGCCAATTCGGCCTCGACCGCCTCGCGCGACGGCTCGCCGGCGGGCAGCGAACCCTTGATGCGTCGCACGATCCAGGCGACCTCGAAGCGCTCGCCCTCGTCTCCGTAGGCGGCGATGTAGCGTTCGCGGAGGGCGCGCTCGTCGACCACGCGCTCCCTGAGCATCAGCTTCTCGGCCAGGAGATCGATGCGCCAACGCTCGGCCAGCGAAGCGCGGAACGACTCCTCGGTGCGGTTGGCCCGGCGCAAGAAGGCCAGCCAACCTTCGCGTTGGCGCTTGAAGCCCTCGTCGATCATCGTCTCGATGTGCTCGTCGACGCGCGCGCGCACCTCGGCTTCGGTCACCGACACGCCCGCGGCCGCGGCCTTGCGCTCGACGGCCCAGTCCTCGACGAAGCGCGTCAAGGCCGTCTCGCCCTGCCAATACAGGAGGAAGCGCGCGTACTCCGCGCGGCCGACCGGCTCGCCATCGACCAGCATCACAGGCAAGTCGCCCCCGCCCTGTTCGCCCTTGGAAGGCGCCTGCCACATCTGCGGCAGCACCTCGACCTTCGTGTTGACGTGCAACGGCTCGAGGATCGCACCCACCTCGTCGGGTTCCGGCCCCTTCTCGGCCAGCATGGCGACGATGGCCGGCCGCGCCGCCTCCAGCTCCGTGGCCTGCACCGCGCGCACCTTGACCAGCCACCAACCGCCCTTGCCTTGCAGCGGTTGGGACAACTCGCCCACGGCGAGCTTGGCGAGTTCGTCGTGGAAGCCCTTGGGCCAACCTTCATCGCGGAAGGAACTGGGCACGCCGCGTCCATCGCGCGTGTCGGGATCTTCGCTGGTCTCGCGCGCGACCTTGCCGAAGTCCTCGCCGGCGGCGATGCGCGCGCGCGCGGCCAAGGCGCGGGCCTTGGACTTGGACCAAGCCTCTTCTTGGGCCTGCTTGCGCGCTTCGGTGTCGGACTGGGCCGAGGAGCGCACTTCGGCTAGGTAGAAGCTCATCGACAACTCGTAGCGGCGACCAAGCTTGCCGTGCAGCCGTTCCCACTCGCGCACGATCTTGTGCTCGGGGACCACGCGCCCGATCGAGGCCATCTTCCGCGCCAGGAGATGAGGACGCGCCTCGATCTCGCGTTGCCGTCTCGCTCCCGCCTCGGTGCGCCCCGTGCGCGCGAACTCCGCGCGCCACTCGTCGAGGTTGCCGAAGAACGCATGTTGGATGCGTTCGTCGAAGTCGCGCTGCACTTGCGCGGACAGCTCCTCCTGCGACAACTCGACGCCGACGGCGCGCGCGGCGCGCTCGACGGCGACCTGCTCGGCGCCATACACGCGCGCCAGGCGCTCGCCGTGCGTCAGCAGAAGCCAAGAGGCGTACGCATCGGGCGCGATGCACACACCATCGAGCTCGACCACCGCCTCTTCCGGCGCCGGTGCTTGCATGGCCAGGGAGTGGGTCGAAGCGATGGAGAGCAGCAGGGCGAGGATCATCGTTCGCATGGCGCGCACCTTGGTAGGGTCAGAGGGTGCCAGATCATTCGAAGCCAACCCAATCTCGTTTGCGATACCCATATAAAATCGATGCCACTCTCTACGGCGAGCGCATAATCTCAACATTCAACTGACGCAAATGGCTAAACAACATTGATTTACGAGTGCATACCACAATAGATGATGCTAGGCACTGCAAACATCTTGCATTTCAACAACCCATCCCTAGAATGCGTCCTCGTAACGAAGCGATCTGGCTCGGCGGGACTTCCCGCGTCGTCGGCTGACCCAGAGGCTTCTCCCCAGCGATGCGTGAGCCGATCATCCGCGGATCGCAAGCTTCTCCAAACACTGATCGAGCAACATGAAGAATAGCCTCCTCGCGACGCTGGTTCTCGCCGGCGTCTCCGGCTCCGCCTTCGCTGGCACCACCCAGCCGGGCAGCCTCCTCCTCTTCCCCCTCTTCGACAACGCCCGTGGCGACGAGACCTTCCTCACCGTCACGAACACGAACGCCACCGACTCGGTGACGATCGAGTACGTCTACATCGACGGCTACGACTGCCTCGAGTTCAACCGCACGCGCAACCTGACGCCGAACGACACGCTGACGGTTCGCACGAAGAGCGACAACCCCAACATGGTCACCGGCTACTGCTACGTGTTCGCCAAGAACGCCGCGGGCGCCGTGTCCTTCAACCACCTGATCGGCTCCGCCCTCATCAACGACGGCAGCACGGGCAGCGACTACGAAATCCAGCCGTACACCTTCGAAGCCGTCGGCGCCAAGGGCACCGCTACGGACGTCGACGGCAACGGCGTGCGTGACATGGACGGCGTCGAGTACGAAGCCGCTCCGGACGCGCTGCACATCCCGCGCTTCATCGGCCAGGGCGCTGCCACGACGGACCTCATCCTCATCAACCTGACGGGTGGCGCTTCCTTCACGGCCATCGTCGACTTCCTCGTCTACAACGACAACGAAGAAGTCTTCTCGGCCCAGAAGTCGGTCCAGTGCTGGGACAAGTACACCCTGACCCAAGTGTCGGGCCTGTTCAGCGACTCGTTCCTCGCCGGCACCAACAACGCCGCGGGCGAAAGCCTCGGCGGCGCCGAGACGGGCTGGTACTCGATGAAGGGCCGCCTGAGCTTCAGCTCGGCCGACTCGGAAGCGAACCCGGCCATCCTGGCCCTGCAGGTCGAGCGTCGCGGCTCGAGCTACGGCGCGGTCGCGGCCCTGCCGTACGGCACGGGCGCCCGCACCAACGGCGGCCTGATCTTCCACGGCCCGTTCATCCCCTGATCTGAACGCTGGTCGGGTCCTCGAGCCTCGCGGCCCGGGGGCCTCGAAAAAACCGGGCGGTCCGCGGAGCAATCCGCGGGCCGCCCGGCTCGCTTTCACCGCGGATCGCGTGGCGCGGACCATTCCGAACTTCGTCCTGTTTGCTTGACACTACGCACTTCGCCGCTGGCCTGCGGCCCCGCTCGGCTGCGCACAAGGCGGCGACGCTCCCCCTCCACGCGACGAATGTCGGCGCTTCCCGCCCTCGCGCATCTTGCGCCTCCGAACGGGAAGGCGGCGCGAGGCCTGCGGCCGCACTTCCGGACCACCACGACTCCCGGTCCGCGGCAGCCTCGCCCGGTCCGACTGAACGAACGATCGAGAGATGGCCACCATGAAGAAGTCCCTGCTCTGCGCGCTCCTCTGCGCCGCCACCAGCCTGCCCGCCCTGGCCGAGGGGCAACGCCCCGGCAGCCTGCTGGTCTTCCCCTTGGTCGACAACTCTCGCGGCGACGAGACTTGGTTGACCGTGACCAACCTCGCCAGCGGGGCTTCGACCAGCACCGTGGCGGTCGAGTTCATCTACGTGCGGGGCAACGACTGCCTCGAGTTCAACCGCACGCGCATCCTCACGCCCAAGGACACGATCACGGTCCGCACCAAGAACGACAACCCGCAGATGGCCGCCGGCTACTGCTACGCGTTCGCCAAGGACCCGGTCAGCGGCCTGCCGATCACCCACAACTTCCTGATCGGCCGCGAGGTCGTGCTGATCGGCATGACGATGCAGACGATCGAGATCCCCGCCATCCCCTTCGTGGGCCTCGGCACGCAGGGACAAGGCACGGATCGCAACGGCAATGGCCGGCGCGACTTCGACGGCCTCGAGTACGAGCCGGTGCCCGAAGAGCTGCATGTGCCGAGCTTCGTCGGGCAGACGCCGCAGGTGCCGCCGTTCATCTCGCGCAACGAACTGGTCTTGATCAACTTGACGGGCGGAGCGGCCTTCACCGCCGTGGTCGACTTCCGCATCTACAACGACAACGAAGAGGCCTTCTCGGCCCAGACGAGCTTCAGCTGCTGGACGCGTCGCCAGCTGCTGGACATCAGCGGGGTGTTCAGCCAGGGCTTCTTGTTCTTCACCAACCACAACCCGCTCGAGAGCTGGCCGCAGGCCGTCGGCGCCCCTTTGCCCGACCTCGAGACGGGCTGGTACACGATCGACGGCAACGTCGCCTTCAGCTCGGCCGACAGCGAACAGGATCCGGCGCTGCTCGCGGTCCAGATCGAGCGCAACTACTTCGGCTACAACGCGAGCCTGCCGTGGGCCACGGGCACCCAGACCAACGGGACCCTGCTGCTCTTGGGCAACCAGTACCCGTGAGGAGGCCGGTCCGCCCCGCGGCGGACCGCTTGAAGCATCGCGGGCGCGGCATCCGGCATCCCGGACGCCGCGCCCGCGGCGCATGTCGTCGTGTTCGTCGTGTTGGTGGCGCTCGGAGCTCCCCCCCGTCAAGGCAGCCAGGAGACGGTGTAGGCATTCGTCAGGTTCGAACTGAAGCCGCCGCACGCGCCTGCGCCATCGAGGTACCAAGCTTGGTAGTGGCGCGTGCTGCCGGGCGGAACGAAGCCGCGCAACGACACGGACTGTTCGCCCGGCTCGGGCAGGCGGGCCACGCCGAAGCTCACGGTCTTCACGCCGAGGCGCACCACGTTGCCGCCCGCGCAGCGCAAGCCGTCGCCGAACGCGACCCCGGCTCCCGCCCCTAGCAAGGTGCTGCCTTGGATGAAGGTCACGTTGTTGCCCTCGGGCAGGCCGTTGATCCACAGCTGCAAGCTGTCGGATCCGAGGCTCGCGCCGCCGGAAGCGCGCAGGCGGCCCCCGACGAGGATGGAGCTGCGGCACCCCACTGGTTCGCCGCCACCGTTGCCGCAAGGACAAGCTGCCAGCGTGCCGAAGCAGGCCGCGACGCCCGGCGCGGGGCGGGCGACTTGGATGGCGCCTTTCATCTGGATGGTGAAGTGCGGCGCGCAGAAGTACTCGTAGCGATCGCCCACGCGCGGGTTCGCGGCGAGGAAGGCGTCGCTGAAGACGACCGAGTAGCTCTGCACTCCCGAGGTCAGCGACGAGTGGAAGGCCTCGTTGCCGTTGACGACCCCATCCACGCCCTCTGTCGCGGTGTGGGAGCCGCTGGTCCACACGAAGCGCACCGTGTCGCCTGGGTTGACCACGACTTCGCGCGGCGTGAAGAAGAAGCCCACCTGCTGGACCACGACTGTCTCCGCGAAAGCGGGAGCGGAGTGCAACAGGGCGAAGAGCAGGGCGAGGATCCTCATGGCGGTCCATGAATCCTCTCCCATGCGTGCGGATCGGGCAACCGAGAATCGGGAGCTTGGCGCGGAGCGTGCGCGGAAAGCGCAGGTCACGCGTCGCACGCCGTTGCCAAAGGCCTCCGAACGCCCGTTGGCGCACGTCCGCGCCGGACGCGCAGCCCGCCGTGACGCTCAGCCTGCGATGACTTCCAACCCGCGACGACTTCTAACCCGCCGTGGTCTCGGTCATCGCTTCACGGCTCTTACTGGCGGCGTTCGAGCTCGTGCCCGTCTTGTGGCCCGGATCGATCCACGAGCGCGAGGTCTCGGCACGCTTGAAGAGCTTCTTCTCGATGCGGTTGTACACATCGAAGGCGCGCGCTTCCCACTTGCCGCTCGGGAAGCCACCTTGCAAGTCGCCACGTCGCAGGCGCTCCTTGGCGCGCTTCTCCCAGAAGCCGATCTTGCCGCGCGCCAGACCGTAGTCGAGCGTCACGTAGTGCTGGTACAGCTTGCGCTCGAGCGCCACCTCGGGCGGGATCTTGCCGGGCCAAGTCTCCTCGAGGTGGTACTCGCCGATCGAACCCCACTCCTTGAGCGTGGTCGGCGGCTGGTAGCCCATCGACACCGCCTGGTCCCACATGGCCGTGCCCGGGATCGGGCGATACGGCCAGACGGTCGGACGAGCGAGCGGCGCGGCCACGTGCAGGCGGCGGCACTGGTCGATCGTCTTCATCATCGAATCGCGCTCCTCGCCCGGGTAGCCGATGATGTAGGTCACCGAGGCGCAGATGCCGCGCTTGTCCATCTCGACCGCCGCGTCGATGTTGTCGTCGCCTTTGATCGGCTTGCCGATCTTCTTCATCATCTCGTCGGTGCCGGCTTCGGCGCCGATCTCGGCGATGTACATGCCCGACGCGGCCATGAGGTCCAGCGTCGAGGACTCGTACTTGAGGATCGAGTTGGTCTCGATGAACGCGTTCCACCAAAACTTGGCGCCGCGGTCGAGCAACCCTTGGGAGAACTCCTTCACGCGCTTTTGCATCACGCCGAAGTTGGCGTCGTGGAAGCGCACCACATCGAAGTTCCAGCGCTCCTTCAGCTCGCACAGATCGTCGAGCAGCCGGTCGGCCCCCATCGCCTTCCAGCGCCTGTCGGTGACGATGGGCGAACAACAGAACGTGCACGGCTCGGGGCAGCCGTAGCTCGAGAAGTACGTGATGCCGAAGTACGGCTTGCGCTCGCCCATGGCGGGCGGTGTCGGCATGCGCAGCACGTCCTTGTGCGAGCGCCCGCGCAGCTGGTGCGCACGGTACGGCTCGATGTCGATCAGGTGCCACGGCATGCGCTCGACGATCGCGTCCCAACCGGCGACGCCGCGCTTCTCCGTCTTGACCACCGCTCCGTCGCGCCACAACGCGAGACCGGGCACGCTCTCCAGCGGTTCGCCGCTGTCGAGCGCGCGCACCACCTCGTCGAAGGTCACTTCGCCTTGGCCGAGCACCACGCAGTCGTAGAGTCCGGTCGCAAGTTGCAGGTCGGGTCGCACCGAAGCGAACCAGCCGCCGATGACCGACTTGATGTGCGGGAACTTCGCCTTCACCTTTTGCGAGGCGAGCCACCCGTCGTAGACCATGTACCCCAGGATGCCCGTGGTCGCGTAGAGGAAAGCGCCCTCGCAAGCCTCGACCAGGCGCCGATGAGCCTCGTCCGCCGAGTGCAAGCTGCCATCGACGATGACGATCTCGTAGCCGTGCGCCAGAGGACGCGCCGAGATGGTCAGCATCTCCAGCGGCAGCATGTCCTTGCTGGACGGCAGGCCGAGCGACTCGTCCACCTGCTGCGGCTGGTACAGGACGATCTTCTTCTTGCGTCCGATCATCGTGGTCTGGAGCGGGTTGCGGCGGCGCGCGCCAAAGAGGACGCGCGCCCGGATTCTACCCGCAAAGCTCCCGTCAGGGGCCGAGTCGGGGGCGGAGCCGGAACGTGTTTGTCGGCTGGAAGGCCTTTCCAACCCAAGGTCCAGTCCAACCAACCGGGCCAGGACACCCTCTGACGCAGCACTGGCGCGGCGGGAGAGCGCATCCCACGCCGGCCCGGCTCGCTCACGCGCCCCAGGCGGGCGCCCAATCCACCGACTTGTGCAAAGCCGCGATCAAGTTGCTCGCATCCGCCCGTCCCCGACCGGCGATGTCGAAGGCCGTGCCGTGGGCTGGCGACAGGCGCAGATACGGCAGGCCGCACAGGGCCGTCACGCCGCCGGCGGGATCGAGCAGCTTGAGCGGGATGAAGGCCTGGTCGTGCCACAACGCCACGACTCCATCCCATTCGCCGTGCGCAGCTTGGCGAAAGACGCTGTCGGGCGAGATCGGGCCATGCACATCGAGGCCTTCGGCGCGCGCCGCCGCGACGGCCGGTGCGAGGATCTCGTCGTCCTCCGATCCAAGCAAGCCGTGTTCGCCGGCGTGCGGATTCCAACCGCACACCGCGAGGCGCGGCCGCTCGACTCCCAGCGCGCGCAGCGTCAGATCGAAGAGCCGCGCGCGATCGAGCACGCGCGCCGTGGTGACTTCGTCCAGCGCGCGCCGCAGCGGCATGTGTCGAGTGCAGAGGATGACGCGCAGCTTGCCCGCCACGGCCATCATCTCCACGCGCTCGACGCCGCACCACCGACCGAGCAGCTCCGTCTGGCCTTCGACGCGCTCGCCAGCGAGGTGCAGCGCCTCCTTGCTGACCGGAGCGGTGACCAGCGCGGCGACGTGTCGCGAGAGCGCCAACTCGTGCGCCGCGCGCAAGGCGGCGAGCGCTTCGAGGCCGGCTGCGCGTTGGACCTTTCCAACCTGCACTGGACCGTGATCGTCCGTCGCGAGCCAACCGTGCCCGCGCAACGAAGCCGGATCGTCGGTCGTCTGGATGTCGTCGGGTCGCAGGCGGGCGGGCCCCAACGCCACGAGGCGCGCGCGCCGCGCCAAGCCTTCGTCGCGCAACGCCAGCAGGGCGATCTCCGGGCCGATCCCCGCGGTGTCTCCGATGGTCAACGCGACCAGCGGCTTGGCTCCTTGAACTGCGTCGCTCACGCGTGCGCGGCGGCGCGCGCCGCCGCCGTGTCCTCGAGCGCCGCCGCGATGCCGCTCCAGAACTCGATGCGCGCGCGGATGGCGCACTCGGCTCCGATGCGCGCCTCCTCCCAACGCGCGGGATCGTCGCCGCAGATTTCCTCCAGCATGCGCGCCGCCATCGGGGCGTGGCGTTCGCCGTCGAGGTGGATGTGGCGCTCCAAGTAGTCGATGAAGATCGACAGCCGGCCGCCGTGTGCATCCGACAAGTCGTGCACGAAGCGCGTGAACATGTCGGGGATCACATCCTCGCGGCCAAGCGTGAAGGCCGCCGCGATGCGCGGCAGCGAACGCGACTCCACGATGCGCCAAGTCTCGCCGACGAAGCGCCGCGCGGCGGTGGGCGCCTGCACGCGCGCCAGGGCCGCGGGCACCAACTCCTTGGCCCGCAGTCGCTCGATGAAAGCCTCGATGACGGTGGTCGAGGCGCCGCACTGCGACATGGCCGCGAGATAGAGCTCGAAGTGGCTGATGTGGCCGACGCCACCGAAACCGTCGTCGGACTCTTCGCCGACGACGATCTCGTTGATCAGCCTGCGCGTGGTGGCGCCGCCCTTGGGGATCCACGGCAACTCGATGCAGGTGAGCTCGCGCTGCAGCGCCTTCAGGAGCGACATGAAGTCCCACACCGCCCAGATGTGCTGTTCCTGGAACGAGCGCACATCGTCCATGTCCGAGAGGCGCGCGTAGATGTGATGCGCGACGAGCTGCGCGCGCAGCGGCGCGAGCGAGCGGTTCAACTGGTCCAAGGAGCGGGGAGGCTGGCTCGGGGCGGGTTGGCTCATGGTTGTGCCGTGAGCTTAGCCTGCTGGCGCCATGCCACGCAGTCCGAGCACGGTACCTCCCGGCGATCGGACGGCGGAATCGCTCAGGATGCGTCGCCGCGCTGGCGTTCGAAGCCCGCACTTCGCGCGTCCGTGGCGCCAAGGGCCGCGCCGTCGAGCTCGACCAGGCACGCGACGAGGCGCGCCACGGCCTCGTACAGCTCGGGCGGCACTTCGTCGCCGATCTCCAGCACCGCCAGCAGGGAACAGAGCGCCGGATCGGAACGCACGGCCACGCCATGCTGGCGCGCCAAGTCGAGGATGGCCTCGGCCACGGCCCCCTCGCCGCGCGCCACGAGGCGCGGGGCTGCGTCCTCCTTCGCGTCGTAGGAGAGCGCGGCGGCCCGGGGTCGCGCGGGATGGCTCATGCGCGCACATCCAGCACGGCGCCTCTGGAGCCGCCCTCGGCCGCGCTCGCAGCACCTGTGTCCGAGGCTGATTCATGGGCCACTACGACGCGCGCCACCTTGCCGTCGAGCGCCAAGCGCGTGGCGAGCCACTCGACGCGAGCGGCGATTTGGCGCGCCGCCGCGGCATCCGCGCAGGCGAGTCGCACCTGCAGGCCCTCGGGCGTGCTGCGCAAGTCGGCTCGCAAGGCACCGAGGCGCTCGAAGCCGAGTTCCACCACGAGGCGTCGCGCCTCGCCTTCGGTGGCACGACGTGGTTCGCGTCGCCCGGAGCGCAATCGCAACCAACAGGGTGCGTCGCCACCGAGCACCAACCATGGTCCCGGCTCCGCGCCTTCGCGCCGTCGCGCGACCTCGACCAGCGCCTCGCCATCGAGCACGTCCAGGGCCTGCGCGACCAGCGCGCGCGACGCATCGTCCTCGAGTCCCTCCAACGCGGCGGCGAGCCGACTGGCTGGCGTCTCGGCGGCGAGGCGCGAGGCGATCCGCGCCAGATCGTCGCGGCCCGCGGGGTCGCCCAACAAGGCCAGCAAGGGACCGCCGCCGAGCTGCTTCAGCCGCGTTTCGTCGAGCGAAGCGCCCAACAGCGCGCGCACGAGTTCTCGCAAGCCGCCCATGATCTCCGCCGCGCGCGCGGCATCGGCCGGAGCGGAGAGCAAGCGCAGCACGCCCGCGCGCAGGCGCGTCGCGAGGGCGGCATCGTCGACGCGCAGGCCCTCGAGCAACGACTGAACCACCTCGCTCGCCAAGGCTTGCACCATGCGACCCTCCGCACGGCCCTCGACCGCCCGCGCCAACAAGGCCTCGGGACGCGACGCGAGCCGCTCGCCGGCTTGCGCAAGCCGCGCACCGTCCTCGCCTGCGCGCCACTCCAAGCTTTGCAAATGCTCGAGCAAGCCCTGCACGGCCGCGCGTGAAGCGGGCGGCAGCTGCTCCAAGCGCGCAGCGAGTCCGCGCGCCAGTTCCTGCAAGACCGCCGGGCCGGACTCCGCTCCGAGGCGCGCGGCCAGGAAGGCCTGTCGCAGCGTCGCGTCCGAGCGTGGCAGGCGCTGGACCAGGCGCAGGAGCGGCGCGCCTTCTCGCGTCCCGCCTTCGGCCTCGAGCAGCAGTCGCTCGCCCTCCTCGAGCTCGACCTGCGAGGCGGCGGCGACCTTGCGTCCCGCCAGTCCCAGCACCACCGAGCCACCGTCGAGGCGCTGCACGACCTCGGCGGCGACGAAGCGCGCTCGCGCCAGCACCGCGGCGAGGTCGTTCCTCTGCTGCGCGAGCGCCGGCAGATGCGGCAAGGAAGCCGAGACAGGATCCACGAATGGGTTGTCGGCCGCCGCGCGCGCCACTTGCGCGCCAAGCGCGAGAAAATCAGGCCCCTTGGCCAGTTCAGGCCGCTCGATGCATGCATTCCTTGCATGCACTCCTTGCGGCCCGGGAAAGGACTGCGCGCCGCCGTCCGAGCTCGGACGGCGGCGCGCAGGTGCACGACTCAGGTGCGCTTCATGGCGCGCTCAGCGCCGGCGTTCGAAGACGATCGTGTCCGCGTAGGCCTCGCGACGGAAGCGCACGCCCTCGATCGAACCGCGCAGCGACTCGACCTCGGGCAGGGCCGAGAAGCCGCCACCGGGCGCAGCGACGCCGACCACGAGACCGGCCCGCTGGAACACGAAGCGGTCGAGTCCAATACGCACATCGCCGACGAAGGTGACGCGCACGCGCTCGCCGTCGAGGATCTGCAGGCGAGCGCGCGAGGATCCGCGCAGCTGGCGCAGGGCGGTGGCGATGTCGGCGTAACGGCCCTCGAGCGCGAGTGCCGGACCGTCGAAGCGCGCGTGACGCACGACCTCCAGCCGCACGCCGCTCGTGAGCGGCAGGGTGCCGATGGTCTCGTCGCCACCGCCAGCGGCAGTGTTGCCGGAGTTGCCGGTGTTGCCGGTACCCACGCCGGCTTGGGCGGAGGTCCCGCTCGCGGCGCCCCCCGCGCCGGCCCACGCAAGGGTGGCGCAAGCGAGGGCGACGACGAGGCCGCGCAGCGGCGCGAGCCAGCGTGTGTCGTGTGTGTCGCGTGTCGTGAAGGTCGTCATCGTGGAGTCTCCCTACCCGTATCAGGCGCCCCCGGGGGCGGCGAAGAGTTCGGGACAGGTGTGCAACAAGGCTTCAGGGAACCCTGTTTGGGCGTCGATGGCGGCGCGCAGCTTGGGCGAACGCGCCACGAGTTCGGCTACTTCGGCCACCCGCGCGGGATGGCGATCGAGCAGCACGCGGAAGTACTGCAGGGACCGCGCGCGGTTACCTGCGAGTGCGTGGACCATACCGATGTTGAACCGAGCGGCCCAGAAACGCTCGTCCGCATCGGCCAAGCCGCTGATCGTGATCCAGCGCCAGCAACGCACGGCGGCGCGCCAATCTTCTTCGCTCGAGTGCAGGCGGCCGAGCTGCATCATGGCGTGGCCGCGGTTCTCGGGCCGAATCGCCTCGTCGAAGATGCGCCGGTACTCTTCCGCCGCGACGAGACGCTTGCCCTCGTGCGCGTGCAGGTAGGCCAGCCACAGCGAAGCCTCCTCGTGCGACGCGTCGACGCCCAAGGCCTCCTCGAGCAACTTGCGTCCCTTCTCCAACGGCGATTCGATGCGTTCGAGGCGGCCGTTGAACATGGCGCGCGCCCTCGTCCAATCGAGCCGCGCCGTCGATTGGCGTTCGCCACGCAGCACGCCGTCGACGAAGCCTCGGCCTTGGCCCTGCGTGGCGGCGATGGGCAGCACGGCCTCGAAGATCTTCTCGCGCCACCCCGGATCGACGGCCGCCACGACATAGGCCTTGCCGAGCTGGTAGAAGATCGTCGCCAGCGAGTGGACCAGGTCCACGGACTCGGCCGCGCGCGCGGCCTCGCGCGCCCAATCACCACCGACGAGCATCGACAAGCGCGCCTGGAGCCGAGCTTCGTCGTGGATGTCCTTGTGCAGCCGCATGTGCGCGCGCGTGTCGTCTACGAAGGCTCGGCACGACTCGCAGGCCTCCATGTGGCCGATGGCGCGCGCCGCAGCCTGGTCCTCGAGCTCGTCGTCGAGCAGGCAGGACAGATCGACCTGGAAGGCGGTGCAGGGACCGGCCGCGAGATCGTCGCGGCCATCGTCGTGGGCGTCGAAGGATGCCTGGTCGTTCATGGTCAGTCCCTCCCTTCTTGTTCGTCCGATGCGCGCGGATCCTCGAGCAGCTCGGCTTCGTCGTCCGCGCCCAGCAACAGCGCGCGTCCCGCCTGCGCGGGGCGTTGCGGTTGGAGGGCGGCGTCGAAGGCGCGGCGCATGGCGCGCTGGATCTTGCGACGGGCGCGGAACACCACCATCTTGAGGTTCTCGAGCTTGATGCCGAGCTCCTCGGCGGCTTGCCGGTAGCTGGCGTCCTCGACCTCGACCATCTGCAGCGCGCGGCGCTCGCGCTCGGACAAGAGCGCGTAGAACGCGAGGTACATCTGCAGGTAGGTCAGGTAGACACGCGCGCACTCGCTGTTGCTCTCGGTCTCGACCGCGCGCGCCAACGGCCCGGCGCCCTGCGTCTCCACCTCGCCGGCCAGATCCTCGATCGCCACCTCGCCGCGATGGCGACGCGAGACCGAGCGCAGGTGCTTGAGCACCGTGTTGCGCACGATCATCGCCGACCAGACGCGGAAGGCGTCGTCGCGGCTGGCGTCGAAGCGATGCGGATAGCGGTAGACGTTGAAGAACACCTCCTGCAAGACGTCGAGCGGATCGCTCTTGCAGCCGTAGCGGCGCAGGCGCGCGGCGACTTGCACCAGCAAGTGCTGGGCGTTGAGCTCGTAGAGCAGGCCAAAGGCCCCGCGTCCTCCATGCAGGCGGAAGCGCTCCATCAACGCGGTCGAGAGGGCATCGCGCAGCAACTCGCCGTCGCGCGCTTCGTCCGCGACGAGGCGCAGCAGCCCGGCCGAGGATTCCGTCCCCAGCTCTTCACGCAGGTCCCCGAGCCGCTCGACCAGGCGCGCGCGGTACGCGGCGCCCGGACTAGGCTGCGAGTGCATGGCGGAGGTGGCCTGCATGTGGTGCGCTGCTTGGTTGGTTGGAGGCCGAGGGCCAACTCGAGCGCCGCGCGGGCAGGCTTCCGGTCGGTTGGACCAGACGCGAGCAAACGGGGCGGACGCGCAGGCCGTGCGTGCCGGGGCGAAGCAGGGGGGTGGTCGGGCGCGTCGAAGGCCCGGCACGGTGCACACCGGGTTGGCAGCCGGTGACACAGGGCAGGTCGCTACGAAGCTTCGAGAGGAGGAACCGCGGCGGGTGTGGGGAACCCGGCGGGTGGAAGCCCTCGTGGACGATTCTAGAGCCGGTGAGAAACGGGGTAACGCACACCCTTTGCTTCAATTTTATTCTCTTGAACATCAGCACCTAAACTACTTGCTGGAAATGACATGCACGCACGCCTCAGAGCCATGACACCAAGCTGGAGGCCAGCTAGGAGGCTCAAGTGCGTGACTCCGCGCGGCGGGTGATTCGCCAATTCGCCGTTCGCCTTCTTGTGCGCGCCCTTCCCGCGCAGGGGGCGCGCAGGTCAGGATTCCGCCCGTGGGACGCGAACAACTGGTGTTCGAGATCGCGGCGGAGCTGGGCTTCGACCTGTGCGGCATCGCGCCGCTGGCTCCCCCGCCGGACGCGCAACGCTTCCAGTCGTGGCTCGATCAAGGCCGGCACGGCTCGATGCGCTGGCTCGAGGTCGACGCCGAACGGATCCTCGATCCGCGCAAGATCCTGAAGCAGCCCGGCAGCATGGTCGTGCTCGGCCTCGCCCATTCGCGACCGTCGGTCGAGCTCCAAGGCGGTGGACGAGTGGCGCGCTATGCGGCGGGACGCGACTACCACAACGTGCTGGCGCACAAGCTGCGCAAGTTCTCCAAGCGCCTGGAGCGCGCCGGGCTCGGCGGGATGCAGCGCCGGATCGTCGATGCGGGGCCGGTGCTGGAGCGTTCGCACGCGCGCGTCGCCGGCGTCGGGTTCAGCTCGAAGGCCGCCAACCTGCTGCACCCGCGCTTCGGCCCGTACTTCTTCCTGTCGGAGCTGCTCTTGTCGCACGAGCTCGAACCGACTGCGGCGCAAGCCGCTGGTTCATGCGGCACTTGCACCGCCTGCCTCGATGCTTGCCCGACCCAGGCGATCGTCGCTCCCGGCGAAGTCGACGCGCGGCGCTGCATCAGCTACCTGACCATCGAGCACAAAGGCCCGGTGGATCCGGTGCTGCGCGACAAGATCGGCACATGGGCCTTCGGCTGCGATGTGTGCAGCGAGGTCTGCCCGTGGGCGGCCAAGGCACCGGATCTGTCGCACCGCTTCGGCCACCACCGCGCGGTGGCGGAGCTGGGACTCGTCGAGTGGCTCGAGGCCGGCGAGGCCTTCGGCGAGTTGTTCCACCCCTCGCCCACCGACCGTCCTGGACGCGAAGGCGTGGCGCGCAACGCCGCCATCGCCTTGTCCGGGGCGCCCAGCGAACGCGGTCGCGGCGCGTTGCTCAAGGCCCTGAGCTTCGACCCGAGCCAAGTCGTGCGTGAAGCGGCCGCCTGGTCGCTGGCCAAGGCGCACGCCAAGGACGACGGGGTGTCGGCGGCGCTCGAGCGCGCTGCGACAGCCGAAGCCGATCCGGCCGTCAAAGCGGCCATCTTGGAGTGGCGCGGCCGCTCTACCTGATGCCTCGAGTCAGGCCGGGCGTGGCGACAGCACCACAGTCGCCTCCACAACTGTGGCGGGCCTTCGACACGCGGCCCGGCTCCAGCCGCACCAAGCCGCCATAAGACTCTGTCAAAAATAAACTTGCGGCAAGGATACCAGCCGCGGCTCGACGCGGCCACAGTGCAGCCAGCATCGAAACCGGCCTGCTCAGGACGGCGACCGCGCAGCGCACTGTGGTGTAGGCCCCACAGTCAGCACAGGCGGGCCAATGGCTAGGCCTGCCCCGGCCCATAATTGCAAACTCCTACGGCTGCAGAACTTGCGCCCGAGCTGCACGCGCGGCTGGTCACTTGGCCATCGGCGTGCTGAAGGAGGTGGCAAGCACCCACGCAGGACACCGCACGATGAACCTCAACCGCGACTACTACAGCGACCAGAAATACTGCAGCCACTGCCAGAAGTACGTCTCGTACCT
>SXGR01641527.1_pt1 | contig 50906 bp, 46 predicted proteins | sample 3174711 | NCBI WGS metagenome assembly SXGR01 (sample SAMN11356860, study PRJNA531348) | freshwater metagenome | isolation source: freshwater sample F1-60 | place: China: Fuxian Lake, Yuxi | collected 2017-12-25 | reverse complement strand
GGCCGTACAGGTTGCCTTGGCGACGGGTCGCTCGAACTGGCAAGAGGAGTACAACCAGCAGGCTGAGCAGTCCCGTCGCATCGAGTATGACGGCGAGCTGATTCATGGCGACTGAGGTCAAACTGATCCGGATGGCGAATCAGATCGCCACGTTCTTCCGCTCGAAACCCCACGACGAGGGCGTGGCCGGCATCGCCGAGCACATCAACAAGTTTTGGGAACCGCGCATGCGCCGCCAGTTCTTCGAACTGATCGATGCGGGTGGTGAGGGCTTTGACGAGCTCGTGATCGAGGCGTCGGCAACGGTCCGACGCCCCGAACCCGTCGCGTCGTAGGTCAGCACCGCCTAGGTGTGGACTTACAGTTCGATCCGACACCGCAGCGCGATAAAGAAATCGGCTCGATCACGCATCGTGCTCAGATCTCTCTTTGTCACCTCTTCAATCCGCGCCACGCGGTAGCGCAACGTGTTGACGTGGAGGCCCAATCTCGCGGCCGCGACATTCCAATGCCCGTTTGCACTCAAGTACTCATCAAGGGTATTCATGAGATCTGAGTCATGAGACGCGTCGTACTCGATCAAGGGGTCAAGCAGAATCGATGTCAGCCTCCGGCGAGCGTCCATGTCGGTCTGCAACATGAGTGCTGCAAGCGGAATATCCGCTCCAACGGCGAATCCCCTCACTGTAGAGTGTCGCAGCGATTCGAGGCGAAGTACCTGACGCGCCTGGGAGAACAGACGTGCGACATCCCCGATGGAGGTGGCTACTGCCGAACTTGAGCCCAAGTAGGCATTCGACCGGTTGAGCTGATCCTCGATCAAGGTGCGGCAGTGCTCCAGCGGTGCAGCGATCTCGTCTGGCGATCGCATCAATGCGATACCAACCTCTGACTCTCCCTGGCTAAAGACGCGGGAGCACGATGTTGCATCCGCAAGGTCGTCGAGTGCATCTGCAAAATCGGCAAGTTGTAACTCGTCGAGTTCATCACCCTTGATCACCACGCATGTGACCGCACCTAGCGACTCGATTTGGAGTGCTCCTACCCAGGCAGCTGTCTCTTCTGGCGAGGCCTCGTCAGCCAAAATCCGGCGAATTAGTTCCGATTCACCTCGTCGTCGCAACGCACGAACCTCATCGCCGTGCTGCAATTGAAGACCAAGAAACAGCGCCGCTTGTTCGAAGAGTGCGATCGTGTGCGAATCTAATTCGTCCCGCGGACAGCCACAGACAAGTCTCGCCACGTTGCGGCGGTCTTTCGCAAACGACCTCTCGACAGCAAACGTCGTGACCTTGCCCGACGTCGCCGAGGGAACTTCCAAGACGGTAGTGGAACGTCCACAAGACATTCCCAGCAATCGGAGATCGTCCGAACTGAGCAGGGTCTCGCGCGAAGACGTATGTACTGCGCCACGCGTCACCAGACAAACCGGGTGTCGCAAATCGCGCTGAAGCAGGTCTAACGTCTCACGAATACCCGAGCCGGCCACGGCGGCAAAGACGCGCTCACGTTGTACGGATTCCGAGAGGATTGCCGTGCGTCGATCAACGATCAGCGAGGCCGCCGTTTCCGAAACACGCTCGCACGTTGTCGGGTATCGAATCTCCACGAGTGGTAGCCGCCACCGTTCGCATGCCTCAACGACGGCCTCTAAGGCGACCTGCTCACTGATCCCTAGAGCAGCAACACCGCGCTGAGTTAGTCCACAGACAAAACTATCGGCCGCCGAGCGGTCGTTACACCAGCGACCAGAAGAGACCACAAGCTCTCCACCTTTGAGGCGCTCAACGTCGCGTAAATCCTCAACCGTATGTACCCAGCGAATCCATGTGTCTTCAGAATTCGCACAGGCAATCAGACTCATGTCAAGAGCGTTGACCTTCAGGAGTTCTTCTAGCCTGATCACTGAATTACTCGTTCACTTCAAGAGCAATGTTCTTATCGCTGCAAAAAGATTAGAAAACGGCATAGCATTTGTCACTCCCTCGTGTGTGCAGATTCACGTTACGTCGCGGGAGGGCGTTTTTCTGCCGGCACAATCGATGGCGGATATGGATCAGGGTCGCATGGTGGGATTGTCATCACAACGGTGTACGAGCCATCCCCCTCAGCCACTCCGATATACGAGCCATGGGTCGAATGCTGGTTCTCCCGCATAACCAACGGCCAACCCTCGGGATTACCGTCAAACGAGGCGGACTTCAACGCGTGCTTGATCGCTGATGGCGTCGGAACAGCACAGTCCCGCATCGCTTCCGCCAACACCCACATCGCGTTATACGCACAGACCTGGGCGACGTGGGGAACCGTCGCATCGCCAAACCGATGCTTCAGGGACGCGACATACGACTCATTGGCCGCATTGGTGAGCGAACCGAAATAGGTGGAGACCATGTAATGCCCTTGGACGTACTCAGCACCGATTTCGCTGACTTCAAATTCCGTTGTGACCGTCGCAGCGATTGGGAGTTTCCCTGAGTCGAGTCCAGCTCGATGAAACTCCTGATACAGCGATCGCAGCGAGTCAACACCGACAAGGTTGGAGATCACGACATCTGGCTGCAACTCACAGATCTCTTGGGCAATGTGTTTTAGGTCCGGAGTTCCAAGTGGCACGTAGCGGTCAGCCACGATTTGAGCACCGGCCGTCTGGACCAACGTTTGGATCATCACGCTGAGTGCGCGCGGATAGACGTAATCCGATCCAATCACGTAGATCTTTTTCCCAAGCGTCTCAAATATCCACCGCAAGTACGTCTCGAAGTACTGGTTTGGAACGGCCCCCGTGTACAGCACGTTGGGCTGTATCTCGAGTCCCTCAAAATACGTTGGATAGATGTATGCACAATCCAGATGCTCGGTTGCTGCGACGATTGCGACGCGACTCGCAGATGTGTACCCGCCGACCAAGACGTCGACGCGGTCACGGGCCAGCAAGTCAACAGCGTTGCGCCCTGCCTGCGTCGAGTCGGACTCGTAGTCACTGAGCACCAGCTCGAGTTGGAACCCTAACGAGTCGCTCTGTTCGTTGATTTGCTCAGCGGCCAGAATTGCACCCTGCCGAATCGAGGTCTCCTCAGCAGCGGCGTAGCCCGTCGTCGAGTACAGCAGACCCACACGGACAACCGTCCCACGTTCCCAACGATTGCTGGCACCATCGGTTTTTTCCGATCGGGACATGTGTGAGACCTGTCATCACGAGAGGTTCAAAGGGGATTGAGCACCCAGCTACGACAACAGCGAGAAGTCTGCCGTCGTAGCCGGGATTTGGTATCAGAGCAACCTAGTGCTAGCCGCTACGCGCGTGCTCCAGTCGGCATGCCGTTGCGCCAGAAGTCGAACGATCGACGCCGCAACATGGTGCGGAACTGCTCTGTGGTCTTCGGTAGGAGTTCGCCAGAACCCCAATCCAAAATCACGCCATACTGCCGAACAAGATCCATCTCGTTCAACTCTCGATCGCGATACTTCTGAGCGATCGATTCAGCGTCAACATCAAGCCAACCCTCTCGATCCTGAGCGATTGATATGCGCGTGGCCTGCGTCGCTTCGTGATCAATCTCATACTCACAAAGGTCGGCATCAGTTTCTCGTACCACGACTCCGTAATCCGTCTTGGCTCGAGCAATCGAAACATACTCATCGATGACGTCTTCGAGCACATCATCAACCGAGCGAAGCAGTGGATCACCGATACCACCACCGCCAGCAGATGGGCGCGTGAAGACGTCCCCTTCGAAGATTGGCTCACCCGAGAAGATCGACCCGAGATAGCGCTCATTTTCGAGTCCACGGTTGACCCATACACCGTGAGGAATCGACGGCAAGCCGCCCCAAAGCCCCCACGTAACAGATCGCTCTCGGTCACAGCAGTACGAGACAACAGCGCGTTCAGCCGAGTACAACGTGCCACCCTTTTCGGCTCCAAGGCCACCTCTCCACTTGCCTGGACCGGCAGAGTCCTGGATCAACTCATGCCCCGTGGTCAGAACTGGTGCCAACCGCTCTTGTCCTTCAAACGGCTGCGTGCCGAGCTGGACGCCGAAGACCGGGCCTGTTGCGCCGTACCCGTCCTTGCCGTTGCGACCACCCCAGCCACCGACCATCCAGTCATACCACATGAAGTACGGAAGACCCTCGATGCGCTTGTCGCGCCCACCAACCAAGAGATATTCAAGGTTGAAGGTGCAGGCCATGGCGCGCTCCGGCAGGATGCTCGCCCAGAGTTCGAACACCGAGTTCATGATCTTCTCGAATGGCCCCGAACAGAATCCTGCACAGGGCGTTGGCCAGACTGAGTTGACAACCGTTCCTTCCGGACCCCAATCGAGAGTGACCACTCGGTAGAACCCGGAGTTGAGCGGTAGGTCGGGGAATTGAATCTTGGTTCCAGCCACAATCGCTGCGAACGAACCTCCGAACGCCGCGTTGAGAAAGGTCGAGATCGTCGGATGCGACCCTGACAGGTCGTAGTGAATTGAGTCGCCTTCGATCTTGAGGCGAATCTTGATCGGAATCAGGCCCTCACCGAGGACTGGATCCTGATCGATGTAATCCTCGGTCTCCCATTCTCCGTCAGGCAGGTTCTTCACACGCGCACGCGTGAGCTGCTCAACGTAGTCTTGGACTTCGGAAAAGGCCGTTCGAATGATGTTGACCCCATACTTGTCGCAGAGCCGCTGAATCTCACGCTCTGCCAAGCGCGTGGCCTCGGCCTGCGCCTGCAGGTCGCCAATAATGTCCTTCGGTGCCCGCGTGTTGCTCGCAATCAGATGCGCTACGTCGGCAAGGTAACGGTCCTTGTCCCACACGCGAACGGGCGTAATACGAAGCCCCTCGCCCATGTGGTCGAGGGCCTTGATGTTGAACGACCCCGGTACCGCACCGCCAACATCTGCCCAGTGCCCGTTGGCCTGGGAGAATCCGAGCAGCTCGCCGTGATAGAAGATCGGTCGAACCACACGCGTGTCATTGAAGTGCGTGCCACCAGCGAACGGATCGTTGACAACGAAGACGTCACCAGCATTAATGTCATCGCCGAACGCATCGATCACGGCCTTAGCTGTGAAATGAAGTGTGCCTACGTGAGCAGCGATATCGCCAGAGCCCTGCATGACGGTGTCGCCATTTGGGTCGCAGAGCGCCGATGAGAAGTCACGCGAGTAGATGACGAACGAGTAACACGTTCGTAGAATCTGCTCCGCCATCTGATCGACGATATTGACGAATGCGTTCTTGAGTACTTCGAACGTCACTGGATCGAGCGTATACGCGGCTTTAGTTTCCTGATTCGCCATGTCAGACCTCCTCAATGGTGATTTGAATATTCATCCACTCGTCAACCCGTGCCCGGCAACCTGGCGGCACGACTGTCGTGGAATCGAGCTGATCGATGATGACTGGCCCGTCGATCTCAAAACCAGGCGGAAGATCATCACGATTGAAGACCGGCGTAGACACCCGGTCAGGTAGCTCGTCATAACGGGCATTGCGATACTCAAACGGCTCGGCGGTCGAGCCTTCGATCACTGCACGGCGTCCCATTTCGGGCTTTGGTGTGGTGCCAATTGCACGGAGCGAGAGGCGATAGATCTCAACCGGAGCATCCTCACGGCTGTAGTTGTGCTCTCGACCATGCTCTGCATGGAACTCCTTGATCGCCTCATCCATCGAGACAATCGACGAGCCCACCCGAACCGACATTGCACGCCACTGGCCCTGGTAACGCATGTCAATAAACCGTTGGAACGACATCTGTTCCGGCGTAACACCCTCGTGTTCGAGACGTTCTCGTCCCGATGCCTCGAGCTCTTGAAAGGCCTCTTCCACGACAGCGGGCTCTGCCTCGTTTGCGCTCTTCAGGTACATCTTGGTGATGTCGTGCTGAACGTCGACGAGTAGGCAACCGAGCGCAGATGTGACGCCAGGATGCGGCGGAACGATCACTGTGGGAATTGCGAGCTCCTTGGCTAGCGCGACACCATGCAATGGCCCAGCACCGCCGAACGACACCAGCGCAAAGTCGCGTGGGTCGTAGCCACGTCGAATGGAGATAAGACGCACGGCATCAGCCATATTCGCGTTGGCAACTTGGATAATCGCCAGTGCTGCATCTTCCGCATTCAATCCAAGCGGACCACCAATCGCAACGACAGCTGCCTCGGCTGCAGCCACATCGAGCGTCATCGCTCCACCAACAAGCTGCGTACCGATGCGACCAAGCACGAGGTTTGCGTCACAGTTTGTGGCAAGTCCACTACCAGATCCGTAACAGGCGGGTCCGGGATTGGCACCAGCAGACTGAGGACCGTTGCGCAGCGAGCCCGCGTCATCGATCCAGGCGATCGAGCCACCACCCGCTCCAATCGTGAGAACCTCAATCGAGGGGAAGCAGATTGGATAGCCGTACTCCACGTACCACTCCGTCGTGATGCGAAGTTCGCCACGATCAGCAAGCGACACGTCGGTGGATGTACCACCCATGTCGAAGCCAATCGAGTTTTCAAAGCCGCACCGACTTGCGATCTCTCGACTCGCGATTGCACCAGCTGCGATACCCGACGCTGCCAGACGAGCAGCAAACTTCTCGGCCATCTTGGCGGTCATGACGCCGCCGCCCGAATGCAGAAGCAGCACGTCGCCGGCATACCCTCGATCGGCGAGCTCGCGCGCTAGCCCTTCTGTGTAGGGAGCGATGATGGGCGACAACACTGCATTTGCAACCGTCGTCGAGAAGCGCTCGTGCTCAAAGATCTCCGGATGCACTTCGCTCGACGTCGTCACCCGCAGATCAGGCAGCTCTTCCAGCAAAATGTCCCGCATACGATTCTCGTTGTCGGGGTTGGCGTAGGAATTCGCAAAGCAGACGGCCACGGTCTTGATTCCACGCTTGCGAATCACGTTGGCGACAGCGCGCGCCTGGACCTCGTCAACCGGCGTCAAGACATCACCGGCGTAGTTAATGCGCTCCTTGACCACGAGACGATCGCGGCGACCGATGTACGGTGGCGCTATCTCCTTGTAGGTGTCCCAGAGGTCATCGCGGTTACCACGACGGATTTCGATGACATCACGAAATCCTTCCGTGATGACCATTGCTGCGCGGGGGAACTTGCGTGTGATCAAGGCGTTTGTTGCGATCGTCGTGCCGTGCGAGAACAGCGTCACGTCTTTCCAATCAACTCCGGCGGCAGCAACACCCTTGAGGACACCATCCATTGGATCGGGTGTCGATGGTGTCTTTGCGACATGTGTATGTCCGTCAGCATCAAGCACGAAGACGTCGGTGAATGTGCCACCGACGTCCACGGCAACACGAACTCCGTTGTCGGTTTCTTTAGTACTCATTGATCCTCCTTCAGGAACACGTGCGAGTGCGCCGCGAATGCATGCCGGGTGGTCATGCGCTCACGGATACGTTGTTGAACATGGATTCACGCAGGCTGCGAATGTCGTCAGGCCCAGACTCATTGACGTCTTCCCACGTCAGAAGGTCGTCTTGAGAGACGTGCCGAACTGTTCGCAATCCACGAGCCAGCCCGATCGGAACTGCGCCTTCCGAACGGGCGTTTTCTGCCGGCATCAATTTGCCGAACACGGTGTAGCCGCCTTCACCATCGATCTCCATCTGTTCGGGAAGATCGCGTTTTGCGACGGCCACGACTTCAGCGCAATGACTCTTCGGGACACCTGTCGGTCGGCCGAGCAGACCGACTGTGGCAACGCTCGTCATCAGTTCCATGCCGACGAGATGGTTATTCCGCCAGAGTGCAGCAAACTTGCCGGTGGTGTCGGTCGTCAACCCATAGTCGCGAAAACAACGGGCGACTTCATTGTCGTCAGTCCCAACGACCACGAAGACGCCCCAGCGAAGGTCATTCGTGACGGCCTCTCCGTCGGCCTCGATAGCCGAAATGACCTCGACGATACCCGAGCGCTCCAACTGGCCTCCAGCGTGACGAGGCCGGAGCGTGCTCGGCAATTCGCCAATCCCCACGGGCAGGAACCCAAGGCCTGCTTTTGGGACGACGAGCCCCGTCGCTGAGGCGACAACCGCCATCTCGATTGCCGACTTGGTTCCGTCGACGAACGATGTGAACATGCGCCTGTCATAGCCCGCACCGTCGGCTTGGGTTGCATCCATCCCATACCTCGTCCAGACCGTATCGGGGGATGTCCATTCGAATCCTGGCTTATGCAAGGTCCCCTTGCCAGCCGAGATCACATCGAATCCGTTGACGCGCGCCCAATCAACCAGCTCGCAAATCAATGCTGGTTGGTCGCCATACGCCAGTGAGTACGTCAGACCAAGACTATGGGCCTCTACGGCCAGTGCTGAACCAACCAACGCATCAGCTTCAACCGTCACGTTGACGACGTGTTTCGCGGCCGCGAACGCTAGCCGAATATGCCGAATCGCTGCAATTGGTGATCCTGTCGCCTCAATCACGATGTCAATGTGCTCCGAGGCAATCGCGGCCTCAGCATCAGTCGTCACCAGAATGCTGTCACTCAGTGTTGGCAGATTAAATGCCAAACGCTGCTGATTGACACCTGCATCACGTAACACAGTCGCAGCCCGAATCACATCGAGATCGGCGACGGCAACAAGTTCTATCCCCGGAACCCGCAGGCACTGACGAATCGCCATGCCCCCAAAGGTGCCGGCACCGATCAGCGCGACACGGATCGGACGGCCCTCTGCGGCCCTCTTGCAAAGATCGTCGTAAAGGCCCGCGATCATGCTTTGATCTCCCCTCGCTCGAATAGTCGCTTGCGCAGCGGTTCAATGCGAATGCCAAGCAGCCCACCAGGTGCAACGACGACGACCAAGATCAATGCAAGCCCCATGAAAAGCTGCCAGCTCTGCTGGAGCCCCAGGTTCGACGACAAGAACTGTTGTCCCCATCGAACGACCAGCACTCCAACCAGCGGTCCGAGGACACGACCCGAGCCACCAACCGCGACCCAAATCAGTACCTCCGCACTGAACGCTACCCCTGCAATCGATGGCCCCATGAAGCCGGAGGTCCCTGCGTAGAGAGCGCCGGCAACCGCTGCCAAGGCTGCGGATGCACCAAACGCGAGAACCCGCTGCCGTCGTACGGAATAGCCAAGAGCCTCAAGTCGAATAGCATCATCGCCAGCTCCTCGCCAAATCTGCCCCCTGCGAGAACGCCGGAAGTACGCCCAACCCGCGAATGCCACAATCACAAACGCTAAGTTGAACATGTAGTTGTAGATCGGATCTTGTTGCGGGCCCATCTCAGCGGTAAACGACGGAATACCTCCAAGCCCATTCGACGCGCCAACATTGCTGAGGTCGTTAAACCACAGTCCACCGACTACGCCCATGCCAAGCGTCACGAGGGGGAAATACACTTCGGGTGACGCAACGCGGAAGACGATCATTCCGATCAGTAGCCCGACGACACCACAGATCATTGCGGGCAAGATCAATGCGGGAATGGGAACACCAGCGATCGCCAAGTCGTGGAGCTGCTGCAGGACACGATCCATCAATGGCTGCTGCGTGTCTTCGCTGAGGAACGACAGTGCCGAACCGGAGACGTCGTATTGCTGGCCGATCAGTACTAAGCCGCCGATGTACCCACCGGCCGCAAAGAAGAGCCCCTGACCAAAGCTGACAAGGCGACCTTCGCCCCACATCATGTCCGCGCTGAGAGCGAGAATTGCGAGCGGAAATGTGAGAGCAAAGAAACTGATGACAAACGACGATGTCACCAACGGCGCGACGATAGCGATCGCGACCAGCACGACGCCAATCGCAATCTGAACTCGAATGTCAGCAGTGCGAGCCCGCTGAATGAAGTGCAGCATCAGTTCACACCCTCGAGACCGCGACAGAGGTTCGCCGAAATGCGATCACGATCAGCGCCGCACACCACACGACAATCGTGGCTGTGATGTCATCACGAGTGATGGCGACGGCCGAGAAGGTCAACCCAATCAGCAAGGACCAGATGACCGTCGATCGAACGTTGCCAAGCCCGGCCAAAATCACCACCAAGAAAGCCCCAACGAGATAGGGCAGGCCCATGCCAGGAAACACCGTTCGTAGCGGTGCAACGAGTGCACCCGCGACACCTGCAAGCCCGCAGCCCAACGCGAACGTCCAGCGATTGATATTGCGCGTGGCAATACCAATACTTTCCGCCGCGTCGGAATTTGCTGTGACAGCCCGCATCTTCAATCCAAACCGGGTTCGCACCAGAGTCAGTCCGATTGCGACAGCAATTAGCATCGCGACGACGAATAGGAGCATGCTCCACCAGCTCACCAATGCCCCGTAGCCAAGCGCAAACGAGCCCCCGATGGGCAGTGCTACGTAGCGCAATTGTGGCCCGAGCAGAAGGATCACCACCTGTCGTAAGACAATCGCCAACCCCCACGTACCTAACATTGAAGCAACCGGCTTGTGGTACAGAAATCGAATCAAAACCGTGTCGAGCACCACACCGAAACCTGCAACCAGAACAAACGACAATACGACGGCAACTGGAAACGACACGGTCGAGACAGTCAGTGCCATCACGTACGAGCCGAGCATGATGAGTTCCCCGTGAGCGAGGTTCACTACGCCCATCACGCCATAAATGATCGTGAGCCCGAGGGCTCCAATCAGATATACGCCTCCGAGCGAGAGACCCTGGGCGATGATGTTGATGAGTGTCTGCATAAATCATTTCGGACGAAGGTTTGACCCACCCCGCCACGAAGGCGGGGTGGGAGGAGGGAAATACCCGACAGGTCTTATAGGGGCTTGAACGGGGTCGGACAGGTCGGACGCTTGTTCTCCGGCACAATCACCGACGGGAACGGATCAGCATCGGTTGGCGCAAACGTTGCCACCACGTCGTACTGACCATCCGCGTTTGCCATACCCACATACGAAGGGTGGTTGCAGTGGTGATTCGCGAGCACCGTGATCGGCTGCCCCTCGGGGTTCTCGTCGTACGTGGCCCCGACCAGCGCAGCGCTGAGCGCTTCGGTCGTAATGTCACCATCGATCTTCGCTGCAGCGTTGGCAAACAGCCACACCGCGTCGTACGTGCCAACCTGCGGCATGTGCGTGACGGTGTCCTCGCCATACTTCGCCTTCATCGCTGCGACATATGCCGTGTTGGCAGGATTGTCGAGCGACTGGAAGTACGTTGATGTCATGTAGTTACCAGCAGCGTTTTCTGCTCCCATGGCCTGAACCTCAACCTCGGTGGTAACGGTTGCGGCGATCGGCAGCTTGTCTGGGGTATAGCCGGCTGCACGAAACTGCTTGTAGAACGCTGGCGTCGAGTCGCCAACCAGGTTCGAGAAGACGACGTCGGGCTTCTTGGCCCCAATGTCGGCGATCACGGAACCAAAGTCGGTAGTGCCGAGTGGGAAGTACTGGTCACCCACGATGCTTCCGCCGTTGTCCTTGGCGAGCTTCTGGACGATTGCCGAAACGGTTCGCGGGTAGAGATAATCCGAGCCAACGATGTAAATGCTCTTACCAAGGTTTTCCAGAATCCACGGGACGTAGTCGACGAGGAACTGGTTTGGCGTGGCTCCTCCGTAGAACGTGTTCGGATCGCATTCCAAGCCCTCGTAGTACGTGCCGTAGAAGAACAACGCATTGTTCTTCTGGAAGGTCGGAATCATTGCGACGCGACTAGCTGAGGTGTAGCCGCCGATTACGATGGCAACCTTGTCCTCCGTCAATAGCTTCTGCGCCTTCTGCACAGCAATCGTGAAGTCGGAGGCGTAGTCCTCGGTGATCGGCTCAAGCATCCGCCCATTCACGCCACCAGCAGCATTGACTTGCTCAATTGCCAGCATCGAGCCGTCATAGATCGACTTCTCAGTGATGGACAACACTCCCGACAGCGCGTTCAGTAGACCAACCTTGATCGTTTCGGTCGAGCCTCCCCCACTCGCTACCGCCGTGTCTGCATCTGCCAACGTTGCTGGCGCCTCGGTGCTGCCGCTACTGGAACTCGATCCGCAAGCAGCTAGAAACGCGCCGCCAAGGCTGACAGCACCTGCCGCTTTTAGAAAGTCTTTCCGTGTCGCATTGTCATGATCCATCGTGCACTCTCCTTTTACACTCGTGATTTGGTGTTCTCATAGAGCCAAGTAGTGCTGATCAATTTCCTGCGGATCTGCTGGACCCGCCCCCACGATCTCGCCGCTCCGCAGCACCAAAAACGTGTCGCAGACCGCCTCAACCACCGATCGGTGTTGCTCGGCGAGGACGATTGAAAGGCCCTCGCTCGATAGAAACCGAAGTACTGCTGCGATTTCTTCGATAATTGCCGGTGCTAGTCCCTCAGTCGGCTCATCGAGAATCAAAAGTGTCGGCCGCCGAAGAAGTGCGCGAGCAATCGCAACCTGCTGCTGCTCGCCACCTGATAGCAACCCTGCTCGACGTGCCGACAGTGGTGCCAACGCCGGGAACAACTCGTTGACATCAAAAACTTTCCCATCGCCACCCTTGTCAAAAGTCGCGAGGTTCAAATTTTCTTGCACCGTTAGGTCTGAAAATAATTGGCGCCCTTGTGGAACTAAGGCGATCCCTCCACGAGCCCGTTTCCAAGCTGGGAGGTCGACGATTTTCTGACCTTCGAACTCGACATCACCGCTGGTCGGGAGTAGCCCCATTAGCCCCAGCAGTAGTGTCGTTTTGCCCGCACCGTTACGACCCAAGACCCCCAGCGCGGTGCCTGCCGGAACATCAAGCGATGCATTGCGAACGACCTCCAAATTGCCACGGCGCACCGATAGTGCTGTCGTCCGAATTGCGCCCCGCTCACCTCCTTTACGAACCTTCTGGCCCTTATCGCGGGCAGTCAGTGTTGTTCCGAGATATGCCTCCTGGACCACGGGGTTTTCGGCGATTTCAGAAAATGTTCCGCAGGCGATCACCAGACCGTTTTGCATAAAGCTAACCCGGTCGGCAACCTCCGCCACAAAGTCCATGTCGTGCTCGACAATCAGAAAGGTCTGATGACCAGCCTGCTCTCGAACGATCGCCGCCAGTTCCGTGCGCTCGGAGCGCGTCATCCCGGCGGTCGGCTCGTCAAGTACTGCGATCGCCGGCCCCTCACTCAGCACCATCTTCATCTCTAGGCGCTGTCGCGCGCCGTGTGCGAGCGAATCTGCACGCGCCTCACTGTCGCCGACATCGATCAGGTCGGCTGCCCGTGCGTTGTCGCTCATTTTTCGATTTGATGCGACGGACAAATTCTGGGCAACAGATAGCCTCTGGAAGACGCGTGGTACCTGAAACTTGCGCCCTATTCCGTTGCGAGCTCGCTTCGAGATTGAGCCCGAGAGCGGGATGCCGTCAAGTGCGATGGCACCTCCCGTGACGGTGACATGCCCTGTGATTGCATTGGCAAACGTGGTCTTGCCGGCTCCATTAGGGCCAATCAGGACATGGATCTCACCCCGCCGCACCGACAGGTCAACCCCGTGAAGAATTGCGGTGCCATCAATGGTGACCGCGACTCCACGCGCGTCGAGAATCACATCTTTGATATCCGCTGCGAGTTGTGGTGTGCCTGTAGGCACCGTGCTCCTCTATTCCTTCGACAACAAAGAGGGACTTAAGTGTGGCGAGCCTATGGGCACGAAATGGCAAAAGTAACGGATTTGTACACAGAAATACGTTTCTGTATATAGTCAGGTGACACTCGTGGAAATCCCTGTGGCGCACAACATCGAAGGTTTTGTTTGGAGAAACATCCAACGACGACTGGGTGCCCGCAGATCATTCCAACGCCACTTACCACGTCGATATCCCTTTGGTGACAGCACATACCTCAGTCAGACAACTACGTTTTTTGGCGAGGACTAGACTCTGACGATGTCGGCACATAATCGCTTCCAGCACTGGGACAGCGTCTATCGCACGCGCGAGTCGGATACCGTCAGCTGGTTTCAGCCCGAACCCACCGTCACGCTCGAACTTGTTGAACTGCTTGGGATTCCTCATGAAGCCGCGGTTATTGATGTTGGCGGGAGTGCCTCACGTCTGGTCGATCACCTACTCGTGGCCGACTACACCGATCTCACCGTCCTCGATCTCTCACCGGCCGCGCTCGCGGAGAGCCAGACTCGGCTTGGCGACGCTGCCGGCGTCGAGTGGATTGCTCAGGATCTACTGACGTGGCAGCCAGACCGCCTCTACGACCTCTGGCACGACCGTGCGGTTCTGCACGTCTTGTCGGGCGAGGACGTCACCACCTATCGAGAACTACTAAAACGGAGCGTGGCGCCCGGTGGCTGCGTGATCCTCGGGACCTTTGCACCCGACGGGCCCGAGCAATGCTCTGGCCTCCCCGTCACGCGTCACGGCACTGCAGAATTGACGCGCTTTCTGGCGCCTACGTTCGACGTGGTCGAAGAACGCCACGAGCTCCACACCACGCCGAGCGGCACGTCACAGTCGTTCGCGTGGGTTGCCGCACGGCGACTCTCACACTAAAGCAACGCGCTTGGCACTAGGATCTGGGGATGACGCCTGCCGCCCCCGTCTCCCCCGCCACCTGGGTTGGCCACCTCGGCGGCGAGGACCTGTTGCAGGCCCGCCCTCGCCGTTGGCGCGGCGTCGGTGTCGGCATGTGGAGCTTTAGCGAGCTGCCTGATCGACTCACATTGCCGGGCCTCGACATGCACTACATCTCGTTCACCGTGCGGGGTCCGTTGCGGGTCGAGCGTGATACAGACGAGGGGCGTGTTGAGGCCGACTTTCGTCCTGGGCACTCGCTGATCATCGCCGCGGGGCGCGAGAATACGTGGCGTTGGGACCGGCCGACCGACGAGCTGCACCTGTATATCGACCCGGCTTTTCTTGTCGACGTCGCGACCGAGGCAGGCTTCGATTCGCCCGAGTTGATCGAACGCTTTGCCTTCGAGGACCCGTTTCTGCGGCAGGCCACAAGACTGCTCGCCGAGGAAATGCGCGAGCCGCAGTCCGCCGGGGATCTATTCGCCGAGTCGACGGGGCACGCCGTAGCCCTCCACCTTCTACGGACACACTGCGCGATGAATCCGCGCGAGCAACGCGTTCCTGGTGGGCTCTCACCCGCACAATTGCGACATGTACGCGCGTTGATCGACGAGGACATCGCTGCGCCACTCACGCTCGACGACCTCGCGGCCGCTGCAGGTGTCAGCCGCGCCCACTTCGCCCGCGGTTTTCACAAAAGCACAGGCGTTACGCCTCACCGCTACTTGACGATCCGTCGCATCGATCGTGCCCGCACCCTCCTAGCCGCGAGCACGCTTCCCGTTGGAGAGGTCGCTCACGCTGTCGGTTTTGCTTCGCAGAGCCACTTCGCGGCCACCTTCACGCGTCACGTTGGCGTCGCGCCGACGGCGTATCGCGACGCGTTGTAGTTTCCCGAACGAGCGGCGGGCATTTCCTCAACCGCACGACTCCACTCAAGGCAGCACCTTATCGATAGCAATTGCTGCTCGCCTCACCCAGACTCAGTAGCGGAGGTTCGTATGACGGAGACGTTGGCACACCAGTGGGGCGAGAGTCCGTACGGCGGACTCAATCGCGAGTGGGAGCCCGAATGGTTTCTGACCGACGATCAGCGAGCCATCCAAGAGCAGTTGATTGAGGTCTGCGAACGAGTCATTCGTCCGCAGGCGATCATCGGCGACCGGACGGGCGCCTACCCACAGGCGAACATCGAGGCACTCGCCGAGCTCGGCATTCTCGGAGCGGTCGTGCCGAAGAAGTATGGCGGCCGCGGCGAGAACCACGTTGGCATCTTGATGCTGACGGAGACGCTCGCCCGCTACGGCTGCCCCTCGACGGCTGTGATCTACATGATGCACATGGTCGCGCTTGCGGGCCTCGTCTTTCGCGCACCGGGTAACGCCCACATTGAGGACCTGATCTCGCGGATCGACTCGGACTGTCTCGTCGGCACGGCCTCCTATACCGACCCCGAGACAGGCGGCCATTTCTGGTACCCGAAGACCTCGGGCGCGACGCGTGTTGAGGAGGGCTGGCACGTCCGTAAGAAGGCCGCATGGACAACCTCGTGCGGCTACGCCACGTGGTACCTGACGCAGACAACGAGTCCCGACTTTACCGGCGACTACTCGGACCTCGCGGTCTTTCTGCTCTACCCCGATGAGGTGGATGCGAAGAAGGATCAGTGGGACGCGCTCGGTATGCACGCCAACCATTCAGGGCCGGTCGAGATCAATGCCGTGATTCCCGCTGACCGGATTGTTGGCTGGCCTGGTGATGGCGCGGCGAGCAACGATGAGGCGATCGACCCGTTGGCGTTCGTGCAGTATGCGGGTGCCTATAACGGACTCGCGATGGCGGCGCTCGACGTCGGCAAGCAGCACGCAACCCAGCGTTCGCACGCGCAGTACGGTCGCACGATTGCCGACTACGCAACGACTCAAGACACGTTCGGCTCGTGCCTGACCGACGTGCTTGCCTCGCGCCTCTACGCGTATTCCTTCGCTCAGGAACTCGATCGTCGCACCGACAACGGCTCGTGGGAGATGTACGAGGCCGATCCCGACGCGCGTCCGCGAGCGAGCATGACCCAATGGTCGTTGCCCGCAAAGGTGCTGGCGGCGAAGGCCGCTTGGGAAACCTCGGACAAGATGCTGCAGGTCTGCGGCGGCCGCGGCTACGGCAAGGGGCTCGAGGTCGAACGCATCCTCCGCGACGGCAAGGCCGGCTGGATCATGGCTCCGTCGAACGAGGTGACGCGCATCCTGGTTGGCAAGTGGGCGCTGTTTGGTGCGGATGCAGTCGACTGGTGGAATCAGCATGTCGACGAGCCCACTCTCAATAACGAGTTGTCAAAGCTGGATAATGAACAAAAGAACGCGTTGATTGCTCGTCTGCAGAGCGAGACCGAGGAGACCACAGATGCCTGAAATGCCAGATCTCGCGAACGTCGAGATCGATACCAACCGCATGATCGGCTGGGTGCCACCCCAGTCGGCGCACGTCCACTACGATCCGCCCGTGATGGGGCACCTCGGCATGAAGCCCGAGATCGTCGTACCCGAGCCAACGGATGAGCGCATCTGGGTCGAGATCGAACCCAACGTCTGGTTTCGTCCTCTCTTCTTCGACATGAACACCGGTGGTCACGGCGAGGTGCTCCGTGTCCGCAAAGGCGGCGTGCTCTCGCGGCATCGCCACCCCGCCCCCGTGCACGGCTTCGTCTTGAAGGGTCGCTGGCACTACCTCGAGCACACGTGGGTCGCCGAAACCGGCAGCTACGTCTTCGAGCCGCCGGGCGAGGTCCATACGCTGACTGTCGCCGACGACTGTGACGAGATGCAGACGTTCTTCGCCATCCTCGGCCCCGTCCTGTACATCGACGACGACGGCAAGGTCGAGCACGTCGAAGACAACGTCGGCCTGATCGAACACTGCAAGAAGGCCTACAAAGCCAATGGTCTCGGCGAGGACTTCGTCGACCAGTTTATTCGCTAGTGCGTGCGCGGATCGCGACTCCCATAGCGTCGGGCGATCAGGGCTCGACAAACAGCGAGACGGGTGGTTGCCCGAGGATGGTGCGGGCGGTGGCGCGACCCGTGCGCACGGCGCCCTCCATGTAGCCAGCCGCCCAGTGGTCCGATCCGGTGACGTAGAACGGCGGCTCGTGGCTGCCGTGCAGCGGGCCGACCGCCAGCAGATCGCCCGGCTCCCACGCCGTCACGTAGCCGAGCGTGTACGGATCCGACCCCCAATGACGCCACAGCACGGCCCGCGCCTCAACGGGACCACAGAGACGCTCGATCCCCGCCAACAGATCTCGGGTTGGCACGCCGGGTGGCGCCATGTCGATGTACGTGCGTAGGCTCGGGCCGAGCAGCGACGACAGGGTGCTCTCGCCCTGCACCCAATAGCCACCCGTCTGGTGCTCTGACACGGCGAGGCCATTCCAGCCGACGCGCGTCCAGACCGGCTCGTCGAGCACGGTCACGGCTTTCGACGCCATAATCTGACGCTGACGATGCAGCGACCCGAGCCGTGCCGACGAGACGCCGGTGATGGCAACGTTGCGCAGTGGACCGACCGGAAGAGCACAGACGATAACCTCAGCGATCAGTACCTCGCCCGTTGCGAGTGTGACCGTGCAAGGCGTAGCCACATCGATCGACACGACGGGAGCGTTGTAGCGAATCCGCCCAGCAACATCTTGCTCCAGAGCGTCAACGAGCACGCTCGCACCGCCGGCAACCTTGAGGTTCTCCCACTGCTCGTAGTCCGAGCTGAGCACACCACCAACCGCAGCCGCGGCACGCGCCTCGGCGAGCACCGACGCGCGCTCGATCCCAAGACCGCCTGCCGCTCCAGCCTCGGCCTCGAATAGGCGGTAGGCCAGCCAGGTCGGATCGAGCGAGCGGATCAGTTCACCGACGGAGAGCCGATCGAGGTGCTCGGCATCGGGATGCGACCACGGATCCGCCGGATCGACCGTGGCGGCAATCCGCTGGAGCTCCGCCTCGACACGATCCATGCAGGCTCGATCGGCAGCCGTCAGCCAGTCCTCGCCGATGTGGGCCCCGTCGAGCATGTCGTAGCCGTTCTCACCCGCCTCGCCGCCATAGCTCGGCACAATCTCGAGCCCGAGTTCGGCTGCCAGCTCCAGATAGGCATGATGCACGGTCCCGACGATCTCGCCGCCCAACTGCACAATGCGGCCGTCGTCGAAGCGCATGCCCTCGACGCGCCCACCGCTGCGAGCACGAGCCTCCACCACGACGACGTCGGTACCCGCGAGCGCCAAATCGCGCGCGCAGCACAACCCACCAAGACCGGCACCGACCACGATTACGTCCGCTCGCATGCCCATGACTCGACTAGTTGCTGCCCACGAGCGCGCGGTAGCGCTCGTTGAACTCATGCAGCGGGTCGTCCTTCTCGGGATAGATCCCCTGCACGAAGGCGCGCGAGACGATGCCCTGCTGGGCGCGCTCGGCGACGTCGGCGTCTTGCGCAATCACGATCTCCATAAACTCGACGAGGCCGTCGATGCCGTCTGCTAGCGCGGCGTCAGCGATCGTGTCGGGCGCCATCAGGTAATCCGTCACGATCACGGTGCGATCGGCACCACGCGGATACAGCGTTGTGATGTTCGCGTACGCGCCAAAGACATCGACCATCGAGTTGGGAAACAGGTGTGCACCGTAGACGGAACGTCCCTCTTCTTCCGTTAGGCCCGGCAGGTACGGCACCGGGCTCGTGCCCGACAACGTCAATGCCGTGGCCTCTTCCTTGAGGCTCACGCCATTGTCGGAGCGCGCGCCGTCGGCAATGCGACCCGAGCGATACGTGGGCACCAAGTCGACGAGCTCCGGGTGCACGGTCGGGCAATGCAGGCACTCGCGGTAGTTCTCGACGACGATCTTCCAGTTGGCTGCGACCTCGCGCGTCGTGGTGCGCGCAATGCGCAGCTCGCCGAGGTTGAAGCGCTCCATCGTGCGTGGCTCATCGTCGTGCGACGAGAGGTAGTCGTCGAACGATCCGGCCTCGCCGCCGAGGTCGACAAAGAGCGTGCCCTGCCACTCAGCGACCGGCATGTCGAGCAGGCCATAAGCGGAACGATCAATCTCGTCGGGCCGCACGTTCGGCGTGCCGATCAGCTCTCCGTCAAGCGCATACGCCCACGAGTGATACGGGCACTTGATCGCACGCTTGAGCGAGCCCGTACCGGCGTTGCAGAGCAGTGAACCGCGGTGGCGGCAGACGTTGTGGAACGCCCGCAACGTGCCGTCGTGGTCGCGCACGATGACGATGTTTTGGCCCGCGACATCCGTCGCCCAGTAGGCGCCAGGCTCGGCGACATGCTCGGCACGTCCGATGCAAGCCCAACTGTGCCGAAAGACGCTGTCGATCTCGCTCTCGAAGGCGGCCGGCGATCGGTACAAGGCGGCGGGAAGGGCTACGTGGCGACTCTCCATACCGGCACTCAAAAGACTCTCCATACCGGCACTCTAAAGCATTACTGACTGGTCAGTCAACAGCCTCACTCAACTTCGGGCACGAGGTAAAGATTCGCAATCCCCATCAATGCGCCCCAGATCACCTCGTCGACCTGCACGCCACTCCGACAGGCAGCGGCCCAGCGCTGATCGCGCTCAGACGATTCGATCACCACCCCGCCACGGGGAGCAGCGACGAGCAGCACGATCCCGTCGGCTATCGCCGGCACAACAGAATCCTCGTCGGCGCCGAAGACGACGACGTCGCCGACGGCCGTGACGGCGCAGCCACCGATGGCCACCCCACCAGCGAATTCGACAGCCATCGAACCGGCCGGCAACACACCACTAAGCATCGTCGCACCGTCCGCGCCGGGCAGGGCAATCGCCTCGTCCCGATGCACAGCCAACCAATCGAGAGCCATCCGCGCCTGCAACACGACAGCCCGCGCCGCAGGGTCGACAAGGCGGGCCGGCGAGCCGTCCTCGACCCAAGCACCAACACGCTCGCGCGGAATTCGCTCGAGGGCCGCCACCGCGAGGACGATGCCACCCCCACCATCGACCTCCGTGATCGCGCAGGCCTCCGCGGCGGTCTCCGCCTCGCCGGTCGACGCGCCCTGCACGACGAGCGCACGATAGACAGCCGTCCGAATCTCGGCGACCGCGACGCGGACCCTCACCCGATCACCTCGCCGAGCAGCCGTCGCCAATTGCCACCGAGCACCTTGGCGATTTCGCCTGCGGCGAGTCCTTGTGCGGCAAGCCCCGCGTCGAGCACGCGGAAGTCGGCGGGGCCCGCAAACCAGTCGGGCCAGGCGGGCCAGTCAGGCAGCGTCTCGCCCGCCAGTGGCTCACGGCGGCCAGTGCGCAGATACAACAGATAGTCTCGACCCCAGCCTCGCGTGCAGTCGGACCCGATACCAACATGGTCGACACCAACGTCCTCGATCAGTCGCACGATCATCGCCACGAAGTCCGCCAGCGTCGCTTCGGCCCCACCGGCGACAACGGGATAGAGACAGACGCCGACGATGCCACCCCGCTCGGTGACGGCACGGATTACATGATCCGGCTTGTTGCGCGACACGTCGACGAACGAGCGTGGGTTCGCGTGGGTGATAGCAACGGGCTGGGTCGAGGCGGCGACGGCCTCCAGACACGTACGATCGCCGACGTGAGAGAGGTCAACGAGCATGCCAACGCGGTTCATCTCCGCGATCACGTCATCCCCGAAAGGCGTCAGTCCCTCGTCGACAGCGTCGTAGCAGGACCCTCCGATCAGGTTGCGCGCGTTGTAGGTCAGTTGCGCGACCCGCACGCCACGCGCATGGAAGTCGGCAACGAGCTCGAGACGGTCCTCGAACGGCGAACCGTTCTGGAAGCCGAGCATGATCCCCACGCGGCCATCGTCGTGGGCGGCATCGATATCAGCGGACTGCTCAACGATCGTGGCGATGTCGGCATTCGCCTCAACAAACGCACGCAGGCGATCGATCTCCCTGCGCGTCGCAGCGGCCTCTTCCCAGACGGCGCAGGTCGCGTTGACGGCATCGATGCCACCGGTCCGACACTCGAGCAGGATCTCCCGGCTCCAGTCGTTGATCTGGAGACCATCGATCACCACCTCGTGCACGCTACGACACCGCAATCGGCTTCGGTGCGAACAGCCAATCATCGTCCACGCCAGCCGCAACGTCGCTAGCCCGCGGTGCTCCACCAAACAGCGTCACGCGAACCCAATCAGTCGACTGTGGACAAAAATTATCCATCCCGTAGACGGCAAGTTGGAAACGCTGAAGATCGAGCGGCACGTAGTCGCTGGCCAGCGGGTTGCCATGACTCTCGCCGTAGACAACATCAGCCAGACCGGCAACACGTTCGACAGCAGCTCGCTGCCAAGGGTGCGCGATCAGAAACTCGGCGATCGTCATGGTTGGATCGACACCACGCAGGTCTTTCTCAAGCTCCTGCACCATCCGCGGGATGCCGACGCTCATCTGGACATCCTCGCCCGGATCAAAGCCGCGGCGGTGACGACGCGGCTCCATGTTGTTGGCCGAAAAAAACCAGAACATCGCCGCCGCATCTGGATCGGTGAAGTCGAAGCGCCGAATCCAGGCGTAATCGCGATCGATCGTGTCACACAAGGCGCCGCAGGATCCGGCCAGGTCGACCCCGAGCCGCTCCTCACAATGCAACAGGCACTCGACATCGGCATCGAGCGTGTCGTCGAGCTCGACGAGCAGCGAGTCAACGACCTGCCGCACCTCGATTCCCTCGTTCATGGCGGCGGCATGCAGCATGCGTCCAAGCGGCGCGCTCTGCGGCTCGGCGCCGTTGCGGACCCCCTCCAGCAGATCGGCCACGACTTCGAGTCCGTTGGCGATCTCCGGACCGGTCGGATACGGCGCCGTCACCAGATTCGTCTGCTCTGCAAAACGGCGACGGGCACGGTCGAGCAGCTCGGCGAGGCGCTCCGCAGCGGCTGCATCGAGGTCGCGTTCAAGCGCGTGGGCAAGCGGCAACTCGCGCAACGCCACCCACGCATCGAGCACCTTCGGATGACGGATCACGTACGGCACCATGCCGAGGCCGGTAGCGTTGCCCAAACCGAAAAAACGACGCCATTGATCATCGAAACGAGCGGCGGCGGGATTGATCGCCGCCGCACAGTGCTCGGCAAGGTCGATCGAAACCTCACGCGCAAGCCAAGCCGCAAGCATCTGCGCCCGGTAGGGCAATCGCAGCGGATGGTTCTCGCCGATGCCGTCGTAATCGACGAGCCCAAACTTGCCGTTGGCGTAGAACGCAGTCGAACGCATCAGGTACGCCGCATCGCCAATGCGTTCGGCCTCAGGTTGTTGTCCCGCGGCGAGGCGTTCGACGGCGTAATCGAAAAACCGCTCACTGCGGTTCGCACGCCCCCAAACGAGAATGCCAGGGCACGCCCGCCCATCCTCCTGCCTCGTAACATTGGCGCGCATGTCGGCGAGCAGCTCCTCGTCGATCTCGCCCTCAACAAGAGCGACGGCTAGATCCCACCGCTTAGCGATCACACGATCGTCACGCTCGTCCTCGCCAATCGCGTCGGAGAACGCGACGAAATGACACGTGTACGTCGACATCTCCACGCGATACACAACCGTGCCACGACCAGCCGCATCGAGATCCCAGCGCTCCCGCGCGCAGGTCCAGTGCCCGCGAGCGGCAGCCCGGATGAACGAGCGCGAAAAACTGTGGCGCGTCAGCCGCGCGCTACCGAGCTCGGCTAGGTCGAGTGCCTCGGCACGCGACCGCGCCACGTCTTGCGCGTGAACGAGTTGTGGCGTTGGACGAGTCGAGGTCATTCCGGCACCAAGCGTGTGTACGCGCTCTTCGTCCACGTCACAAAGTCCACGACGGTCTCGGCGTTCTGCTCGCGTGGCGCCGGGTACGTGGAGTCCTTGAGGCCACCAAAGGGCACATGGAGTTCGGTGCCGGTCGTCGGCGCGTTGGCCTTGACCACACCGGCATCGAGCCGCTCAATGCAGCGACGAATTGTGCGCTCGTCGTGTGTCAGGACCGTCGCCGACAATCCAAACGGCGTGCTGTTGGCTAGCGCGATCGCATCGTCGACGGTGTCGACACCGAGCACAGTCAACACCGGGCCGAAGACCTCCTCACGACAGATCGCAAGCCCAGAGTCCCCGGTCAGGATCGTCGGTGGGAAGTAAGCGCCGCCCGTCGGCGCTTGAGCCTGAGCCGCAATCTGTGCCCCCTCAGCGAGCGCAGCGTCGACCGCGGCCGCAACATCTTCCCTGGCGCGCTCCGACACGAGCGGTCCGATCTGCGTGGCCGGATCCATGCCGTCGCCGACGACAAGCGACTCAGTCTGCCTGACGATCTCCGTTAGCAATGGCTCATACGCGTCACCAACCGCGACCGCGCGTCGTGTGGCCGTGCACTTCTGGCCCGTCCCGCCCATCGCACCCCCAACCACAATCGATGCCGCCCAGACAGGATCGACATCGCCACACACGATCGCCGCGTTATGGCCACCCAACTCGAGCTGCACCTTGGCGCCACGGGCAGACGTGATCGCTGCGATCGAGCGCCCAACCGGGACAGAGCCGGTAAAGGTGACCGCGTCTACGCCCGAATGGGAAACAAGCGCCTGCCCAGCCTCGGCGTCGCCAAGCACGAGCTCGAGCACGCCATCAGGGAGACCAGCATCAGCAAGCGCGTCAGCGAGCGCCTGCGAAAGCATCGGCGTCTCCGTGCTCGGCTTCCAGACGACAGCATTGCCCCATAGAAGCGCAGGCGCGATCTTCCACGCAGGGATCTGAACAGGAAAGTTCCATGGCGTGATCGCAGCGACCACGCCAACGGGCACACGCAGAGTCCGCACGAGCTCGTCCGGCGTGGAAGACGGAAACGTACGCCCATCCGCATCACGGGCGTGGCCAGCGTGGTAATGCATCGTCTCGACGGCACCCTCGAGCTCGCCGCGCGCCTCGCCAATCGTCTTGCCCTCCTCCAGCGTCATCAGCCGTGCGAGATCCTCCGCACGACGCGCAACCTCGTCGGCACAGGCACGCAGTATCCGCCCGCGACGGATGATGCCCAGCTCGCGCCAGCCGATCTGCGCAGCTCGGGCACGCTCAACGGCGGCACCAACGGCAGCGGCATCGTCCGCAGCGACCGCGCCGACCGTCTCGTCAAGCTGCGCGGGATTGACACTTTGGATAATGAGCTCGTGCATTAAGAGACTTTTTCCGTGTAAACACCATAGCGTGACTCTGGGCTGTCACCCGAGCGCGCCAAAGATCGACACGAATCCGCTTCAGCGCCCCCAGCCTGCGACAATCCGCACCATGAATGACAACGCCGCCATCCTCGCCGAACGCGCACCCGATCTCAAGGCCATGCGTCGACTGCTGCTGATCGCCGTCATCGTCGCCGCAATCGGTGCAACAGCGTTTCTCTTGGTTGTGCACGAACTTCAGACACTCGTCTTCTCGTCGTTGCCCGATGCAATGGGCTACGCATCGGCACCGTGGTGGTGGGCAGCAATTCTGCTGCTGATCGGCGCCTCACTCGTGGCGGTCGCACAGCGACTGCCGGGCCACACCGGGAGCGGGCCACTGACGGGCTTCCACTTCGATAATCCGCTGCGGATCGTGCCGAGCATCCTCTTGGCCGCGATCGCGTCGCTCGTCTTTGGTATCGCCCTCGGCCCGGAGGCGCCGCTGATTGTGCTCGGCTCGGCCCTCGGACTGATCCTGCTGAGTCGCTCTAAAAATGCTTAGGCTAAGCAGGCCGGCGCCTTCCTCGGTGGCACGGCGGCGATCGGCGCCGTCTTTGGCAACCCGTTCATCACCGCCTTCATGATCCTCGAGTTTGCGGCACTCGGTCTGGCCCCTAGCGCTCTCATCTTGCCGGTCCTCGTTGCGCTCGGTGCGAGCTATCTCGTGCAGGTCGGGATCGGAGGCATTCCCGGCGTGGGCACGCACAGCCTTGGCGTGCCGGGCATGCCGGCGTACAACGACATCGCGGTTGGCGATCTTGCTGGTGCGGCAGCTGTCGCAATCCTCGCAGGAATCGTGACGCTGATCGCACGCGAGGGCGGCCTGAGGTTTGGCCGAATCGCCGAACGCAGACCGGTACCCGCGCTCTACATCGGCGCACTCGTGACCGCCGCCGCGCTCACCGCCGCGATGCTTGGCTTCGACGTCGAGATCGACCAGATCCTCTTCAGCGGCGAGTATGGGATGGCCGGGCTGATCACGGAGACATCGGTCATTACCGTGCTCGCCATCCTGATCTTTAAAGCGATCGCGTACACCGTTGCGCTCGGCGGTGGCTTTCGTGGTGGACCGATCTTCCCTGCCACCTTCCTCGGCGTCGCTGTTGCCGTTGGCGGTGCGTTGCTTCTGCCCGATGTCTCCGTCAGTGCGCTCGCTGCAGCGGGCATTGCTGCGGCAACCGCGGCGATGATCAAGTTGCCGGCAACGTCGGCACTCCTCGGTGCGCTGTTGATTGGCGGCTCGGGTAGTGCGATCGCACCATTCGCGATTCTTGGCGCCGTGATCGGCCTCGGCATCCGCCTCGCCGCTGATCGTCGCGATGCCCGCTCGACTGTGAGTCCAATCGAGCCGGATTTGCACGCGCCAAACCGCTAACATCGACGCATGCCAACGCCACCGGAGTTTCCGAGCCTAATCACCTCGATCGCCGACCTCGAGGCTATCTACGGCCCGCCGAACGATGCGGTTCAACAGAAGGCGATCGATCATCTTGATCAGCACTGCCAGACCCTGATCGCCCACTCGCCGTTTCTGGTGATCGCCGCCAGTGATGCTGATGGCACCGACGTTTCGCCGCGCGGCGGCCCGGTTGGCTTCGTCCGCGTGCTTGACCGCAACCGACTGGTGATCCCCGATGCTGCGGGCAATAAGACGATCGACATTCTCCACCGCATCGTTGGTGGCGGCGACGTCGCAATCCTCTTTGTCATCCCGGGCCGCAGCGAGACGCTGCGGATTCGTGGTCGCGCCTGTGTGACAAGCGACGCCGCCCTGTTAGAAGGCCTCGAAACGGGTGGCAAGCCAGCCGAAATCGGTATCGGCGTCACGGTCGAGTGTGTGTTTCAGCACTGTGCAAAAGCATTTATGCGCTCGGGCCTCTGGAAGCCTGAGCAGTGGCCAAGCACCGACGCTCTGCCGCGCCCCGCGCAGGTCTGGAGCGACCACATCGCTCTGAGCGAGCTCGACGAGGCGGCCGTCGAAGCGTTTGTATCTGACGATTACGAGAACAACCTCTAAGAGATCCGCGGCACACGTGCATCGGACCGGTAGCGAGTCCATCCTCACCATCAAGCAATGGCTATAGTTTATGGAGTAACGCCGACTTGGGAGTGCCTGTGAGCCCCGTAGAAATCGCCGTCTTCTCGTTTCCGGGAAGCCAATTTAATGGTCAGATCGCCCCAGCCCTCCGAGAATTGATGGACAACGACACGATCCGCGTGCTCGATCTCGCCTTCGTCACCAAGGGTGAGGACGGGAGCATGGCCTGGTTCGAAATCGAGGACGCCAGCATCCACGCACCGGAGTTTGCCGGATTCCACGACGATCCCGTCGACCTGCTCAGCGCCGAAGACATTCACCTGCTGGCCGAAGAGGTCGCACCCGGCTCGTCCGCCGCGATCATCGTCTGGGAGCACACCTGGGCCAAGCGCCTTTCCAGCGCCATCGAAGACTCCGGCGGCTTCGTCGTCGCTCGTGAGTACATCCCCGAATCCATCGTCGCGGCTGCCTTTGCCGCGGTCGAAAACGCGTAGGAGGAACAGCACCATGATGGGACGACGACGAGGACCCGGCTTGGTGGGCGCCATGGCGCGCACCGCAGTTGTGGTTGGTACCGCCAACGCGGTCTCGAACAAGCAGCAGCAGAAGGACGCGGCGCAGAATGCCGCCAGTGCGGAGCAGGCCGCTCCCGTTCAGGAGGCCGCTCCCGCAGCAGCCCCAGCGGACGACCTTACGGCTCAGCTCGAAGCGCTGGCCAAACTGCGTGATCAGGGCATCCTGACCGAAGACGAATTCTCGGCCAAGAAGGCTCAGATCCTCGGGATCTAGCCCGTCTCCCCGCCTCGATCAACTTTGCTTTGGGGTCAGGCCCCTATGCAAAGTTGATCGAGGCTGTCGAGCATTCAGACGGGTGTCTATACTCGCGCCATGACTGATATCGCAAAGGGTTACTGGGTCGTCCACAACACCGTGTTTGACGCGGTGGAATTTGAGAACTACAGGGCTGCAGCAGGGCCTGCACTCGCCGCCTACTCGCCGAAGGTGCTGGCAATGGGTGGGCAGTTTGAACAGGCAGAGGGCTCCGGGCGAGACGCGACCGTCGTGATCGAGTTTGAGAGCTATGCCGCCGCGGTTGAGTGTTATCACTCCGAGGCCTACCAAACGGCCATAGCGCTGCGTAAAGACATCGCAGCGTTCGACTTCGTGATCCTCGAAGGCGTACTGCCCGCATAGCCACGACACACCTCAGAAACGCGCCCTTCCATCTGCGATCGGCGTGGTTTAGAGTCATCAGGTAGCGATCGTGAGGGGCAAAACGTGAATGACATCGAAGCTGCAGTCGTCCGTCGAATTGAGGAATTGGCGTCGGAGACAATCGCGCTGACGCAGGCGATGGTGCGCATTGACTCGCGTAACCCCACGCTGCCCGGCGTCGTCCACGACGAGGTGATTGGCGGCGAGACAAAGGTCAACGATCTGCTCGAAGAGTCGTACCGGGCGGCAGGGCTAACAGTCAGTCGAGTGGCGGAGGATGCTCAGCGCTCGAACCTCGTGGGCATTCGCAAAGGCACAGGCGGTGGTCGTTCGCTCGCACTCAACGGACACGTCGATACCGTCTCCCCCGTCGAGCCGGCAGGCTGGGTCACCGGCAATCCGTGGGATCCCCAGGTCATCGATGGTCGCCTCTACGGCATTGGCTCGACCGACATGAAGGGCTCTGGCGCCGCCATGTGGACTGTCGTCCAAGCGCTCGAAGACTGTGGTGTGCAGCTCGCCGGCGATCTACATCTCCACTCGGTGATCGGCGAGGAGATGATGGAGCACGATCTTGGAACCTCCGCCGTGATTCGCGCAGGCAACCGCACCGACGGTGCGATCGTCACGGAGCCTTCGTCGATTCCGTACCCGCTCAGCATCAACTCGGTCGCTCCGAGCGCACTCGTGTTTACCCTCTCCATCGTCGGCAAGGCCACCCACTGCGGTAATCGCCCGCTGGCAACGCGCCCCGGTGGACCAGGCGCATCGATTGGTGTCAATGCCGTCGAGAAGGTGATCCCACTCGTGCAAGCCCTCCAGCAGCTCGAGGCTGAGTGGAGCGTTGACATGCGTCACCCCGATTTTTCCCACGGGTGGTTCACGATCGGACCCAACGTGCTCCACGCCGATGCTGGAATGCCGTTCCCCGCCTCGCTGGCCGACCGCGCCCGCGTGGAGTACGTCGCGTGGCATAGCCCATCGATCGATCCCGAGCTGATCAAGACCCAAATCGCGGCCCAGGTTCACCATGCAGCCCAGCTCGACCCGTGGCTGCGCGAAAACCCGCCCGAATTGACGTGGCACCTCTCCTGGCAGGGCTATGAGCAGCCCTGGTCGGCGTCGATTACCCAGACGATGGTCGCCGCGCACGCCGAGATCTCCGGTACGCGACAGCCCGACCCGACGCCCGACTACCCCTCCAACTTTGGCGCAGCGTGCGATGCGACGTTCTATCAGCGCGAGGGCATTCCGGCAGTTGTCTATGGCCCGGGCGAGCTGCGGATCGCGCACGGCATGAACGAATTTGTGCTCGTCGATGAACTCACTCTCTCGGCTAAGGCGCTTGCCCTTGCCGTACTTGACTGGTGTGGAACCACCACTGGAGACTCGTGATGGCTGCTTGGACTCAGACCGGCTCGTCGATCATCTTCTTGCCCTACACGCTTGAACAGGCGCTTCAGGGCCTCTCGGAAGCGGGTTTCAAGAACGTCGAGATTGGCGCCGTCAAGGATTTCCTTGAGCACCTCGACCCCGACAATCTTGGCCCGGCTGAGATTGCGAACTGTCAGCGCCTGCTCGATCAGTACGGTCTCAACTGCATCTCGATGAGTGGACACGCACCACTCCATCTCGAGATCGGGCGTCAGCGCCTGACGAACGTGCTGCGGGCTGGCAAAGAGCTCGGCATCAGTGTGCTCAATACGTTTACCGGCGACGCCGAAACGCCCGAGGAGGTCGCCGCGTTTATCACGAACGTGCGCGCCATCGCCGAAGAGGCCGAGGAGGCGGGAATTCGACTCTGCATCGAGACCGACTCAAACCTGCTGCCCACCGCCGAGATCGGACGCGAGATCCTCGCCCAGATCGACAATCCGTGGGTCGGCATCAACTACGACCCAGGCAACGTCATCTACTACACCGAGGCGATTCCTGAAGAGGACATCGTGTTGGCCCTTCCCCACCTTGGCCATGTCCATCTGAAGGACAAGCGCGGCGGCAAGGGCATTGCCGACTTCCCGCCCCTTGGTGACGGCGAGATTGACATTCCGCGCATCCTGCACACGCTCGATGACGCCGGCTATGCGGGACCCGTCTCGATGGAGATCGAGTTTACGGATTACAACTGGCCCCCCTTCGAGGAGTGCATCACCGAAGCACGCCGCTCGAAGGCCTATTGGGACGGACTCGGGATTTAGCGCGAGCCGCGTCGCGCAGCGAGACTAGATCGGCCGCTGACGGCAAATCTCATACGTGTCGAGCCACGGGCGGAGGCGCTCGTAGGCTGCACTCGCTGCGAGTACCGCCGAATCGTCCCCGGACGGCCCAATCAGCTGCATGCCAACCGGCAACCCTTCGGACAATCCGGCCGGAATCGACGCCGACGGGTGATGCGAGAAGTTCGTGATGTACGTCAGGCAGAACCCGATGCTCGAATCAATTGCAACACCGTTGACCTCGCACGGACCCATCGTGTCGCCGCCAGGCTGATTGAGCGGTGGCATTGCCGACAGCGTCGGTGTGACAAGCATGTCGTGGTTGGCAAAGACACCCTGGATCGCGTCGAAGACCTCAGTGCGCATGACGTTATCGCGTTGCAGATCGGCGAGGCCCATGGTGCGGCAGGTCTCGACCCACTCGCGATAGACGGGCGGCAAGTTGTCGCCCTCCATCAGGTCGAGCCCACCCGCCGCAAAGGCGTCGAGGCCGGCGATGTTGAGCGGCATGATCATGCGGCACCACAGGCGCGCCAATTCGAGCTGATCGATCGAGAGGCCAAGCTTGACCTCTTCGACATGCGCGCCAGCCTCCTCGAAGATCTTGACGGCAGTGGCGACGGTTGAGGCGACGCGTGGATCGATTGGAAACACGTCCAGGTCGGGGCTGTAGGCAATACGCATGCCCTCGATCGACTGGTTAAGCGCTCCCAAGTAGTCGACGGTCTCGCGCGAGCTATACGGATCGCGCCCGTCGAAACCGCCAAGCGCAGTCATCACGAGCGCGGCATCCTCAACCGTGCGGGTAATCGGACCCTCGACGATCGTTGGCTGCGTCCCAGCAAAGGCATTCGGGCGCATCACGAGCGGCACCCGACCGAACGACGCCTTGTAGCCGTAGGTGCCACACCAGGCGGATGGGATACGAATCGAGCCACCCCCGTCGGTCCCCTCGGCGAACGAGACCAGACCATCAGCCACCGCCGCAGCGCTGCCGCCGGACGAGCCGCCTGGGTTACGCGTCGTATCGAAGGGGTTACACGTGGCACCGAACAACGGGTTGTCGGTGACGCCGCGGTAGCCCATCACGGGACTATTCGTCTTGCCGACGATGATGCCACCAGCGGCTTCGACGCGCTCAGCCCAGACGCAATAGGCGTCGATCACGAGATCCTTGAGCGCGGGGATGCCACCCATCGTGGACTTCCAACCCGGCTTGAAGTCGAAGAGATCCTTCATCAGCGTCGGCACACCATGCAAGACACCAAGCGGCGCTCCATCGCGGACGGCAGCCTCGGCTACCTTCGCCTCGGCGCGCGCCGTGTCATAGCCCTTGTAGATGACGGCGTTGAGCGACGGATTGCGCTCTTCGATGCGCTCGATTGCACATTCGACGAGCTCGACGGGCGTCACCTCACTGGTCGCGACCAGCCGTGCCAACTCTGCCGTCGTCTGATACGAAAACTCGTTCGCGTTCATGCCGAATCCCTTCGATGTGATCTGGCATGGGCCAGACTCAGGCTACCCCGCACCAATCCATGGCAGCCACCGCAAAGGTCTTGCAGGCCGTCACTACTTCGTCGATCATCACGTACTCGTCATCCGCATGGGCGACGCGCAGATCGCCCGGCCCATACGAGATTGCGGGCACGCCACCGAGCGTCAACCACGTCGCATCCTCGACCGCGGCAAACCCAACGATGTCGGGCGTGCCAGCGAAGCGCGACCCGACCGCGGCCTGCTCGTGCGCCTTCACCGTGATGCCAGTAATCTCCTCGGCATCCGGCGTGTTGGCCGGCCAGTTCATCTTCCAGTCAACGACTGGCGGATGCTCTCGCAGCCACGTGTCGAGTTGAGCTGCGCGATGGATATGGAGGTCGATTTCCTTCTTGACGTCCTCGGGATTGTCATCCGGCGAATACCAGACGCAATAGTCGATCGTCATAAACTCACTCAGAAAGAACGGCACCATCACGCCATGTGGACCGCCAACGACGACACCCGGATGGATCGTGAAGTGCCCGGGCGGGAACAGTGGATGCTGCTTGGTGAGACCCCACTCGTCTTCGAGCTGCCGCAGTGCATTGAAGATCAGCACGCCCTTGTCGATCGCATTGACGCCAACGCTCGCACCATCGCCACCGGCACGGAACGAGTTACCGCGCATCGACGAGTGCGACGACTTGCCAGAGACCGTCACCGAAAACCAGAGGAGCCCCGGCGAGATCGGCACCACCGCCAACGGCGACGGCGGCGAACTCGGCTCCGAGACAATTGCGGCATCCGCGGTGTAGCCACGCTTGATCGTCGCGGTGACGCCACACTCGTGGTCCATCACCTCCTCGCCGACAACAGCCTCGAGGATCAGGTCGCCCTTCAGCGAGATCCCGCACTCCTTCAGTGCACGTGCAGCAAAGGCCTGGGCCATGATGCCGGACTTCATATCGGTCGCACCACGTCCCCAGACGCGGTCGTGGTCGATCGTGCCGCTAAACGGATCACCGCCCGTCCAGTTGGCGGAATCGCCGACCGGGACGACGTCGACATGACCATTGTAAATCAGCGAGCGTCCACCGCCAGCGCCCTTGACGACGCCGACAGCATTCTCGCGCCCTGGCTCGATCGCAAACAGATCGACAGTCGCACCAAGCGCCTCGTAGTGCCGGGCGAAGACCTTGCTGACCTCGCCCTCTCCACCAACGACCTCGTCGTAGACCTGGCCCGGGTACTTCGGATTGACACTGGGAATCCGCACAACCTCGGCGAGGGCGTCGATCATTTCGGATGCGAATGCGTCAATCGCAGTCGACACCTTGGTGACGAGTTCCTGTTCGGCCATGGTCGGGATCCTCCTCGTGCCGCCGGGGCGAATGGTCTAGCCAGTACCGGGGCGAGACCCCGGCGGCATGTTGGCTTCCTGCGCGATCGCCCCGACTTCCTCTGGTAGGCCCGCTGAAGGACCGGACCCCCGTTTGCCTTTGCTCATCAGGCGATGGCGAAGCTGATCAGGCACCGATACGAGGCCTCCAGAGGCAAGCAGCGTCACTACGAGCAAGAGCAGGCCAATAAAAATAAAGCGCGCCTCAGGCGGACTGACATCGACAAAACGCCGATCGACGAACATCAACAGCATCGTGCCAATCAAGATGCCTCGTGGCGAATTGAGACCACCGATCACAACCATCGCGAAAAGCAACAGCACAGTCGAAAAGTTGAAGAAATTCGGCGAGATCGACTTGTAGTAGGACACGTAAAAGCCACCGGCGACACCGAGCATTGACGATGAGATCAAAAACACCCACATACGGGCACGAACCACATCGACGCCGAGCACTTCCGCGACCGGCTCACTCTCGCGCGCTGTACGCAGCAGCAATCCAAGCCGCCCGTAGTTGACCTTCCAATAAATCAGCAAAGTCACGATCGCCAGCAGCACGGCTGCCGCATAGGCATAGCGATACCCCGTCGCCGAACCCATCATTTCACTGGGAATGAAGCTCGATGCTCCGAACAGACCCTGCGCGCCACCAAGGTTGCACTTGTCCTGGCCTGTGTAGGCCCGGCAGAGTTCGACGAGGCCAATCGTGAGCAAGGCAAAGTAGATGCCACGCAGGCGAATCGCCGGCAGCGAAATCAGGAAGCCGACGACCAGACCCACCACAGCCGCGATCGGAATCGCAAGCCACCAATCGACTACCGGAAGTCCGAGCAGGCGGTTGCCAGAACACTCGGCACCAGCAGCCGCGGCATTCGAGTTCGCAATATCAATCGTCATATAGGCTGCGGCGTAGCCGGCAATGCCGGCTACAGCAACGGTCGCAAAGCTCTGCAGACCCGCCGTGCCAAGCACGAGACCCCACATCGTGTTCCACGTCAGATAGATAAAGAATGCGACCATCGTCGCCAACAGAAACGGTGTGCCGGCGATGATCGGAATTACGATTGCGATCACACCCGCCATCGCCCAGAACAGCCACGAAGAGCGATCTGGCTTGCCGTCCGAAGACACCTTGTCTCCTTGCCGCCACGAGATGCTCCAGGACAGCAGAAGCAAGAACACGGTCATCGAGCCGAGGATCGAGAGTGTCCCGAAGACAAAGGGCACCGCGAGCGCGATCAGAAAGACGACCGCCAGTACTGCGTAATGCACAAGATCAGCAGAGCGCTTAGGCACGAGTCGTCTCCAGGACGCCCGCCACGCCACGCGGACGAATAATCAAGACGATCGAGATCAGCAGGAAGAGGGTGATTAGAACCCAAGCGCCACCAAAGTACTGCAGTGTCAGCGCCTCGCAGAGAGCAACCATGAAGGCCGCGATGACTGCGCCGCGCAACGAGCCGAGACCGCCCAGCAGCGCCACGATCAGTCCCTTGATGAGCGGCACATAGCCCGAGTTGGGCTCGACGAAGAAGGTCTGGCCCAGCAGCACAGCGGCAAGCCCGACAAAGGCTCCGGAAACACCGAGGATTGCGAAGGCCGCAGTCCGACGGTTGATGCCAACAAGCGCGGCTCCCTCCGCGCTCTGCGTAAGTGCACGAACTCCAAGCCCGATCCTCGATGAGCCGATGTAGATGAGGACGATGGTGACAACAACAGCCGTGGCGATAACCGTGCCCGTCACCGTTGACTTGACGAGCGCATCACCGAGGCGGAATTGAGGCAGCCAGGAAAAGAGTGGCTCGAACTGCTTGAATTGCGGCCCGAATTTCCACTGGTAAATATTCACCCCGACAAAACTCAACGCCAACGTTGCCGTGATCGTACGAATCTCCCAGTTTGGCTTGCCATCGAGGGGTAGAAACACCGTCAGACAAACCAAAGCGCCGAAGACGATACCGGTCAGAATTCCACCCAAGAGTACGACAACCACGTTCGTACTGATTTCTGTGGAGACGAGCCAGGCTCCATAGGCCGCTCCGGCATACATGACGCCAGCCGACATATTGAGAAAGCCGAGACCCGCCCACGTCAGCGAGATTCCCAGTGCGACCAGTGCGTAGATTGCCGTCAAATTGATAGTCGTCACGATCACACCAGTCATCAGTGCCCCCCATCCTCGCCGGTGTCCGGCGTCAGTTCTCCACCATGCATGCGGAACGCACGATCAATCTTGCCGTCAATCAGCGGACGATTCTGTTCCGCAATAAGCAAGGCCCCCCCTTGCAGATCAAGGGTCATCAGGGTGTCACAAATACCTTTGGCAATGCCCGGCCCAAGCCCCAACGAGGGCTCATCAACAAGGTAGAGGCGAGCCTCACTCATGAGTCCGCGACCAATCGAGCACATGCGCCGCTCGCCACCAGAAAGCGTGCCGACCACTTGGTTGAGACGCTCACTGAGTCGCGGGAAGATTTCGCAGACGTAGTCGCGACGCTCCTTGCGCTTGCGCCACGAGCCACCGGGATAGGCACCAGAGTCGAGGTTGTCCTTGACGGACAGGCCAGGAAACAGGGCATCGCCCTGCGGCATCAAGACGACGCCACGCCGCGCCAGCGCGAACGTCGGCGCCTTCATGATCGACTCACCGTCATAGAGAATCTCGCCCTGTCGCCAATCGACGAGGTCGACAATTGCCCGCAGCATTGTGGTCTTGCCGTGGCCGTTGAGGCCGAGAATGCCAACGCGTTCGCCTTCCGCAACTGTCAGGTCGATGCCGTGCAGGACGCGCAGCGGACCGTAGCCGGCCTCGAGGCCCTTGATCTCTAAAACAGGGGTCATGCGGCAGCTCCCGGAGCCTCGAAGTAGGCTTCGCGCACCTTCGGGTCCTGGAAGACGTCGTGGGGCGAGCCAAGCGCGATCTCGTCGCCAGCATCGAGCACCAGCACCTGCCCGGCGAGTGCCTCGAGGATCTCGAGCCGGTGCTCGACGACACAGGCCGCCATGCCCGTCTCGTCGACGAGACGGCGAATAATCGTCTCGATCTCCTTGATCTCGTCGGACAACAGTCCGGAGCAGGGCTCATCGAGCAGGAGCACCTTTGGCTTGTGGAGCAGTACCGAGCAGAGCAGCAGCTTACGGCGATCGAGCGTGTCGAGCGAGCCGGCGAGCTTGCTGTCTGGTGCAGTGAAATTGGTGAGGGCGCGAAGTGCAGCCTCGTCGGCCTTTTCGATCCGCGGCGAATACGCCTTGCGGGCCACCTCGAGTGTCTCGCCAACGGTCAACGACGTCGGCACGAGCGGGGCTTGGAAGGTGCGGGCCAGTCCGCGCCGAGCCCGCCTGAACGCGCCCTGCCGGGTGACATCGACTCCGTCGAGCATGACCGTGCCCGAGTCGGGCTTGACCCGCCCCATCAGTACGTCGAAGAGTGTGGTTTTGCCAGCGCCGTTAGGCCCAGCCACACCAAGGATTTTGCCGCCCTCGACGGAGATTGAGACTCCGCCGAGGGCGACGAAGGCCCCGTACGTTTTTCGGATGTTTTGTCCGCTAAGCATTCTGGGGCCGTACCGCGACTAGCTCTTCTGCCAAGGGGCAGGAGCGTACTCGCCGTTCGTAAACGGTGCCGGCGCGATGATCGTGCCGTTCGCACCGTTCTGGATCTGGAAGAACAGGTGAGCCTGCGAGATGCTCATGTCCGGCGTCTCGGCCGGGAAGGACAGGCCGAAGTTCTCCGGTAGGTAGTAGCCACCGTTGACACCGCGGTAGATGATCTTGCGCAGCGAGTCGTTAACCTTTTTGAAGTCCTTCGAATCGCCGAGCATCGCCCAGACGTTGGCCAGCATGTAGACCTCGTCGTAGCCGGAGCCCGAGTTGGAATAACCAGCGGGCTTGCTGAACGCCGTCTGATACCGCTCGGCGAAGCTCGTGCCAATTGCGTCGCCATAGACGCCCGTGACCGTCGCCCAGATGGCACCATTGGCAGCATCCTTTGCCAGCTCGAGGTACTCCGGCACCGAAGCGCCGTACTGCACGTAGAACAGCGAGTCGGTCGGATCGGCCGCAAAGCCGGTCGTAAACGTCGCCAGCTCGGACGGCAAGTAGTGCGTGTTCATAACCACTGCCGCATCGGCTGCCTTGACCTTCGAGAGGATCGGGCCCCAGTCCGCCATGGCACCAGCACCCATCGGCTCGACGCCAGCGATTTCCCAACCGTACTCGGGAGCAGTCTCCTGCGTGACCTTCGAGATCACCTGGGAGTACGGGACGTTGCCCTCGACGATGTAGATCTTCTTGTTACGCGGCTTCCAAGCGCCGGTAGCCTCAAGATCGTTGAGGAACTTCGGGAAGCCCTTGCCGTACCACGTCTCCGGTGGGTCGATCTGGAAGACGCAGTTGTACTTCGGATCCGAGTTGATCATGTCGCACTGGGCCTGAGACGTCGACGCGTTGAGGAACGGTGCGCCGTACTGTGCAGCGATATCCATGGCTGCGTCCCACGAGAGTAGGTAGCCGTTGATGACGGCGTCAGCACCCATGTCGATCAGCTTCTGGTAGTTCTGCTGAATCTGCTCCGGCGAGGTGATGTCGGTATCGAGCACCTCGCGCTTGATCATGCGACCACCAACGCCGCCTGCTGCATTGATCTCCTGCACAGCGAGGTCAGAGCCGTTCGTCATCTGCTCACCGTCAGCAGCATTCGGACCCGTCAGCGGATACAGGCAGCCGATCACGTAGTCGGCTTTCGAACCACCGCCCCCGTCACCGCTGGCGGCTGCGTCACCACCACCGCTGCTGTCATCGGCGGCTCCACAGGCGGCGAGCACGCCACCGACCATCAGCGTGGCACCGGCAACGGCACCACCCTTCAGGAATGTGCGACGTCGAACCGACTGCTGAACGATCTCGTCAGCGGGGGTTGCGCCCTCTTCTCGTTCGATCATGAATCTTCCCTCCAAGGTTGTGCCTCCAACTGGAAGCAGGGTACTAACGCGTCGGTACGTTCTCCACAAGCGCAGCCGACTGATCGATCACAGCCGCTTGATGCGGCTGCAGATCCTGTCCACCGATCCCTGCAAAGATCGGCAGGTACGGATCTTCGACCGGCGTGCGATGCCCGGTCAGTTCTTCGAGTACGGCTAGTCCGCAAAACGGCACGTATGCCGCGGAGTAGCCGCCCTCATGCGTAAAGACGAGGTGCGACTTGTTGGCCGCGGCGGTGTCCATAAACACCCGCGTCAACTGGCGGTACCCGTCAGAGTGCATTTGTTGTCGTGCCAACGGATCGAGTGCGCTGGCGTCGAGGCCCGAGGCCACGAGGATCAGGTCGGGCTGGAAGCGATTGAGTGCTGGTGCCACGACGCGCTCGAAGGCGCTGACGTACGCACCGACACCCGACCCTCCTGGGAGCGGCACATTGATGTTGGCACCAACGCCCGCCCCTTCGCCGACCTCGTCGACCATGCCGGAGTCCGTCGGGAAGTAGCGATCTTGATGCAGCGAGATCGTCAGCACCGACGGGTCGTCATAGAACGCCCACTGCGTGCCATTTCCATGGTGCACGTCCCAGTCGACGACGGCGACGCGCTCGAGCCCGAGCGCCTGACGCGCATGCATCGCACCAAGAGCAGCATTCGAGAACATGCAGAAGCCGCGGCCAAGATCTTTCTGTGCGTGATGGCCAGGTGGCCGCACGAGTGCGTAGGCCGTATCGAGCTCGCCGCTGACAACCTTCTCGATCGCAATCAACGTGCCACCGACAGCCAGCAGGGCGATCTCAAAACCACCACCGGCGAACGGCGTGATCTCGCCGGCGTCACCACCACCGGTGTCGCTCAACTCCTTCATGCGAGCGACGTATTCCTTGGTGTGGTAGCGCTCAACTTCTTCGACCGTCGCCATGCGAGGCTTGACCGGGACGAGGTGATCGGCCATGCCGCTGACGTCGATCAGGTTCTTAAAGCGGCGCTTGGTCGAGGGGTTCTCGGCGTGCTCACCCGGCTCGAGCCAACCGCCGGCCGGCATGAAGGCAGCACCCGAACGGGTGTCCCACCACATGTAACGCTCGTCCCAAACAAGTCCGGTCTTCATCCGATCTCTTTCCCTCGTCTCCGCTCGACGGTACTGTAACCTCCGCAACTTTTAGAATGCAAGTGGCAGTTTCTCCAGAGTCTAAATTTGCTCAGACTGTCCACTCTGCAACGAGCGATTGGCGGCCACGGCGACCCGCAAGGCGAGCAGCGCGTCCTCGCCCGTCGCGCGCTGAGGGGTCGTCTCAGAGGCAATGCAGTCGATCAGGTAGCCGACCTCGCGGCCCCATGGATCGGATCCCGCAGCGTCAATCGTGCGTGCCGCACCAGTCGTGGGATAGACCGTCAGCGCATTCGCCGCTTGGTCGACGCCACCGATGTTTCCGCCATCTTCGCTCGGTGCAGCCGAAAACGGATACTCGATCACGCCGCCCGTTCCCAGCACGCGCATGCCGCTCGTGAAGGGGTAACTGGCGGGCAGCAGCAGCCCGCCCTCGGCCGTCGCGATACCACCCTCGCACGTGATCGTCGCGATCATGTGCTGCGGCGCATCGTGCGGACCGGCGTTGACGGCACGGGCGTGCACCGACAGTGGCCGGCCGAGCAGAAGGTTGATCTGGTCGATGTCGTGGATCAGGAAATCGACGGCCACACCTCCCGATACAGCGGGATCAGACATCCACTCGTTCCAGTCGGGCGGTGCCGATAGACGCAAGGTGCTGACGACCTGCGGCGTGCCGATGGTGCCAGCCGCGACCTGACGCACGAGCTCCTCATACTCGGCCCAAAAGCGCAGTACGAATCCGAGCAGCAGTTTGCGACCACTCGCATCGCGCGCCGCGATAATCGCCTCGGCATCTTCGATCGTCAAGGCAATCGGCTTTTCAAGCAATACGTCACAGCCGGCCGCGAACGCCGCCTCGGCGATCGGACGATGGAGCGGCGTCGGCAGGCAGATGTCGACAACCTGGATGTCGTCACGTGCCAGCGTTGCCAGCAGATCATCCGAGGCCTCGGCCCCGCAGACCTCGGCGACCCGGGCCGCCCCCTCGATCGTCCGCGAGGCGACGACGCGAACCTCGGCTCGGTCCGCATGCTCCGCCCAAGCGGCGGCATGCGTACGGGCCATAAAGCCCGAGCCGAGAATCGCGACGCCGATCATCCGAGCCCGAGCGCGTTGAGATGCACGCGCGAGCGCGCCATTGCCTCTGTCACCTCCGCCAGTGGCGGCCACGGCTCGCCTTGGAATTCGATCTCAACGGAGATTGGGCCGGTGTAGCCGCCGGCTTCGAGCACTCTAAGGATGGCGGTGAAGTCGACGTGACCATCGCCTGGACCAGGAAAGTCCCAGACGCCAGGACCGCCGCGCTTGTCTTTGAGATGGACGTTGCTGAGGTACGGGAGCATCGTCGCGATATCGTCGGCCGCGGCGGTGTCACCGTAGAACTCGCAGTTCGCGGTGTCGTAGGCAACCAGCACACGTGGGTGGCTGATCCGCTCGAGCAGCGGCAGCGTCTTCGCGCCGGTGGCCATGATGTCGCCGTGGATCTCGAGGGCGACATCGACGCCAGCGTCGTCAGCTGCTTCCGCAAGGCGCGTGATGCCGTCGAGGAAGGCCGACTCGTTCTCGTCCTGGCTCGAGTGCCCACCGATCGCGGTGTTCATGACGGGGACGCCATAGTCGGCACACCAGTGGACGGCCTTGATGCCAAGCTCGACGCCCTCGGGAGTCGTCAGGTCCGAATGCGCGCTGAGCACCGTCAGGTCAAGACCGTAGTCCGCGAGACGCGCACGTAGTTCGGCCTGGGGAGCATCGAGATCGACGTGCTCAGTCCAGCCGAGGACGGCGGTCAACTCGACCGCGTCGTAGCCGGCTTCGACGATGCCTGTCAACGCCTGATCGAAGTCGTACGTGTGGTACGAGTTCGTGTGTCCTGCCAGTCGGTTGTTCATCAGAACCATCCCTCCTCATTGGGGTCTGCATATTCCATGTACTCGACGAGTGCTCCGCCGACACGAACGAAGGCAACGCGGGCAAAGCCATCGCCCACCACAAACGGTTCGAGCAGCACCTCGTCGTCACCAATCGCGGCCTCGAGATCTGTCACGCGGTACGCAACGTGCGGGTCGGTGCGGAGTGGTCCGGTGACGGGCGTGTCGGGCTCGAAGCGCAAAAATTCGACGTGGTGAGAATGAGCACGCGGGTTGGTGACCCACACCCGCGTCGCCTCGACCCACGTCTCACCGTGCTGATGCTCCTCGGTGACGACTCCGATGTGATCGAACTGGCCTCGCTCGAATCCACCCATGGCTCCTACTCCTCCGCGCCTTCGTGGACGCAATCCAAGCACGGCGAGTAGGCGCAGGTCAACTTTGCTTTGGGGTCAGGCCCCTATGCAAAGTTGAAGGCGGCGAAACTCGAGGGCGACTAGAGAATGCGGTGGTCGTCGAAGACGCTACGCAACGACTGTCCCGCGGCGAGTGCAGCACGCACCGTGTCCTCGCCCTGCAGCTTCTCGTTGACGAGCCGGACAACCTCGTCAATCGCGGCCTCAGGGATCGCCACGACACCATCACGATCGCCGACGATCAGATCGCCCGGAGCGATCTCGACACCCGCACACGTAACCGTCGAGCCGTGCGCCAGGATCGAGACACGGCCCTGCGAATCGAGCGGCGAGGCCCCAACGCAGAAGGTCGCGAAACCCATCGCACAGAGCTGCTGCGTGTCGCGCACGGGCGCGTCGCTGACCACGCCGACCGCACCGCGCGCCGTCGCGCTGGTGGCGAGTAGCTCGCCCCAGATCGCGGCCTCGCGGCAGGCGCTGATGACGACGACCGTGCCCGACTCAGTCGCATCGATGGCTGCGATCTCGCCTGCGTAGGGGTCGCCCACAGCACCCGGCTGGTCGCTCGCATGCAGCGTATGCGCCGGCCCGACGACACGCATGCCCGGCTCGAGCGCAGCCACGCGCGCATCGAGCACGCGGCCGCCAAGACCAAGGCGATCAAGACAATCCGACACCAAGGCGGCACTCAACGCCGCGAGCATTGTGTTGACGGTTGGAGGCACCGCTCTATCGTATCGCCATGACTGCGCATCGTCTCGCTCTGCTCGCTGCCCCCGAAGTACGCGCCCTCGCCGCCGCCGGCGCACCCGCACTGTGGGCGATCGGCTCGACCGAGCAGCACGGCACCCACCTCGTGACGGGATTTGATCTCGCCTCGGCGCAGGCCGTCTGTGATCGCGCCGCCGAGCGCTGTCCGCGCGATGTCGCGCTGTTGCCCGGCCTGCCGTTCGGCTCGTCCGACCACTGGCTCCCGCTCGGTGCGACCTGGTCGCTCTCACCCGCGACGCTGGTCTCGCTCGTCAGCGACGTGGCACGCTCGGCTGCCGCCGCGGGCTTTCAGCGACTGACAATCGTCAACGGCCATGCCGGCAATATCGGGCCAGCCGTGACGGCTGTCGGCGGCCTCGTCGCGGACACCACAGTCGTCGAGTTCCTCTCCTACTGGACGCTCGTCGACCCCGAGCGCGTCAAGGCACTGTCACCAAGCGATGGTGGTGGCGTGGGGCATGCCGGTGAGGTCGAGACCTCGATCGCGCTGCACCTCGGTGGACTCGCCGTCGACGAACGCCTGCCGGCGCCGGCAGGCAAGGAGTTGTCGGAAGGACCGGGCTCGAGCGACCCGATCATCCGTGCGCCCCGTCCCCTGACCGAGGCCCCCAGCGGTGTCTACGGCAACCCAACCACCGCCACGCGTGAGCTCGGCGAGCTGATGATCGAAACGGCAGCTGATCGCCTCGCCGCCCATCTGACCGACGCATGATCGGTCTCGTCGTCAATCCCGTCGCGGGCCTCGGCGGCAGCGTGGGACTGAAGGGCACCGACGGGCTCGTCGAGCAGGCGCGAGCGTTAGGTGCTGTCCCCCACGCGCACGAACGCGCCGCGCTCGCGCTCCGACAACTTCCACCCGACCTGCCGATCGCCTGCGCGGGGGGCGACATGGGCGAGACCAGCATGCTCCTCGCAGGGCGCGAGCCAACGCTCGTTGTGGGAGCAGCCATTGACGGGACACAATCCACGGCAGCCGATACCTGTGCCGCCGTTGCCGCCCTTGCAGCGGCAGGCGTCGAGCTGATCCTCTTCGCCGGCGGCGATGGCACGGCACGCGATGTCTGCAGCACGGTTGGGGACACGATCGTCGCGCTCGGCATCCCGGCGGGCGTCAAGATCCAGAGCGCAACGTTTGCTCAGTCGCCACGCGCGGCCGGCGAGTTGGCGGCCGCGTGGTACGTAGGTCGTCGCCGCGAGCGCGTGGCGGAGGTGGTCGATCTCGACGACAGCGGCATGGCCCATGGTCGGGTTGGCCCGCGTCTCTACGGCGCCCTTCGCGTCCCACTCGGTCCGGGTCTCGTCGCTGGGACCAAGTCGCCAAGCAACGACGAGGACCAGGCGACCGTGAGCGGTATCGCGGATCGCGTTGCCGAACGCACGCAAGGCACGACGCTATTGCTCGGCTGTGGCACGACACTCGCGGCCGTCGGTGCAGCCCTCGGACTGCAGACCTCGCTGCTCGGCGTCGACCTCGTTCGCAATGGTGCGGTCGTCGTCCATGATGGGTCGGAGGCTGAGCTGCTGGCAGCACTCACCGATGACGGTGCGGACATCGTGGTGACGCCGATCGGCGGCCAGGGGTTTGTCCTAGGCCGCGGCAACCAGCAACTCTCCCCCGCCGTTTTACGACGGGCTGGGATCGGGAGATTGACCGTGGTCGCCACACCTGCCAAACTCGCTGCACTGGGAGGTCGGCCATTGTTGGTCGATACCGGAGACGAAGCGACAGATAGCGAGTTGCGCGGCTGGCACAAGCTGGTCACGGGCTATGACGAAGAGACCATTTACCGAGTGGAGTGACTGCTATGCCCCATCCTTACATCCCGAACTCGGCCTCTGAGGTGCGTGCAGAGATGTTGCGGATTATCGGTGCCAAGTCGATCGACGACCTCTACACGACGGTGCCAAAAGAGCTGCGCTATACCGAGCGCCTGCCAATGGAGGAGGGCATCCCCGAAGAGGGACGACTGCGGCGCCACGTCACCAGCATTCTCAACAAGAACACGCCTGCGTCCGAGATGCTGAGTTTTCTTGGCGCCGGTTGCTACCAGCACGAGGTACCTGCCGTCTGCGACGAGATCAATCGGCGCGGCGAGTTTGTCACCTCCTACGCGGGCGACACCTACGGCGACCATGGGCGTCTGCAGGCGCTCTGGGAGTTCCAGGATCTGATGGCCGAACTCGTCGAGCTCGACGTTGTCACGACGCCGAACTACGACTGGTCGACCGCCGCCGCGATGGCGTTGCGCAGCAGCGTGATGCTGACGGGACGCAAGCGCGTCCTCGTTCCGGCAGCCCTCTTGCTCGATCGCCGGCTCGTCTTTGCCGACTATCTCAGCCACGACGTTCAGCTCGACGAGATCCCCTTCAATGAGGAGACCGGGCTGCTCGATCTCGACGCGCTGCGCGCCGCGCTTGCCGACGATGTCGCTGCGGTCTACATCGAGTACCCGAACGCCCTCGGTGTTGTCGACCACCAGGCTCCCGAGGTTGTCGAGCTCGCCCACGAGCATGGTGCACTCGCTGTCGTTGGTGCCGACCCGACGGGCCTCGGTCTGCTCGCCGCACCCGGCTCGTTTGGTGCCGACTTTGCGGTCGGCGATGTCCAGCCGCTCGGCATGCACATGAGCTACGGCGGCGGCCTCTCTGGCTACCTCGCGTTCCACAACGATCCCGCCGTGATCGAGAGCTGCCCGGCTTTCATCTTTGCGAAGACGGAGACACTGGAGCCTGGCCAGAACGGCTTTGGCTACCTCAACTTTGATCGCACGCACTACGTCAAGCGTGGTGAGGGGTCGCAGAACGGCGGCACCACCACGGCACTGTGGGCAATCACGGCCGCGGCCTACCTCGGCCTTCTTGGACCGCAGGGACTGCGCGAACTTGGTGAGGGCCTGATGCAGCGCTCGCGCTATACAGCGGAGCGCCTGGGCGAGATCCCTGGTGTGACGGGGCCGCGATTCAGTGGTCCGATCCTTAAAGAGTTTGTGATCACGTACGACAACCACGAGGTCGCCGCCGTCGATGACGCACTGCGCGCTCGTGGCATCTTCGGCGGCAAGGATCTGTCCGTCGATTTCCCGACCCTCGGTCGCGCGTCGCTGTGGGCAGTCACTGAGGTACACACGAAGGACGACATCGATCGACTTGTCGAAGTTCTGACGGAGGTGTTGGCATGACCGCGCAGTTTCAGCAGGCTCGTTGGAACGAGCCCCTGCTCTCGGATATCGGTACGCCCGGTGAGCGAGGCTTCATCCCCTCGGCACCCGAGGCGGAGATCGTTGCTCGAGTGCCCGACACGCTCAGCGGGATCCCCGCGAGCTTCCAGCGCGCCGAGCCACCGCGCCTGCCAGAGGTCGCCCAGCCGCAGTTGATGCGCCACTTCATGCGTCTCTCGCAGGAGACGATGGGTAATGACGTCGCCGTCGACTTTGGCCTTGGCACCTGCACGATGAAGTACTCGCCGAAGGTCAATGAGCATCTGGTGCGTCTGCCCGAGGTGTCTGGCTTGCATCCGCTCCAGCACGTCGACACGGTGCAGGGGATCCTCGAGATCCTCTGGCGTCTCGAGCAGATGTTGTGCGCGATCTCGGGCCTCGACCGCTTCACGCTGCAGCCCCCCTCTGGCTCGGCGGCTGTCTACACCAACGCCTCGATCGTGCGTGCGTACCATCGCTCGCGCGGCGAGGGTGAGCAGCGCAACGAGATCATCTCGTCGATCTTCTCGCACCCCTGCGACCAGTCGGGTCCGTACTCGGCCGGCTACAAGATCGTCCAACTCTACCCCGGCCCAAATGGCTACCCCGAGGTCGATGCGCTGAAGGCCGCGCTGTCCGATCGTACGGCGGGCATCGTGATCACGAACCCCGAAGACACCGGGATCTACAACCCGCACATCAAGGAGTTCACGCGCCTCGTCCACGAAGCAGGCGGACTCTGCGTCTACGACCAGGCCAACGCCAACGGGATGATGGGCATCGCGCGTGCGAAGGAGGCAGGCTTCGACCTCTGCCACTTCAACATGCACAAGACCTTCTCGTCGCCGCATAATGGCATGGGTCCGGCAATGGGCGCCTCCGGTGTGCGTGAGGATCTCGTGCGCTTCCTCCCCGCTCCCGTCGTCGAGAAGCGTGGTGATCGGTTCGAGCTGGATTGGAATCGACCCGACTCGATTGGCAAGATCCGCAGCTTCGTTGGCAACGCGCAGATTGCAGTACGCTCGTACTCGTGGATCCTCGCGCTCGGCCCTGACGGCATTCGCGAGGTCGCCGAGACGGCTGTCCTCAACGCCAACTACCTTGCAGCGCTCCTGCGTGAGGTGCCAGGAATGTCGCAGCCGTTCCCAACATCGAACACGCCGCTCGAGCAGTTCCGCTGGTCGCTCGAAGGGTTCAAGGAAGAGACGGGCGTCGGCAGTTCCGACCTCTCCCGCAACCTCTCGGACTACGGGTTGCAGCCGGTCTTTACGAGCCACCACCCGTACTTGGTGCCCGAGCCGATCACGCCCGAGCCAGCCGAGTCGTTCTCGAAGGACGACCTCGACACGTTTGGCAATGCCTTCCTGGATATTGCCCGCCGCGCACAGGCCGATCCGGACGACGTCATCAACGGCCCGTACAACAATGCGTGTCGTCGCATCGATGCCGCAGCGTTGGACGATCCAGACCGCTGGGTCCCCTCGTCGCGTGCCGAGCGCACCCGTAATCGCACGCCCGTCAAGGGCGACTAGTGCTCCGGCCGCGGGCTCGCGTTTGTCGAGTCCGCGGCCACTGCCGCTGCAGCGCTGGTCAGAAGTACGTGTGGACGGCGCCGGTGATGGTGCGATCGGCGTCGATCAGTGGGAGCAGCCGCCACTTGTCGAAGGCCGTGCAGGGGTGACTGATGCCACACCCGATCAGATCGCCCACTGCGAGGTCGGCGATCCCGCTGCCACGCACGAACGCATGCTGGTCGTTGAGGGCCGTGACCTCACACCCCGCGGATTCCCGCACGACGCCGTCGCGTGCGTGCCAGCGCACGATCGGCAACTCGATATCAAACGGCACGTCACGTTTGCCGAAGCCAACGATCGCGAGCTCTGGCTCGGGCACGGACAAGACGACTCCCCAGGCTTCGAGCGCTGCCGTCAGGCGACCCTCGCCCGTAATTGCTCTACGTTCGAAGGGCGACAGGCGACGGTAGAGACCATCGTCGTGCGAAACCGTGCAGCCCGAGCGCACGACCAGCCGGGTCGGCCGATCGATCTCCGGTCGCAACAGTGCCGAGACGCGATCGAACCAGGCGCTGCCACCGGCCGTCACGACGACCTCGTCGCAATCGGCAAACTGCCCAGCCGCTGCAAGCGTCTCGACCAGCTCGCGCAGGCGCATCAGATAGGCGTCGACTCGCTGTTCAACGACGTCGAGCTCGGGCCCACCAATATGGCCCTCCCAGCCTGCCACGCCCGAGAGAATCAGTCCATCGGCAGCGACGGCCGCGGCGGCGACCGCTTCGGCCACCTCCTGCGTTCGCGCCCCCGCACGTCCCTGGTCCATACCGAGTTCGATCAGCACCCGGATTGGCGGATCGTCTGCACCGCGAGCCGCGGCCAAACGCTCGACGCCGGCGACCGAATCAACCAGCAACCAAACCTCAGTGCCAGCCCGCTGCGCATCGCCGATCCAGCGCACAGCCGCCGCCTCGACCACCTCGTTTGCGATCAGCACGCGGGGAATGCCGAAGGCTGCGCAGACTCGACCCTGCGCGGCGTGCGCGACCGTAATCGCCCACGCGCCCGCATCGAGCTGGCGACGAAAAAGCTCGGGCGACATCGTCGTCTTGCCGTGCGGTGCGAGCGACACATCGTGCGTCGCGCACCACGCCTTCATCGTTGCGATGTTCGCAGCGACCGCGTCCTCGCGGATCGCCAAGAGCGGCAGCGGCACATCGCCACGCACGATATTCCAGCCCTTGGTCGCGATCGTGCGCGGTGTGGTGGGTGGGTCCACAACGGGGAAGCCCTTGTAGCGCCAGTCGATCGGGTCGTCGAGCAACTGCTCGAAGGCGACAATGTCCATGCGCTGATTCTAGAATCTACTGCGGGGTGATAACCAGATGACGCTTGATGGACGAGTGGCAGTAGTAACGGGCGGGGGAGCCGGCATTGGGCACGCGATCGTCAGCCTGCTCGCAGACCAGGGTGCCGCCGTGGCCTTCAACGACCTGCTGCCCGAGCGCTGCGCTCCACTCGTCGAGAAACATCGAGCCGCTGGACGACGTGTCGTTGGCGTAGCGGGCGATGCCAGCACCGAGGCCGGTGTCGACGAGCTCTTTACGCTCGCCGAAACGACCTACGGTCCCATCGACCTTGTCGTCTGCAATGCCTTCTCGGCGCGTGCCGATGGCGCCATGACGATGTCGCTCGAAGAGTGGGAGCGCGATCTGCACGGCACCCTCACCTCCGCCTTTATCGCCACGCAGCGCGCGCTGCCCTCGATGGTGGCCAAGCGGCGTGGCGTGATCGTCACGATCGGGTCCATCAACTCGACCGGGTATTACGGTGGCGAGGCCTACTCGGCTGGCAAGGCCGGGTTGATCAACCTGACCCAATCGCTCGCGGTTCGGTACGGCCCACATGGCGTACGCGCCAACATGGTCATGCCCGGCTCGATCCGCACGTCTGTCCAAGAGGACCGGCAGGCCCTCGATCCGAGCTTCTTCGAGCGACTCGAGCGCTGGTACCCGTTGGGGCGCATCGGCGAACCCGAGGACATCGCGCAGGCGGTGGCCTTCCTCGCCTCCGATGCTGCGGACTGGATCACGGGCGCCGTCTTGCCGGTCGATGGTGGTCTGACGGCCGGCAACGGTGTGATGACGCGCGAGCTCGTGATCGAGTCTGGAGCTGACGTGCGATGACGTTTGACCTGCTGCTGCGCGGCGGCCAGGTGATCGACGGTTTGGGCACACCGGCGGTGCGCGCCGATGTCGCGGTCCGTGACGGGCAGATCGTGGCGGTCGGCGAGATTGCGGGCGATGCGACGACGACGCTCGATGTCGACGGTCTCGCCATCGCTCCCGGGTTTATCGACATGCACACGCACAGCGACCTCGTCCAGCTCGCCGACCCGACCCACGAGGCAAAGGCCTGTCAGGGCGTGACGCTCGAGGTGATTGGCCAGGATGGGCTCAGCCTCGCGCCTGCGGATGAGGCCGTCGAGACCGAGCTGCGCAGTGCGCTGGCCGGCTGGAACGGCGATCCCGATTACCCGCGCGGTTGGCGGAGCGTGGCCGACTATCTCGCGCGCTTCGACGCCGGCGTGCCAACGAACATCGCTTTTCTTGTCGGTCACGGCACGATCCGCATGCTCGTGATGGGCGCGGACGACCGCGCACCGACGGCCGACGAGTTGCAGCAGATGCAGGACCTTGTGCGCCGGGCCCTCACCGAGGGAGCGTTCGGCCTGTCGGCGGGTCTCACGTACGCGCCCGGCATGTTCGCCGACGAGGACGAGATGATCGCGCTCTGTAGCGTGTTATGTGGCACGGGCGCGTTCTATTCTCCCCACCATCGCAACTACGGCGCGCACGCAATCGAGGCGTACACCGAGGCGATCGCCACCGCTGAGGCTGCGGCGATTCCTCTTCACCTCGCGCACACGCACCTTGGCTTTCCAAACAACAAGGAACGCGCTCCCGAGCTGTTGGCAATCATCGATGCGGCCCGCTCGCGCGGGGTCGACATCACCTTCGACACCTACCCGTACCTCGCCGGCAATACGTACCTCCATTCGGTCCTGCCGGGCTGGGCCTTTGCCGGAGGTGCAGATGCCACGATCGCTCGCCTTCGCGACCCCAGCCTGCGCGAGCAGCTCCGGGTCGAGCTCGAAGAGACCGGCACCGATGGCTTCCACGGCGTACCGATCGACTGGTCGTGGATCGTTGTTGGTGGCGTCGGCGATGCTGCGCAGAGCTGGGCCGTCGGCCACTCGATTGCCGAGCTCGCGACCCAACGCGGCGAGCGTCCGGTCGATCTCTTCTGTAGTTTGGCGGCCGATGATCACCTGATGGCGACGGCGTTGCACGAGATTGGCAACGAGGAGAACGTCCGGGCGATTATGCAGCACCCTGCCCACACGGCTGGCAGCGACGGCATTCTCGTTGGAGGCCGACCGCATCCGCGTGGTTGGGGAACGTTCCCGCGCTATCTCGCCCATTACGCTCGCGAGCTCGGCATCCTCACACTCGAGGAGGCGGTCCGCCACATGACGAGCGCTCCGGCTGCCCGTCTCGGCCTGGCCGATCGCGGCCTCGTGCGCTCGGGCATGGTCGCCGACCTCGTCGCATTCGATCCAGAGCGCATCAACGACACAGCCACGTACGAGAACCCGCGCCAGACTCCCGACGGTATTCCCCACGTCTGGCTCGGCGGCGTACCGACGGTCTTCGACGGCAAGCGGACAGAGCACTGCCCCGGCCGCGCGCTGCGCTCGCCGTTCTCCTCCTAGGTGTTCTCGCTCTGAGCCTGCGGGACGACGAATCGCTCGGGCGGGGAGGACATGACAACCGCGCGGATGTGGTGTCCTCCCTAGAGGAGGGGCAAATCAGTTCAGCACCGGAGATTGTGGGGAGGACACCACATCCGCGCGGTTGTCATGTCCTCC